>Ga0307512_10002141_pt1 | contig 25880 bp, 21 predicted proteins | sample 14_EM_MG_FD_200267 | JGI IMG/M metagenome (GOLD analysis project Ga0307512, IMG submission 200267) | Populus trichocarpa ectomycorrhiza microbial communities from riparian zone in the Pacific Northwest, United States - 14_EM | ecosystem: Host-associated > Plants > Roots > Unclassified | place... | reverse complement strand
GTCTAGAAATATAGATAAATCTATTTATATCTTGTACCACGCGCTCTACAGTTACCGTATATGTATTAATAGTAAGCGCCCGATGTCGGCCGGTGACGGTGGATGACGGCCGACATGCCGTCCTGAGCGGGCGAGGACGGGACGGACGGTCGGGGACGGCCGTCGGACGGGACGGTTGACAACACTGATACTGACATGACCTTGAACCCATCGCGCTCAGTCCTCCTCAAAACTTCACAACTCCGATAAGCTCGTTCTCTCTTTTCTCACCGTCGCTGTGGTGCATCATATTCTCCCACATTGTCGTGACGAGAAGTACGTTCGTTAAATACTTTAAGCCACGTAGCTCCGGAACATGCGGAGGTTTTCATAGCGCTACCGGCGATACGGCTATCGGTGAGTCGGTGAAGGTATATGTTCCCGGAGCCAGCGCGGAATAGTCGTATGTGAATTGGTGCCAGGCAGTGAGGTGTTCAAAGATTTCAGTGTCAGGGTTTTCAGTGTGATCGAATCCCGGGGTGTCAATGAAGTAGATTGTATATCCGAGATGTTGGAATTTGACGACTTCGATTGTTTGGGTACCTGAAGAGTTTTGAGTTTGGTATTTCCTGAGGATGAGATGGGAAGGGAAGTACGAACAGGCGTGTAAACCGTAACCTACTTTTGTGTTGGAACCAGTTGCCCTTCTGATAAAAGTACTATTTCTTGTGCCGATCACGCCCATGACAGCAATCAGTATATTCCTCGAGTTCGCCATACCTTGCGTGTAATCGAAAAAGACGTGACAGGTGACAGGAGACTTAGAATGTTGTGGATGGAGCATATCGAATCTAGCATCTCAACGGTCTAGGGCGACAACAGTCTTTCGGGACCCGGCATAGCGGTCCCGTCCCAGTTATCATTTCTGCGGCCTAGTCCGTCTGGGACTGAATTATCCATCCCTAGGGCCTCGAATAGGTAGCTATAGGGATCCGGCGACTACCGGAGGTGTGCTTCCGGTAGTGACGCCAGTGGTGGGTTTTAAAATTGGCACCGGCGAATGTCCTGATGCCTGTGGTGAGCCTTAAATTTCTCATATCAAACCCTGAAACTACCGGTGGTGGGCCTTAAAACAAGCGGCTGTGGGTGCTGTGATTCTGGTTATAAACCTAAATACGAAAATAGTATAAAATACATGATTTCGACCGCTTCTCACAGTTCAATCTATATGCCTCGGAGACTACGGGCCCCATAAGGGTCTAGTCCAAAGAATTTTGCCCTAGTCTCAAACGGTCCAGAATTCTGTGCCTCGAAATTTACAGTCCCGTCGGGCGGATGCTTGCCCGGGCCGGACGGATTATTGAGATTCCTGTATCGAATGATTGCGCAGCGGTCAAAAGGATGGTACAGATATACATAACGGAATGTTGATACTGCGTGCTCTCATTATTTGCTTGGAATCGAATTGAAGAGACAAACCCAGGCTTACCGATTGTGGAGCTTCAACCTGAGGATTCTAGATACTTTTGTTTGAGCGTAACGATTGCCTATGCATCGTATTCTGTTCAATGGCCATGATCGCTGCTGCCTAACTTAGCATGATGTCATATCTCCAGCCAGCATCGGCTGCCCGTCTGTTATCGGTGCATGTTGAGTACGTGAATAGCAAATTGAAAGGATGTATTTGATTCAGGGCGAATGATGAGACAGCGATGGTGGAAATAACATATCAACGGACATCATGTGGGCGAGATAGAAATCTCCGTTCATTGAATATGAGAGGTTAACTGTTATCAAGATCGCATTATGTCCACATGCACTCCCAGCACCTCACTCGGGAATGTCAAAAACGGAAAATCGCCCGTGTTTCAAGCTGGTGGGGGTACTGGGTTGTTTGTTGGTCAAGTTCCTATCCTATCTCAGGCCAATCGTAGCTGCAGCAGAATCGTGAGATGTTTTGCAATTTTAGCCAACATTATTACTTTTTGCTGTGATAACAGCAGAGTCATCATTATATCTACGTCGGAATTGAGTTGAAAAGATACTTCCGAGCCTACTTGTGAAAGGGTACCAACTAAGTGTTTTATCCCATTTCCAAAACATTCAAAACCGCCGGATTTTACCATCCGCTTTCTAGATACACGCAAGGAGCACAAATCATACCCAAAACATCTTTCCATTACCACCTTCCTCAAGCACCGAAATGAGTTATCGCTCTACATCATCTGTTCCAGACGGGTGGGAAGCACCTCACTTCTACGGAGTTCCAAGTGCGGCTTCACATCGAGGACAAAGCCGACCTTCCTCAAACGCCGTAGTGAGTTATCGCCCTGCATCATCTGCTCAACACCAGTCGGATGTACCTCTCTTCTACGGGGATCCAAGTGCGGCTTCACATCGAGCTCAAGGCCGACCTTCCTTAAGCGCCGAAAGGAGTTATCACTCTAGATCACCTATTCAAGACGAGTGGGAAATACCTCACTTCTACGGAGTTCCAAGTGCGGCTTCACATCGAGGACAAAGTCGACCTCCCTCAAGCGCCGTAATGAGTTATCGCTCTGCATCATCTGCTCAAGACCAGTCGGATGTACCTATCTTCTACGGGGATCCAAGTGCGGCTTCACGCCGAGCTCAAGGCCGACCTTCCTTCAGCACCGAATGGAGTTATCACTCTAGATCACCTATTCAAGACGAGTCGGAAGAATCTCTCTTCTACGGGGATCCAAGTGCGACTTCACATCGAGGTCAAGGTCAACGCGGAAAGCAAGAAGATATAGTAATTGCTGTCATGGGAATGACCGGTTCAGGAAAAAGCAAATTCATTGGGACATTGACCGGGGATCAAAGTATCGAGGGTCACAGTCTGCAATCCTGTACGCAATATCCCACGATGACCCTTCCATGGCTGATGATATGTAGGCACGCAAAACGTCGCAACGTACAGAACCACTTACAATAATCAACAACTCGTATTGGTTGACACTCCCGGGTTCAACGACACCGACCGCAAGGACACGGTGATCCTACAGGAGGTAGCAACATGGCTCAGTGCGTCGTACAGCGACAAGAAACTCCTCTCAGGGATCATCTATCTCCATCGCATTACCGACAACCGTATGGATGGCACCGCAATTCGGAATCTTCGGATGTTCCAGAGTCTCTGCGGCGAAAAGGTGTTGCCGAATGTCGTGCTGACTACAACACACTGGGACATTGCTGATCAAAGACTGGCTGTGGAAAGAGAAGCTGAACTTCGGAACAGATTCTGGAAAGGTATGACGCAGCGAGGAGCAAAGATTATGCGGTTTGATGGGAGCAGGGAGGCAGCGAGTCGGGTTGTTGATCCAATGCTTTCACTGGATCGCGTCGTTCTCAAAATTCAGACACAGATTGAAGGAGGGATGAAGCTGTCAGACACGGACGCTGGGCAGACTGTAAGCGAAGAGCTATCAAAGGCCCAGAAGAGGTTCGAGAAAGAGATTACTGATCTTAGGAAGGACATGAAAAAGGCATCTGATGAGAAAGATATCGAGCTGGCGCAGATACTCGAACAAGAGAGAAAGAATGCTCAGCAAAAACTTCAGCAGGTTACATTTGAGCAAGAGCAGTTTAGGAGAACGACAAGTGACGATCTGAGAGCTCAGGTTGCGAGGCTGCAACAGGAAAGCAATGAGAAGGAAAAGAAATTGAAAAATTATAAACGAGCGAAAGCCATCGCTGCAGGAGGCATATTGTTTGGGTACCCAGGTATGGCATTGGCTACTTGGGCAACTAAGTAAAGTGGTATACGGGAAGTTGCTTGGGATTGGGTTATTTCTTTGGAGAGCTGTTATGAGGAGTGGTGTTTGATTGGCTTACGTAATGAAACCGTAACACTTCATCTTCCAAGCAATACAGGTTGAAGATACTAATGTACCAATCTGCAGACGTTGGGAACTGATGGCGTCGGGCTCTGAAAGTTACCGTGTGACCAATGTTCTAGCCAGTTCATGGCGTATAACCCACATTTGCTGCGCCCTGCAGACGCTTAAAGGCTTTGGCATCCATTACTTAACACTTCCGTTTCATTTTTATCGAATCTCACCTTGGCATGATAATTCTTAAAATTATGTCCTCTTCGGTCGCATCCCTTGAAGCCATGTCAACCACTAAGTCTACTCCTGTATCCACTCCCCAATTGCACTTCATCAAAGAAGCTGGAGACGGGAAGTGGCACTTGCAGTCAAGTACAGTGTTACGTGTGCAAAATACAAGACTCATCGGTGTTGTATAGGCAGGGTGTAGTAGGCAATAAGGAGAAAGAGAAGATTCCGCATGACGGCACAAGTATTATGTGATTGTAGTTTGCCCTCAACGTTCAGAGATGTGGCGGATTGTGGAGATAGACATTACGGTGCACATGGCGATTGCCATTGTTGATCATTGTTCGTAAATTATATTATTATCCCGATCCTTTCATGCATACGCGCAGCACTGATCTGACTGATTCATTCACCGAAGGTAGGAAGGACCCTATGATTGACCGGTCACTCTGTGGAGCAGCATTCTTTGTGAACTGGCTAGAACAACCAATCAACCTCAATTGGAATAGTCATTCAACACTCACGTAGAGCTGGTGGCTCAGTGGTAGCGCATCCATCTAGTATTGGAAAGGTCCTAGGTTTAACTCCTAGCTAGTCCATTCTTTTCTCGTGTCAACAACCTCGAGGACCCATGCTGCCAATACGAACTTAGGACCGGTACCCTTTCACTAGCAGAGTCTTCGGTACATGACTACATCGTTGCTTTATTGGTCCAGACTGGCCGACTGCTGCCTAAGAAGCGCTTGCATCTGGGTTATTTTTATCATCCGTGAATTAGCTGCCAAGGCCTGGAGTCTGTGGCCGTTGGCATTACATCAACCTTTTAACATTGCAGGAAGCTTATCGCTGCCGGCAATTTACCATGGCGAAAACCAGCTGTACTGCATATAAAAACTTGATTGCAATTGTATCTGGCTGCAATTGAATTCGAATGGCCTGTGAAATTACAGGCGGAATTCGCAGTTCCAATAAAGCAAGTAGATTGGTTCTCGCAGGCCCCGTCATTGGTCGTCTGAGGTGAAACTGATCAAGAAGGCACCAGGTGTCTTTTGCGCATTTGGAAGTAAGTTGAGTGGCAGGAATGGTGGAGGTGAGATGTATGATTATTTGTGGTTGTATTTGTTCAAGGTGACTACTTCGGAATTGAATATAGTGAATTTGATATCAGTATCGTAATTGAAATTTCACATCAATACGTTGGGAACCTCCAAAACAATAACCCGTGTTTTAATTGTGTTCCTAACGACTCCCCGCACCAGTATCGGAGTGACTCAATACGAACACACTCCGGTGTTGCAGTTCGATTGCTATGTTCGGGCCTCTTGGCTCTTTCGTGCATGCGCTTGCATCCAGATATCCGTTTGCAGCTGTTCCATTCATTCTGCGTTACAGCACAACCAACTATAACCATCGCAAAGACGACGTGGCATAGCTTTGCTGGAATATGCCCTTTATCGGTATCAATATTCTGCATTTGACTTGCATTATTTGGCAAGCCGTAGGTGTTACAGTCGACTGAATATTCTGCCCGTGTATATTTCTAGTTTTAAGATAGAGTTCAAATTGGAGTGGTCGTGTTCAAAATGTGACACGTGTTTTTTCTGATTGACCAATGCCCATGCGAGTTTCATAACGCTCACATTATGCGGACAGAGAGGACTGCAACGTGCACATGGGGCATGACAGAGGTCCACACAGATTTCTTTCTGATCTATTATTATTCGCATATCGCACTCTGTTAATGCGACTGCTGTCACCGCCAGTGGTAGAGAATTTTTCCCTGAGGAAGAATGTTGGCATCCGACTGCGCATAGCAGGCTCTATCCCCACTCCTGTTTAAGATAGTTTCGGAAGTGAGGAGTGGACTATGGTTGATAATGAAACTCCGGTACTCTTTGTTTCAATTTTTTGTCCCAGCGCAACCGCAGGGAGATAGGGGTTCGTAGGAAATGGCAACAGTTTTCATCCATCCTAAATTCGCGACGCTGGACATGTTAAGTTTTCATCAGTCGGGACTAGTGTTCCGTGTTGAGAACAATAGAGAAAGAACAAAGAACCAGAATTGTCTGTCGATTCGAAGAGAGAGATGACGACAGGCTTATATACAAAGAAATGACAATCCTCTGCGAAGCCGAGTATCACAACCAGAGCCCAATACCGAGTATCACTCCCGAGGCTAGGCCGCCCCCTCGGCATGGGGGTCAGTAGCGGCCGATGGGAGCTGGTGGTGGCGATGGGGCTTGAATCCACCGGCATTATACCCACAAGCCTTCGGTCGATGGGGGACGTAGGCTTCCGGCCAGATACCGGAGAACTTTCGGCTCTAGCCCACCAGCTCCGGGCGCCAAGCCAGCCGCCGGGCCAAACTCCTAGCCAGCGTTCCAAACAAGCCCGGCCAGCCGTCGGGCTTGATGGGCTTTTCAGAGGGCCGAGCCGTGCCGTGATTTTCAAAAGCCCGGGCCGGCCCGGCATTATTCAGACAAGCCTGAGGGCGCCTGTGAAGCCCGTCGGCCAGCCTGCATATCGTTAGTAATGCAAGCCTTCTCAAAAGTGCACTCACTCTGGGTACCCACTCTGGCCTGCATTTCGGAGATCAAAATTGGTTTTTAGTGGTTAGGAAATAAGTATGCACTCTCAGACCACTGCAATTGATTGGAAGATGATATTATTGTAGCAGTAGAATGTTTGAATCATAGGTAAAGGCTGGAATTGTGGAGATAAAGGAGATGTGGGAATTCGAGGCAGGCTTTGGAGCATCAGCTAAGTGTGGTATAGTTAAGGGCTGGATGCTTTTAATTGTCATTCGGTGTATTTTTCTTTTATCTGCATTTTATATCGTGCTTTTTCAATTGTTCGGAGGTAGGTATTAATGGAACCATAGCACAGATATTTATTTTATAAACCATTCACCTTCAGTGCAAAATATATATTGCAGATGCTCTGTACATCACTCGAACTGCCGGCTTTATAGAAAAAGCCCCCACTCCCCACTTAGGGAGGCCTGCCGGGCGTAACCTCCAAAAAGCTACCTCGGAGAGGCAAATCCCGGCCGGCTCGGCCCGTTGGGAACAATGGTCTGGACAATCCCGATCTAGAGTATAGATCAGTCTAGTGCAGTCCGGTAGGAATGTCGGACTGAACTGGGCTATACCGAGGCGGTTCGAGTCCGGACTAGGGTTTAACCATAAATTTTAGTAGATGGTCTCGTCTAGAGGTAAACTAGACTAGACCGGTCCAGTTGGATGGCTGGACTAGACTGGACACCACCGGGATGGTTCTGTTGCAATAGTGAAAGGAGAACTGCATGCGTGTATTGACTTCAGGTACAGAGAAGAGACAAGGAGAATTCCTCGAGTTATAAATGAGAGAAGTGTGGCATCAGCCCCGCTAGCAGTCAGCTCGTGTCAGTTCTACATATTCATAAGGAGCCGTGATGTATGATACCTTGTGCCCCGCCGCCGCCGCAACTGCCTCATACTCTACTATGATGACTGATGTCACCTGTTGCCATATCATCGTGGATGGCCGCCATACGTTACGACGTCTCTGTCATGATAGACGACATGGACCAAGTTGCATATAATTATGAAACTACCCTCTTGTTACAATCCATGAAGCCATAAATATAACATTGAAAACACAAGTGAATGAGTGATCGTACCTGCACTGCAGTTGATTCGCATAGTAGCCTCCTTAAACCCTTATCAGGGAAAGACTACTGCCGTAGCCTAAAGATGGCCACCTAGTAAGTTGAAAGTTAGGGCGTAAGTTCTCGTTATTGGTATGCGTAACCAGTCCGTGCATAACCATTCCATAGAAATGACATTAGCTGATTAGTTGCAGTACAGTTCAGCATAGCTTTTTCTCGCCCCGGTCATAAAAATTTGCTATGAAACACAGCCCATGCGTACACCTCATCATGAAGTTTTCTCGCCACGCATGCAAAATCGTTGCAATGATACTTCCCATCTACAATGACCGTGTCAAAGTATAGTTTATTGCGCAACCATACCATATCAGAAATGCCATCTTGAGTTTAATATGAAACCTACGTACAATTAATATTTATCACATTTATCACATTTATCCAATAAAACCAAACACAAATGTACTTGGAGACCAAACCTTGATGCCCAGCAGTGACGGCAGGGTTAGGGTTAGCAAATTAGCCGGCTCGATGTTTTGGCACAGACCAAACGACGGAGGCCGACTAAAGATGTTTCACTTATGGTAATAGATAAATTAGTTATTTTATAGTTGCCTATCTTCAGACAATAGTAGTATTCTTTGGCAGCTTACCTTTCAGGGCTACATCAGGCGAGTGGCTATGAAGGTAGACCAAGATCAGATCCCGTCAGTTCACAGGGATTAGATCCATATGATGTCATGCCACAGGATGGAACAACACCCGGGTACCAGAGCCGTAATCACGGATCGAATCAACCCCACTTACCCCCATTCATAGCCTACTGCTAGGTAACCGTAGTTTGGGCATCGAGCCCCCAACACCGGAAACATCCGGAAGAGAAACACCCACTCTATACTAAGTATATCCTGGTATTCATGACTACATGAACCGCTACTTCGGTAGTAACCCGAAAAAAAAACAAGTATTGAAGGTTACTGGATGTCACAATTGTTAGACCGAGTCTTTGTAGAGTACGTCATCACGTGGCTGTGGGTTAGGGCTGGAAGCCACTATATAGGCTACGTGTCATCTTAGACTTAGACTCAATCAATCAATCGTCTCGACAGGTTCGTCACAACAACAATCAATTTTAGCCGGTCATACCTGGGAAATCAAAATTACAAAGATAGCCTTGTAAAGTTGTAAAGTGGCTGACTACTGAATTGTTACAGATTGCCCGTACCAACTTAATACCGACCCGCAGATCTAGGAACAGACACCGACTGGTAGGTTTCCCCTGCATGAGACGTGGGAACTAGACGACCTCGGAGGCCTAGGCTGAGATAGTAAATGCGTTCGAGTGTCAAACGAGGTTTCCAGCCACGCAGCGAGCGCAGCGAGAATACCTGGCAGTATTTGACGAAAACATTTATACATTAATATTTGATCAATATTGTAAATATATTCAGTATATATCTGTCTATGATCGATCGGAGGCATTTTGGGTTTTGTTTGAGTGCACTTAAACGTACACTTAGAGACGACAGATAGGCGCACTTTTAGGACACTTCATGACTTACAACTCTACTTTCTTACAGTGAAGTCAACCATCCCGTCCGTCTGGGATTACTTAAGACGGGGACGGGAGGGCGACACGCTGTCAGTCCGAGGGTAGGACGTAAACGGCGCCGGCCGTCCGAGTCAGGACGGGGACGGACGGAAATGACAGCCGGGGACACCACATACCGGGAACGCCATATACATAGAATGCCACATGCCAGGGACGCCACATGCCGCCCTCGGCTGTCCCAGGCAGATATCTGTGGACAATGAAATTCGCTAGTAAAACGGGTTGAATTATACAAAATCTCAAATCTATCCATACTATATACAGTAAACTCTACTCATTAACGCTAGTTCACTCATATCAAGCCGTGTTTTATGTTCTAGTCCATTCACAGAGGCGGTTCCTCCGCAGAGTACCTAGTCAGTTCACGGAGGCCCACCTTCCGTGAACGAACCGTCCATTCACGGAATCCGTACCCCACCTCCGTGAACTGACTAGTTCATTCACGGAGTCAATGAAAAATTATAAATAGTCTATACATCTTCATGATCCCTACAATCGGATGCCTCTTGGACGACCTGATGCAACTACAATTACACTATGCTCCATGTCATCGTCTGAAACCGGCTCATCTTCCTCATTTCTCTCCTCCTCTTCTTCTTCCTCTTCCTCCCCAGCGACCCCTTCCTCCCCGAGAACCTCCGCATCCTCAGTATCCAGGTCAGGCAAATCACTACTCTCATTGGCAGTATCCTCCGCACATGTGGGATCAGTATCCACGCAAGCATCTCCTTGTGTATTGGCTCGACGGCTTTTTAGATTGTGACTTGGCTCCAGTGGAGCTGATCTTCTGTTTCGTTCGAGATTGAAAGTACCTGATGGCCCAGCAGAAGGTTCAGTATTTATGCACTGTGCACCACCATCTCGGCCATGGCAATGATGTGTGCACTCGGCTTCGGCTTTGAAACATTTGCAACGAACAGTCATGCAGTTGCCATTACACCTACAATGTACTTGGATGAGCTCAGCAGGGGACTGAAGATGAGCAGCTTCTCGAAGAGTAAGTTCTCGATGGCTACCCTTTTTGAATGGCGGAACTTGATGTGGGATGGTAGATGTAAGGCGGTCCATATTGTTAGTACGATAGAATCCATGGAACGTACTCAGTTGCGCTGTGAAGAATGTACATACTCAGCTGGGTCTCTCCAGCTGAATTCAATCAGCGCAACCGCATACGTTCAGCGTAGCGCAATTGAGTACACTCATCAACCGCATACGTTCAACGCAGCCCAATTGGGTCCATTCATCAATTGTGTACGTTCAGCACAGCGCAATTGAGTACATGCCAGTGCATGCACATACATGCGTGCAGAGCAGAGTATTTGCAATTTTTGACTGACTCCGCAAACGAACTAGTCAGTTCACGGAGGTGGGGTACGGACTCCGTGAATGGACGGTTCGTTCACGGAAGGTGGCCTCCGTGAACTGACTAGGTACTCCGCGGAGGAACCGCCTCCGTGAATGGACTAGAACATAAAACACCTTAATACCTGTTGTCCGCCGGGATAGTGGATGTCGGCCAGGGACGGTGGATGCCGACCAGGCCGTCGACGGCCGTCAGATGGGACGATTGACATCACCGCTTTCTTAGCTTTAATCAAATCGTTAAAATGTTATTGCTACTCCACTTCAAAGAGCTTTATCGTTTCAAATTCTTATAAACCGTCCGTGCGTCCTACGCATGTGAGTCCCAGTTTTCCTAAGCGGCCAGGCCCGGCCGGCCGCATGAAGCCGAGCCTGGCCGCCACCAAGCCAGGCCTCTAAAATCGAGGCCTGGCCGCTTAGGAACACTACATGTGACTGTCCTTGCACATGTCTACCATGTGGATCCTCACATTTTTATAACTGGTCAAATGAGAATATACTCTCTGATACGATATGAGCTCCTCACAGTGTTCTCAACCGTCCCGTCCGACGGCCGGGGACGGTAGTGCCGTCCGAGTTCTTGCTGGGACGGACGGGACGGCGCGAAATCCGTCCGTCCTGTCCTTGCATATAAATGACGGCTGGACACCCGTTGTCTGCCGGGGACGGTGAAAACACCGTCATTGGCAGTCATTCACCGTCCCCGGCCGTTATGGGGCGGTTACAAGATATACTTAGATGATTAGCAATTTAGTCCTGAAAGCGCGTGGTAAGAGTTATAATGAATGTATCTATACCTAGTAGAGTTAATGAGTATTCCTGCAATGTCAAATGAACCAAACCTATTTTCCGCAGTGTAGAGGTGACCTACGCAACCGCTTGGCAGATGATGTCATACAAGCATCTGAAATTGTGGATACAGCAAGACTTGATCAACGGAATCAGACATTGTACAGATGGAACCGATGCTAAAGGACCATTCTTGAAGGTCAGGATAATTGTAATAAGTTTTATATGAATATTATGTACACTGAGAAAGATCCATGGATGTCGACAGTTGACGGCCGGGGACGGTGAATATGGTCCAGCTTGACTGAGGGCTAGTGGAAGCGAATTGGCGGGTGCGAATTGGCCGACGGCTAGTAGGGGCGAGCAGCAATGGCCATCGGCTGGCAAGGGCGAGTAATTTGGCCGACGGAAGGGACGGAAGATGGTGGCCGAAACCTTGAGCTTGAGCTAAAAGTGTAAGCTCGAGCAAGAGCACGGGCCCGGGCCGGAGCAAAGCACGAGCACAGGAGTCGGAGCAAGCGGCAGAGCCACAGCTCCGCCAGTGCTGGAGCCCGGGCCACAGCCCGAGCTCGAGGGTTTTCGCACCAGAAGCATAGGGATGGGAGGGATGTAAGGAGGCCAGGAGTGAAGGAAAGGAGGTATATAAGAGGAGCGGAGCGGCAGTGGTTGAGGCAAACCAGCACGTCCAGCTTCAAACACAAACACACCACATCTTCTCATCCTCCGTCTCTCACACAAACACTCCTCCCATTTCACCGGTACTGCCACCCATTAGACACCCACCCAGAGCCCCTGAGCCAAACACTCCAAACAATGTCGTCAAACTCCAGCTTCACCTACAGCCAGTCAAGCAACGGAAGCCAGGCCACGGACATTGGCAGCAGCAGCTGCTGCACCGGTCGCCAGCTCTGCAGCAGCACCCGCGGATACAAGTCCGCTCCAGTATCCCACACGACCCAAGGAGACAGCAAGGCGATCCCACCCAACACACAAGACACAATCCACCTCTTGCAAGATAGAACGACCGCCTCGAGCGAACAGTCAGGCACAAGCAGTCAGAACTCACCCAATGTCGACATCCACATCATGCTCCAAGCCTTCACAGTCGATCTCAAAGTCCAGCGCGGACCAGGCCACACCACATCCCCGAGCCCGCAGGGGATCACAACCACGAGCACTGGCTCAATAGCCAAACTACCAGGTAATGACCACATCCTCCTTTCAATCCAAGAGATAATACCAGCATTAGACACAGCAGTCATGCAGTCCTTATACACAGAAAAATTCCAGGCCGCAGACCTCCTGAAGCTCGAAGCTTTGTTTACCTACAAAACCAACTGCTCACACTTTGACTCTTTTGGCATGAGAGAAGCTATCCTCAATCGTTCCACAACCTGCAAAGTTGCCGACCTCGAAGAATTCAAATCAATATCATACCTCATGCCCCCATATATGGTCTAGGGCGTTATCATATGCACATTTGCACCACCACCGCAAATGCTCCCTCTCACCTTCACAATCATGGTATACATCCATACACGCCATGAATACTTCTGCACCCACACATGGGATGGCGTACAAAAATTCCACAACTTATTCCACCAAAAGAGAATTAGGCGAGGTGTTTATGAACAATCAGGCCAGAGCACCCCCGGCCACGGCCTCGAGACAACATAACTCATCACACATATGCCCACCAATAATATACGCCCCACAAAATGACAATATACAGCTGGTGCGCTGCCCAGGCCAGGCAACTGCAGCGGCTCCGGTGACAAGATCAGCAACAACTACAACACCGACACCCGCACCTACCAGACTTGCCACTATACTCACCTCTGTACGATCTGCCTGGGACCTCATGCAGACACCCAGTGCAACCAAAAACAGACCGCACCACTGAGCCAGCTCATATCCTAGCTAGTGATAGCACAGGTTCCAGACCGTCACTTCGTGTCTGGGTCCGGGTAACAACCGAACCGCTGCCAAATTGGTGGACCGGGTTGTCGACACACCTGAAATATCAACTCGGGCACTGTTCAATGAAAATCTCCCAACCCGTCTGAATTGGGTGGATGGTCAGTGGCTCGCCCAGTGGAGCCATCTGTAGATTTATATAATGTTCTTATTTTTTCAGTTAGATAATTGAACATTATGAAAATTGGGTATTCGACAGCCAATAATCTCTTTTTGGATGTTTTGCTATCTGCGACATTGATTATTTTGGAATACGTGTTTTCCTTCAATATATTGCATTTTTGGTCATAGAGGCAGTCAATAGATCTGTTATGAGCGTATTTATGTGCACAAAGCCTTGATTACCCAATATGCAAGACCAAATATTGTTGACGCTGCATTGACACTCAGTTCCATGATGGGGTAACATATGTGTCATGCGTGGTTTCAAATGAAAAGGCTGCCGTGACATCGTCTATCAATTAACACCACCTTGTGACACTTAGATTACCCAAGATCCAACACCAATAATCATCGACACTCCATTGACCTTCATTATCAGGATGGGACAGGGAGTGTGTCCGTATTTTTTTAAACTTGAAAGGCAGACAAAACCTTGTATATGAAGAGATGCAACCAATCGCCACTTAGGTGATACAAGATGAACAGCGAAAAATCTTTGATGCTCTGTTGATGCTCATGTTCAGAATGGGGCAGTGACCCTATCATATACTGTGTTGCCAAGGAAAGCTGCCATTACGTCGGTTACCGATTGCAGTGACCAGGACACTTTTTAATTCCCGTACTTACAAGAGTAAAAATTGTTGAGGCTCTGTAGACTCTCATTTTCAGGATGTGGCACGGGGCCTGATACTATTATTCTGACTTGGGAGGCAGCCAATAACTCATTTATGAATTGCAGCAATCAATTGCCACTTAGGTTGCCCAAGACGCACAGCGAACAATCATCAACGCTCCATCGAAGCTCATTTTCAGACTAGGGCAGTAATGATTATGGTGACATTCACTCTCTTCCCAGCAAAGGCCGCCAGAATGTTGGATGTGGATAGTACCGACCACGTCACCATTCAATTTCCGTACCTACAAGACTGAAAATCGTTGACTCTCCATTGACACTGATTTTAATGTGCAGTCTAGTCAGGATCTGCTGCAATTAATAATTGCAATCTTAAATATTTCAATTTTGTGGAAACCTTTCAGTGTGATCAGGACTTGGCTCCAAGGTAAAGCCAAGCCCAGTAATATTCGAGCAGTAGTCACTCTCATCCTGTCAAAAGTTATATGTTATGCCAAATAATGCATATTGCACGCTATAGCTTTGTTTATTAAACAATATTCTTATGCAGCTGGTCAATAGTATTCTTCTATAATATTTCTCTAAATATAATTCTCGGTCAAACTTCACAATAAACTTGGTGATGATACATTGACGCATTCTGTCCTACTTTTTCTTGATCCCCTTAATCCTCCTTGTTTTTATTATATTAACCGTCATCAATGCCAGTCCAAAATGTAACTCTGAACATTCTGTATGCCGGATGAACCAAGGAACCTTTGCTGTAGCACCCACCATCTACGGCTCCGGGGTTTCTGAAACCTCACTGCCTTTGCCCAGTCCCATATCTGATTCATTGTCTGCCTCTGTTACGGGGGTGCGTTAACCTATGTAACTAAACTTTTGCACCCAAAAGCAGTATTAGGTTCACAGCCGTTGATCCTATAATCGTTATGCCCATAAGACCTTATTGGATCAGGTTGCCTTTCCTGGGTATGGTGGTATTCCTGCTTCCAGTCAAATTGGCCTTATGCAATTCTTTACCCTATGTCCCCCATTCCGTTTGCTAGGCCAAGCACAACTTAAACACTCTCCTGCTAGCTTCCTCCTTTCTATTTCATTTCGCTCAATTCCTTCTGTTTCCAGGTGTTTTGGTTGAATTGTATTCTTCCCTTTCCATAACTGCCTCATAGTGACTTTTCATGGATTAATCCGTGCAGTCCTAGTTTTCCCGGAAGCTTTAAAATTATCGAAGTTGCACAGCCCAGACAATTCCCACAGATATTCCTCGCACTCTGCTAATATCTCCTGATGCCTTTCTGACTGACGATCTTCCGATGTAGAACTAGATGACACTGCACTTCGGATATCCTGGGGTATACTGGATACTTCGTGTGTCATAATATTGGCCCTTGCCTTAATGTTATCCATGCAAATAATCAAACCCTGTTGTAGACTGATAATCAAAGATATCCACAATATGGTCTGAGTGAAGAAGATGGACTGATTGTCACGGGCGTGAGATATGATCTTTTCAAGAGTGTATACCATACCGTCTTTATCCGAGTCGAAGGTAATAGTCATTTGTATTATAATAGTTTTCCAATGTCCGGGTCTGCGGATACAGAAAGATAATGTATTTTGTGAACAATAATAGGTAGATATAGGTATCATAAATATGCAATAATATATCAGATCAATCTTCGCTGGTAGGTATCGCTTGATCTCTCTGCTTGTAGAGCTTCTTCTTGTCATTGCTGAAATAATACGATCTCTTTGTAGTCTCTTGAAACCCTCCTCCGACTATGATCTAATCCCTCATAATAGCCACGTGCCTGTTCCTCTTACATTCAAACAATGCGCCTGGTAGAGGTGGCCACGAATCCCTATAGTTATCGTGTTCATGCACCATATCATTTCGGAATTTAATCAGAGCACAGCTTCAATTTAGAAATCTCAAAATCGTTTGAATCAGTAGTCGGAACGCCCACCATTAGAGCTAACACGTCATTTCCATTGAATTAAATCCATCAAGATTTGATAACTCATAGACTCATGTGGGAGACCATCCGATGCTATGCCAATGTAGAACTAGACTCTATGTCATAATTCCCTCAGTTACATCATGCTTAGGAATTGTTTTCTGGGACATGCCCCACTGTATCCAAACATAACTGGTAAGGGTGAAGAGCCCATGAACTTGCATATTGACTATCAACTGCCGTGCTCATATGCCTGTGCCTGCCCCACATAGTATCTCAGAATGAAAGAAAGTAGAAACTACCCGCACTGACGGTGATTGAATCATCCTTCAGTACGGCTAAGTAGCTGCACTCTTTTGGCACGGCTTGGCTATCTGTACCCTTCTTGAGACTAGTATGAACCCCCACTAAAGGGCAAACCACGTGGTCCAAGTTTAACACTTGCATGAGTGAAATGCATCCGGGCCTGTTACCAAATACCACTATTTCTGTCAGAGGAGAACCCCTTCCAGCCTCACAGTGGTCTTCGCTGTTGTTTGCATTATCCAAGTACCCATTCCAGTCAAGGCAATTGTCAGTGTCTAAAATGCTTTCAGGTGAGCTGTCCTCATCATTTTCAGCAGGATGGCGCTTGATTCGTTTGATTCAGTGGACATTCAATACTTCTGTTCATCCTCCAGGGAGGTACTTGGAACAAAAAGCTGGTGGCACAAGGGATTTTTGTGACAATTTCAATGCGGCGACACCATCATGATGAAAGTTCAACCAGGTAGCTTTGAAGATCTCTGCAGTATCTGAAATGTAGCCTACAGCTGTCATATGTATATATTGAATGCGAAAGTCCTTCTGTGTAGCTCGTAGGGTTTGGCTACCATGCCACATCCCCAAAATGTCCTGGACCTTGGCAATTCAGTGCAACTGGTTTTCCTCCACCTCTCTCTTCATCTCCTGATAGTTATCAGTGCTGCTTGGATTCAATACGGGGTCGTCCCCAGGCAGTAATTCTTTATTGCCTCGAGCAAACTGCCTTACTACAACTTGATCACTAATTGTTTCACCTGTGGTTTTTGCCGGCCTCAACCCGATCACATCGCGACCAAGGGAACAACTGCCCTGCACACAAACACTGTGAGGTATGGTAGATAATATGTCGTGTGCCACATTGGAGAGATTGGTGTACTTTGAGTTTCTTTCTTCTTGTGGCTGCCACCAGTCAGTAATATCTGGTAATCAAAATGTAATACTAATCTCCTTTGGGTCGGAGTGGTAAACATTAAGATTCAGATTAACTCTCCACCTGTACAGCGGTAATTTAGGGGGTGAATTCGAATAGAGCTTTGCCGCTGTCAAAAAGCGTGCTACATAATCGCTTCGTCTGGGTGTCGTTCCGCCCACATTGTTAAGCATTAAGTATTCTTCATCATCGCTTGACAAATTATATTTACCATGAGATGCTTGAGCAGATCTTGAAGATGTTGCAGATGAGCTGAGATTGTTGTTCGGTACGTTTTCACGCTTAGAGACTGACAAACGTCTATGTTTTAGGCACTATTCGTTCTCCACATACTTCAGAAAGGAGTCCTGGTATTAGATAGTATAAGATGTATCATCTTCAGGATTAATATCCAGTCCCTTGTCCCACTTCCCAAATGATTGCAACATTCAGAAAGGATCACGGATATGTGCCGAAATGGGGAGCATACCAGTTGTTGGAGTCACTTCAGTATAATATTTGATCAGCGTTTGCTGTGCACACTTCACAGCAATGAATATGTCTTCCTTCCATTGTGTCTTTGTCTTGGCCAAAGCTCACATCACGCCATCCATGTGATCAAACATGTCATTGTAGACAGTGATGATGATGTGATGCAGAGTACCGGTATGCCGTTTCAACATCTGCAAGATGCAGTACCGGAATGGTCACAAAACGTACATGGCATACTTGACAATAGTCAACTCATCCTGAGTTGTGAAGAGGGGCCGGTATTCGCTATTCTAAAAGTTTTTAAGCAACTCGGTTGTGAATCCACGCAATCGGTAGGTGCGCTTGAGCCACTGCACTGACAAGTTCCAATGTGTCTTCACATCCATAATGGGTATTACTGCGATCCGGACTTTGGTATTTTGAAAGTCAATCAAATTGTTTTGACGTCCAGGTGTCAGCGCAATCAATCCAGCAAGCATTCTCTGCTTTATGAAAGTCATTTTCAGAAGTTTGAAAATATGTTGAAATCCGTACTTTCTCAATTATCTTTGCTAAACCTGGTCTCATGGCTGACACCTTGTTGATTCTAGCATTGCCCTCATTTTGAAGTCTTTGACTCTTCCCAATGTCTGCTTTCATTCTCTCCAAATTGCTGATTGTGCTCATGGGCTTCCTAAGACTTGGTGCAGCCTTTTACACCCAAACTTCTCATGAATGCACCCAAACCAAGCTTAATGACTTGTGGTATGCATGGAATGTGGTTTCAAAATGTGGGCCACTCGATTCTGGAGGCCTCAAAGGTTGTTGGGGCTTCGCGAGGCATGGAGTAATTTGAGGAAGTGTAATAGGTTGTGATGGCAAGTAAACGGCTGTAAGTCAGTTCAAAACGATCACGAGCATCCTTCAAATGTCCGTTCAGCCGTGCTCCTGTCTGCTGACCCAAGACTTGTAATCCATAATGAACTTTTGGATTAGGAAAAAAATGGGCTATCAACATCATTGAATGCCAGTTGTACTTCGGGTAAAGCCCAATTTCGATTCGTATTATACACAATCACCGAGGTTATTGCTAATTTGTTCATTGATGCACATCTGTTTAAAGCTAAACTAACTCTATTTCTTGACGGGAATTGCTTCTTAATTGCATCCACAGTCAGTTTGTAATCCCTCTGGCAAATATTACTCAGTGTGATGGCTAAAGATTACACCAACTGGCTACATAATGCATTGTATGACCATCTTAGCTCCAGGTTTGAAATCACATTCCATGGAGTATGAGCGGAAACCAAATCTAACATGAGGTACCAATTTCAGGTATCTTGGTGAAATTTGGCAGTTTGACAGTCCTTTGCTGCCAGTTTACAGCGTTTTGTCTGTCAATTCAGTAAGAATACTAAGATCCTGAATGATAAATTTCATTTTCCTTTGGGAACTTTCAATCGGAATACCAGGACTTCCTCGCCACATAAGTATGGCCGATGCTGTGGCATCGACTGTTGAACTGGTCAAATCGGTTAACTCTGACACTGTATATTCGTTTTACTTTGTGATATGCGCTTTTGCAAGCAAGTGTTTGCTCATTGAGCTGGTCCCCTGCTATAATCAATGGCGAGGAATTTGATGACACATGATAAATTTGATGCCGGGGCTACCAGTCTCTTCAATTCCATAATGTATATAGAATTGCCAGGAAGGTGCATGTCTGGAGTTATTCCAAGCAATAGGCAGATTCGAGCCTACTTTCATTGAAGCCCAGAAAAAATCCAAGATGATTTGGAATGTAAGGTTGCTTCAATCACGCATAAAGACATGTTCATGTTTTGAAGATATCATAACCTCTAGCAATGAGGTATTTGGAGATTTTGTGTCTGACATTGCGGTAGGAAATTGAACTCTGTGTAATTTGGCCTGGGTAACTGTCAAAGGATACGTTGTAGTCAGGTAGAATGCTGGTTCATAAATACTCACTTTAGAGCTACAAGCAAGAAAAAAGTCAGACCTGTGAGCCATCGCAAGCATATGTGTTAAGTTGAATACAACAGAATACAAAGACGAGATGGTTGCGATAGGATCAGTAGCATTGTTGCACATAATGGCAGCCGATAGTACAATTTTGGGTCAACGCCACTGCATTGCTGTCTGATCATCCAAGATACAGGCCCAAAAATGGTTGAAGCTCCGTTTAAGCTCAACTTTAGAAGGTAGTAGCGATATCATTACTAACATTTTTGCCTATAAAGGCGACCAACATTATGATTATAGGTATATGCTATTGCACAACCCTTGAATTGTCCATAATGCAAGATCAAAAATTGTTGACACTCCGTTGATGCGCATTGTCAGGAGCTGGTAGCAATATGCTCGTTGGCCCTTGTGCCCTCAAAGGCGGCCAATACTGCCATTATGGCTTGATGCTGTCGCACAGCCCAGTCATTGTCGAAGATGCAAGACTAGAAATCGGGGACACTGTGTTGACGCTCATTTCCCAGATGTTAGAACGAGCATGTCGCTTGCCTTGTTACGTCTAAAGCAGGCCAATAACTCTTCTTTGGATCGATGTGACTATGCAACCCTTTGATTGCCAAAAAGATCAAACTAAAATTGTTGACGCTCCGTTGACGCTCACGTTAGACACATACCAAGAGACAGTCAGTGCACAATCTTCTTGCTCGAAAGTCATACCGTCATTCATGATGGCCACTATAGAATCTCTTGATATATTCATTCGTATCGGACAGCATCGAGGCCTCTCACTTTCTGGCACAGGTCAATTCACGTGATCAATCGAATAAGTGACATAGCTTGGTTGCGCTTCAGTGCGTTCGGCCGGTACGTTACGCCATACAGATCCATAAACCAATTTTAGACATATAAAGCCCAACTTCCGGAACTATCTTTCTCCAGCTTGTTTTCCGCGATTACCATGACTTGCCATAAGTAACTTTTCACAATTTGAACTATGTGCAGCAGGTCTGAGCAGACAGTGATATAGTTAACTGTATGAACTAATGCTGCATCACGGCTGCCATTGATTCGGGTTCAGACTGTGCAGTGACCACTCATCCTATGACTCGTCTGACATTACTGAATTAAATATTGTTAGTAAATTCTGTCTCTATTCGAGGTTTTGCATGCTAATGTAACCATAATAGGCAAGTCGGTATCAATTTTGTTGGCCATCTTTCAATCTGATTTGGAGTCCTGAACATTCGCATGGCCCGTATGGCCCTTGCACACACACTGATGAAATATCATGTCTCACAATTTGGTCACTGAAATCAGAAAACAGCTGACACAGAGCAAAGTAGGTACACAAATTGCTTTTCTGAGAGATAGGTCTTCAAAAGTAACTAATTGGTTAACTATACCTCCGGCGACACGAGAGCCATCACTATATCTTCATCTGTATTGGATTTTTATACGATAATCAACCAGGGATGCATCATGCAGGTATTAAACCTTACGGGTTCAACAGGCTTTGCATCCGGAATCTGGATTGAATCAGTTGCTGCATCGGGCGAAAGAACCATTGTGAATTTCTGTGACTGTGGCTTCTCTGAACCCAGCCTCATTTGACTGTGCGTGGTTGAGAAGGCACTGCCAGCATATCTGATTGTCCTCCGACGATATCAAGAGTGTGCATATGCTCTCCAAATGTTGTCAGGGATGGTGTGGCTGCAGTCGTATCAATTTTTGGCTTGACAACCACCAGAACATTCAATTCGGCAGTCTCATACTTCACATCTCTCTCACGAAAGCAATTGGATCCATCCCCACATCCCGGTCAGGTCATTTTGTCAAGCCTCATCTGGATTTGCCTATAACTGTCCATTTGGTGCTGTATCGTTTTGGAGATTGCGCACATCACCCAGCTTGGTTCATCATCATCAGTGAGCTTGCCGAGCTCTGTAGCATCTTCATTGCCTTCCTCGTCTTCCCCATTCTGCTTATCACCAAAACTTGCAGGATTACTCAGACTGTCTTCAATAGCATTCAACATTGCTCCAAATGTTGATTCGGGCTTTCTGGTTTTCACCGGAATGTTTTCAACAGTTGTCATAATGTTCAGCTCTTGCATAATCCCTATCTCTGCGTCTTGAACTCGCTTTCTTCCCACAGCAGTCTCTCTCTCCACATAATCCTCAATCCATTTCTCTTCCTCTTCATTGGGTAAAAAGTGAGATTCCTTTCTATTCTCCGATGCAAATTTCTTTGTAGATCGTAACCTGGCAATGCTCCCACTGGTCAAACCCTTTCTGCCTCTAAGCAACTATTGCCTTCGTTCACTTGATGTTGTCGACGTGTGGAGGTCTTTGTTGATTGGGCGTATTGGCCCCCTGAAGTGGAGAAAAGTTCTTTGTCGGAGGATTGACAATTGTATTCTGTGTTGACCTTGTTGTTGGGCGTGATGTTGAATGTTGCAAGATATGGACCACATGGAGGCAAGCTGAGTGTTTTATGTGAAGGTTGGTACGTTTGATCAATTCGAACAAAGCACAGTCAACGATGCGCCCTTCATTTCTGTTGGAATAGTAACACTAATCGTACGTTATAACACAATAGTTAGCGTATATATCATGTAAGATCCTGGTTATGTGTTCAGACAAATATCACCAGACGACCTTTCCGTCGAAGAATTTCCTTTTTATAACTATCAAACACGAGATATCAGCTGTCATTCACTTCCATGAATCCTTGCAAAGATACAAACAAAGATCATCGGACTGACTTACTGCAAATCGTGGGACCATTGAAATCACCTGTGACTTCCAGCGATATGCCGCAGGATGAATCTTTAATAGAATGCGCAAGTTGACTGTCATTCATTCGCTTCTGACTGGTAGCTTACTATGAATTACTCAAGGCTTTCTATCTTTCGTTATTGTCTTCCCCACCTTTTCCACTTCAGCAAGTGATAGCATCACAAACACCTCAGCCCGGTGTGATTCAATCCGAATCGAGCCAAACGACGGGCACATCATCTAATGCGCCCCTGTCTGAGAAATGCAGAGACCAGTTAGTCCACCGCAACACTGCAATTACAGCCACCAAAAATATGGCCCAGGACTCAAATTTGAAAAAAGTGTAAGGGCAACACGTGACTCTGGCCGGGTAACGGCCATTCTATATAGTCTCCTCGCCACGAGACTTAGATCTCTAGCGATAATCTTACCTATACACCTATTTACTATCACTCGAGTCTACGTTGGCAACCGTATACCTCTAATTACCATACGTATGCCTATAATGCCGAACACTGGCGTACGTGCCCTAACACTATTCTCGCTTTTTCAGTAAACGGATACGTTTCGCTCACGGGATTCACGAGTTTACCCCTATTCGACATGTCGCACACGAGTTCGCCAGAATCGACTCCGAATTGCACCCAAGGTCAAATGAATCAATTGCCTACGGTCGATTGAGACGAGTTCAAATACCGACAGCTGTATTGAGCACCTATTGTCGAAGTCTACACAATCGCTGTACCCCTAAACGCGCCACATCATAATGTCATCAATTGAGATTACTACCTTCAAATAACGACATATCGGAGCATGGTTACTGCCAGCATGGTTATTGATCGTTTCATCATTGAATTGAGCACCCTGATGGCAGCGGAGAAGAGTTCAGCACCAATTGGCACACGAGACGCGTCGCCGGCAACGACGACGATTATCACGGGTACAGGATTCGACCTTATCAACAACCGAAATCGAATACCATTCCTACGAGTCAATTGAGTGCGACCATCAGCCAGAGAAGCTACAATGGACGAAATGTGTCGCCGCCACGGACGACGACAATCATGAGTACAGGATTCGACACTACTAACGAGAGAAATCGAATATCATTCCTACATGTCAATTGAGCGCGATCATCAGTCGGAGAACATACAATCCATGGCAGGATCTTACCCCTGAATCGGTAATACCGAGAACTGCAGGCGAAGTCGAGAGACGATTCCGAGTCTGGACATCGTGTACACCTACAACTCTAGCAACCTCGAAGAAGCCAGCAGGACAGCAACAGCAAAGTCAATGCGTAGAGTCTCAGAATGGCGGCGAGAAGAAATGCAACTTGCGACCATTCATCTCTGAACCTGCGGATAGCACTTGCGGCAATTCTAATAATTCCAACAATCCCGTCGATACTCAAGTCCACAAGGAAGCCCCCGATCATGACGATGAAGACGAAGACGAAGACGATTCAACCCTCCCAGACACTGAGGATAATCGCGGCCGAGAAGACATCTTGTCAAAGACCACCGAGGACGACAAAAAGGAGATACTTGAGCAGAATCGGATGCTACTTAAACTCCTATTCGAACAACAAGCCGAATGGAAGGAACAGAGAACCCGAATGCTTTCCGAACTCGACCGCAGCCGAGCCACCGACACACTGGAGAATCCCGGAAATCAGTCCAAAATCTTTAAGATAGTTGACCCCTTACGGTACTGCGGCGGAGCAAAAGAGCTGGATAAGTTCCTTGAAACATTAAGATCAAACTTTGCTTCTCATAAGCACCTATTCCAAAGTGGCGATCCCGATCAAGTCAATGGGCTAGCGACCTGCGGGAGACCAAAGACCTGTGGTTAGAGAGTTTCGAACTCTTCACGAACGAGCTTCAAAAGATGTACGGAGATAAAGATAGGCGCCTCAATTCAACGAAAAAAGCCATGCAGGAGTAGGAGCAACTACCAAACGAATCAGTCCCAGTTTATGGCAACCGCTTGAAAGCAAATTGGAGGAGAGCCGGCTGGAACCTTATAACGCACTTAAGACGAAAGTCAGACCTTGGATCTCCAGCGGCAAAGACAGGTTCGACACACTCGACCAACTCTTCGACTGTGCGGCGGCCTTGGAGTTCAAACCGGACGACAAGAAGCCCGGGGGACAACAGCAGCAACAAAGGCAAGTAGGGGAGACTCAGAAAGGCGGCGAAAAGAAACGTAATTTCCGACCATCCATCTCCGAACCTGCGGAAAACACTTCCGGCAAATCCAATAACACCAGCACCGGTAATCCAAAATCGGGCAAGTCCATTAAGCCCAGCGGAGGCAGCAGTGCCAACTTATCACCAGCGCCGTGGCTTTCAAAGGAAGCCTACGAAAGCCGAAAGGCAAACCGGCAATGCACTCGCTGCGGCAGCGGAGACCACACAACCTCCTGTTGTACTATATTTACACAGCAACATGCAGCAAGTCAAAGCACAAATCGACTGCGGTGCAATGAGCATCTTCATATCGCCGAGCCTACTTAGGAAACTCGAGCCACCATACGAACCAGCATTCACCTTCACCCGGGCCCGGTGATGATGTCAGTAAAGGAGAGCCGAAAGGCAAGTCTCTTGGTTTAGTATGTTGAAGACCTTAAACCGGTTGACGAATCGGAGGTTTTAGTCAGCCCAATGATGGAATACAACCTAGTCTTGGGCTTGCCATTGCAAGAAACCCGGAAATCGACTGCAGCAACGGTCGATTGACCGCCCTGCGAGCGCCAAATGGACCGCAACGGGCGAAGATTCCAGAAGCAGATCACACAAGTCTGCCGGAACGCGGTGAGGTAACCAACATGGTGAGCCTTCCCCGGGTATACAACTACTCGGGGCTACTGTATTCGATCATCTCTGAGCTAGTGAGGAAGTGGTCGAGGCATTCGGCATATGACTTGGCGAATGTCAAGGGTTGCTGGGAGCATCGCTTGAAGGCATCACCGTAGGTGAGAGAAACCACAGGATGCTGAATGCGCGAGCAGGAGCAGCGGCAGTAGTTGCGGCAGAAGAGTGACACAGTGACGGTGCTTGAATGACTGCTACCGGCTCGCCGAGACACGAAGGGAGAAACTGGACAACGGTGTGGCGGAAATCCCGGATCAGGAGATCGCACTGCAGCTTCCGTAGGAAGCTACGAAAATGGAGGTTTCGTCTCGAGGAGCGTAGGGAGGGAGTAGCCGCAGCGAGATAGTTGATTG
>Ga0307512_10002139_pt1 | contig 25883 bp, 26 predicted proteins | sample 14_EM_MG_FD_200267 | JGI IMG/M metagenome (GOLD analysis project Ga0307512, IMG submission 200267) | Populus trichocarpa ectomycorrhiza microbial communities from riparian zone in the Pacific Northwest, United States - 14_EM | ecosystem: Host-associated > Plants > Roots > Unclassified | place... | reverse complement strand
AATCATGAGTTAACACAGAGTACAGCATACACCAAGTACAGCATCATCCCAAGATCGACAGTCTCCCGCTCCCAGCCAGTTTCTCATCTCTCGGCGGATGTTGTACTCAACTCTCTACATTCCCACAATTACAAGCTAACCAATGAATAGAGACTCAGCTGCCGTCGCGCCTCCCTCCAAATCGACCACCTCCAAGTACTCCTCCAATCTCGCTCGATCATACCCTGCAAGTGCATCTCCAAACTCATTCAGTCACACCCTCGGAGTGCATCTCTGAGTTCACTTGATCTCGGCCTCTAAGTACATGTCCAAACTCGCTCGATCATGGCCTCCCAGCGCATCTCCAAACTCGATCGATCACGGCCTCCCAGTGCATCTCTAAACTCGATCGATCACGGCCTCAAAGTGCATCTCTCAGTTCACTCGATCTCGGCCCCCAAGTGCATCTCTAATACTGGCTCGATCACGGCCTCCAAGTATATTGTTAAGGAGCGACGTTGGGTGTACAGAGATACAGGGGTAACGGAGGTGGAATGAGCGACGCGGGGTATATATTCGGGAGACCCTGGGGTAGAAAGACAGCATCTCATTTTCATCTCATCTTGTCATACAACGAAAATACACATTCTATCTTTCCCAACTTTGAGTCTCACTCGCTCTGTCCGAGATTTGGATGCACGCAATTGCGTGGATCCTCACGGCCGGATAGTATCATATCTTCTCACCTTCTTCCTAGGCTCCTCGAGATTAATGTAGATGGAACGTGAGGAGAGATTTTCGCAGTGTCACCCATTGTATTGCAATCCCGATGCAAGCGTGTACCCAATGAACCCATTCTGACGTATGGTCACAGTTGCCCACAACGCCAGAGTGTGTGTTTAAAATAGGAGACCAACAGAGCGAGAAGAAACTGCGAAACTGCAATCGGAGGGCGATATGCAACGCGACGCGTGGTATTGACGCCGGGCGCGGAGTAATCCGCCACCGGGGTGTCTCTGACGGCTCTGACGGAGCGCGTCCACTCTGACGGAGCCATTCCGCCCGGATGGAAATGTTTTTTGCTGATGAATTGGAGGTGGGACAACCCACGTACCTTCGGGGAACACGTTGATCGCTGCAATCCGCAGACAAGCAGCTCAGGGAAGGTTCAACGCACTGGCGAGCGTTTCTCCTGGTACGGTAGCGATGATCTCAGGGCAAAGATTGAGCTACCATGCTGCTGGCAGTACAAGCTAGGTGATAATTTGGCCCTGAGACCACTGAATTGGGATGACATAATCGATGAGAATGATAATGATGAGAACTGGGCGGATCCATCAGCGCCGAGCCGTGGATGGAGGTGTCCTAGCGATGGCAATCACAATGGCGACGGCGAGGGTGAGGAGGACAGGCAGGGTTGTGAAAAAGCGACCGGGAATGCAAAGGGAACGAAGGATGGGAATGGGAAAGTGACCTCGAAAGGGAAAGGGATGGGGAAGGCAATGCAGGATGAGATGGGGAAGGGGATGGGAAATGGTAAAGGGAAAGGTATTGGTAAACAAATCCAAGGGCAAGATGATATCCCTCGTACTGTTGCTCTGCAGTTGCAGCAGGTGATGTATGGGGCAGCCTCGGACATGGAGGGTTAACTAGGGTGGGTATATTGAGAACAGGAAGCATCACACACCGTGAAAATTTCCTCTGATGATGTTACCAACTCTACCAAGGAGTCGGCCAGCCAATATCAATCAGAACATGATTCCGATGTGGATATGCGCAGGGAGGATACTGTGGATGCAATGGACGGCATTGATTCAGATGGCGATGTGTATATGGAACAGGACAGTGACAATGCAGAGGAGGAATATGAATAAGAGGAAGATGAAGAGAACGAAGATGAGGAGGAGGAGGACGAGGATGAGGAGCAGGATAAAGACGAGGATGATGGCAAAGAACATCGGATGATTGGGCAGGGAGGGATGGTAAATACATCGGCTGATGTTATCAACATCATGGTCGACGATGAGCCAACCGTGCTACCTGAACAAGGACAGAAGATACCTGAGCATACCCTACAGCCACAACCTCTGGTGCCTGCCCAAAGGGCACAAACGCCAGAGACTCGCCCATGACCACGCAATCCACAGACTCATGCCCTTGGTGCGCTGCAGCATTGGGGGCTTGTGACGCCGCAAAAACGTCGCCCAGCGGTGGCAAGTCTGAGTGATGCTGAGTCAGCCGGCAACACTTCGGATGTGGATGTGGATCAGGTGCTGCACGGCGAATTGGCAGGTGGCGACAGTCTCCCCGATATTCATCTCCCCGATGCCCCTCTCCCTGAAGCATGCGCCGATTGCTGGGAAGGCCAGGAGTGAACCAGTCCTCGCGTTGCAGAGGTGGCAATGGTTGTTGCGATCAGATCAGGCTCTGGTTCTGGTCTTGTTGGTTTTCTTTGTTCAAATCTATTTATCTCAGGCATTGATTATTACACGCTTCACGAAGTATTTGGATAGCTCAGTGTTTATTTCATTTACGTGATTTGTATTGGTTTTATTATATTCATAGTATTATGGGACATCACGCATGCAGGGTTTTTGCAACTCCTGGCGTCTAAGGAAGCTCCTTGTGATCGTGTTGAGGCTCAATAAATCTCGCAAGTTAGCTGAAAGTATGAAGAGCTTACACACCAGGCTGTTCATGCCCAGCGCCAACTTTCGTCCCCGTCTACAGTAAATACTCTGCTCCTTGCGTGTCGTTGACAATGCCAGAGAAGGCCCCTCTCCGTTGGCCTGAATTTTCATGCTGAAAGAAGTTCACCTCAGGCAGCTGGCCACTTAAACATATCAAATTACACCATCCTGAACGCCTTCAAGTTCCACACCAGAAGAATCCGACTAATGGCAGCGCGCCCCGACACTTTGAACCCACTCAGCGTGGTGAATCCAATGCTAAGAATGAATCAGTGGAAGAATTGGATGCATTTCCCTCCCACGAACAGGTTGAATACATCGCAGACTCTGAGTCTCAACCACCACAGCCTCCTCTGCCGCAGACGGAAATATACCCAGGCGCCGGCACTCCACTGTGCGATTGCATTGGTGAGCCGTGGGAACGCAACACCCCGGGTTGCCTGGAGCCGAACCTACAATACAATCCCAACTACCCGTTAGCGACGTGTGAAGAGTACAAATGTATCCATTGTGGGATCAAGTGGAAGGGCATCAAGACGTACTATGACAATGTGCTGAAGGTAAAAAAACACCACTCTATGTTTCCCATGGTTCAAAAACGGCAACGGTCTCCAGAAGCTCGGGGCTAGCATGCCAAATGATCAGGCTCTCGGGGATGGGGAACTTCACACTCTCAAGGATATGAGATGGAATGACAATCACCAATGCTCTATCAAATACTGGAGTCGAGACATCATCCAAAGCATGAGACGGTTGATGCGGCAGCCAGCCTGTGCGGACCATCTCATGTACGCCCCTCAGCGTTGCTTCAACAGCGATACTCCACCAAAACGCCTCTATACCAAATTTCACAATGTGGAGTGATGGTAGACGACACAGGGAAGGAGAGATACTCGAGGATAATACCGTGCTAATCGATGTTAAGTCAGCGCTTAGAGTGGGGGATGCACCGGTTCCCTTCATCTTCATGTCCAACAAAACACATCTCTCGAATTCTGCGGGCAGCAAGAAAAAGTGGCTTGTACATGTGACAATTGGCAATCTATCTTCGAAGATCCGCCAGATGCCCTCAATGCACAGCATTGTAATGGTTACTCTCCTGCCGATTCCAATCAAGAACTGCAATACTTTTCAGAAGCGGCTGGATGAGCACTGGCAAACAAACCGAGAGGTGCTGAACGAAGTACCTTAGCGGATACTACAGGCTCTCACCTTGAAACACAATCTCAGCGCCTAGAGCAGGTATTACAACGTTCTCTGTGCAGATGGCAACTTCGGGCATTCCAAACCCGTTTTAGCAGCATGGCTTCCAGATTGCGCAGAGTATAGTGACATACATCATCTTGAGCGGCATCTCTGTCTTTGGTCTGAGTCTCGCAAGACGGAACTGGGAGATTATGTCCCTCCTGACAAGCAACACCCCCGTTGGGATCACAACCATTATTGAACGCTCTACAATGCCAACTCCAAGACAGCCAATGCCAAACTCTCGTTGCGCCATGTTCACCGAGGATTCGACATGTTTCAATATATTCCATCTATTGTGAGCGACCTCCCTAAGCCCAACTTCCTCCATATGTTGCAGATCGGCATGCTTGACCACCTCCAGAAGTGGATTCTCCACTTCATGAAGGTGCACAAATGGCTCGACAAGTACAATGCAATCTGGTTATCCGTGCCTGCTTACCACGACCTCACACCAAAAAATCAGTCATATGAGGATGTTTCCCAATGGAATGGGAAGGAGATGAAGAAAATGAGCTGGTACCTGCTTGGAGTTGTAACCCAGACTCTACGAGGTGGAAGCCCCACTTAGGTTCCCAAATTCAATCTCACCACTGAGTGCACACGGGCATTGTTAGAATTCCATATGTATGCTCGATATAAAAGTCACGATGATGCAGCATTGAGCCACATGCAGGGCGCCTTCTGTCTATTTCTCACCTTCAAAGATGTTGTCTTACTCGGGCGAGCCGGCAAGAAGACAAGGGCCAAAGCTATGTCCTGAGAACGGAACTCGTGAAGAAGCGACAGGTTGACAAGGAAATAAATGCTGAAACTTGGACGCCGTCCAAGAAGCAGCGCGAAATGCATGCCTGGCGGGATTATATCAGCCACGAAATAGATGTTTCCAAGGAGTGAGATGCCGACTTCAACATTCCGACGATCCACTTGATGTCTCATTGGCTTGAACAGATTCGTCGATATGGAGCCCTGCAACAGTATACTGCCGAGAGACATGACCAAACACATAAAATGAACCTCAAGGCCAGTTGGAATGCCTCCAATCACAATCTCAACTACCTGCCACAAGTAACCACCTTTCAGGGTTGCATCCACTGCTTCGAAATCAGAGAGCTTTATCCCCTAGCCCGAGCTCAGCGTCGGGAGAACAGCGCTGCCGACTGGAAATTCCTCCGTTCTGGTGCTGGTCGGGCTGCCCCCCTGAGCTCCCAGTCAAATGCGAAGCCTGAATTGATATGGCCCCAAAACTGCCGTGATGGAAAGCATCCTGACGCTATGATCAAAGAGTTCAGAGCATTACTCGACCATACGCAAGACATGATACACCGCATGGCAATATACAGTGGCAGGCGGGAGTGTATCAAGCATATGAGTCGTAACAAGATGAATATATCGGATATACAACTGCACGCAATGGAGCTCTATATGTCCGATGGTATTAAGGTTCCAATTGAGCGTTGCGAAGGTGAACCCATATCTGAGAAGTGTCGACGCACACGAAGCCAGAGCTGGCATGGAGGGGACCAACGAACTGACTGGGTGTGGGTCAAGCAATGCCGGGGGAGGTGGTATGGCGTGCTGAATTGGTGTTTCCCATGGCAACTGCAATGATTATTCAAAATCAAGCTCCTAAATAAGGATGAAGTTTTCGTTGAGTACTGGTTAGCCCTGGCGCTGACCACAGTATCTGAAAACTCGGGTAACTTGAATCCCGTCTCAAAGTTTATCCAAGGGAGAAAATCACCGGCAGCAGTTGCATTGCATGTTTTCAGTGTGGGAAACATTGTCGGCTTTGCCCATGTAATTCCAGCGATTGCTACTAGTTGCAAGACAGGAGACGGACGGAAAGAGCAATGGATTGTCAATAGCCCCATAGATCTGGCGACTTGGAATGATGTGTATGATAAGTACAGAGAGATTTGGATTTTGCGCGCTGATAGAAGAAATGCAAGGAGAGATTTTCACAGCGTCACCCATCGCATTGCAATCCAGAGGCAAGCCCATACCCAATGAACCCATTCCGACATATGGTCACAGTTGGCCACAAGGCCAGAGTGTTTGTTTAAAATAGGAGACCAACAGAGCGAGAAGACACAGTGAAACTGCTATCGGAGGGCGGTATGCAATGCGACGCGTGTTATTGATGCTGGGCGCGGAGTCAAACGCCTCCCGGGTATCCCTGACGGCTGTGACGGAGCCCGTCCACCCTGACGGAGTCATCCAGCCTGGATGGAATTTCTTTATGCTGATGGCCATTGTGGATTATTTGGATACATTTGAGACATAGTAGCATGTGGAAAATATTTGTAATGCTGAGTGGATTCAGTGACAGTAGATCAAGATATTATTATAGCATGATTCGAGCAAGGTTCACTAGTACAGCAGGAAGGAAATTTGTGGTATAGATTGAGTGGCGCCGGGTTTTGGAGCATGTGTGGGGGCAAAAGGATGAGAAGTAACCTCCCTAAGTTGACAAATACAACTGCATGGTTGTTAACTGCTGGGTGCTGAATGATAACAGTATATCCCGCAAACAACTGAAATTCTTGTACACACATGTGAGGCAATGGAAGTAGATGAATGCATTCATCTACATTTATGGAAGCTTCACAGAACAATACACTCTAAGAAGTATACACATCTGAACCTTGAAGTCGGAAGAATTAGATGAAAAGTATAAAGAAATATAAGCACATGTGAAACTGACCAATGTACCCATATATGGCCAGATTTCATAACACTATTGCCTTTCAAATACTTTCAAGTTTAATCTGGGATACACATTGAATATATTTTTGATACAAATGCAGGCAGTGACAGAGAAGGAGGATTGAGAGAATATAATTCAGTAAGGTTAGGTAATTTGAGTTAACCTTGTTATGGCTAAATATCCCCAACTGCTAATTATTATACCTAGACTATGGAGGGTTCTTAGGAGAAAGAAAGAGTGGAGGGTAGAGAGGCTGGTGGGCAAGAAATGAATAGTATTATTAATATAAGTTCCATTTGAAAGAATAGAATTGATTATATTCACCATGAATTGATTCATTCCAATGGAATTTTGATGAAATAACAAACATTACGATAAATTTCAGAATTGCAAGAGTATTAACCCATCTGCCTAAGTTTCCTAAAAACATCTACAAGAGATCATTCGGAATGTACATGGAATAGATAAAGGGGCATGGGACATTCAGGAGCGACTAGATGGCTAGGAGATTTTCAATCCAGATAATTGCCATTATGTGTCGGGTACAACAATCAATACAGTCAACAATGACTCTTAATAGGACAGTGTGTATGAGCCATTCAGGCTACTGTATGCCCATCTGATTCTCCAAACGAATGTTGCTGTTGTTTCCAACCACTGGTAATCACTCTGACCCCTGCCAGGAACCACATTTCTGGCACACCAGGTTTGTGCAATATGGCTCATTGTAAGGAGACGTGTTTGGGATTCAGCTATGCCAGGAGTGCTGGTGTCAGATGAAATTGGTCTCAGCCAGACATTTACCTCAGTGGCAATGTATGTAACATGCAAGGTACTGACTGAGAAAGTTGTTGTGGGGTTCCCACAGTCAATTGTGTACAGGAGTTTCCTTGATTAATATCTGAAAATGGCTGAACCTGATAACCCTGGAATTGGTGGTGAAAAATGAAAGTAGAATCTGTTACAGAAACCAAATTCAGTGCCCTGTCACCATTTAGACATCCAGACACCTCCGCCTTAAGGGCATCTAGTTCGATCTTCAGCCTTTGATTCAATCCGGCTGGTCACAATGCCCAGAGTGACAGATACATTCAGGATTGTCATCAACAAGATAACATATTAGACTGACTTGAACCTGGTGAATGTGTTGCACCCAGAAAATGTAAATCTCACCCAGGAGGATTGGAATACCAGGATTGACAATCCAGACAACCAATGATATATCCACCATGTTTTATATAATGCCTCGATATCCGGAGTGAAATCTTAATGCAACAGGTAACTTGGAAACTGTTTATGGGGTTTTGGAACTTTTAATGAGTCTCTTCTGTACAAGACAAAAAACTGTGTTGGCTAGCAAATTTCATTTGCAGCTAGAATGGTGTCCAAGCTGTATGTGACAGCGATGCCAGGATTCCACTCACTGTTTAATTTGCGGTTCCAGACGATACAGCAGTGTTCAGGTGCTACTGAAGATCCAAAGACTGATACTGCAATGGAAAACACCTGTCCTGAGGCACTGGATTCGGTACAGAAGCAGTTATTTTAAGCCATTCCAAATGTAGTTGATGCATCTCGCAATGATGCAGCATACTGAACAAAACAAATTGAAAAGCCCTGGCTAATCAGGAGGAGGTAAGAATCTTAACACCAGAATAGGAAACTACATGTACAAATTATGAAGGAGAATACACAACTCATTGATCCTGAATTGATCGAAGAAGAGAAAGCAAACCTGAAGATGACACTGGCAAGCTACACTTTGGGAGGTGCTTCTGGAGCACAGAGGGTATATCGAGGGTACCTAGCCTAATCCTCATTTCAATTTGGAGACACTGAGAATCAAAACAACATGGCTAAACAGTTCTTCAAGGAAGGGCTACTTGAAACAAGCATGAATTGTGTGACATTCAGATGGCTGAGAGGAATATTTCTGCCAGTGCTATTCAAGAATCCAGGGGCGTATCACAAACCTGACAATTATGAAGATTCATATAAGGTGCTCCTTCATGAGCCTAAACTAAATCACAATACCTGGCCATGTTCACCATGTTGCAAACACACTGTGCCCTGTCATTGTCTCTCAGGACAGGTGAGTCATCTGAAGTGGTGACTTGTCAACTGTTTTGTTGATTGTGCGGATTTCACTGACATGGATTCGGAAAAGGGCAAAGGTGGATGCACAGATATTCAGCTCTGATTTGAAGACTCACCAAATCCCTCAGTATTCATAACACCAGTGAAAGTGTATGGAATACACCTGAATATTACCACTTCCAATGATGCTGTCATAACTCCGAAATTCTGTATATCAAATGAACATTACCAAATTTTTGCAACTATAGTTTAACTGGAGCAAAATAGGTTTCAATAACAATTCCAATTGAATACAGGTTGCAGTGGCTATGATAAGTGTATTGTAATGGCAACACGTGACCCGAGGCCAGGTAAGTGCCATTGTATGATAGCTTGCTGCTGTGACACTTAGCTCGGTGTCGAATATCTCATGACTGTATTCCACATATATTCTCACTCGGTCATGTGCGCAACCATATTACCATACTACACATCTGCGGTCAAGGGTAGGCGTACCTGCATTTACACAACATTTGATTCTCCAGTAATCTGATACATTTCGCTCACGAGGATACATGAGTTTTACCACTATCGTCAAAGAACGACATGATTGAGAGAAAACAAACAGCTTGCACGTGAATTCTAGGGTGAATCATCTACTATGCATCCGAAGAAAGTGGCCAGAGGTCAATTGCGACTGGCTAGTATCTGTTCGAGCATGGAAAACCTACAATCTCCTCTCCACCGAGTGACACCTATTCTCAACTGACGAACCTCTGTACTTCCGGATGATGAAATCCACACTGAGCGTGATCACAAGAAAGAAGAAAACACAGCCAACATGCAAGATGAACTGAACAACGTTCTGGGCGACAACCTGAGCGTGCCCGAGCCTACAACACAATCCAAGATCCTCTCTATGCGAAAGATAATAGAGGAACAATGAGACATGCGCAACAATGCCATCCAACAGAATACTCAACAATGGGTGCAAAATGCAGAACCGATGGAAGCCAACCGGGAATACTGCAGAGAGTCTAATTGACCAGAGGCAATGAAAACGAAAATCTTCAATATGACCCATCCAGAGCAGCACTGCAGCAGAGCAAAGGAGCTTTATAACTTCCTCGACACATTACGGGCTAACTGCCATTCCCATGAGCACTTATTGCTGCACGGAGATCCTGACACAGTTCAATATGCAGCTACCCTTCTCAGCAAATGGAACAATAACGCGGACCCGGCACAGAGACAGACGCAGATGACCGATCTGGTACAGAGGTATCGAGACATACGGAGAGACTCAGATCCCGGTTTGATATTTGAGGCCTTCTTGGAACAAATGCAGAAGATGTATGGCAACAAGGACCGAAAACTCCACACGGCAATGAAGTATTATGACCGACATTGTCCAAGGAGGGCATGCACCTGTGAAAGTCTATGCCAATCAAATCAAAGCAAATTGGAGAGCAGCGGAATGGCTCCCACATCATAACAGGAACCTTTACACAATTGGTTGGAGCGGACTACGACCAGGACTTGAGTCCAAGATCAAGCTGTTGAACCCAAATAGTGTTATCAACGAGTCCAGGTAACCTGCCAGCGGTCCGGGTCTGGTCATCAAGAATGAGTCGGTTCGGGTCCAGACCCGTCCAGAAACCAGACCCAATGCCTTTAGGCGGGTCAACCCCGGACCCGTACCTGTCAACCTGCACATTTTACCGGGTTTGAATACACCCGTCGGTTCCAATCTCTGGTTCTGCCTTTCGAGTCTCTCATGTAAGGTCACCTTTACATATGCTACTTGAATTCATACAATATCGATATTGGTACTTCAGAGTTTGTTTTTGACCTACTGGCTGCCTCAATGATCAAAATGAAGAGAGACATGTGCCCTACGATGTCCTGAAAATGAGCGCCAACGGAGTGTCAACGATTGTTGGTCATGTATCCTGGGTAATCTGGGGGGCGACTGGTTACACACAGTCATAAACAAAGTATTGGACGCCTTTAGAGGTAAAGGAGATTGCGAAACGCTGGCTACCCCATCGCGAAAATGAGCGTCAACAGAGTGTCAACAATTTTTTGTCTTGCATGATTGGTAATATGACTGGCGCTTGATCACAAGAATCCATGAAGAAGGATCTGGCAGCCATTTTAAGCAGATATGTACGGGGAATTCCCGCCACATCCTCCAGGACAGTACCAACTCATTTCATTTAGACAGCAACCACTGAGTATTCCTGACCCTTGTAGTGTACAAAAACAGTCAAATGATGTATATAGACCATAACGGCCACATCACGGTGTGATTAACCATGTAGGAAGGCCAACAATTGTTGAAGCTCCGTTGATGCTCATTTTCGAGCTGGGGCAGGGAGCATTTCAGTGTCTCTTTTCCGATAAATGTGGCGAATACTTCGTTTATGACTGTCTGAAACCTGTTGCCCCCCAGATTACCCCAGATACATGAACAACAATTGTTGATGCTCTGTTGAAGCTCATTTTCATGATGGGGCAGGGAGGGTATCGTTATCTCTTTTGCTAATAGAGGTGGCCAATGATTACTTTATGACTGTCTGCAACCTGTCGCCACCCAGATTACCCAAGATACACGACCAACAATGGTTGATGCTACAGTTATCGCCATTGTCAAGATGGGGCACGGAGGGTATCGCAATCTGTTCTACCAATCAATGAGGCCAATAATTTCTTTATGACTGTCTGGAACCTATCGGTGATCAGATTACACAGGATGAATGAACAAAAATCGTTGACACTCAGTTGACGCTCATTCTCAAGATCAGGTAGGGAGCATGTCGCGAGAATTTTTGCAAATAAAGGCGGCCAATACTTCGATTACGTATAACCACCACCAACTCAATTTTCAATTACCTAACTTACATGACCTACAACTGTTGACGCTCCATTGGCGCTCATTTTGCCACGGGTGTATCTACAATAAGCAATCATTTGATTTGGTGCAGTCAATCATTCAGATTGTTTTGGCAGCCTTTCTAGCGTTTTCATTTACTTTCTCCTTGATCACTACATTGTTCTTTAATAATACATATAAATATATCCTTTAAAAAATACTTTGCAGTGTCCGCTAATTGTAGATAATAATAATCTCCAACATCGCGCGCTTTTTGATCAAGGCTCGTCATCACTTGGGGGTTCGCTCAATACGCTGCTCTTGACTTCAAAATGGATGTTAGCTGCATTACCACACAGCAGATAGTGAACAAACCAGTGGATATTCCTTCATCAGTCAGCATATCCGGATTGAAATCTGTCTCGTGCTGGCTATCCTGGGCACATGCATCAAGAGTAAAAGATTCAGCGCAGGGCAGAGAAGTATGTGAATAAATATATCCTGCCGGTGAATTGTCGATTTGGGAAAGTTGAGCTCAGGTATTGTTACCAGTTGGGGGTGGTGGCGTTCTTGGAAGAGATGGCGTCGGCTCTAGAGTCGGCTGCATGTGTCAGTCGGGGGGAGGTGTTCCTGTTCCTTAGTGTCTGCAGCATATGTGGGGATTCATTATGGCGCCATTTTGGCAAGGAAGACATCCGGCGGTGTTGTTTTGACGTAGCATAGCCGGGTGTCATTCTATGATAGCCTTCACCTATCTATGCGCAGGAAACTCAACACCCAACGACTTCTCTTCTCGGACCTTGGCGCGAGGTATCATGATCAGATATTGTGTTTCCCGTATTGCAGTGTGCAAAAACCCTCCTATGGCCATGTTGGCCATTTTCAAAGCCAGGCGCATGATGGACTGTTCCAGCTGGACCCGACCTCCCTGCCTTGCCATAGTAGAAGACATGTTGAAAACCTACAAGAATTGAATTGCTGCTGCTAACAATGAGATTCGGCGATGACCCCAACCATATATGCTTCCATATGCTCCTCTAAGGTGATTAAAGGCTGACGCGTCCACTCACAGGGATGCTTATCAGGAAATTCTTCCATAAAAATCCCAGAGCTGACAACATCATGATGGTTGATTTCCCGGACTGTGTGGACATAGGCCTTGGTCGACCATGGACGTCTCCCATTACGGGTACCGATATATTGGTCATGTAGCACTCTCTGTACACCTGCTGTACATTATACAGTAAATTGACGGCAATTTAACTTGATCTGGATATACTCAAATCCAACAGCATGCTGCTTCGCATTCTTGCTGCTTCTGGTCTTCCGGACGACTTTTACATGTGCATCCTGGGTCATATTTTTGGTTGCTGCATTGGCTGGACAAACTGGTGTCTGCATTCATGTCGTGTGCCCATCAGTGACATACGTGATGTAGCGCCCATCAATTGGCTTGATTCAGATACGCTCTAACCCAGCTGATGTGGTTGCGTATGCATGATTTACCAATGTGGAATAGGATCGGATGTTGATCACGAAACGAAGTGGGAAGTCCTGAGGACTATGCAGTTAACTTCATGTCAGAATCGAATAAGTAGCAGCCAACATGTTCGATATACTCAAGATTAATCCTGCTGCGTATCGCTGCATTGTGCAGGGGTTTCCCATTGCCCCGCAATTTGCAATAAGTTTGCCCGATGTTGTTTGCTTGTTTACCCAGATACATTGCAGTGTAGAATAGTCCTCTCTGCGTGATTGACAGACATATATAGGACATCGTTTGAAGGAAATGATGTCTGCGGAGGATTGTCTCAAATAATCCCGGGGATATTACCGGAAACTAACGCTAACCATCATGTCAGGTTGTACGGTTAGCCTAACATTTCCCAAATTAGTGACAGTCAAAAGGCAGATTTTGCTACATTCAAGATGATTAAACATACCAATTTTGACATAAAAGACACAGCTTCCCTCCAGATTATCCATATCTTTCAACATCCAACATCTCACCCAACAACAATGTCAACGCTAACTACAATCGTGAATGCTCCAAAACAGCATGTTCTCCCACTTCCAGCGGGCAAATATGGCAAATCGACAAAGCGGTCGACCCAACAATGTCATCAAGCGACTGAAGGCAACAGCGGCTTCGAAGCAGCAGCAGTTGGAGCCCTCAGGGGATTGGGCAGTTTGCGATCCAAAACCAAGCTTGTGGCCGGGGGACAGCGAGAAACGCACTTCTTAAGCAAAGAAGAGAACGACATATGGATCGAGGATTGTATTGACAGAGAAACCGCTGAGGCAACAAAGCGAGTTGAAGATGCAGAGATAGCGGTTCAGCAAAAGCAGGAAGATGTGAGGAAAGCAGAAAACGCGGAATTGACAAACAGGGAGCCCGAAAAGACTGTTCAGGAGATGATTGTTGCCCTCAGAGACAGTCTGAGTGATCTTGTAAGTTCCGACGATGTGGAGGATGGAGAAGATGAGGATGATGAAGAGACAGAGCAGGGCAATCTGAGGGAAGATGACGAAGCCGGCTGGGTGACAGGCACAATCTCCAAAATGGTACAGCAGCGCATAGAACGGTTTCGGCAGAAGCAGATAAAGCTTGACGAATTGACACAACCGGGAAGGCAGTACACAGCCAACTACGTTGGGGAAAGAGATAGGCGGTACGTCACATCTGAATTGATGGTTGCGTCAGTCGTTGAAAGGCAAACAGATAATGATCCAGCCATACCAGCACTGACACCATGTGGAGGACGTATTGAGCGTCTTGACATTGTCCCCGGAATATCGCAAGTGCTGCAAAGGACTTCTCGACCTTGACGTAGTTATACTGGGCTAGGTTGTGGGAATCCGCAGTCGAGCACGAGTATACCCGGTCTTGCTCCCGCTGCCGAGCCCCACTCATTACTCATTGAACATTCAAAGCCTGCTGAACTCCTAAGCTTTTACCCTTGCGTATAGCCTCCCCAGCTGATCACCATTTATAATGGATTCGGACGAAGACATGGTGATGGCTCCTGCATCCTCAGAGGAACAGAGAGGCACATTTGTATTTTTGATGTCCTATCTCAGTGAAAAGCAATTTGGGTACCAATTTTGCTAAGTGTCAGCGTTTTCTTGATTTCAGTGACCAAATTGTGAGACATGATAATTTGTCTGTGCATGTGCAAGAGTCAAATGCACCATGCACGAGTGCTAGAATCCAAATCTGGCTGTAAGATGCCCAACACGTTTGATTTCTGTTTGCCTATCACTGTTAAGTGACATAGCAAAAGCTCTATAAGTGACAAAATATACTAACAAAATTCAAGTGAGTAATGTCATACGAGTCATAGAAAGAGTATCCAGTGCTCAACACAAATCAGTCTGAATGACGACGGTCATGCCGGATTCATCAATTGATACAACGGAATAGCTCTCCGCGCAGACCTGGGGCACACCATTGAGATATTCAAAATTGCTTATGGTACGTCATGGAAATCAAGGAGAAGGAGCTAGATGAGGAAATGTGAGGAATTTGAGCTATATTTACCTAAATCTAGTGAAATAATCGACATGCCGTGAATTGGAGGCCGAAAGCACAGGAATGTGATAGAGCCAAGTCATCTCTGACTCAGATAACATGGATAGAGGTTGATCAGAAATTAAGAGGCCACAAATCTCCTGGCTGCAAATGATAATACTGTGAAACACGATACAGGATGTCAATAATCAGTATATGCTTCGTTGGATACAATTATTGAGTGGAAAACTGCTGTTTCAATGTGATCAATGTGAGTGTCAACAGAGCATGAACAATTTTTAGTCTTACACATTTGACAATCAAAGGGCTGCATTGTAACATCCCTCCAAAGTGAATGTATTGGTCGGCGTTATAGCAACAAAGGTAAATTACACACTTGCTGCACTATTCTAAAAATCAGCGTCAACTGAGCATCAAGGATTTTTGGCCTTCCCTCTTGGAAGATCAATGGGCTGTGAGTGACCTGAACTCACGATCAAACTATCAGCAGCCTTTCAAGGCACAATTGGTTGCGAGGACATCGCTACTATGTCATAAGAATGAGTGTCAAAGGAGCATCAACGACTTTTGGCCTTGCATTTTGGAAAATTTGGGAGATGTGCCGTAATATTAACCCATAATTGAACTATTGGCCACCTTTCTAGGCAAAAAATGTTTCCGCCAACATAGCTACTATGTCCCAAAGATGAGCGTCACCGGAGGGTCAACGACTTTTGGCCTTGCGTCTTCAACGATCTTAGCACAGGGCGGCGACATTAACCCATAATCGAACTGTCGGCCAGTTTTCTATGTGAAAATGTTTGCGACAACCTCCCTGTTATGTCTTAAAAATGAACATCAATGGAGCGTCAACGATTTTTGAACTTGCATCTTGGATAATGTGCAGGCTATGGGACGGCGTTAACCCACAAGCAACTTATCAGCAGCCTTTATTGGCCAAAATGCCTGTGATGATCTGGCGTCGACCTCCTACAATTGTGCACCCCCGGAGCTTCAACAATCATTGTGAGGGCTCAGCACACTACCCAGCAATGAAATACATTGCGTTGATTCTGAATTGAGTTTTATGCGGTCAGTCTTTTCAAAATGTCCTTGTATACAACCTCACAAATATGCATGCAATGTCTCACAGATCTGATTTTTTTGCTTGTACCTCTAGAGTCAATATTTCAGAACACGCATTCCGCTTTGCAATAATGTAACTTTCGGCAGTCTCTCGAGTTGGGTTACCAGGCTTTTCAGTGCCTACTGCCATGTCAGATCCAAAATCTTTGAATACCTCATGGCTGGAGGTTATGATCTCTTCCAAAACTGAAGGTGTCTTTATTTGTGATTTGAGCGACTTTACATCACAAATCATCCGCAATGCTTGGTGGGCTTCAATCAATGTTGGCTCAAAACGTCCTATTGCGTAGAATGATTCTATACACGAGTCTTCATGTGGATATTATTTGCACTGCGGAATTGAGGAGACCGGCAGTCCTGGAATCATATGTAAAGTTTCTAATCAAGTTCTTCGCCATCCATCGAAACATGGGAGCAGCTCAATGAGGAAACACTTGCTGGCAAAAGCTCACATCGCAATGTTAAACTAAGTAACACAGTCGGAAGTAACAGAATTGACTAGTTCAACAGTTGATGAAACAGCTTTTGCTATCCTGAATAGGCACGGAAGTCAAGCATTTGCAATAGTAAATTCGGAGAGGAAATTCATATTTGAAATCCAGGGTAATCCATACCGACTGAAATGACAAACAAAACACTCCAAACTGGCAGCTAATGGCTTTGAAATGTGTGAATTTCACCAAAAGACGTGGAATCGTTACCTCATGTTGAGATTTCTTTCGGCTCATATTCCGTGGAATGCTCTATCAAATCTCGCGCTATAGCGGTCGTATACCGCATGATAAAGTGACCTAGTGCTGCCGTCCCCCATGTCACTTGGCGACATACGCAGGAGGGAATATGCACCCACTGTGGATGCAATTGAGAAGCAATTACCATTATGAATTAAACTTAGTTTAGCCTTCAACGGACGGACATCAATGAACAAACTCGCCATATGGTCATTCCGTGCAGACTATATGGATCGAAATTGGGCATTGCGTGATGTACAACCAGGTTTTGATGAGGTTGATAGCCAATTCTTTTACGGTTTCGAAACCTAATTAAGGATGATAGGTCAAGGTCCAACAAACTGGAGCAAGGATAGCCATATATTTGAAGGACATGCTTCATAGTTTTGAGCTTACTGACAGCCGTTTGCTAGTGATTACGACTGATAATGGTCCCTCAAATTACTTGATGACTCGAGAGGTACAATCAACACATGAGGCCTCCGGAATCATGTCGCCTGCATTGAGGAACCACAAACCATGCATGGCGCACGTCCTACAGCTGGCTTCAGGTCCATTCATGAGCAGTCTGGGTGTAAAAGGCCGCACCAAGTCTGGGGAAGCCCATCAGCACAATCAGTAATTTGGAGAGAGTGAAAGAATAGACATTGGGAAGTGTCATTGACATCGAAAAGTGGGCAATGCTCGAATGAATAACGTGTTGGTCATGAGACCAGGTTGAGGAAAGATAATGGAGAAAGTACATGTTTCAAGAAATTTCGAAAGTCCTGAAACTGACCTTCAGATAGAAGAGAATACTTGCTGTATTGATTACGCTGACACCTGATCATCCAAACCAGTTCATTGACTGTCAAAAGGACAATGTTCGCATCGCGGTACTACCTATTATGGAGGTGAAGACACTTTGGAATTCGACACTGGAGTTGCTCGAGCGAGCCTACCAATTATGTCAATTCACCTGCCAGTCGCTCCAAAATCCACCATACAGTGATCACTTGCAACTCTTCACAACACAGGATCAATGGACTATTGTCAAGTACGTCATGGAAGTTGTGACGCTATTCCGCTATTAGACCCTGTGCATTTTGAAGAGGCATACAGTCACATTGCATCGCATTATCACAGTCCACAATGACATATTCGATAATATGGATGGCGTTATGAAAACTTTAGCCAAAAAGAATACTCAATGGGAAGAAGACTTGTTCTTCGCCGTGAAGCTAGTGTGACAGAAGCGATGCAAATATTATTCTCAAGTGACTCCAACGATGGGTATGTTTATCATTTCTGCCCGTACTCTCGATTCGTTCTGGAACTTGCAATCATTTACGAAGTGGGACAACAGAATGTATAGTGGTCCTGAGGAGGAGACATCCTAGACTACTGGATGCCATGAGGCCTTTCTCAAGTATGTGGAGAATGCATACTGTGCCAAACATCGGTGTGTGCCAGTCGATAATCCTTAAAGCATACCAATCAACAATCTCGTCCACTCCGCAACGGCTTCAGGATCCAGTCAACAATCCTTTGATCCATATGATTTGTCCAGTGATCATAGTGTATACGGTACGCCAAACCATGTGGCTGAAATGACACCCGGATGAAGTGATCATGAAGCATGCTTATCGACCACCTGAAGCCCCTATTTGAATTCATCACCTGAAGCACCACAGAACTGGGGGCAAATTATTCAAAAACTCAATGACTACCACTCCGATCCAATGGAGGTTAGCAGTTCATTGTGGATACCAGACATAACTGACTCGTGGCACCAACAGAAGGAAATGCACTCAAAGTTCAGCATTCTCTCCAATGTGGCACCTGACATTGTCTCTATCCTATGACATGGTGTCAGACCGGAGGGCAGTGTCTCCCTTCGGTGAGAGATTATCGGCTGGAGGCAGTCAAACACAACAGGCGAGACCCTTTGGGGAAAAGTCATTATAAAGCAGTTTGCTCCAGCCAATACCGTGATCTTGACAGGCGATGACCCAAGATTGGATACCACAAACACATGAAACAACTCGGAAATTTCGAATGAGGCGGAGGAAAGCAGATTGCACAGAATGGCCAAGGTCCACGCCTTGTTGGAGATGTGGCAGGGCAGCCACAACCTATGTGATACACAGAAGGAATCTCGCGCTTAAAAAATGCAGATGACAGCCGTAGGATCCAATTTGGACATGGAAGAGATCATGGAAGCATCCTGGTCACTCTTTCAACTTGATTGTGCCGCAGCATTTAAGTTGTCAAAAAGATCACCTTTGCCACCAGCTTTGTCTGCAAAGGACCTCCCTGGAGGACAAACTCAAATATTAAATGTCTGCCAAATCAGATGAATCACCCATCATCCAGTCGAAGATGAAATGGATAGCACACCAGAATGCGGTCTGGACAGAGAACATTGGCTTAACCGGAATGGTGACTCGGATAATCCAAATGACTGCAAAGACAATATGGCGCCAGAGTTTGAATCTGATATAGATCAAGACAATGGCATCGAGGATCGGGAATGCCTAGAGCAGCGGGATGTGAGTGCCGGACGAAATGTCCCCAGATTGATTCGGCCCACGCGGAAGTAACAGAGACAGGCTGAAAAGGTGTTGGCGATGGTCAATGCAATGGAAACACAGAAGAATAAGGTAATAAAGACAAAGTAGAACAGAATGCGGCAATGTTCCACCAGCTTCGTGATGTCGCTTGACCGAGAGTCTCAGTTAACGATATATTAAGGGCGAATGGTGAGCAGTAGCTTGTGAATATCGGTTGGTAAACAGATGTATAGCAGGTGAAACGAATCTTTTGGCAAGAGATATAAATTTTAATAATATGAGAGGGTACAGTGCAAGAATATTACTGGGCTTGGCTGTGCCAGAGGGCCAAGTCTCAATCCGTCAGAAAGACAACCAGTATGTTCAGATCATGATGAAAACAATTATCGATGGCAGCGGATGTTGAATGGACAATACATTGCAATGAGCGTCAACTGAATGTCAACGATTTGTGGTCGTGTAAGTATGGTAATTGAACAGTGATTTGGTCGCTGTTATACATAACCGATGTATTGGCTGCTGTATAGGCAAATGAGACAGCAAGACAGTGTCCGGCCCATTGTGAAAATGAGTGTCAACGGAGTGGCAACAATTTTTAGCTATTCATCTTGGGTAGTTTATGTTCCAATTGGTTGCAGAGATCCATTCATGAGATATTGGCAGCTTTCAGGTGCAAACCGAACAGCAACACGCTCTCTGCCGCATTCTGAAAATGTCCGTCAACGGAGCATCAACAGTTTCAGGTCTTGCACATTTGGGAATCAAAGCATTGTGCCGATCTTCGCGCACATAACAGAATTATTGACCATCTTGATAGGCAACATTACGACATATGAAAGAAATAACACGGATTCCAAACTAATCGATATCGCAAACTGTAAAAGATTCAGACACATATTATTGGTTGTTGAACACGGAATTTTGATACAATACTGTCAACACACTGCACAATCAAGAGCCTTATATGAATCTATAGATGGACCCGCTGGGCCACCCGCTGACAACCCGCCCAATTTAGACGGGTTGGGAGTAGACCATTGAACTGTACCCAGGTTGACGGTTTGCATGTATTGATAACCCAGACCACCACCAATTTGCCAACGGTTCGGTTTAGGCCTGGACCCGTAGCTGAAGTGACGGTCAGTATTGTTTGCTAACACTAAACATAGAGAATGGAAAATTTGACAGCGCCGAAGAACTTCTCGACCGGTCCTCCAATTCAGAAGTCATGCCGGACAGCCAAAAGCCCCAACAGCAGCAGTCACACCAACAGCCAACGCAGTCCGGAGAATCATCTCAACATGGCGGGAAGAAACGCAACTTGCGACCATCCATATCAAAGCCGGCAGAAAACTCAAGCCCGACAAGACAATGTCGGACAGTGATGATAAATGCACTGCTGGGCTTTGCGTCTCACCACAACTCTATGACACTCTGAAGTCGGAAGGAAAATGCATACGCTGAGGGTCACCCAGACACAAAACATTCTGCAGCCCAAACGATTAAAGCACCAACTTCCCCAATAACCTGGATCTCCCAGGTAACGGCAAACAAATCAAACGCCAGCACTTCTAGGACAGTCAGCCACGACAAAACTAGTTTACCTCTCTCAGTACCTAGTTCGGCAGGAGAGGATGGATGAATTGCTGCTTGGATTGCAGTCAATGGGTACAAGGGCATTGATGGCAACATTAGAGGACATTCATCCGCATTGGATCTCGTTGAGGCCGAGGGTTGTCTTAGTGGGTCCGAAAGCTATCATGTCAAGTCAATACTTGTGTGGAACGGCAAGACCAGATTCATTGCACGTTGTTCACGAAGTCCAGATACGAGATCAACATGGAGAATTGCAATGAATACAAGCACCCATCGACTGCAACACTACATGCATTGTCATGTCTCCACGACTTCTCAAGAGACTCGGACTACCCCACAAAGCAGCGCACATCACAACTCACGGCCATTACAGTCAGGTGATCATGAACATGAGGGAGCGCGGCAAGACGGTTATGATGGTCCATTATTTAGATCATTTAGCCCTAGTCAACGTACCGGAAGTGCTGGTCGTCCCAATGTGGGTAGACAATCTAGTACTGGGAATACCTTCTTTCAAAACCTGCAAGCCAGAGATCAACAGGGCTTCCGGTCGATTAACTTCATCAAAAACCTCACGTTGCCAAGCGGAGGCACCCAGATCAGCTATGATAGTGCAGTGGAACAAAGGTCAGGATGACAAAGGTACCAATGTATGGCAGCCAGACATTGGTGGGAGTACGCCGACAATCAACTCAATGTCAGAGATCCTTGTGGATCCAGATGGCAAACCAAGGCGGAGAAGTGAGGACAGTCCAACACCCGATATTGAAATACTCGGAGCAACCACATTGGACAATCTGTCAGCTAGGGATGAGACCATCAATACATTCGCCCTACCAATTGGGGAACGCAGTGGACTGCTGGGAGCGACTGTGGAGGTCACCAATTCGGAAGATCCTGGTGAGATTAAGACTTTCAAACAACAGCGCTAGACGAGCGAGCCAGAAGCAGCAGCAGTAGATGCGGCAGAAGAGGAACTTCACTCAGGTATACTTGAATGACAGTTACCGGCTCGCCGAGTCACGCTGGGAGGTTGTTGTACTAGCGGGGTTTGGCTCGTTCCTGGGTGAACCGCCTGATCCACAGGTTCCAGGTGTTGCTTCTCATCATCTTCCCGAATCCCAAGTCGGAGATAGAAGCTAATGTACTTATGCTGGAACAGGTAATGTACCCACTGATGATGGAGGTCATATCGCTATAAGATACAATGACTATGTGGATGTGTTCAGTGATGATATGGCAGAAATACTCACACCACACTGACGAATTGATGATGCAATCAATCAGCAACCCGGCATCATTCAACCATATGCCAGAATCTACAATCATTCGGATGTTTGGTTGAAAACCATCAAGGCCTATATCGAAACAAACCTAGCCAATGGATTCATTCAGCGTTCATCATTGCCTGCAGCAGCATCAATCTTGTTTGCAATCAACAAGGATGGCAGACTGTGGCTGGGTGTGGACTACCGAGCTCTCAATAAAGCCACTGTGAAGAACCGATAGCCTGTCCCACAGCTGTCAGAGATGCTCGACAGGTTCTGCATAGCACAGATTTTCACAAAACTTGACCTCAGGAACGTGTATCACCTCATCCGATCCAAGGAAAATGATGAGTACAGAACGACATTCCGCTCCCGGTATGGGCAGGTCAAGTACCAAGTCATGATGCTCGGGTGGACGAACTCACCAGCAACTTTCCAACGCAATATCGACGACTGCTTACAGCGTTTCATTGATTACTTTGTTGTTTGCTCCCTTGATGATATACTGATTTAAAAGGCCATTGAGGAGGAGCACGAAGAGCAGGTACGAAAAGTGCTGGAATGACTATGAGAATTTGGCCTCTACGGCGTGGCCAAAGAGTGCCATTTTCAAGTTTCGGAGGTCGGCGTTCTGGGATTCGTCATTGGATTGCAATGGAATTGGACCGCATATGAACGATTGACGATGGGCAAACCACAGAGTCTGTTCGGGACATGCAGGTGCTTCATGGATTTACAAACTTTTACTGGGAGTTCACCAAGAAATATGCAAAGGTCACAATGCCGATATCAGACCTACTAAAGAAAGCAGAGAATTCAGGCACAACTGAACAGATCAAATGGGAATGGACTTGGGATGCCGAACTCATGTTCCGGAAGTTCAAATGAGGCTTCACCGATGCACCCAGCATCAAGGATTTTGAACTGGCTGAGCCGATTATCCTGTGAACTGATGCAAGCACCTTTTCAATCGCTGGAATTCTCAGCAAATCGGAGAGTTTTGGGATTCCCTGACAGGTCAACTTCTACTCCTGAAAGTGCTCAGTTGCCGAACAGAACTACCACAGGTACAATCGGGCGCTCTTGGACATCGTGCAGACTATGAAGTAATGGCGTCACTAACTCGAGGGGGCGAATCATATTGTCCTCATTCAATGCAACGTTAAGAACCTCAGGTATTTTCAAACATCAAAAGTGCTCTCCTGTAGGCGGGCTAGATGAGCAGGGATCCTCTCTTTGTACGACGTCATTATCGAACCCCTGGATTGCAAGCAGAACTCAGCTGCCAGACCATCGAAAAGACCCAACTAGGAGATCAGCTATCAAAATATGAAGGCCAGATTTCTGGCTACCTTAGCAGCGACCACCATTACGGATTCATATTGTGACCTTCTACTCAATATCAAGGCAACGCAGGAGACCGACTTGTCAGCCACACATATCCGGCCAACCTTGTTCGATGTTTCAAATGCAGATGAGATTCACTGGAGATCAATCGACCGAGCAATCGATCGTGTTCGCCTGAACCTGGGCAGCAGTGATTGTATCGATCGTGGCTGGTGATTTGGAGAATGCTTTTGGAATGGGGGGTTCACCGTGCTTCCTACTTGAGCCACTCAAATTGATATTCCCTATCTTGTGGCAATTATCAGATGTCGGTTGACATTTCCTGTCGCGCTTATCCTGATCACTCTCTTCACCTTTCCCGCTGTTCCTGCTTTTGCCTTTTCCTTTGGCATTTCCTTTGGCATTTCCTTTGGAGTTGCCTTTGGCATTTTGTTTCACCAACAGTAGCGCCGCCTGTCCAATGTATTTTTCACACTTCTTTTTAGCCTGCTTCTCAACTGACTCGGTCACACTCTCATCTGGTATGTGAGTAGCCGTTGGGTATTTTTCCAACTTCAATTCAAGAAAGAACTGGCAATTGACGTTCCCCAGTATTTCTCAGGGGAGATACATGATACACCACATGCTGCTGGTTGGGCTTCTTCCCAGAGGTGATCTCATGCAATGTCAATAGCTTCGAACAGAGATTGTAGTTTTTCACCTTCTGATTGATTCTCTAAACATAAGATTCAACATTGTCACATTCCTCACACCTTCATCTTGAAAGCTCCTCCGGAATCTAAATGCGATTGAATGTGCCCTTCATCGTGCACACATTGGTCTGATTCTTCCGATGAGTGCACGTATTCGTAATTGTCATGTTTGATGCCTTCACCAACAGCCTCATGCTGAGCAGGTTATTTGATAACACAGTAACATATTGTTTTATGAAGTGTTGGACTGTCGTCAGCAAAAAACATTTCCGTCCAGACGGAATGGCTCGATCAGAGTCGACGCGCTCCGTCAGAGCCGTCAGAGACACCCCGGTGGCGGTTTACTCAGCGCCTGGCGTCCATACCATGCGTCACGTTGCATCTCGCCCTCCGATCGCCGTTTCGCCATTTCTTCTCGCTCTGTCGGTCTCCGATGTTAAACAAACACTCTGGCGTTGTTGCCAACTGTGACCATACATCGGAATGGGTTCATTGGGTACACACTTGCATCGGGATTGCAATGCAATGGGTGATGCTGTGAAAATCTCACCTCGCGTTCCTTCTACATTCAGCTCAAGGAGTGTAGGAAGAAGGTGACAAGATATGATACTAGCCGGCCGTGAGGATCCACGCAATTGTGTGGATCCACGGAAAGAGCGAGTGAGACCAAAAGTTGGGCAAGATAGAGTGTCTATTTTCATTGTATGACAAGATGAGATGAAAATGAGATGCTGTCTATCTACACCGGGGTCTCCCAAATATATACTCCGCATCGCTCATTCCACCTCCGTTACCACTGTATCTACTTACACCCACCGTCACTCCTTAGCGATATACCTGGAGGCCGTGATCGATCGAGTTTGGAGATGCACTTGGAGGCCGAGATCGAGTGAACTCAGAGATGCACAGGGAGGCCGTGATCGACCGAGTTTGGAGATGCACTTGAAGACCGAGATTGAGTGAACTCATTGATGCACTTGGAGGCCGTGATCGAGCGAGTTTGGACATGCATATGGAGGCCGAGATCGAGTGAACTCAGAGATGCACTCTGAGGCTGTGACCAAGCCAGTTTGGAGATGCACTTGCAGGCTATGATCGAGCGAGATTGGAGGAGTACATGGAGGCAGTCGATTTGGAGGGAGGCGCGATGGCAGCTGAGACTCTATTCATTGGTTAACTTGTAATTGGATCAGAAACTGGCAGGGAGCGGGAGACTGTCGATCTTGGGATGATGCTGTACTTGGTGTATGCTGTACTCGGTGTTTACTCATGATTATGGCATGGAGAGATAGAGAGGAATGACTTAACTTCATGATCTTAGGTGATGGTAGAGTTGAGCACAAGAAAGAGAGAGATCAGAGGAGATGGGGGAGATCATCATGAGAAACAGGGACTTACAGAATTACGTGTCCGAGTCAATTGACCATCCCTGATACGGCAGGTATGAGTCCCGATCTGGCGGGTT
>Ga0307512_10002138_pt1 | contig 25901 bp, 26 predicted proteins | sample 14_EM_MG_FD_200267 | JGI IMG/M metagenome (GOLD analysis project Ga0307512, IMG submission 200267) | Populus trichocarpa ectomycorrhiza microbial communities from riparian zone in the Pacific Northwest, United States - 14_EM | ecosystem: Host-associated > Plants > Roots > Unclassified | place... | reverse complement strand
GTATTCACATTCAAATTGAATAAGCGACTGTAGTATCAGTTTCCAATGATATTGTTTCATCTGGATAGGTTGAAACACATTTACACAGTTACCAGTATCTTTTCTGAACTGTGATTTTGTTAACAATGATAGGAGAATGATCTTTGCATTCTCCTCCAATGCTAGTATTCAAATTAAAACTAGTCGAATGAGTTTAGTTTGAGCCCTGAAAGACATATTGATATATGGATAGCTGGAGGAATTTTGACCAAGCTGTTAGTATCTTTAATGGACGTCATATTTATACCATACGATACCAGATTTAAGTATGTTGCCATTACGTATGCTGCCAATCGCGCCATCTGATCGCCTGGCGGATCTTTTGGTATTTTCCTCCATGCTTCGTGGCAAAAATAACCACAACTCAACAAAAATGCTAATCTCTGTCCAAAACTTCGTTAACAGCTTCTTTTCATATTTGCCTGCAATGTTTTTAATTTAGTATTTCTCTCTATTGTACCACTCTAGACACATTGTTCCTGCTGGAGAGTGGAACCATCAGTGCTGGAACGATATATATAATGTGGATTACTACTCTATTCTATCCCCTGTTGCATTGGTTAGTATTTTGTTCCATGTTTCAATCTCAATTCAACAACTACTACACAAATACTATGATATTCACCGTGAGACTTTGTGAGCAGCTTCTCTTCAGAGTTGTCTTCGAAGCCTTTTATGCATTTCAACTCCCTATGATGTAATTGTTGATGAATCAGAGCAACAGATATGGGTAAACATTGAGCTGCCAAGATATATTTTGCGTGGGGTTTCACACCACCTCAACCCCTGTCGCATTTTTTTGTTATATTTGTTCATGTTCCTGGGCATAGTCAACTACGACTCAATCAATAATGCAATTCGCAGTCTGAAATTTTGTTATCATGCTCTCTTCATACTTATCCCTAATCCCTTTTAATTATTTCTTCTCTCTATTGTCTAATTATGGAGAAATAGTACAGTATGAGATTGAGTATCATCAAGGCTGGCGATAATTTGTAGTCTGGGTGGTTAGAGTGAATGCATCCCAGATAGGCAGGAGTAGTTCACACCCCTGTACTGCATGCTATGGTTGCAGGTCAGATCCCTGTACTGCATGCTATGGCAGCAGGTCAGGCCCCCTGCAACTGCATGCTATGGCAGGTCAAACCCCTGTTTGCACCCCCTGTAACTGCATGCTATGGTGGTGTAACGTGCATGCAACACATAGCATGCAGTTGCAGGTTGCATTACCTGCACTACTCCATAGACGTAGTGTCCAACCTCGGACAAAAGTCCACCCTCCACAGTTTCTGCGTTACGCTCCCGGAGTTTGTATCGATCCAGCTTGTCTCTGACGAGCATCTGGGATCAATGGCTTTATGCCTCAAGAACCGTCTAGCCAACGTGTTCCTGATATATATACTACTACAACTCGTCACATCCCGTTGCGAATGGACAGTCCTAAGATCCCAGGTAGGGGGCTGGATGGTCCGGATGAACCTACGCGGGAGAGGGACAATGATCTTCTCGGTCCTGATGCAGGCATCGACAGGCTCTAAGATATCCGGGATGAGAATGGAGCAGATCCGGAGACAGATCTCATTAGTACTCTGCAGTCGGAATTACATTTTATTCAAAGTTCTGAAGGCAGATCCCATGTGTACGCTGCAGTGGGAGAATAATACGGTGAGGAGTGAAAATTTGCTGAGGTACTATAGCGGAAACACCGCATATAGGACGACCTATCCTGCAGGCTGGGCGTCATGGCACTCCCCCTTTGACTGGAAGTTTGCACTAGGGTTGCTGAGTGCTACGTGAGAGCAGTCTCACAAGTTGATAACCCTCGTATGCTGGACGAGCGAGCAGAAGCAGCGGCGGTAGTTGCTGCAGAAGAGTTACCCATTGACGGTGCTTGCGTGACTGCTACCAGCTCGCCGAGGCAGGAACAGAGTGTTTGTGTGGCGGTGCTTGGCCCTATTGTGGCGAACCGTTCAGATCCTGCCTTCTGGATTTACCCTTCACCGCTCCCATCCTCTCTTGTATTACCAATTGAGCTAACACAAGTACATGGAGGTGGAAATTGCAATGGCACGTATGGTGCTACCGCAGGCCTTACCAATCAGAGGTCTCCCGAATACCGCAAAAATGGAGTACAGACAACAGGAGATACCGCAGCCAGAATCGTCGCAGTGAGACGGGCATGAGACCTCGCACAGGCATTGCAGAGGCACCGCAGCACGGAGACTTTCGCATATGCATGCAGGCCTCCGATGGTATCGGTCACGCAATAAGCCATCTTTATAGAGCTACTAACAGTTATGGCGGAAGCAACGGAATTTGGAAAACTATCCACTGCCTGAGGGGGATACACGAGTTTATGTCGAGTTTTACCCATCTGATCCCTGATGTTAGATGATAAGTTACATTAGTGGCAATCAAGTGAAGAAGATTTTCAGAGAAAAAGATACACCATTTACTGGCAGCATAACTCCACCGAGTACACTCCCGAGCACTATTTCCAGATAGGCAATCACGAAGTTGAATACAATGCCGACTGTGATTGGGTGATCCCAGGTTACTGAGCTAAAGAAGTATGATAGCAATCACCACTGGAAGGAGAGATGTACCTGTCGAGATGACTGTGCATGAAGCCATGTGATCAGATTAGTCGTCAGCAGGGCAACGACCTTTAGAAGAGAGGGATGACCATACCGGACTCAACCACAACCTCTACCGCAGACAATTTCCGTACCGGAAGTGCTGAGTGGAACCAAGGCGAAATGCACTTACCGCCAAAAAGCCTATTGGCATTAGAGGTACCAAGAGAGTGGCGATAAGCACATCGGCAAAGAGACAGCAAGCGTACCTTGAGAGAGCATCCCAAGAGAAGGCTTAACGAATGCACCATGCAGGAACGAAGCACCGTGAGATTCATTCATCAATTGACAAGGCTAGCAGCGAACGACGATAAGTGCACCGAGTCAAGTGATGGCAAGCTCACCTACAGCTGATTCAACATGCACACCAGGAGGAGAGCCATGAAGCGTACCCCGCGATCTGAGACGATAAGATCACCCAGCATATGACAGTTGTCTAAGATACCTGCCAATATGCCGAAGAAGACATGATAAGCCGAACGAGCCTGATGCATGCCAAATGAGTGACAATACAGATACCAAAGCAGTTGCGAACGAGATACTGAACGACTGTGATATGACTACGGAATTGGTCCGGAACGAGATTGAATATGATCACCGGATGTACTATATAGGCAACCGAATGGCATCACGAGACACAGTCAAGATATCTACCAAGAAATGATCAACGAGATCCCACAGCGATGGATAGCACTGCCCAAAGACTTCAAATTCTAATACAAGGAGTATGTGGACGTATGCAGCACAAGATATGGCAACTTTGCACCGCAGCGTTCAAGTCATCCCGAGGGAATTCGGCAGGAAGAGCGGTTCTGGCTCGAGTAGCGTTGGAAGAGGGTGAGAGGAAATGACAGGGTATCCGGCCGTGAGGAACCACACAAGTAGGGTGAATCTATGAAATCTCGGGAAGAGCGATTGGGACCATAAGCTGGGGAGGATAGAGAACTCGAGTTGAAAATTCTCAATGCCTACTTCGAAACGAACCTAGCCAATGGATTCATCCAGGGAGCATCGCCTCCTACAGCGCTGAGCTGATTTGCGAAGAGGAACGCGAGCCGACTACAGCAGTATGTGGACCACCAAGCCGTCAATAATGCCTTCACCCACTGATCCCCGAGATGCTCGACAGGACCTCAGTATGTCCTATCACCTCATCCAAATCAAGGAAGGCGACCTGTAGAAAACCGCATTTCGCACCCGGTACTGGCAGTTCAACTCCCAAGTAATGCCCTTTCGGGTTGACGAAAGCACCAGCTCCATCACCAATTAGAAGAGTTAAGTTGTCTGCCGAGGATTGACCTTTTCACAAAGGGATGACCCTACCGGAGGTGCTGGAATGAAGAACCAGAGTGCACTTACCGACATGGCTGTCCAGCGGCACCCGGTGAGCGTGGATAAGCGTCAGAGAAGAATCAACGTATGCATCTACCATCCGGAAGATAATAAGCCCACCTAGAGAATTTGCGCCCAAAACTGCAAAGTCAGAGACAACGAGAACAGTCCAAGTGAAGTCCGAAAAGGCGGAAAGCAAGTCGAAACACATAGCAAGTCAACTGTCAAAGCGACTCAATGAAAGGGGAACAAACGTGGAATATTGAGAAGAAGCAGGCCAAGAGTCAAGCGAAGTTGAGGACCTACCAAGTCGAGAGACAAAGGATGCTGAATGACGTATTGGTCAACTAAGAGTAGTACAAAACGTGACCACGGAAAATCTACCGAAGCATACGTCTACCGAGCCACCATGGCAATCAACAACCAATTCAGTCCAAGTTGTTGACGGAGCAAAGTACTTCAAATAAGGGGGGAGATAGCCGTGTCTACACGATTATGTCCTACCCACAAATCAAAGCCTACCGGGAAGCAGTCTACCGAGACACACACTGGGAAGTTGACCGAGAACTAACGAGACATCGACCAGCAAGTCTAACAAGTCAACCAAGATTCTACTGAAGCCAGCTATCAAGAGCGCGCACCCATGAAGTCACCTGGATGGTCACCGAAGCCCACTTCGATCTGAGATTTCCGATTCAAGCAACATCTGGAAGTCAATGCCACTTACCGATGACTACTGCTTGAGAGATATTCTACGAAGCACTGCACGAAGGCTCAAGAGAGCGCAGGCGTCATTGAACTTGGTAAGTACATCCATTGAAGAGAAGCTTAGGTATTAGATTTCGACGAACACAACGCAATTGACATATATGATGGATGACCACCGACGGCTGTGACCAGTGCCGGCGGTGGAAACTCCCATCAATGTCAAGTCTTGAGTGGAAGCTGTACCGTGACAATTCCGACAAAGGCTTACGCCGAGAGATACAAGCTACGGGAATTATGATCATTGGAGCATGGGTTGGGAAGTTGAGTTATGGAGGACGGGATCACTTTTGAATGTTTCTTGTTTCTATCTTCTCTTCTCCTCTTGTTTAGATCTCGGGCCGGTACACATGGCGTCGGCATGGGTTTTTACAACCTGCCACTGCAGGTGGAGTTTCCCCGTGGGCCGGATCGGCCGAAAGATTGCCCTTGGCAGTGCGGAATGGTAGCGGGACTTATTGATTCGTACGAAGACGTACATGGAACATTTGTTTGATTGCTTTCTTCCATTCCTTTTGTTGTACTGGGGTCTGCTCCTAAAGAGGGGGATGATGTAATGGCTGGCGGTTAGGGTCCGCATGAGCGGCATGTGACATGTCCAGGGCCGGGTAATGGCTATTCTATATAGTCAGCCCGCCAGGAGTCTTACATCTCTAGCGATAATCAGACCATACACTTATACATAAACTGCTAATCGAGTCCGCGTTTGCAACTGTATCCACCCAATTACCATCTATATTGGTACGCAGCCACAAGCTGGCAAACGCGCCCTTACAGTACAGCGTTGGCGTCCATTTTTTATGCTTGTGTTTTCTCGTCGCGGTATGAGGTCAGTGTCTGTCATCCTGGTGTTAGGTCGGTGCCTTTGGTCCGGTGTTAGTTCAGCGCAATTGCTTTGGTGTTTCTCCCGGTATTAGGTCATTTCCTGTCGTCCGGTGTGTGTCCCGGAACGAGGTCAGTGCCTGTCTTCCTGGTATGAAGTCTGTTCCTTTTGTCCCGCTGTTAGGTCAGTGCCATTCTTCCCGTCCGAGGGGTAGGTTCCTTTCATTCGAGAATAGGGTCAGTGCTTTTCGTCCGGTGTTACTTCGGCGCAATGTCCTTAGTGTTAGTCGTTATAGAAGGTCGGTGCCTTTCTAGTTAGCGACGTCGAGGTTCCCAGCTTACTGCATCCGGCATTCCAACCGGACATAGTTTGTATCATCCGCTAGTTGCTTATCTCCATAATTACACATGTCAGCTAGTAGGGGTCTTTCCAACCATTCCATACTCAGCTTGCCAAACCAGAATCCTCGTTTGAGCTCCATTTGTGGTGAAATGGCGGAGCAGGCAGGCTGAGAGCTCATTATCAACACTCCGCCGCACCTCTCACGGTATTCCAAAAGGGATTCTTCATAAAGAGCCGTTCGGGCTTGGGGAGCCTAGGAGGATGGTGAGATGGTATGATACTACCCGGCTGTGAGGATCCACGCAATAGCGCGGATCCACCACAAGTCTTGGAAACATTGAGTGAGATCAAAAGATGCGAAACATCAAGTGTATAATTGGTTGTATGTATAGATGAGGAGATGAGATGAGGTGAGATACCAGATTCAAGATGCGATGCGAGCTATCTACCCAGGGGTCTGCCATCTATATACCCCCTGTCACTCCATGCATCTCTGCCGCCCCTGTATCCCCGGATGCCCCCGTCATGCAGTTCGTCTCCTTCTTCCCTGTATCTCCGTACCCCCGCCGTAGCTCAGTCCTCTGCCAAGTTGATTTGTGGTGGTGGTGAGAAACGGATTTTCCCGCCTCAGCTGGTTACCTGGACCTGTTACTAACAGTAATCATCACCGACACTATCATCATCGCCATCATCACGATGGCCATCATACCATTGCCATAATCAGTATTAGCCTCCAACTGAATGAGCACACATACACCCACAATCTGTAGGCTGCAGGCTGCAGATTTTGTTAGAAAATCTCAGTTCCAGGATCCAATTTTCTACTTTTTCTGCAGAATCTCACATTGTGATTGTCAATACCATGACTATGAGGCATTGTGAAATCTCATTGTAGTGGGCACAATGAAGATAAGGTTCACACTTTAATATTGACTGACGTTATGATATCCGCCATGATATGCCACCCACTCCCCACTATCCACCATCTGCCTCCTGGTGCCTGGTTGCTGCAACTCTGCAAGTCTCTGGATCCAATACCAAGAAGCATACATGGGAGCATATAGTGAGGTGAAAATGGGAGTGACTTGCCTCTTGCGAGTGAAATTGGAAGCATAGAGCCGAGTTGGCAGCAAGTGAATCATGTAATGCAATGGGGGACATACTTGATAGCATGCTTGCGAGTGTACTTGAAAGCATCTTGAGAGCCTACATAAGAGCATATATGGCTGCGAGTGTACCATCATGTGCAATTAGGAGCATCCTTGCGAGCATGCTCAGAAGTGTACTTGAGAATGTACTTGGAGGTGTACCTGGGAACATACATAAAGTGTACTTGTATGCGCCTTGAAGGATTACCTGGGAGCATAGAGTCAAGCAGGCTCAGAATGTGTGATTGAGTGCGATTGGAAGCATAGTTGAGATTGTGCTTGGTTGTGTACTTAAGAATGTCTTGAGAGCTTACTTTGGAGTGTGCAATAAAGTATATTGGGCAGTATTGTTGAATGCAGCATGATGTATAGTATTAAGCGTACAAAATTGAATGCTTATCATCGTAATGTAGTAAATGAGCAGGATCATAGGAGCTCTTACTGCCATGCGTCAAATATGCTATGGATTACAATCCCAGACACTGCTTCTCTATGAGTCAGGCATGATGTAATGTTATTTTTCTCGGTGTACCTATCTACCCCAGAGTCTCCTAAATATATACACTCCCCATCACCCAGTCCACCTCTGTTATCACTGTAATTCTGTGCACCACCATCCTGCTGCTGGCTTTCCCTGCCAATGTAAGCAGTGGACACTGGAGATAAGATACAGATTTTTCCACCACCCTGTGTACACTCAACTCTGACTTCTACAGTATACCCACTGTACAGATCCCAAGCCCACTAGTATATCTCTCCAAGTCTCTGTAAGTTGGTACTATTTCTATAGCCAGAGCAATTATTGTAAGCTGAAAAGAACCATTCTGCTCAGCTATTTGAATTATTTGAAATCCAATGATGTCACCAAGTTTTGCTCTGATCGCAACATGTTCTAGGGATAAAACATCCATAAATAGGTCCTATTTCACTTCCCAGTGGCCAATTTACTCCATTGCAAATTCTCCTCATACTACTGTAAAAAAACATTACAATAAAGGTATTAATCCACAACTACTCACCCAATATTAAAAATATCATGAATGTCAACCTGGGATGTGAAAGCAGGTAGAGTTATATACATTTCATATATATCACATTTGGTTGTCAGAGTGCAACTTGCAGACATAATTTAGTGGGTCGTTTTTAATTTGAGTTCTTGTGGTTGATACTTGAAATATCAGCCACTCAGTCACTCAGCCACAGAATTCTGACCAATAAGAATCGAAAAAGACTCATTCTGTGTGCTTATATGAATAAAAATACTACAACAACCCTCCCTGTTCGCAACGTGATTGACAAGAAATATAACTTTGAATGAAAGTAAACCACATCAGCAGTGATTATGCAGTACATTGTGGCGAATCAACCACGTGACATTGTTATGAGGGTGAGAATGTATAATGGTATTTATTCAGGCTCCATCACAGTGCAAATTCTAGAAATTAGAGGATCAGCCAATAACTAGCGAATCGGCTCTAACGTACTAGTAATTGTCACATCACTAATATCGGATGCTATTCCTCTATTTTCCTAGCAAACGCCCTTCCAACTGCCACAGCTTTACACCCTACCATTCGCTTGGAACCAACCGGGCCGGATCTGTTGCCTGCAGGATGTTATTTGGACAAATGGAGGGAGATTGGGTAGTGGTGCGTGTGGAAGGAGAGATAAAGCAGGCAATAGGGGAAGTTGGGGGGCAGTTGAGATGTTGGTTGGAAGCCGAAGTCCATGTCGCAGCCTGTCAAAGGGTGGGATTCAGCGGTGGAATCGGATATTTTAAATCATTACTAGTAGTCGCTGAATAAACTGACAATTGTATCCCCGCGATCGCGGTGCTCCAATCTCGAAGCGTTTAATATCTCAGGCATCTGGTGCTGTAATTCCGTCGGCAAATACCACCCTGTGTAACATTGTTTGTTTCCCAACATGCGAGAGCGGGAAGTTCGTAAGAATAGGCTGCACGAGATATCGGAGACTGATGCGGCTGAACAGTTGTGTTTGTTGTACTCACTCTGCGTTCACTCTAACTAGAGTATGGCAATGCGTAATGCGCCTGAACGGTTGTTGGTCGAAAGCTCGCTTCAACTGATTTTTTGCTTGCATTTTCTTCAGGATGTCATCAAGCGAATAGAAATAATCAGATAATTGTATAGCGTACCCTTGCATTGATCATACTTGGTAACATGCAGGAGTGCCAGTCGGCTAAATACTTAGTTGCTGTTCATGTTGCCAATGCATTCTTCTTTACAACCACACAACTAACAGATACGTGATCACAGCTCTTCTGCTCAGCACGCGAAATTTGGGGCTGGCTTACGAGTGTAGCTAACAGACACCGCGGGTAATTTCAGAGCTGCACAAATCTCAAGGTCTCTCGTAGAGTGCTCAACATAGTGCCAAACACAATTTGCGACGCTTCGGGTGTGGCATGCACCTGCTAGACCGAGCTCCATCCTCAATTGAAATCAACCTCTCCCATTTCTCAAAAACAAAAACCCCCTTTTCAATGGGCGTTGTTGCCCTCCTTGCCCGACGTTCTCCTAGCCCGACGCCTCCTCCCCCTCACCATCAGCAGCACCCACCTCCGCCATGCCGCCCACTATCGCACCTACTCTACGTTCGCAGCACTTACTCCCCGTCGCCCACCAATACCCGCGATCGTGGCTTTACCTTGCAGATGGACGTCAAGCGGCTGACCCCAACACACCCACACCAGCACCTCCCCGCAATCCTGCTCCTCCACGGAACCGTACAGATCGGCACGTCCTGACTGCCGGTCAGACTGGGCTGCACAATCCCTCGCCGCCGGCCACACGGTGGACATCCCTGACTAGCCGCTCTCCCCGGCACCCCTAGAGTACCCACCCTCAATGCCATCTCCGTGGATGCTATCGCTTGCCTCTTCACCGCACCGAAACTGTTCAAATTATGGCCTCAAACCACCTCGCATACCCGATGGCCTGACACCGGGCTCATCGGCGACTGGGTGTTTGACGCCTACTACGCCTCGACCACGCCAGTGGAGGGGAACAACACCAGCAGTTGGGGATAAATGCGTGACTAGTTGAGCTGGTGGGGAACCATGTGGACGGTCACGTGCAAGTGGTTGCGCACTCGCAGGTGCGGCTCTCGGGTTGGACGCTGGTGCCAGAGGAACCGGGGGGTGGTGCAGCTTGAGCCGCCTTGGCCGCTGCTCGAGGACCGCGTGCTGCTGTAGTCGCCGTCGCCCACGCGACGCTGGGAGTTGACGGATCTCTTGCAGACGTACAAACCCCCCGTGCCTCGCCGGATGAGTCCCGGACTGAGCCGGCACAGAGGTTGAAGGTGCTTGCAGAGATTCCGGTTCTAGTCATGACGGTGGAGGTGAGCAATCATGCCGAGTATGATCACCGCACGATTGCGTTTTGAGGCAGGCTGGGGTGCCGACAGAGTTTTTGGATCTGGCACGGAGGGGGTTGAGGGGGAATGAACATGTTTTGTATGGAGAAGAGCAGCTGGGAGGTGTGGCGGTTGGTGGAGAAGTAGGTTGAGAAGTTGTTGGCAGAGCGGAGGCCACGACGGAGCCGAGTGTGCGCGGTCCCATTTTGATTCTAAACGGTGCACCTGTATATCGAAGGATGGAGAATCTGCCCCGAATCTAGCATACCAGTTAGTATTGGTCGGCGCTAGCGGGAGTGGGCTTGTGGACTTTAAGGCGAGGGTGACTGACTAACTATACCTTACTGTACTGGCTACAGTGGTTCGGAAACTTTTATTGCGCTGACAGATTTTTATCGAAAACCGATCAAATACACAATAAATGCTTTCTTCGGCAACCCTTTCTAACTGCTGCCATCCAAACCACCGTGACCAGTGCAGTACTAGCACTATCCGACATTGCTAAAATTATTTATGGAGCACATTTGAGCTGCTGCTATTTGGTACAGATCTGATATATCTAGAGAGGTTTTCTCACATCTGGTACTGCCAGGGATCCAGTAGATGGGAGGAGTAACTGTATTCTCCCATTAGCCATGACATGAACTGAGGCTGGATTAATGTTGGAGTGGAAATGACCGGCCGTTGGGACTAGCTTGTCGTACCGTGGCCCCGGTAGCAGGGTTGTGAAACATAAGCAAGGACGGGGTGGATGTCGTGATACTGAAGTGGGATGCGGATTGCAGACACTGAGTATTTCTGGAAGCTGCAACTTAACCGAACGCGCCAAGCACTAGCTGGTGGGGCCATCGCTCTGCCATAGGCGCCCAACAGCAGGCGAATTTCAAACAGATGGCAGCTGAAGGGCAACAATCGAATTGAGTGACGGTGGCCGACGATTTTGAAGCTCCAGCACGACTGGCACAGCTTAATCCATTCTGAACCGCCAACACAAGTTCAGGTAAGTGGTGGCGTAATTGCAGTGAGATATTCGGAGACTCGGAGAAACAACTCTACGCCATCCACATCAGTTATAATTAGCACGCTAGTGAAACATTGCTCAAAGGCGGGGCTGAACGCGCCAAGCAGTGACAAGTGGTTACCACCCATTGCGGCTGACCTTGTTGTGTGCACAACATATTTTTTGGGCGAATGAGAACGGGTTCTGATATTTTGATATGCAGGCACGCCAGCCCCTCGTAAGTAAATACATCTAGATTGCGGCTGGCCCCTCACTGCACTGTATCTCTTTGTCCCGCTGTCTGTTAGGCTCATCTTTCTTGCTAGATTCTGTGCTGAGGACCAATCATGCGTGCGCCTTCAGTTACAAAATACATACCTGTAACTTCAGGTAGGTCTCTCCCGGACATATGGCGACAAGGCAGTACTGATATCTACATCCATCAAGGTTCAACCAGTCAACAGAAGCGGAAAGAATATGTCCCTACCACACTTCGTACCTTCACGCTGCTCGGATTCGCTGTCATCTGTCTCGGGATCATCGCTGTGCTCGAGGTGTTAGTACGGACAAGTCTTGCAAAACCCTACGGTGGATTCATCAAGCGTGACGCTACCGAATGGCCTGGCCCAGACAGCGACACCGCCTACGAACCATACCGGCACGTTATTTCTGAGAAGCAAAAGTTGCGGTTTGAACGAGCCATCGCTGGTCGTGCGGAATCCTCGTCGCTGAGTAGTTCACTTGCTGGTACCGAATTACGCCCGTCGTCCACTCATCCACCGCCACCGGATCTTACACAGTCAAAAGTTACTCTGCTCGAGAAGGCGCATACCAGCATAGTCGCAGATGAATCCAAGGCTCCTTCGATACAGGCAATACCTTCCCACAGCAAAGCCGACGAGGAAGATCCAGCAGCTTCTCCCACGGTCCTTATAGCCTCCACCGTAGCTCCTGACAAATACGCCACCGTCGTTGTCTTGAACCCAGACACTGCAGGACGGAAGGCAGCACCGGAAACCTCCAAATCGACGAGATATTACAAAGCGCCCACTAAAGCATACGCGACCGACGTTGTACTACATCCAACACAGTTGAAGTCGTCAGACACTACCGATTCCGAGAGTGATCATTCGCTCAAATACGATCGACCGGAGAGCCAATACGCTACCGACATTATCCTCCGCCCAATTACCAACAACTCCCCACCGCAGAAGACTGATTCAACTTCCACTCCGAACCCTAATGTATATGCCAGCAACGTGGAACTGCACCCAGTCACTAGCCCAACTATTTCAACGCTGGAAACCGCGGCCCCAGAAAAATACGCGACCGACGTTGTACAGCATCCAATTACCAGCAAATCTCCAGGCCAGAAGGCAGCGCCAGAAACATCTAGATCCACGAGGTATTACAAAGTGCATACTAAAGCATATGCGACGGACGTTGAGTTGCGCCCCGTGACGTTAAAAGGTACTGATAGCGTACATGATGATTCCGAGAGCGATTCTCTGCCTCAATCCGACCGACCGGAAACCCAATACGCCACCGATGTAGACTTGCACCCTGTAACGCATAAGGAGCCTCCGACAACGACAAGGGGAGGGGGTGGGGGGTCTAAAACTTACGCTACGAGTTGGCCGACGTATCACGTCGCAACCGACGTTAACCTAGTCCCAGCGGGTTCCGATAGCTTCGCACCGTCCAGAGTGGATGAAACTGAGTCCACAACATACTTCTATCGGCCGACGGACCAATTTGCGACCGACGTTGATCTCGATCCGGAAGTGACTAGTTCCATCGATGGCATCACGGCAAGCCAACGGAAGCATCCTGAGCACACTCGGATTGATGACTCTAGGTCCGCCAGCGGCGATGGAGAATCTAGACCATCTGACCACACCTTCGACCCTTCAGTTACACTCGTTGAAGTCGATGATAGGTTTATAAAAACACACGGAGGGCCCCTCCTGACAGTTCATACCACGAATTCTAATAGAGTCTCCACAACTCTTCATCTGATTGAGTCGCCGGTCGATACTACTACCAAGCCTGAGGTCACACTTGTTGCCGTTAATGAGAAGTATGCAAAGACATATGGAGGGTCCATCCGTACAATTCGTACCACGAATGCTGATGGGGCACGAACAACTCTGCTTCTGGCGGATTCATCCGTCGATGGCAGCGATGGTGAGCCAGTTATTACGCGTGGTACTGATGATGATCATTTTGGGGAGGCATATGAAGCCAAAGGACGGCTAGTGACAGTTCATACCACGAATGCCGAGGGCTCATCTACGACATTTCTTATGCTCGAAACACCAACTACAATTGTTTCGGAACACAAACCTACCGACGAATCGTTTGTAGCAGATTCCACTGCCCAATCTCAGAAATCCTCTAGCATAATTCCTAAATTTGGCTTCGAAGTCTTTTACTTCAGCGGACAATACCTCCCCACCCTCGTTGCCGTTCTTCTCTCAATGTTCTGGAAAATCATTGACACTGACATAAAGCGAATTGAGCCTTTCTACCTTCTCTCGCATACTTCGGGGACATCGGCCAAGGCCCTTAATGAGAATCTTCTATTCAAGAACGCAATCGTTGTTCCCTTTCAAGCAGCATGGAGACGGCAATGGATTGTGTGTCTTAGCGCTCTCATCTACTGTCCACTTCTAACTTTCGCACACATCCTGGCAGTTACATCGTTTTCCCTCAGCACAGTCAAGAAGTGTGACCCGTTTGCCGATAGGAGAAACTGTGGCAGTCCATTCCTTGCGATGGAACCTATGGCGGTGCGGATCCTACAGGGAGTGTTAGGCGGAGTGGTGCTTGGGGTGATAGCGATTGTACTTTTGCAGAGGCGAAGAACAAGTCTGCTATCTTCAGAGCCTTGGAGTCTTGTAGGATTGGCCACACTACTTGCCGATTGGGGTGCAATTCAGAACGCATTTGCCAACATAGAGGTCGCTGATTCCGAGGCGGATTTGAAGCGGAAAGTTGCGGGCAAGGGTCACAGATTTCGGCTTGCGTATTCGATGAATGGAGAGCAGCAGCACCTTGGAATCGAGCTTGTGGAGAGTCCTTATGAAACAGACGTTCCGGACACCCTGAATGATACCTCGCACATCTACCGCCGTCGTGTGAGGTCAAAGCGGCCAAGTGTGCTGAAGGACGTCTCACTTATCGCCTTCATACTGTTTCTGTGCGGCGTGCTCACTATTGTTATGGTGTACCAAACCACCGGTAACAGTCTAATCGAACATTTTATGAGTGGGCAATCACTTTCAGTGTTCCTACTTTTTATAATATTGGGTGTCGTGATCCGGGCCGGGTGGGAGCCTATAGAAAGAGGTACGTACCTGCCACCATGTATGGAATCCGCTAATGATCATGCAGAGGTCCGCTTCCTTGAGGTCTTCCATGCCCTGTCCCACCGACACCAGCGGGTAACAACCCTCCTGCGCGACCATCCTCGCTCCTTTCCTCTAGTCACCGAAGTTTCCTCTCTCATCCAGGGCAACTTTTTCATTTCCTTCGTTGGGACCGTCGGTCTCCTCATTGAGGTATTGATCGTGACACTGACCGGGGTTCCTTACTCGGGATCTCAAATTTGGAAAGATGCCAAAATATGTATGCGACTTTCCTCCACTATCATCGGCATCACGATCATCACAATAGTAGTGATCCTATTACGAAGAAAACGGGTCGAACGCAGGTTACCCCGGGTGCCATATAATCTCGCCACCGTAATTGGTTATATTTATGCAGCGCGGATGCTAGACCGCTTGATAGGGTTATCAATACTGGAAAGCAGAGCGAGGAATCGCCGTATTATGGAAATTGGCCGCGGGAAGAAGTATGGATTTGGTTGGACTGTGGGAAGCGACGGCACTGAGAGGGTAGGCGTTGATGAGGAGGAGCTGCAGGGGGTTTATAAAAGATAGCACCGGGTCGACATAAGTTGTAATAAGTGTACAAGAGGGTTAAAAGCATTCAACAATAGAATGTGTAGTTTTCGTCATGATCACGAGTGCGAAATTGTTTTATAAATGCCGACAAAATACAGACCATACATATCTCGCCGGACAAACACGCGGACGACCTAACAGCCGCACAGTCCGCCGGTAGATTCTAATACATATCAATCCCGTAGAGACACCCCAGATTACTGCAGAATATAACCTTCCATCGGGTTGGTGAAGTTCGCCTACCATGGGATCCTGAGTGATATGGAAACCCGCAAGGTACTGCATTTTCATACAAAGTATGCGGTGCAGAGATTTTGCGAGCCCCAATAAACCAACTGAAACATTCCTTTGTAGGAAAATGCAGCACTTTCATTGTTGTGCAGGATATCTGGGTACTCGCATGCGCATATTGCCCGAAATATACATTGATTAGGTCACGTGAAATGATGTGTCTGTTGAAATAGTGAAGGGGAGAACCGCATGTGTGCATAGACTAAACGATACAGAGTGAAGAGAGAAGGAGAAAGACACGAGTTATATATGAGAGAAGTGTGCACCTTACTACCAGCCCTGCTAGCTAGCAGTCAGCTCTATATATACATGCAACACTTCCCCCTCTTGCTGTGCTCCATAAACTCAAACCAAAAAGTAGCAAAAACTTCAGCACTAGCAAAGATATCGACGAAGGACCTATATGACCGGCTGGGTATGAAAGAGCGGTGATGCAGGAAACTCCCCAGAAACCTACACCATGTCCCGAAAATAAAGAAATAAGAGTAAATGTGGGCAGTGCCCAATAAAGATAAAACTCTCGCTAATGGCGGAAATTGTAAAACTAGTAGTACTTCCCTTGAACTCTGGAATCCACAGTCGAGATGTTAATAGAACTGGATGTGCCCGCAACATAGTGCAGACAGGAGAATACTTGGTCAGGACCTACATCACAGCGCAGACGGACAAGACAGAATGGCCCTGTGAATCTACAGACAGGATGGCACAAACGAAATTCTTGCCTAATGGACGGCAAACAATAGATGGTTCTCATCGACTCAGGATAGCAAACGAAGAAATGGTTCTCATCCAAGTAGGATAGCAGACGAACATATATTTCTCGTCCAAGTAGGATGGCAGTTGAACCAATAACTCTCATTCAAGTAAGATGGCAAACAAATAAGTCTCATCCAAGTAGGATGGCAGACAAGCAATAATTCTTATCCAAGCAGCATGACAAGCCAACAATAATTCTCATCCAAGTAGGATGGCAAGCGAACAATAATTCTCAGTGTCGTTTAGCCAATTCGGAGTGATGTGATGTGATGGTTGTGATGGAGTCTGTGGTTCGTTTATATACTTTGTAGCCTCACAGTGGTGCGTCCGGAAATTGAACCCCTTGCGTGCAATTGGACACTTTCATCTTCTCTGAGAGAGGATGTCCGTACCTCGTGCGCTCTCACCGATCTTCTCTTCGGACTCGTCCCAATATGCAAGCTCCTCTTCGGATTCGTCTTTGCCCGCACTACTCTTTTTGAGGCGTATAATCGCCGCTAGCGCTGCGGCAAAACCAACTCGAAGTATACCACCTCATTTTAAGATTTTGTGCCATGACCGAGTGGGGCGAAACTCATTATCTGAAAAACTTCAAACCCGGTTAATCACGTGTGCTCTGACCCACCATCGCAATCCTGTGCAGCATAACGGCTTCCCACTTACCTCTCATCAATCACTGCACGTCCGAAACGTGAAGATCAACCTTGGGTGGAGCTGCATGTGCAAGAGGGGGCACCAATGCGTCCCGCTTAATGATACACTAGTGCCGGAGACGGCTTCGCCGCCTTTGTGGAATATAAGGTAATTAAAAGACAGTGTCTCCAGCCAGCTCCCAGCCAGAGCTTGAGTATGAGCTTGAGAAGTGGCAGAAGAAGTAAGAAGCAGGGAAGGGGATATATAAAAGGTGAAGAACAGCAGGAGTTAGACCAGAAGCAACTTTAGTGTCTATCTACCCACCCCCACACTTCTGTACATACTGTTTCTAGTTTGTTTATTTGACTCTACATCTAGTAAATGGCTTTTGGCTCTGCATGGAAGAGTCCAGTTGGAGCAGTGGCTGCAATAGCAGTCGCCACTCACCAAAGATAGGAATATTGTTTTTAGTTTTGTTACACTGCAATTAGTACATTATTTTGATTTTTGCTATTGTGCCATTTCTTGTACTGCAAATATTTGTATATAACAAATAAAAATTACTTACTGGGCAAAGGGTGAGATCAATAGCAATAGTAGTAATATATTAAACTTCATATGGAATGCCACCTGAGAACTTTCTGTCTAGAACTGTATATATACGACAGACAACTTCAAAGTTATATTTATAGTGATTATCGAGTATAGTGAAGAACCTTTCTCGCTCCAGCCAGTTACTTCAGAAGGGTTGTGTGCACTTTAGCCTCAGCAAGCAACAATCAATCTACCACAAACTGAGGGTGCCAAGTCGTCGGGTAAAGGGCATATCCACTATAGGCTGCGCCACACACATACGCCCACACGTGTAGCTCATTGCAAGCTTCTATGGACCCCTGCACGACACGCAACCTATACTCATGTTTACTTGATTCATTGACATGCACCCATGGGCATATGGAACTATATGCGGCTGCTGGCCAGACATGGACCTATACATGTCATTACAGTCTGCAGTCTTCGCTGTTATACAGGTACTGTACACACAATCGCTCCCAGTCTGCATGAGAGCCCACTGCCAATTGAAGGCCTGCTTGAGAGCCTGTTGGAGAGCCTGCTTGAGAGAGCCGCGTTTGAGAGAGCCGCGCTTTGGGTGGAGTAGAGTTTTCCACAGGAAGATTTTGGCCAATGGCAAACACTGAGTTGGTGGAAGCTTTGGCTAATAGAAGGCTCTAAGTCTGTGGATGCTTTGGCTAATGGAAGGCTCTAGGTCTGTGGAAGCTTTGGCTAATAGAAGGCTCTAAGTCTGTAGAAGCTTTGATGTTAACATTGACGTAGCCAACTTACTTGTCTAAGTGCATCTGGTACACTGATCACCATCACCGACACCATCACCATCATCATCATCACCATTGCCATCATCACCATTGCCATCATCACCATCACCATCATCACCATTGCCATCTCCACCATTGCCATCATCCACATCAGCCTCGGCCCGAATGTGCACACATACGCCCACAATCCGTAGGATGCAGGCCGCAGATTTCACTGGAAATCTAAGTTGGAGATCTACTGCACCCAAGATCCAATTGTCTATCTTTCCGCCACAGTCTAAGGCTGCCAATGGCAACACCATCATCGTGAGACATCGTGAGATGTCATTGCAGTGGGCGCGCTGAAGATAAGGTTCGGACTATAATATTGTCCAACATCATGATTTCAGCAACCATATGCCACCCAACACCTGCCACCCACCATCCGCCTCCCAGTGCCTCGCACCTGCAACTCAGCAAGTCTCTGGATCGGGCACCCAGGAGCATATATCGGAGCTTATAATCAAGTGAGATTGTGAGTGTAATTCAAAGTGTGCTCTGGAGTGTGCTTGAGAGTGTCTTGTGAGCGTACTTGGGAGGATACACTCAAGCAGGCTGCAATTGTGCCTTCGGGTGCAATTGGGAGCGTCTTCAGAGCCTACTTGGGAGAGTAAGTCGAGCAGGCTAGCTGTGTACAATGATGTGCAATCAGGAGTGTACTTCAGAGTGTATGTGGGAGCATGCAAAGAGCTGCATTTGACAGTTTTGATGAATGCAGCATGTATAGTATCAAGAGCACATAATTGCTTGTGTATTATAGTAATCTATTCTACGTGCAAGTCCATAGGACTTCATTGTTCCACTGGTCAAATATATTATGGATTAATTTCCCAAAGACTGCTTTTCTATGAGTGACGCGTTGCGTAAGGTCATTTTTCGCAGTGAATATTATTCCCATAAGCATACAACATGTGTCTTTTTCGATTCTTGTTGGTCAGACTGTTGTGGCTGTCTGGCTCATAGTGGCAACTATAAACCACAAGAACTCAAATCAAAAACAACCTATGAATTGAAGTCTGCAAGTTGCACACTGACAACAAAGTGACATATAAACAAAATGTGTATAACAATACCGTCTTTCACATCGCAGGTTCTGATTGATGATATGTGTAAAATTGGGGGAGTGGTTGTGGATTAATACCTATATTACAATGATCTCGTACAGCAGTAATTTGCAATGCAGTAAATTGGCAACTGGGAAGTGAAATAGGATCAGTTTATAAATGTTTCAACACTTGAATATGTTGTGATCAGAGCAAAACTTGACGACAGCATTGGATTTCAAATGATTTAAATAGCCGAGCAGAAAGCTTCTATTCGGCTAACAATAATTGCTCTGGCCATAGAAATTGTACAAACTCTGAGAGACTTGGAGAGATATACTAGTGGGTTTGAAATCTGTATAGTGAGTGCACTATAGAAGTTAGAGTTGAATGTACATAGTGTGCTGCAAAAATTTATTTCTTACCACCATTGCTTTCATTGCCAGTGGAAGCTTACATGGCAGTGTTGGCATACAGAGATATAGCAGTAAGGGAGGTGGACTGGGAAAGGGAGAGTATATATATTTGGGAGACTTTGGGGTAGATAGGTATCATATTACCATACAACAAAATACACACTCTATTCTTTCCAACTCTTGGTTCCACACACTTGTGTTAAGCTGTTGTAGATCCATGCAATATGTGTGGTTCCTTGTGGCTGGATATTCCATTATATCCTCATATCCTCATTCTAGACTCCTATAGTCAGAACTGCTCTTTCTCACAAATTATGTTTGGATGCTGCCAGAGGTACAGTGCAGTGTTTACAATATGTGCTTTACATTGTAGATCTGCTGTTTTACCGCAACAGATCCTTGGGTATATCCCTTGCAGGCAAGTATTTTACAGAGTGTCACATCTCTTGTTATGGTGATCTTGATTTATTTCTCCATTTCTCTTCTTCACATTCACACTCCACAACCAAAGCAATGAAAACAGTAGCCAGGTAGTACATTTAGTAGTCTATTTACCTGGATACAGGCTGTCATTGATGTGGAGGGTAGCATGGCACCATGTATGTGGTATTTGATAGAGAGGAGAGGTAACATTTTCACAATTTTTCCTTCACACAAATGACATCATAGGTGCCACTAGATGATCTTTACGTATTCCTGAACGGTTTATTGGGTGCCAGAACCTGATATCATATCTGAAAGTATGCCTAACACTTCGCACCATTTGAGTACTTGCATGGCAGGAGTAGGGTTTATCTAGGAGTCACACTGGAGATGACCTATGTGGACACCTTCAAGGGGTTCTGAAGCCACCATGCATATTCATATAAGGCCATGATATCTGTCATTTTGATTCTGATCTGTCGCAATTCTGTGGCTGCGTAGCTGATTGTGGCAATTATCTACTGCTTACACTTACATTCCAAATAACTTGCCCCATTAATGCCATTAGGCTGGCTTTGATAGCATAGTGTATTATATGAAATATGTGGATAACTATATCCTGTCACCTCCAAGTCTTAGATTCACGATATCTCTTATACTGTTACTGGGGTTCTTCTACAAAAGCAACTATACTTAATATACGTATATATATACTTAAGTAAGTACCTAGCTATATGGCCATTGTTGTATCGTAATTCTTTAAGAGTATCTCCACGTAAAATGAATTGGTAACCTGTATAAATCGTATATGCAAATTGCACAAATATGTATTGTCATTTCTGATGGTTCTAAAAAGATATAGATCAAATCATGTTGTGGCATTACACCATACTGAAAATACATATGCTCCAATAGATATATAATTACTGTTGGTGATTAATTAATGTATTGAAGTATGTTGGTATAATTAATTTAAATGGTTAATTAAGATATTGAAGTATATTCCTATAATTAATCTTGTTGGTTGATTAATATGGTAAGATATATTTGTACTATTAATCTCATTCATTAATTGATAACCTATGATATATTTGTATAATTAATCCTGTTGATTATTTAATACTGTTTGTGGTAATATTTTGCCCGGTAAGAGTGCAATTGCAATTGACCTGTCTCGTAATGGGCAGGGTCTGACATAGATGCTATTGGTAACAGGATATAATGTCATATTCAAGACATTGCGCCTGAGGTTCGTTTCGAGAAATCAGAACATGGCAATTGTCGAAGCTATTTCAAATTCATACGTGCTTTGCGATACAGGACATCAAGTAACGAGGAAAGAAAAGGAAATCTGCCAACGACAACAACCACTCTTTAAATACAGTTCGTTCCCTACCATCGAATCTTCCCTCATCCTGCCATGTAACATCTGATTATCCAACCATGTTCTTACACGCCATCGACATACTTTCTGATCTATAATATCATGCCACATCAGCTGACATTGGAATCCCTCAGCCCACTTCATTATCATTGCTCATTATCCCATCACCATCTCACCGCTTCCTATTATGTCTCCTGTGTCTCCCAACTTCTCCACCCGTCCGTAACACGGATTCCTCCCACGCCACTCTGATAATGATCTATTCCTCATGCATACTTCCTCGGGCTGTGACACATATCTTCACAACTTCTTCCTTAGCTTCCTTGATTTCTGGATAGTACTGGTGTTCCGATACTATCAGCAATATTTCATCTTAGAGTAATCTCCCTTACTAAGTCACTCTCCTCGTCTTACCAGACTTCACCGTAGGTACTATGCCTATGCACCAATCATCAGGACTTGTTGGATTGTAATGATTCTTGGATCACACTGATCTCTTTGTTGATTCTTCCGGGATATTGCTTTTTATGTTCCATAGTGCTAAGAATGGTCGGTTGAACATTTCTTCCAGACCTAGTCAGAATATTTGTTATCATCCGGTTGAGCTGTATATTCTTTGTATTGCAAGAATGCAGCTTCTTGCTAGAAGAATGTATTGTATAATCATGTTAGGGATGATGATCTTTGATTTCAGTAGAAATATCAAGTGCCTTAATATCTGAGTCTGGATCCAATCCCTGTTGCGTTTCTTTATCTGGTAGTGCCGTAATGATAAGGTTGTTTCTATAGTCTGAAGCAAATACCATGTAATATCGCTAATAGAGTTGTATCCCAGTAAACTGGATTTGACTTGCCAGCCACGAAATATACTGTGATGCAAATAATTTGTCTTCTTCCTCGAAGCGATCCATTCATCAAGAAACTGTCAATGCTCCAATGTCGTATTTGTTGTTGAACTCGTGAACACTCTGGGGGCAGGGGACCCGAGTAAAATCCTGATAGATAATACTAATAATACTTAGAGAATGAATAATAATAAAATAGAAACTGAAAAAAACAATTATATTTCAGATTTTTCTTCACAGGTAGGTATCATTGTTGCATGCAGGTCTACCCTTCCAATGCCGTAGCATCACTGTCAGTTTATAGACTTTTTTGGGATACTGAAGTTTATTCGCGAACCTTAGCTGTGATCTCATCTGTCAAAACCTAGCCTTCTTACTCAATACGACTCAGGCTCTATGATACAGGACCACCCATTCCAAAGGTTATCTTGTAATCACATGATTGGTTTCCAAGAGTTACTCTCTCTGTAGGGCCATCATCCACAATAGGATTTAATCAAAGAGTAACTTGAACTTTGATATCTCACAACTTGTATGGTTAAGATATTCCAGACAACTTCATCACCTGACGTGGTTATCTGGAGTGCTTTGTACATATTGTGTCATAAATTAAAACACAACCTTCACCATTCAAGCTATTTGTCTGATCTGTATCAGAGGCTTACATGGCAGCCCACCATTGCTCTGCCACCATTTGATCTTGATGTACCACACCGGTATTATTGAACTGATAGTAGTTTGCTTTACTCGTACACCTCCCTGCCAGGCAGTCGGAAGCTCCAGCACTGTGCCCATGTCTGAATCGTTCATACACACCACGCTTCGGCCGAGACTAGTCTCTTCGGCTGGGGAGTACCTCAGTTGTTCGAATCGCACATGGGGCAGGCTCAAAGTGCCGCTCACTCGCATATTGGCTGGCGTCGGCCTGAAAAGTCAGTTGTCACAATGCAGTCGACCCGTCCAGTCCCACTTACCTCAGTTCAGTTGGTGTGGTAAGAAATAACTTGCATCTTCAGCCTTGAAGGCTAAAGACTGGCCAAGGTTGTTGCATTATCAAATCAGTTCTACCATAGTATGTAAACATTCAATGAATCTGCTAGCAATGAGGCTCGCTATCAAATTGACATGAGGTTCATAGGTAATCCCGCTAAAGATCATAGGGATGGCTTAGTTGCAGCAACTCGGATAGGTGATATGTATGCCATGTGACATGACCTGCAGTAACTCCGTGATGCATATCCCATTGTCCACTTAACAAGTAACATTACCGCAGCTAAGGGAAAACCCCTAACATATACTGAGTCAGAAATTGTAAATCAACAGTATTTTGGAGCAATTTTTTTACAGCTGCAGTATGAATATTAGTGATATGGTAAATTGGAGACCAGGAAGTGAAAGAGGACCTGTTTATACATAGTTCATGTATAGAACACTTTGTGATCAGAGCAGAACTCATGGACTTAAACAAACTTGAATTGTTTGGAGTTACCCAGCAGAAGGCATCTTCGCAGTTGCTAATATGCTTGCTCTGGCCACACAAACGATTGAGACTCACCCAGACTTGGAGCGATATGCTCACTGGGAGCTGGTCAAGAGATCTAACAAATTTGAATTCTAGGAGTATGTTAGAGCAATATACATCTGAAAGCATAGAAGCTGCTAAAAATGGCAACTCTGGGTTGGCTGGGTGGAGATCAATCTGGGCGCCTTCAAAGGGCGGCGAAGCCGCCACCGTACCGTGTATGTGTACAAGGAGATGTGTGCAGAAGGGAACTAGAAGGCGATTGGATCTTGAGAGTGATTCTGGATGGACAGGAGAAGTTGCCAGTCGCATTGGAGGAAAGGGATGCAGAGGTAGAGTAGGATGACCCATTATTAGGGTACATTGACAATAGCAGCTAATTTTTCGGACTAGTCATATTCACTGATTGTCAATGAAAGGATTCAAGCAGCATACAGCGGGAGACTATGCGCCAGTGAAACAATAGCATTCTACAGACCCTCGAGAATTTAAAGGTTCTCCGAGGCCACAGTAGTTAAGAGCAATAGGACCTATTGGCTAATGATTTAGCCCGAATACCGCCGGGACTAAGACGGGCACTAATCTTTGCCGCAGGATTAGTACGGTACTTGGCTAACCGACTACCGCGGGCTTGGTACGGTCATTTCTCCGTGTACCTCGGCCCTGAGTGGAGCAGCACTGGAGCGTCGCTCCAGGTATGATTTGTTTTCTTATTTATGTCTATCTTATTCTCTCTTTGTACGATAGACAATCAGTATCCTTTCATTCTCTTTGTTGATTGCTCTCAACAGGACTGCAACCGTTACGTAGCGGCTCTGACTATCAAACGACTTCCTACAGGATATGAGTGGTATCTGGTCCCCCATGATATATTCGTAAAGAGCAGTATTCTCAGCCTCTCCAGACAGGTAACGGTAACTGTTCTATGGCTTAAATGCCTGTCCCTAGCGCTAACTGAAGTTAATTAATTGCCAAAGCGCCATTACGCTACCGATCATCAACTGCAGCAAATATACGTATAACATGAGATTTCCAATTTCGTTGATCATGATGCTTAGTATCTCGTTCAATTATAGCTAGGGAGATTGTATGCTCCCGTGTTGGTGTCAGTCCTACCGCCACCCCAGGACCCAACTCAGAATGAGTGCGTTATCTTTATAATAACCTGTGATTTACTCCGGCTAGCTAGAAATCTGTAGACCGGCCAAATAAAGTCTGTAGATTCATGGACCGGTCAGATCATGAATTTTTAAGCCGCCCTTGGCGTAGACTCGCTCCGTCGAAGCCCACATCTGACCAGACTGACCGGCTGAGAACACTAAAAAGTGCCACCGACCAGGAGGTGTACGAGGAACGCAGAAAGGTGATGAGACAGGAGCTTTCCTGTGTTTTTTCCTTTAGTGGGGAGCATTTGGCAGAGAGAGCTCACTTTAGTTACTCCCTACCAACTACTGTAACCCGGGGTCTCCTTAGGAGTGGCTCCCGGACAATATGGTTTAGTTGCAAAAACAGAAGGACCCACTTGATTGGAATGCCGGAAACAAGCTTGCGTATCTTGGCATCACCACACATTGGCTTCACGGTGACTTCATTCTTCATCTCAAATCACTCGGTGGGCTTAAACGTTGGGTGTTGAAATATGGAAGGGGAGAACCGCGTGAATAGACTTAAGATACAGAGACTGGAGAGCAGGAGAAAGACTCGAGATATATACAAGGTAGTTGGGTGCCTTATGCCCTACCGGCTGTGTGCCTTGACATCAGCTCAGCTGAAGCTCAGCTCGG
>Ga0307512_10002136_pt1 | contig 25913 bp, 32 predicted proteins | sample 14_EM_MG_FD_200267 | JGI IMG/M metagenome (GOLD analysis project Ga0307512, IMG submission 200267) | Populus trichocarpa ectomycorrhiza microbial communities from riparian zone in the Pacific Northwest, United States - 14_EM | ecosystem: Host-associated > Plants > Roots > Unclassified | place... | reverse complement strand
CCCCCTGTAGGGCCTAATGTCTTCACTTGGGGCCGACAGAAAAATGTTTTCTCGGAGCCCCCAAAATACGGCCGTGTTCCATATACCGTTGAAGGAACTTGCTGCACATCCGTCTCAAAGCCTTAGCACGGACCTGGTGCTCTCGAGTGAGAACTTGAAGGACACCGAGAAAGGACTTCCTAACGGTGATAGCCCTTTCAACGCTTTCAATCTTCGAGGATGCCTCACTTCGACCAATGAAGCAAACAAAGCCGCCGGAATCCAACCCAAGCACGTGGGCGTCACTTGGGAAGATCTTCAGGTCACGGTTTGGGGAAGCCTAGATCACAAAGTGAGATCGTGTTTTCGTTGGGAGTCGGATGAATCCTCATCTTCAAGTTACCTTTCAAATAGATATACATCCCGACATTTGATTGCGAGTGCTCTTGCTTGTCCTTGGGCTACTCGTAACTCACTCCTCGATTCTCTCAGCCTACATGCTTCAAATTTGTCTTAGTCCCATTCGTTCTGTTTGGGGAATTTTCTCTTGGATCCGATCAACTATGGACGACGGGAACACAAGGACAATTCTGAACAGGTCCGTACCCGTATCCCACGTAAAGATTACATTTTGATCATGTTTGTGCGTTAGGTGCTCCGGTCTGGCCAAGCCCGGCGAGATGATCCTAGTCCTTGGTTGTCCGGGGTCGGGCTGCACAACATTTCTGAAGGCGATCGGGAACGAGCGTGGTGAATATTCATCCGTAAGTGGTGACGTGCGTTATGCCGGGATAGACGCAGCGGAGATGGGGAAGATTCACAAGGGCGAGGTCGTATACAATCAGGACGGTATGCAAGTTCGTTTTCGATGGGTTCAATGTTGTTGACACCTGCCCCACAGACGACGTCCACATGTCCACTCTGACTGTTGCTCAAACACTAGCTTTTGCACTCTCAACCAAGACACCCGGATCTAAAGGCCGACTTCCTGGAATTTCGAGTCAGGACTATGACGCAGGGGCCCAGGAGATATTACTCAAGATGCTCAACATTTCTCATGTTTCTGAGACTTTAGTTGGCGACGAGTTCGTTCGGGGGGTCTCAGGTGGCGAGCGAAAGAGGGTAAGTATTGCTGAAATGATGTCGACTAGAGCTCCTGTGCAGTGCTGGGATAACCCTACGCGGGGCCTGGATGCATCGACCGCCTTCGACTTCGTGAAAAGTCTGCGAATCATGACAGATGTATTTGGCCAAACAACTTTCGTCACACTGTATGCACCCAATTGAGGTGATGGCGTGTTGCTCGCTGATCTATACACCAGATACCAGGCCAGTGAAGGGATCTACAATTTGTTCGACAGAGTGCTTGTCATGGATACGGGGCGGCAGATATACCTCGGTCCACCGTCCCAAGCTCGCTCATACTTCGAGGAGCTTGGTTTCCAGCCACTTCCTCGACAGCCCACAGCGGACTACCTGACGGGTTGCACGGACCCTAACGAACGGCAGCTTTTCCCTGGACGAACTGTCGCTGACGTTCCGTCTACCCCGGAAGCCTTGGAACGAGCCTTTCTGGAATCTGGGCTCGCAGCCGAATTGCTCAATGAGCTGGAGGAATATAAAACGTCGGTGAAGGACGATCAAGAGCCGTTTCGAAGATCGGTGCTTCTTGATAAAAAGAGTGGGGTTTCGAAGGAAAGTCCGTACACCCTCGGGTACGCCGGGCAAGTCATGGCATTGGCACGGCGACAATTTCAGATGAGGCTCCAAGATCGCTTCCAGCTCGTGACAAGCTTTTCTTTATCAGTGGTATGTAGACTAATCGAGGAGTCGACTTTCTCTGATCAAACTTTCAGATCCTCCCCATTATTCTTGGAGCGGCGTTCTTTGATCAGAAATCAACATCGAATGGCGCATTTACTCGTACGGGCGTCATCTTCCTCAGCTTGTTAACATCCTGCCTTGATGCATTTGGCGAGGTTTGGTCTTCATTCGTTCAAATCTTCAAGTGGCCTGATTTGTCGTAGTTGTGTCTAGTTGGCGGTCGCGGTGTACTTTACAAGCAAGTACGTCTCTTTATTTCGTGATCCCTGACAACATCAAACGATATTCGCAGGCAAGTTACAGTCTATACTACCCGTCAGCCCTCGCACTTGGGAATGCGCTCTCAGATCTTCCGTTTTCTGCCGTTCGACTTCTGATCTACAACGTCATTGTATATTTTATGGCAAATCTTCATCGCTCTTGGGCCGCCTTCTGGACATTCCATCTCTTCAGCTACATGGCATTTCTGTCCATTCAAGGTCTTTTTAGGACACTCGGCTTCTTTTTTTCTTCATTCGACGCCGCCTTCCGCATGGGTGGATGCCTCGTTACAGGCCTTGCCTTTTCTACTGGGTATCTCATCCCGGTACAGGAGATGAAAAGATGGTCGTTTTGGATAGTAAGTCGTACGTTTCCTACTTTTTACAAACACTGAGCGCCCGTGTCAACTTAGTTTTATTTAAATCCCATAGCCCCCGGTGAGTGCGCCCTGTTTTGGAACCAGCGTCGTTAATGCATTGCATTTCATCCACAGCATTTTCTGGCCTGATGGAGAACGAATATAGTCGGCTAAATGTGAACCCACCCATGCTTGACCTCCATCTTTTCGTTTGCTGACATTTGTTCTTCCAGTTCACTTGTGATGGTAGTTATATAGTTCCTAGGAATGGCTTCAATGTCAGCAAATATCCGTAAGAGAGCTCACACCGAAGTTCCTGAAATGTTACTCATAAGTTACTCCCCAGGAGCATTCTAGGACCAAATCAAGTCTGCACTTTGTTTGGGGCGAGACCGGGTTCTGATACTACCTCCGGCGGCTCGTACTTGCTCACCACCTATGACATGGACGGCCGTGATATCTGGCGTCGTAATTTTGTTCTACTCCTCTGCTGGATATTGCTCTATCAAGTGGCTCAGATTTTCGTTCTGAGCTTCCTCCCGGTAAGCGCCACGTATCCATTCCCCTCGGGATTCCAGCTCAGATTACGAAGCAACGCGCCGGCGGAGCGGGTTTCCGTTTGTTTGCTAAGGAAACATCGGAGACTCGCAAACTGAACGATCGATTGTGCGAGCGAAAAGCATGCCGACGACAGTCGAAAATAGCTGATAAGAGTAACTCAAATGGTATCAATCTTGAGGGAGATGTCACGTAAGTAGATAACGACTCCAAGGATTTCGAGACAATGACACGCTAACACCTCATCTGATCTTGTTCGAATAGAACGCCACCTGAACTCGGGGTGTTTACCTGGGAGGGTGTCAACTATCACATTCCAGTCTCACACGGCACTCGACAGCTGCTCAGCGATGTATATGGCTTTGTCAAGCCTGGAACGTTGACCGCACTCATGGGAGCTTCCGGCGCCGGAAAGACAACGTGCCTCGATGTATTGGCCAAAAGGAAAAATATTGGCATAGTCTCCGGAGACATCCTCGTCGATGGACGTCCTACCGGACCAGATTTCGCGCGATCAACGGCATACGCTGAGCAAATGTATGTCCACGAAGGAACCGCGACAGTGCGCGAGGCCATGCGCTTCTCAGCACACCTGCGCCAGCCATTTCATATTCCGACAGAAGAGAAGAACGCCTACGTCGAAGAGGTGATAGAACTCCTGGAGCTGCATGATCTTGCTGATGCCATTGTCGATACCCTCGATATCGAAGCCTGCAAGCGGCTCACGATCGGTGTCGAGGTGGCCAGCAAGCCGGGGCTTCTCCTGTTCTTGGATGAGCCGACGTCAGGTTTGGATGCGCAAAGTGCCCGGGATCTGATCCGTGTTTTGCGAAGACTCGCTGACCAAGGTCAAGCTATTCTCTGCACGATACATCAGCCGTCTTCTCTGCTTTTCGAAAGCTTTGACCGCCTGCTTCTCCTGGAGAATGGCGGGCACACCGTCTACTTTGGGGACATCGGACCGGATTCTTGTGTTGTACGAGAATATTTTGCGCGCCATGGCGCAGCATGTCCCCAGGAGGCGAATCCTGCGGAGTACATACTGGATGCCATTGGCGCAGGCACGTCACCGCGAATCGGAGATCGCGACTGGAAAGACATCTGGTTGGACTCGCCGGAGTTCCAGCACGTCAAGGAAGATATACGTGAGCTGAAGATCTCTGCCACGTCCCTCAAAACCAAAATGGCATCGAAGTGTGAGTGGCCAAATCTCGATAGAACAGACGACGACTCATGCCAGAACAGACGCGACACCGTTTCTCTACCAACTGGGTGTTGTCACGAAGCGAAGTTTCGTCACTATGTGGCGTTCTCCTGGCTACATTTTCACGCGGCTTATCTTGCACATTTTCACCGCACTGTTTGGCTCCCTTGTTTTTCTTCAGCTAGGAAGGACCCAAAGAGACCTTCAGTACCGCGAGTTCTCGATGTACTGTCCGATAAGTCTCGCGCACTTATGGTCACTGATGCTTCGATGATAGATTCTGGGTCGCTGTCGTCCCCTCATTCCTACTGGACCAGATCCTACCGGTATTCATGAGCAATAGAGGTGAGTCTTTGACCACTCCCATCACCCGCGTACCCAGAACTGCCTTAGCTCATTGTACTGTACCCAGGGATATTTATTCGGGGCAAGTCTCGTTTGCATTATCCGGGTCCAACTCTGTCACTCAATGACCTATACACAGAGTTTTCCAGCGGCATGTACTCACCCGAGGTATTCACCATCGCCCAACTGCTCGGCGAACTGCCGTCGGGCATTCTATGCGCAATCACTTTTTGGGCAATCATGGTAATGAGGTTCAAGACCCACACCGCCTAACTGTACCAATTTATAATTGCAGGTTTACGCCCAGGGATTCGGTCAAGGTTCGGCCGGGCTAGGCGGCACAGTGTTCCAGTTGGTAGTCATCATTTCCGTCGAGATGTTCGGCGTATCCTTGGGACATGTTGTCGCAGCCATTACGCCGTCAGTTCAAGTGGGCATCTTGTTCGACCCGTTCCTCATGGTTATTTTGACCACTTTCTGTTCGTATGCTTTCGACCGTTGCGGTGACCTTACGCTGAAACTCTCCACTTTTTTTTATAAGGTGGGGTTATTATCCCGTATCAAAATTTAGCTCACACATGGAGGGTGTGGGTGTACCGATTCAACCCTTTCACGCGAATGCTAGGTGCCATGCTATCTACTGAACTCCAGTGCGTTAAAGTCTACTAGTCGAGTATCATGCCTCACACTTTACTGCATTTTTAGTGGATTACAGGTGCAATGCAAGCCTGGTGAATTCGCCATTTTCAATCCTCCACCCAATCAATCCTGTGCTACATGGGCCAACGACTTTGTGGATGCGTTCGGAGGGTATCTGGAAAATCCTAGCGACACCCAAGCTTGCAGGTATTGTCGGTACAAGGAACGTTTGGCTTCGAATCTCTGGTGTCTAAACGTAACTCGACTAATCTGTCATACTTGATAGGTTGGTGATGAATATACAACGCAGCTGAACATGTCCTATGAGAATCGTTGGAAGGACGCTTGGATCATCTTCGCCTTCTTTAGTGAGTAACGTTTTCCTTGAATTTTTGTGAAGTGATGACAAGATAACTGAACAATTCCAAAGGTTTGAATTTCGTCTGTACCATCGGTAGGCTGGTTCTCATGGTGCCCATGTCGCTTGCTCTCACTAATTGTCACGCCAGCCGCGTCTCGCTTCCTCCGCTACACGAAACGGTGATGTATGTGGTTATGGTGAAATTTTGCAAGCTGCAATACATCATTGCTTCATGGATAGAATTCCTCGATACTCTAGATAAATTAGATGTAAAAGGACTGGAGCTGAAGAAGGAACAGGAAGACCAAAAAAGGAATGAAATAAAAGAACCGTCATGCGTCTCAAGACCAATGAAACGGTCGCGCGGATGAGCAGTGTTATAATACAGACGAGTCCGATTCGAATGCGCTACACGACATGAAACTGTCCTGTATTATAGCCAGAATGCGGCGGGGGATGTCCGCGTTGGTTCCCAGTGTGATAGTTGTTGTATTCCGCGGCTTCGTAAGCTAAGCCAATATCATCCGGTGGATTGTGCGGATGTTGCCCTGACTGATGTTCGTACTGGCCGTTGGTAGCGTGTCCAGTGTAGACATCATACGGATCAGCAACATAGGCCTGGGATCCATGGTAATGTTCGGGGTAGTGGCGGTCATCCCGACCATGGGCTTCTGCGCCCAGTGCCAAATGCGCTGTACTCCCATAATCGTCCTCGTAGTACTGGTTCTCATCTGGAAGAGTAGGGACTGAGGGATTGTAATGAGCGTAGGCCGTTGGATCCTGAGGATGTGCGTAAGGCACATTATAAGCGGGCATTATTGGGTAGTCGTAGGAAGCTTTTGCATCCGTGGTATGGTACCTATCGCCCGTGACAGAGTGATGGATACTGGGGGTACCTGCGCGCTTCTGCAGGGATGCAATATCGGCTAGATCGTCGTCGATCGAGATATTTGGGAGGGTTGGCTGTGGAAGGGGCTGTTGAATGAACTCCCCCTTCTTATTTTTAAGATGAGAGAAGTCGCCCATCGCTTCCTTCTTGGCTTGGGCTATGGCCTTGGCGGTACGCTCTTTGTTGCGGCGCCTAATGATTTCGGAAATACGCTGGGGCAGGATGAGTTGAAGGTAACATTAACAAGAAAGTACGGCTTTACCTTGTCTACCTTGTGACAACAATATTCCTTATGGTGGAGTGTCAGCGTGTACTAAGCAGAGGTGAGGGAGACCTACCTTCAAGTTCCCTTTGATATAACAGAGGAGTGGGACATAGCCTATCGCCGCGATTATGAGCAGGAGAAGGGAGCCAGCGAAGATGAGGACGGTAAAGAGGGTAGAGATCGTGAGAGCGGTTGTAATCAAGTTGTTCCCTGCGAAATACTTCTTGAGATCATACCACGGCGTATTCTCATCTTTTCTCGCCAAATAGATGGCAAACAAAGTCAAGGCATTGATGACTTGACGAGGACCATCGGCGAAAATCAACCGCTTCCAACCTATAGCAGAGTGTAAGACCTTCTACAAACGAATCTGCGGTGTTCTTACTCTTAAAGGTGAAGAAGATAAAGAAAGCGAAATCATCCGATTTCTTCGTCGACTGTTGGATATGATCGAAAAAGCAGAAATGGTCATATGAGCCTAGGGGTGGTATATCGACTGAGTGTATGAGTCTGACGAACAGGCAAGAATTCTTACGAAGAGAATAATAGTTGTTCGCCATGACATTTGTGAAGGCGTATGATATGTCTCGACTTGCTATGATCTTCTTGGTTTTCCGTGCCTCGTAAGCAAGCTTTACGGGATATAGATATCAGGTCCACGAAGTTGATTATGAGAGGGACATTGCGCACGAGGAGGAAAGAGAAGATGATACAGCCAACGAATAACCATTGGCCAACCGTGAAAGGAATTGCGACACAACCCGAAAGTTCTTTGCAATTCTGAAAGATCGAGTTGGCCCAGGACTTCGTACTCAACATGGTCACGGCGGTGAAAATATCGGAAACGTAGACGAGGAATGACTTGACGACGAGGATGTACACCCAGAGGTACCTTTCAGACAAAGCAGACAAAGATTAGTTGTCAGACGATAAGCCCAGTCCGCGCGCAGTCTCAGTTGGAAAGGAGGAGCCCCAACACGTAAGGCTGCGGAATGGAAAAAATGAACAACACATACTTCATACGCATTGCGAAACCATTGTCCGTGAACTCCCGAGTATCGACAAAGTCGAACTATTGACACGTCCAATGCAGTCAGAAATGGGGATGGCTGTTAAAAGAGTATGTACAGACCTTGTGATCTGGCACAATCTCGCGCTTCCAAGCGGGGCCTCCACACATGACGGTAGATACTGTGACTCCGAGGTGCTACCGTAGTAAAGGAAATGAAAGAATGGGTGTTGGGTGGGTTCAGACGAGTTAAAGTGGGGCGACGAGACCGGCCAGTCGCATGAAAGATTGTGAGGGAAGGAACGACGATTGACGGGGCTGAATGGGGACGGGAAGGTCGCAGTTGAAAGAGTGTGGAAAGTAAGAGGCGCTGATTGAATTGTTGCCAGTTGCCAAAGGGACGTTATTGACGACTTGCCTTTTTGGGAATTAATACCCGTCTTGCAAATCATCATCATCATGACCACCGTACAAAAAATAAAAGTAAGACTATATATCTCTATTCCTCAATGCACTGACATCTTTGGACAGGAAATAGAAGATGAGATGGTATGCTTTATATGCGCCCTAATCCTCTCGCACGCTCACCTTTTTCAAAGGCTAGAAGTGCGTCGTCCTCATAAAAGTGACCCGCATCCTGTCCTTATATTAGATGGCATGAAGCCCAAAAGAATAAAGCCACGAGCTATCACCTAGGACAGCTCAAGGCAAAACTCGCAAAACTTCGACGTGAACTTATCTCAACACCGTCAGGCGGTGGTGGTGGTGGTGGCGGCGGGGTGGGCTTCGATGTTGCGCGAACTGGGGTAGCCTCGGTTGGATTCGTCGGCTTCCCATCTGTTGGAAAGGTGAGGAAATCGAAGGCGAGGACTATTTAATACAGAAATATTAAACGTCTTTTGCGTTTCTAGTCCACGCTCATGTCGAAGCTAACCGGCACACATTCCGAAGTCTCAGCAATCGACTTCACAACACTCACTACGGTCCCAGGGACGTTGAAAGTGCATGGCGCACCAATACAAATCCTTGACCTTCGTGAGCTCGTTTCCCCCTCTGCATCACACACACCCCTAATCGCAATACCTTCCAGCTGGTATCATTGAAGGTGCAAACGATGGCCGAGGGAGAGGTCGACAAGGTATGCACTCAACTCAACGGCGGATATTTGTAACCATATCTTATATTTTGTTCGATAGTCATCGCAGGTATCGTCACATCACTGCGGTTGACATGTACCTGTCGCTCATCTAGTCGCACACCTCAGTCGCGCGGACATGCAACCTTATATTCATCGTCTTGGACGTTCTCAAGCCCCTCGGGGACAAAAAGCTCATTGAGGCTGAACTGGAGGGTTTCGGCATTCGACTAAACAAGAAACCCCCAGCGATTGTCGTGCGGAAGAAAGACAAGGGCGGACTAGCCATAACGAACACTGTGCCTCTGACGAACATAGACCACGAAGAGATCCACGCAATATGCAGCGAGTATAGAATCAGCAATGCTGATGTCGCGATCCGTCAACCCGGGGCGACGGCGGATGATCTGGTTGATGTGATTGAAGGCAATAGGTACGGACTTCTCGGATTTCTCGGCCATTCATTTTCATAGTTGCCCTTCTCTCTAGGGTCTATGTGCCAGCAATTTATGTGAGAATAATACCACCTTTAGCGCTCATTTATCTAACTCCTGTAAAGGTCTTGAACAAGATAGATGTGATTTCAATCGAAGAGCTTGACCTTCTGTACAAGATCCCGAACAGTGTCCCCATTTCCTCCAACGAATGGCTTAACGTCGACGAACTCATAGAGAAAATGTGGGAAGCACTTGATTTAGTTCGTGTGTACACCAAACCAAGGGGCCAGGCGCCCGACTACTCCGCCCCCGTGGTGCTTAAGCGTGGGAAGTGCAGCGTGGAAGACTTCTGCGATGCTATTCACAAGGAGATTGCAAAACAATTGAAGTAGTCAGTTCTTTCCCAACAACCCCATGGTTCGTCAGAGAGGCTGAACTCCCCATTAGTGCAATGGTCTGGGGTTCAAGTGCAAAACATGCCCGCGGACAGAAGGTTGGGCTGGAGCATGTATTGGAAGATGAAGACGGTAAGCCGTGAGATCTCATGTTCTATTATGAGTGCCTGATGTCCCGTAGTCGTGCACATTGCAAAAAAGTGATTTCGTGTATAGCAGTGATGAATACTATTTCGATGTGATATACAAGAAAGACAGACGAGCGTAAGCCCAGATGAGGCCGAGGGCGCAGTATAAGCTGGTAAGCATGAGGGGAAGGAACTCCCACTTCTCTGGTTCTCGAGCGACGGCGCTTGCTATCACAGGACAAAGCGTGACCACCAATTCCAAAAGAAGGAACCCCCATAGGTACATTGTTTCTAGAGAGTTGACAATAACTGCGGAGAGTGACCGGGGGAATCTACGAAGACAACAGTCAGCTCTGGCCAAAGCAGGCACCTAGGGTGACTGACTCATATAGCCGCTGTTTTAAGGGCCCGAAGACGGCGATCGCCCACAAAAGCGAATACACAACCTCGATGATTTGCTCTTCATTGAAATCAGCTTAACAGGACCGTACGATGAGAGGAGAAGCGTACCGGCAGGTGTAAAAAGTAGAGGAAAGAGAGACACAACACCGGCCGTACTCGCGATCATAAAGGTACGGAAATAGGCGTAGTTCTCGGCCGCGAGTAAACTGTGTCACATCAACGTCGAAGTATAAAGCTGAAACAGGTGGCTACACCTACCTCAGCGGGACAAGGACGAGAAGGATGGCCTTCTCATGGACATGCCAACCAAACATGAACGAGGTATACCCACAAAGCGTCAGCGCAGTGACGAACGACCTGTATGTTGGGGTTCGCCATAGCTTGACGAGGAATACACTCTGGAAGACGATGGTGATGGCGAATGTATGAATGGGTTTGACATTCGGGAGAATCGCGAATGAAGTATCTCCAACCAATCCTCTCGATGAGGACGACACGCCAGAGGCATCGACGGAAAGGCTGACCCCGAACCGTTTGGCATCTATGACAATTCGATCTCAGTATATCAACGACCAACGCGCCAAAAAGAGATCCCATGAATCGACTGACACTGTAAGAGAACTCGATCGGCTGCCGTGAGGAGTGCCCAGGCGTTGGGCGCCCAGTATGCATGGTTTAGGCCGCGTGTGAAGGGAAAAAGTCGGGATAGCAGTTGCGGTAGCTGTCCCATGAGGAGGAAGGGTCCCAGCGACGCGATGAAGACCAATATCACGACATTTGCGAGTGCGAGGAACCTGCCAGGGAGTATGCTGCCCTGCGGGGACATACAAAAGGCTCGGAGTAGATAAACGAAATAAGCTGGCTAGAGGTGATTCGGGTCAGAAATGATTGCAACTGCGGGAACGGGGATGAGCGAACAGCGAGGTACATGTAGATGTGCTTGAAATTCAGCAGGACCGCGAAAAAGAAACCGCTGGCCAGAAGATTTCCCTGAGAGATTTTAGGTAAGACGACGTTCGCTTGGGTCGGATAATAGCGATTACATGACGGGCTTGGAGGATAGAAAGAAGTAGAATGCCAAACAGGAAGCCGTTATATTGAAAGTGGATGTGATCCACAATCAAGAACCCGGGATGCAAGAAGAGAGATGCGGATACGAGTCGCTGGGTATTAGGATCTGGCACCCCACGAACAAACCTGACAAGGGAATGTCAGTAAGGAATATGTTCGTTACAGGTCCCACTTTACTTCAATAGAACTGCCGCCAGGACTAGTTCTGTAAGGATGACAGTTGATCTTTGGTACGCAATGACACTCCAGGCGGAATAGTTGAGATTGTTAAGGTCCACAATTCGTTGGTCAATAAAGGAAGCCGGGATGGACAGTACTTTCTCGAAGTACGCAAAGAAGGGAGGATAATCCAATGCTGATGACGTTTTTGACAATGAGAAGAACTTAGGAGCGACCGCCAGGGCACTTACTCCATTCTGAAGTAGTCTTTGAGCGAAACGGGGATCGTAAGTGATGACGACTCTTGTCAAACGCAACGCGACGCGTACATCATAGTACCATTTTGAGATTGGGAGTGAATGCGTTATTGCAAGCCAGTTGCGGTGCACTTCAAAATCCGTGGATCGACTAGAGTGATTTGTGAAAGCATGCAAGGACCAGCACTTCACTTTCCAGGGAGGCTAGACTCACTATGCAGGGAACAGGAGAAGCTTGAAGGCAGTGGAAAGGGCGAGGATATCCCATTCGGACGACGTGACGTCTAGCAACGCCTTCGTAAACCATCGGTTACGTGGGGACTTTGGAGAATCATCCGCTTTCTCGGAGGTAGTGGCCATGAATGCAGCTACCAGGATAATTGCGCAGTGTGGAAACGAGGGATTCTCGCGACGTTGGGGGCGCTCGCGGTGAGCGGTACGTTCAAGCTCAATAGACGTTCGTATTGCAGTATAAAACGGCTTGTCCCTTGGGCAATAACCTACGGCGCGTCGAGACGAAATGTGCGTGAGGAGTGAACGGGGGCGCGGGCAAAGGGGGGCGGTGACTGTTCGGAGGTGTCTGGCGATGACCCTGACCCGTGACGATTGACGATTGACGATTGACACGGCACACGGTATACTGTACACGGTATACTACGAAAATTAATCACAATTTTGGTTCCGGTTTGTTGTCACTGGGCTCTACAAACAATCTCTGCAAGCCTTCCTTCATCCGATCCCTCACCGGAGAGGACTTCCTGCTCACGGCGTCGACGAACACGTGCGTATACCCTCCAACCACTGCTAGCTCAGCACTGCCCTCCCGAAACACCCCCACCTCATATGTGACGGAGCTGTTCCCTAGATGATTTACTCGAAGACCGAGGTCCAACACGACGGGGAATGAGAGCGGAGAAAAGAATTGGGCGTGGGACGACACGACCAGACCGATGGAATCTGAAGTTCGTGGCGAGAGGTCGCAGTGGGCGATGAGGTACGCGTTTACGACCGAGTCAAAGAGGTGATAATACACTGAATTATTGATGTGTGAATACTGGTCGTTGTCGCTCCTGAAATACGATATTGTTGGCATTATCCGTGTCGTTGATGATAGCTAGGAGTTTACCATCGTGTTCTATACGAAAGAAAGTACCTGTAGTCCGCCCGTGTACGCGCCTTGAGGTATGAGCCCGATAGTAGTTCAGAGACCTTTGAGCGCATAACTTTAGGTCGCCACTGGTTGACACTTGGGACTGGACTGATGACGTCGCGACTTAGCGCCCTTATTCGGCGTGGCTAACCCTACCCGTGTTGCCCAACTGTTCTTCACCGCCACCACGATAACGAAACCCAGACTCGCACACACCTAGCGAAGAATGAGTGCGCGCGGTGTTTCTGCACAGACCTTAGGACAGACTGCCGAAGACGGGTAAGCAGCCAGCCGTTTGCGTTTCTCCCGTCCATAACACGTACACGTCCCATTTACAGCAAGGGTGTACTTCTCAAGCTCGTCATCTTCAGTCTCTCCCTTGGTATCGTCCCGATTACGTCGTACTTTGTGTCGGAGAAGTACATATGGAATGGTGCGCCGTCGCAGATCATCCAACCCTTACGACTCTCCGGCTCCCTAACGCGTTGTATTCCAGGCAACTCGACCTTTGCTGCCATCACTGCAGTCGTGTCCGCGCATGTCGTCCTGGTTGCATACATAATCTCCTCTATGCGTGAGGACCAGGCAGAACAGGAGACTAGGAAGCTTTCAGAGTCGCGGAAGGACCGTTAAGCGTTGAGTACAGCTGGCAGACTTACTCTGTCCTTGACCACTTAATACCTCTTGGACTTGTCATGGTCATCATGATGGCGACATACCCGCGACTTTGTCCTCGAGAATCAAAACTCCAGGGGGAACGACTGACAGGGGACATACGTCCAAATTCCTGTGACCTGGTTCAGGCAGTCATCTACCAATACCACCCTTCTTATGTAGTACAGCATTACTCAACCATTTATTCCGTTCCTTCGCACAGATCACACTGCTTTTTCTAATCTGGCATCCTCGCAACTTACACCTGTTCGACCATGGCTCAGATTCACCTCATTCCACCGAGCCTCAATGTATGGGGTAACCAATGTTATGAAAATGGTGATACATTAAATTATGGCGAACCATGCCAGGCTTACAAGTACAGGTATACAAACATGTCTAGCCCGTAAGAGAATGCGAGCGTCAAATGTATAGGGTAACAATGACAGCGAAATGAGATGGTCTAAACACCAAAGCAATGACTTAAAAGTCCTCATCGACAGTACTACCAGCAATACATTAGAATCAAGCTCGAAGGAATGCCGTGATAGGAACTTACAATGATCTCTCGTTCGAAGGCGCGGCGGCCGTCGCAGGAGTCGACGTCGTCTTGACGTTGGCTTTTGAATACTCGGACACACGCTTCTCAAAGAAGTTCGTCTTCCCTTGAAGCGAGATCATGTCCATGAAGTCGAAGGGATTCGTCGAGTTGTAGTGCTTCGGGCAACCAAGGGCCACAAGTAAGCGGTCTGCAACAAACTCAATGTACTGGCACATCAATTCGGCATTCATGCCAATGAGGGCAACGGGAAGGGCATCTGGAGATGAGTTAGCCAGCAAGTCAAGAATAATCAATGTCGACCTACCAGTTAAGAATTCCTGTTCGATGGCGACGGCTTCGGTAATAATTTTGTTGACAGTGTCAGGGTGGGACCGCCTCTTAAGATGAGAAAAGAGCAAGCATGCGAAATCGGTGTGCATGCCCTCGTCACGACTAATGAGCTCATTGGAGAAGGTAAGGCCGGGCATAAGTCCACGCTTCTTGAGCCAGAAGATTGACGCAAATGAACCAGAGAAAAAGATGCCCTCGACGGCAGCAAAAGCAACAAGACGCTCCGCAAACGTTGCCCGACGATCTGTGATCCATGTGAGGGCCCAGTCGGCTTTCTTCTTGACGCAAGGCACTGTCTCTACGGCATCGAAAAGATACTCTCGCTGGGCCGGGTCCTTGATATAGGTGTCGATGAGGAGTGAGTAGGTCTCGGAGTGGATATTTTCCATCATGATTTGGAAGCCATAGAAGCATCGCGCCTCCGCTGCTTGGACTTCATTCGAGAATCGCTCGACGAGGTTCTCGTTGACAATGCCATCAGAAGCGGCGAAGAAGGCCAGGACATGCGAAATAAAGTGACGTTCATTGTCGTTTAGGCGGTTGTTCCAATCGTGAAGGTCCTTGGAAAGATCCATCTCCTCTGCCGTCCAGAACGAGGCTTCAGCCTTCTTGTACATTTGCCAGATCTTCGGCAACCGTGAGTCCAAGACTAGTAAGTGAATACGAGAAGGACTAACCTCATGATATTGAATAGGGAAGAGAACGAAGCGACGCTTAGATTCCATGAGCAGCGGCTCTTGACCTACAAGGACTCGTGAGTTGGGAGTCAATAGGTGACGTTAAAGTCTAATGAACACACTCTCTGGGAGATCGACATCGCCAACAAAACGTTTACGGAGATCCAACTCTTCGATTTTTTCAACCTCAGAGTCTGGTGACGAAGAACGACGAGCGTCGTCAATGATAGGGGTAGGTTTTTTCGTGGGCTTGACAGGCGACTCGAGGGATATAGCCTGCAAAGCAGCCGCAGCCTTGAGGCAAGGTAAGATCACGTTAGGTTGCACTGAGCAACCATTCTGACCTTCTTACTAGGGGTTGCCTCTGGCACGGTATGGTTGACAGGGGTGGTAGGACGGAGAACGGACGCCATTGATAATGAAGTTATGGTTGAATGAAGAAGAGTCAAGGAAGAAGATTGTTACGTAGACCGCGCTCAAGGGGAAGATGGGGGAGATGAGCTGGGGTTTTTATAATAACACGACGACGCGATCACGTTGTACTAATTACTGTTTCAACCATTCATTTCAACGGTAGTACACGGCACGCGCACGCGTTGTTGTTGTCTGATTGTCTGTCTGACGCGCCTCTCGCGTAACCAAGGCTGACTAGCGCTGACTCAATGTGAGCCACACTGCGCCACCAAAAAAAGTCACCGTCACTCACCTCACAGGTGATTGCTATGAACTGCAAAGAATAGAGTATCGTTGTCATCCTTCCACTTTTTTTGGACACTCGATCACAAGAAGTCTACAATGCTCTCGAGTCACACCAGACAGAGTGATAACGGTTGCAACAATAGACAACACAGCCCTGTGGAAGAGGAAAAGTGTTGCTCCGTGGGGGGAGTGGACCTTCCGGAAAGTAAGCGAGATAATTATACCTTGGCCACACAACCACACTCACTATGTGTCAAGACCTGGAACCACTGCTTGTGGAGTCAACCCGGCGATTTGTACTCTTTCCTATTCAATACCCGGATGTCAGTTGAATCGCTTCTATATACTCCGTGGACTTTTCACGAGGCGCAGATAGATATGGCGGATGTATAAACAAGCCCAAGCGTCTTTCTGGAGTGTGGAAGAGATAAACTTGGCTCATGATATCCGCGACTGGAACGAACGTCTCAATGACAATGAGCGCTTCTTCATCTCGCGTGTCCTGGCCTTCTTTGCCGCTTCGGATGGCATCGTCAATGAAAACCTGGTCGAGCGATTCTCGACTGAGGTTCAAGTAGCCGAGGCACGCTGCTTTTACGGTTTCCAAATCATGATGGAAAACGTTCACTCCGAGACATATTCTCTTTTGATCGACACATACGTTTCTGACCCACAGCAGCGTGCACATCTATTCGACGCGATCGAAACAGTGCCTTGCATCAAGAAGAAGGCAACGTGGGCGTTACGGTGGATATCCGACAAGTCCTCAACATTTGCTGAGAGACTCGTCGCTTTCGCTGCCGTAGAGGGTGTCTTCTTCTCTGGCTCCTTCGCAGCAATATTCTGGATCAAGAAGCGCGGCCTCATGCCTGGACTTACGTTCTCGAATGAGCTCATCAGCCGTGACGAAGGCATGCATACCGACTTCGCGTGCCTGCTCTTCAAGCACCTAAGGCGAAGGCCACACCCCGACGTTATACGAGACATAATTACGGAGGCTGTCAGCATCGAACAAGAATTTTTGTCCGGTAATTTAACTTTCTAGAGTACGTCACCAGCCACTCATTGATCACAGATGCCCTTCCTGTTGATCTCATCGGCATGAACGGGACCCTCATGTGTCAGTATATCGAGTTTGTTGCCGATCGCTTGCTTCTCGCACTTGGCAATGCAAGACACTACAACGCCACAAATCCCTTCGATTTCATGGACATGATTTCTCTGCAAGGCAAAGCCAACTTTTTTGAGAGACGCGTCTCAGAATACTCGATGGCGAATATACGGTCATCAGAACGACCTCCAAACAGTGCACGGACCTTGTGCGTATCGTCCCTCTCTCCAACCATCAGCCATGTAATGATGTGATATAGCACCCTCGATGAAGAATTCTAGTTTGATGTATGGCAATAATATCCGCGTTGAGGTTTCTACCGCTAAATTCTACACCACTCATACACTATTATGTTTAACCGGAATACAATAGACGTCTGCATTAATCACATTAGCATTCCTTACCTATGGCTTCAAGTGGATTCCAAACCCGATGCCACTAACCCCGAATCATCTTCCATCATGTCGGAGAAACTGCACGACGGCGGTTTGCATTTTACTACACACGACGGGCAAGAATGGATAAGCCAGGTCTGCTTATGGTCTGCTTATGGTCCAATTAATGTCTAATAAGTACAGTTACCTTATTTTAAATAAGAATACTTGAACAATTAAAAATTAGAGGGAGATCGGAAAAACCCTTCAGGCTCAATAGTTTTTCCCTGGCTAAATAGTTTTTCCAAGCCTGCAACATGCTGTTTATTTTAAATATTTTATCATATAATCAGTACTCTTCTAAGTGGTCATTTAATTTCTAATTGTTCGACTATTCTTATTTAAAATAATGTAACTGTACTTATTAGACATTAATTGGACCATAAGCAGACCATAAGCAGACCTGGCTTATCCATTCTTGCCCGTCGTGACAGCACAATGTAAGGAACACCGACCCGGTAGTTCTTCCTTGGCACAGGTAAGTGTGTCTTGCAAGGCACGACCCGCCATATGTGGTGTGTAGCACGAATCGGCGGAGCACTGGAAGCGATGCGGTCCTTCAAGTTGCAAGGCTCTTGCATACGTTTTGCACGTTTTGTAATGCGTGGACATGTTGACTTTTCGCTAATGAAATTTTTGAAAAATTTCATATGGATACGGGAAATCCGGACCGTGCCCGCGCGTTAAATTTAGAATTGGTACACCCAACAGGAAGCAAATCTCTGAGACCGCTCCCGCCAGCTTAACAAGCGTAATGGCAAGTACGGCAGTCTCTTTAAACTGCTACCACCCACTGACTAGTAGATAAAGCTAAGAAGACAAGCTCGCGAGCGCCGTCAATACGTTTATGCGAAGTCTCTCGAAGCCCAAGAGCGACTGACTTATGAACGCAAGCAGCAGCTCAAGGATGCTTTGGCGAGTGGGAAAGCGCTTCCCACTGAGCTAAGAAAGCAGGCACGCGAGCTGGGGAAAGATCTGGCGTTTGACGAGGCTCAAGCTGGTCCGGTCGGCCTCACTTCATTTCTGCGTTGCAGAATCTAACGAGCCCTCAACGTAGATCCAACAACTCACATCGATAGCGAGTATTCAAGAGCTGGAATAATCGACCCGAAGATTATCCTGACAACGTCAAGGGACCCGAGCTCGAAGTTGTTGCAGTTTGCCAAGGCAAGAAAACAGTACCGCATTTCTTTTGGCCTGTTGTTCACCCGTTTCCGTGCAGGAAATGCGCTTGCTTTTTCCCAACTCATACAGAATTAACCGAGGAAACTATGTAGTAAAGGACCTCGCAGAGGCTTGCCGTGCCAACGATGTCACAGACCTCATTGTACTTCATGAACACAGAGGGACACCAGGTACGCCCTTCCGCTTTGTGTGCCCTTTCTCATTCACCGAGTTCCAATCATCCAGATGCCATGATCGTGTCTCACTTCCCCCATGGACCCACTCTCTACTTCACTCTCCATAACGTCACCCTCCGCCATGACATTGAATCATATCGGTCTTCGACTGTCTCAGAACAGTACCCCCACCTGATCTTCGAAAACTTCAGTTCGAAGCTCGGAGAGAGGGTGAGGGACTGTTTGAAGTATCTATTTCCTGTACCCAAGGAAGATAGCAAGCGAGTAATGACGTTCTCGAATGAGAGCGACTTCATTTCATTTCGGTGAGTGAGATGTTCTTGCTCCTCAATGGCGCACGTTGACGTTGGGAATCATATTTAGGCATCATGTCTTTGTAAAGACCTCACCCAAAGAAGTCCAGCTTGCGGAAGTAGGACCGCGATTCGAGCTCAAACGTGGGTTTCTCAACGTGTCTTCGTGGCTATCAACTCACCTTTTTGGTTTTCTAGCCTACGAAATACGTCAAGGTACAATCGAGCAAACCGAAGCCGAGCGGGAATGGGTGCTCTCGCATTATACGCGGACGGCAAGGAAGCGCAGCATGCTTTCAAACCCTGCAGCGTCTCGTCCCGACAGTGATGAACAAGCTGATACCAGACCTTCTAAAAAACGTTCCCGCTGATCGAAGTGTCCGACAAAAGTACTGTATATTCATTAGCACAGCGGTTACTTGGGTGCTATCTAGTCACAAGTCACATGGCTAATCTACAGAAAGCTGGGCATCAAGCGAGGCGAATCCGTCGAAGAAAGATGTGAAAAAGTCGATCGAGTGCTGAACGTCGTGTGACCCTGCAGTCTCTCGGATGGAGTGCATCGAAAGGATTGCACAGCCAACGTCGACAGTGCGCAAACCGAGCTTGGACAGCATAGGGCCAACAGTTGACCCACAGGCCCTATTTGTTTAGAGATTTTGTGAGGGTCGAATGGCCATAAATATTGATCTACGCACATGTCATTGCGAACTTCAAATTCCTGTACTTTTCCGCCCTTCTTCTCCAGTAGTTTCTTCACAATAAACGACCCGATTGCGTCACTAGCATATTTTTGCTTGGCGTTGGTTTTGATCACGATCCCACCATTCATATGAGGTCTGTGGTTCTCTTCATGCTTGCTCGTGTAGTTGGGATGTATTGCGTGGCCCACATCAGCGGAAACGAGAAGTGATTTGGCTATGGACTGAGCCAACAACGCAGGTGACGGAGAGAGCCTCTCCAATAGCGAAGGTATGAGAGAAGACTCGGCTCCCGTGGTAGAGACTGAGCCAATCTCTTCGTGATTGAAAAGAGCAATGCAGTTGACATTCCCCTCGAGAGGAAAGTGGTTTGACGAGGCACTCTCTGACATAGCTTCGACAGCAGCGAACCTAAAATTGAGTGTCATTATATTAATAATCTGATTGGAGAGGGGTGCTCACGAGCACAGGAGATTATCCATCCGAGGGCTGAACATGAATTCATTGTTCAACCCACCGAGCACGGACGGTTGCGTGTCATAAAGTTGCCTTGATTACTACTTGTTCAGCGCACTCTGGTTGTGGGTAGGGATGTAATCACCCACAGCTCAAAATCGTGAATTTCCTCTGGTTTCACACTCATTTGTTCTGCCAGTACGGAAAGGAGTGCTGGGTGATGATTGTTCTGAATACTGGAAACGGGCCCCTCCTTGTTGTTGTTGTCCGTGGGCGCATTCAGATTCGAGGCAAGCAATCCGAGAATGGGCTGGAACTCTGTCTCCGTGTTGAACTTGAAGTCAGCAGCAGCCGATCTGTCCACTGCAACAAGTAAGTCAAAGAGCGAAGAACACATCCGGGGCCCTACAATGGATGGCTAGCGTGGGAATGCGGAGAAGAGGTCGATCTACCCTGACCAGCTGCGTTCGGCTCGAGCCTCGTTCGGTGATGATCACACGCCCCGCAATGGAAAGATCGCGGTCAAACCAGGTATGCCATATGCCACCTCCGTAAGTCTCTATGCCAACTTGAAGATAACCGCAAGTAGAACGCTTCGAAATGGGTCTGATCTATGCGCAACTCGTGTGATTATGGACTATGGCCAGACAAGGGAAGATATACTCGAAGGTTAGGGCTGTCGATATGAGTTCCAACGATGGAGACGCCGGCTCCAGGCTTCCAGTTTTGCGGGATTGTGAAAGCGAGCAAGGAACTCTGGTTCCTAAAGGAGCAGGGGGAGGTCGGCACAGTGAAGTGGGACAGCCGTGTCTGATGGGTAGACCAAAAGCTCACCTCGTGAAGTAATATTTTCCACCAGGCTGAAGGGTGGCCTCCCAGTCATCTCTCTCTCTGACCTGCGGCGATTGATGAGACACAACGCTGGAAATCGTGGTGCGCTGTCATACCTTTCTGAAACCGGCCTTCTCTAAGCGTAGGGCAGCATTGTGTACTGCGTGAAAGGGAGTCGGAGAAGCGTTCACGAATTGTAGGAAGCGAGTGGCCGCCTCGGGGGCTGCGGGGAAACCGGCGAGTACTTGCATCGAGAGCTTGATTGAGATGAACCCGGATTGGATATTTGATATTTGCTGTTTGCTGGATCGCCCAGTCAATCTCAACCCGGCAACCCGGGCCGCTACCGTATCGCCCTTCACTTTTTACTTCACTTCCCATGGTTCAGAGCTACTTGAGACATGGGCCAACACAGGTAAATCCATTCACAAACTGCTCTTCCATTTGCTCTCATGTCTGTTTAGGCTTTTGGTCTTGTCTGTAGCCCATCCTCCAACTCTGCATATGATGGCAAGTTCGCCTTCGTCCCTGCACTTGAGGATGTGTTGGTCTGGGACGTTAAAACAGGTCAAATGGTGCGTTCCGCAAAATGCCATTAGACTAGGGTGCGCGCTCACTCTTCAAAGATGGCTATGTGGCACGAAACTGGACATCGTTCAGAGGTCACTTGCATCGAACGGTCACCCAAAGGAGGCATCTTTGCAGTTGGCTACGCGGATGGCTCTATCAGGCTTTGGGACGTAGCTTCCAAGTCTGTCATCGCCACTTTCAATGGCCACAAGAAGGCGGTTACTGCACTTGCTTTTGACGACACTGGGGCCCGACTCGCATCTGGCTCCCAAGACACCGGCCTTATTTTGTGGGATGTCGTCGCCGAAGCTGGGCTTTTTCGGTGCGTGATACTCACATCGCGCTGAGTGTAAGGGCTTAATAAAGACTCAGGCTGCGGGGCCATCGAGATCAAATTACAAATATTCGTTTCCTCCCTAAATATTCCCCCTCGACGCCCTCCACATCCTCCAACGCCACACCTTGGCTTCTCATAAGCTCTTCCAAAGATACCTTCGTGAAGCTTTGGGACTTGTCTACCCAGCACTGTGTGCAAACAGTCGTTGCTCACCGGGCCGAAGTTTGGTCTCTTGGCTTAAATTTAGAGCAGGACCTACTTCTTACAGGTAGTAATGAGGGCGAACTAAAAGCATGGAAGATCGAATCCGATGCGCTAATGGATGGCATTAAGGAGTCGGAAAATGGCGAGGTACGTTCCAGTCTCGAGGGCATACGCTTTACTCTCATGCATCCCCTTACAGCTCTCGAAAGTAATCCACCCTATATCTACACTCCCTCTCGCGTCAGCCCATCGTGTCTCTCAAATCGCGTTTCACCCCATACTTCCCTATCTTTTTGTCCAATCTCATGACCGGTCTGTGGAGGTTTTCCGTGTGCGGACCGACGACGAGATCCGTAAGAAGCATGCCCGTAGGAAAAAGAGGGCAGAAGCCAAGGCGGCTACGAGTAACAGCGAGAATGTCAACGATGTGCCAGACAAAGGTGACGATGAGAAGGTCGAGCTGGCCGATCTCTTGACGCCGTACTTGATTGTTCGGGCCACTGGAAAAATCAAATCGTTCGCGCTCGCTGAAGAGACGCGCACGAAAAGTGCTACCCAGGTCTGCTACCACAATTGGATGCTTGACTAGCCCTATGTTCATTTTTCCCAGCTCTTCTTTGCTCTTTCAAACAACGCCGTAGAAGTGTATAACATTCCTAAGTACACCAAGTCCAAAGAGAATCCTCCAGAATCTACCCGCCTTTACTCCCTCGACCTCCCCGGCCATAGGACAGACGTCAGAACGCTTTCACTCAGCTCCGACGATACTTTACTAGCATCCGCTTCAAACGGTATGTTGCGTCAACTCATCGTCGGGGACGTGACAAACAAAACCTTTTTAGGTTCACTCAAGATATGGAATACACGCACAACGTCTTGCATCCGTACCTTGGAATGCGGCCATTCTATATGCAGTACTTTTCTTCCCGGAGATCATTACGTGCGTTCTGCGCGATTCTCTTCTCTGCTTCCAGATAATCACAACCCCGCGCAGGTCGCCATCGGGACAAAATCAGGAGAGATGCAAATTTTTGATCTCTCGTCTTCCACCCAAGTCGAGACCATCAAAGCGCACACAGCGACATTATGGTCCATACATATCCGGCCGGATCAACAAGCTTTGGTCACCGGAGGCGCTGACAAGGACGTCAAGTTTTGGAATATAGAATGGCGACAATCAGATGACGAATCCGTGTGTCTCTCTTACAATAGTTTCCTCTTGACGAGGCATGACCTTCGTGCTAGGGCAGGAAAATCGTATCTCTCGTCCACACGCGCACCCTCAAAATGACCGACGACATCTTGTCCGTTCGCTACAGCCCCAACGGGAAGCTTCTCGCGGTCGCACTTCTTGATTCCACCGTCAAGGTGTTCTATCAGGATACGCTCAAATTTTTCCTTTCTCTCTACGGACACAAGGTATGGCATTGTCATTTGCGACGGTGATAAGTTCTCACGATCGGTGTCTGCGGTTCGCAGTTACCCGTGCTCTCCATGGACATTTCGTATGACTCGAAGCTTATTGTGACCTCTTCTGCTGACAAAAACGTCAAGATCTGGGGTCTCGATTTTGGCGATTGCCACAAGTCCATATATGCGCACGACGACAGTGTGATGCAGGTGGCGTTCGAGAAGAAAAGTCATTACTTCTGGACAGTCGGAAAGGACAAGCTGCTGAAGTATTGGGACGGTGACAAGGTATGGGCTAAGCAAACCCAGCCATGCTCACATACGGCTAACACTGAATGATTTAGTTTGAGAACATCCAGAGGCTCGAAGGTCACCACGGTGAAATTTGGGCACTCGCTGTTAGCAATTTCGCCAATTTCGTCGTGACTGGGTCACACGACAAGTCTATACGAATATGGGAGAAGCTGGATGAACCTGTAATATTCTAACCCTTTTACAAACGTCAACTCGCCTGACACGTCCGTCGCAGCTGTTCCTTGAGGAAGAGCGCGAGCGCGATCTCGAGCAGCTCTATGAGAGTGGACTCGCTGACACACTGAACCGAGAGGACCTTCCCATCGGTAGCGGCGATCCTACCTCCGAGGTCCCTGCACAGGCTGAGACGACCAATGTGTCAAAGCAAACTACCGAGACTCTCATGGCTGGTGAACGCATAAGCGAGGCTCTTGAGCTCGCTGACAGAGAGGTTGAGGCACAACACGCATACGAGAAAGCCAAAGAAGGCCTCTCTGACGAGCAGCTAGTGGCGATCCAACCACCCCCCAAGAACCCTCTCCTAGTTGCACAAAACCTTGAACCAGAGGCGTGGGTACTCAGGGTCGTAGAGGGCGTCCAAAGCGCAGCGTTGCATGATGCTCTCTTAGTACTGCCATTTAGTAAGGTCATATCTCTAATGGTGTATCTGAACCTCTGGGCACAGCGGGTAAGTACCTTTGTTTTGGGCATCTGGTAAGTCCCTAAAGCTCATCACCCGGCGCTCAGGAATGGAATATCCCTCTGGTTTCTCGCGTTTTATACTTCCTTCTCAAAACACACCACCACCAGATCGTAGCCAATCGCACGATGCGTACAACGTTCATACCCCTCCGGACACACTTACGTGCCGCCCTGCTCCGCCAGAAGTCAACGATTAACTATAATCTCGCTGCTCTGCAATTCATTCGCAGGCAGAGCGACGCTCGAGGAACGGCCCAGTTCTATGAAGAAGCGGGTCTGGACGAACAGAAAGTTCTTGCAAAAATCACCGAGGGTAAAAAGAGGAAACGGGTACACATCTAGGTGACATCTTCCATACATCATGTTCGTAGGTTGTACTGGTCGTGGTGATGCCCCGGCGCCGGCGGTGCGGCAGTAAACTTGTACTCCCAAGAAACCTTCGGTTATTTCAATCTTTGGGACCCCACAAGTCGTCAAGCCTATCATGCGTTAGTTCTTAGAAAGTGGCTCTCGTGCGCATCCTAATCGACTCACCAATCCATCGGCTTCGTGGCATGCCTCATTTGTACTTGCAAAATTCCCGTTGCGAGGTCTGCAAGCTGGGAGAAAGCAGCCTTGGTTACGTCGACGTGCCTCGTTCCTTCAGCGCACCCGGCGCACGAATCAATGACTCGAACAAAAACGCATTTAGTGGGACCATTGCATACTATGACCACGAAATTAGCGAAATCCGTGGTGCGTACCGCCAATAACATTGCCTACATTCAAGAAACTGGAAGCACTTGGGTTTCGTCACCCACCCATTCAGGGTGAGGGCGCATGCAAAAGAATTGTCCTATCATCACGGTCTTGCATTTAATTACATCACACTCGTGCTGTCATTTAATCTCACCGTCGGGGCCCACACTGGGTTTTTCCAGCAGCTTGGGTTGAGGAGGTCATTCCCGGTGTACCTGGAGTACGAACCAGTTAAGATTTCGCATAACGGGGTGACAAATGCCCACCAGGTTGTGGTCACCGTTTCCGACTTCCCCAACCCCTTAAGGCCGTCCAAAACGGCCTTCATTATACCCGTTACTTTCTTTGGAATAGTACCGTGCAAAGGATGCGGGGTGGCTGCCTTGACTTTGTTTGGAAGGGCACCATGCGAGGAATAGGCTTTGGTAGTTCGGCGGGAGTGGGAGTTTGGGGAATGCGGGCCGTACTTATAAGAAAGGTTGGAAACGTTGACGGTTTGCCAACCCTCTCTAGGATCAAAAGTATATCCGCCGCCCAATGAATGGGCCCTTGAATATTTGAGTTCTGTGGCCGTCGGTTGTTTCTGGTGGCTTGGCAGATGCGAGGCAAATGCAAGATAGAGGGAGGCAAAAATTACCACGACGATAACCCACGAGTAGCGGCTCATGGCGTCGAACTGCAGTAGTCAGATCTGTGAAGACCTTGAAGTGGTACAATTATGAA
>Ga0307512_10002135_pt1 | contig 25918 bp, 25 predicted proteins | sample 14_EM_MG_FD_200267 | JGI IMG/M metagenome (GOLD analysis project Ga0307512, IMG submission 200267) | Populus trichocarpa ectomycorrhiza microbial communities from riparian zone in the Pacific Northwest, United States - 14_EM | ecosystem: Host-associated > Plants > Roots > Unclassified | place... | reverse complement strand
AGTCGGCTGTGGGACCCGGCGGCGGGCAAGGGCCGTCGTCACCACCGCCGGGTCGGTCTGCTGAGTCCAAAAGGACTAGACCAAAGGGTCCAACAGGTCGGGCGAGTTGAGAAGTCCAGCGGCACATCCTGTGAGCCAACCCACACCGTTCGCCCGTATGGACCTCGATCGGGCGTGGCACACTGGCCGTGTACCAGAAGCAGCGCACTCCGGGGTCGGTGAAAGTCCGAACCGGCGGTTACAGTCCGCGACCCGGCCGCTTCCAGCGGCCGGTTGACCAGGTGAAATTCCTGGACCGACGGTTAAAGTCCGGATGGGAGGCAGTGCGCGGCGGGCGGGCATTCGTGCGCGCCGCCGTATCGGTCCGTCCTTCGTGACGGGTGCGTCCGGCGTCGCCCCCGGTGTTCCTGCTCGTAGATTCTGTCGTCATCGACAGCCCCGGAGTCCGTGCCCGAAGAGGCAGGAGGACCCGGGAAGTGTTCACCGGAATCGTCGAAGAGCTGGGCGAGATCACCGCGGTCGAGAACCTCGGCGACGCCTGTCGGTTTACGCTGCGCGGCCCCGTCGTCACCGACGGCGCGAAGCACGGCGACTCCATCGCCGTGAACGGGGTCTGCCTCACCGTCGTCGAGCACGAGGGCGACCAGTTCACCGCCGACGTCATGGCGGAGACCCTCGACCGCTCCAGCCTCGGTGCCCTCGCCGTCGGCTCCCGCGTCAACCTCGAACGCCCCATGGCCGTGGGCGCCCGCCTCGGCGGTCACATCGTGCAGGGCCATGTCGACGGCACGGGCGAGGTCCTGGAGCGCAAGCCCTCCGAGCACTGGGAGATCGTGAAGATCTCGCTCCCCGCCGACCTGACCCGCTACGTGGTCGAGAAGGGCTCCATCACGGTCGACGGCATCAGCCTCACCGTGGTCGACGCCGGCCCGGACTACTTCACGGTCAGCCTCATCCCCACCACCCTCGCCCTGACCACGCTCGGCCTCAAGCAGCCCGGCGACCCGGTCAACCTCGAGGTCGACGTCGTGGCCAAGTACGTCGAGCGCCTGCTCGCGAGCAGTCAGGGGGCGGCCCAGTGAACTGGCTGAACACCGAGGCCTTCACCCTCCTCGACCAGCACATCATCTGGTCGGACATGATCGGCAACGTCCTCGGCCTGATCACCCTCGCCCTCGGCTGGCGGCGCTCCCTGCTGACCTGGCCGGTCCAGTTCCTCTCCGGCCTCGTCCTCTTCACCGCCTTCTACGGCCACCTCGCGGGCAGCGCCGGCAAGCAGGTCGTCGTCATGGTCGTCGCCCTGTACGGCTGGTGGCAGTGGAACCGCAACAAGGGCCGGGCCGAGGACGGCGGCGACGGCCACATCACCCCGCGGTTCGCCTCGGGGCGCGAGCGAGGCACGATGATCGGCGCCGCCGCGATCGGCACGGTCGCCGTAGCGCTGCTCTTCAAGGCCTACCCGTCCCTGTCCTGGGACCCCTGGCCGGACGCCTACATCTTCGTCGGCACCATCGTCGCCATGTACGCCCAGGCCCGCGGCATGGTCGAGTTCTGGATCGCCTGGCTCCTGGTCGACCTGGTCGGCGTCCCCCTCAACTTCGCCAACGGCTACGCCTTCTCCGGCTTCGTCTACGTCATCTACGGCGCGCTCGTCCTGTGGGGCATGCGCGACTGGTGGCTGCGCTCCCGCAGGTCGTCGCAGCCCGTCCTGGAAGGAGCGCCGGCATGACAGCCGCACCGATTCTCTACAGCACAGACGGCATCGAGGACTGGTCGCTCGACCCGGTCGAACAGGCCGTCGCCGACATCGCGGCGGGCCGCCCGATCGTCGTGGTCGACGACGAGGACCGCGAGAACGAGGGCGACCTCGTCGTCGCCGCCGAGAAGGTCACCCCCGAGATCGTCGCCTTCATGATGAGCGAGTGCCGCGGCCTGATCTGCGCCCCCATGGAGGGCGAGGAACTGGACCGGCTCGAGCTGCCGCAGATGGTCGAGGACAACACCGAGTCGATGAAGACGGCGTTCACCGTCTCCGTGGACGCCTCCGGCGCGCACGGCGTGACCACCGGCATCTCGGCCGCCGACCGCGCGACCACACTCCGACTGCTGGCGAGCGGCGACGCCGGGGCGACCGACTTCGTCCGCCCCGGCCACATCTTCCCGCTGCGCGCCAGGCCCGGCGGCGTCCTGACCCGCAACGGCCACACCGAGGCCGCCGTGGACCTCGCCCGCCTCGCGGGACTGCGCCCGGCCGGCGCGATCGTCGAGATCGCCGGCGAGGACGGCCGCATGCTGCGCCTGCCCGACCTGATCCCATTCGCCCGCAAGCACGGCCTGACGATCATCTCCATCGAGGACCTGATCGCCTACCGCCGTACCTCCGAGCCCACGGTCCGACGCGAGGCCGAGACCCATCTGCCCACCGCCCACGGCGAGTTCAAGGCCTACGGCTACCGTTCCACCGCCGACGGCGTCGAGCATGTAGCCCTCGTCCACGGCGAGATCGGCGACGGCGAGGACGTCCTGGTCCGCATCCACTCCGAGTGCCTGACCGGCGACATCTTCGCCTCCCTGCGCTGCGACTGCGGCCCCCAGCTGGACGCCTCCCTGGAGCGCATCCAGGCCGAGGGCAGGGGAGTGATGGTCTATCTGCGCGGCCACGAGGGGCGCGGCATCGGCCTGCTGTCCAAGCTGCGCGCCTACGAACTCCAGGAGCGCGGCCGCGACACGCTGGACGCCAACCTCGAGCTCGGCCTGCCCGCCGACGCCCGGGACTACGGCGCCGGCGCGCAGATCCTGGAGGATCTCGGGGTGCACAGCGTGCGCCTGATGACCAACAACCCCGACAAGACCGACGCGCTCGTCCGTCACGGACTCAAGGTCACCGGCCGCGAGCCGATGCCCGTACAGGCGGGCGAGCACAACCTCCGCTACCTGCGCACCAAGCGGGACCGGATGGGACACGACCTGCCCTGGCTGGACACGGCCCCCGTGTCCACCTGCAGCAACCAGTAAGAGACCTTCAGAAGTCACCGAGGAGACAAGAGAACGTGAGCGGCAAGGGTGCACCGGAGCTGTCCGTACGCAACGTCGGAGACCTGCGGGTCGCCGTCATCGCGGCGCAGTGGCACGAGAAGGTGATGGACGGCCTGGTGGACGGCGCCCTGCGCGCCCTGCACGACCTGGGGATCGACGAGCCGACCCTGCTGCGGGTACCCGGCAGCTGGGAGCTCCCCGTGGTCGCGAAGGTCCTGGCGGGCCGCGGCTACGACGCGATCGTCGCCCTGGGCGTCGTCATCCGCGGCGGCACCCCCCACTTCGAGTACGTGTGCCAGGGCGTGGCCCAGGGCCTCACCCAGGTCTCGGTCGACACCGGCGTCCCCGTCGGCATGGGCGTGCTGACCTGCGACACCGAGGAACAGGCCCTGGACCGGGCCGGCATCGAGGGCTCCCGCGAGGACAAGGGGCACGAGGCGGTGACGGCGGCGGTGGCGACCGCCGCCACGCTCCGCTCAGTATCCGAACCGTGGCGCTAGGCCGGTCGGCACACCGCGTAAAGTGAGCGGCACCATGTCCAATAAGACGTTCGAGGAGCTCTTCACCGAGCTCCAGCACAAGGCCGCCCACGGCGACCCCGCCACTTCCCGCACCGCAGAACTGGTCGGCAAGGGCGTCCATGCCATCGGCAAGAAGGTCGTCGAAGAGGCCGCCGAGGTCTGGATGGCCGCCGAGCACGAGGGCAAGGAAGCGGCTGCCGAGGAGATCTCGCAGCTGCTCTACCACGTCCAGGTGATGATGGTCGCCCGCGGCATCTCCCTGGACGACGTGTACGCCCACCTCTGAGCCGCACTCCGCACACCCTCCCGTACGAAACGAACAAAGGAAGCCGACCTCATGCTGCGCATCGCCGTCCCCAACAAGGGTTCCCTGTCAGGCCCTGCGGCGGAGATGCTGCATGAGGCCGGCTACCAGCAGCGCCGCGAGTCCAAGGAGCTGCGGATCGTCGACCCGTCCAACGAGGTCGAGTTCTTCTACCTGCGCCCCCGCGACATCGCGATCTACGTCTCCTCCGGCCGCCTCGACATCGGCATCACCGGCCGCGACCTGCTGATCGACTCGGGCGCCAACGCCGAGGAGATCCTCCCGCTCGGCTTCGCCCGCTCCACCTTCCGCTACGCCACCAAGCCGGGCACCGCGAAGGGCGTCGACGACCTGGACGGCATGACGGTCGCCACCTCCTACGAGGGCATCGTCGCCAAGCACCTCGCCGACAACGGCGTCGACGCCTCCGTCGTCCACCTCGACGGCGCCGTCGAGACCGCCATCGAACTCGGCGTCGCCGAGGTCATCGCGGACGTCGTGGAGACCGGCACCTCGCTGCGCAACGCGGGCCTGGAAGTCATCGGCGAGCCGATCATGAAGTCCGAGGCGGTCGTCATCCGCCGTACGGACGCGAACGGCGAGGAGTCCGCCGAGCCGAAGGTCCAGCAGTTCCTGCGCCGGCTGCAGGGAGTCCTGGTGGCCCGGACGTACGTGATGATGGACTACGACTGCCGCGCCGAGCACCTGGAGGAGGCGGTCGCCATCACCCCCGGCCTGGAGGGGCCGACCGTCTCGCCCCTGCACAACGAGGGCTGGGTCGCCGTCCGCGCCATGGTGCCCGCCAAGGACGCCCAGCGGATCATGGACGACCTGTACGAGATCGGCGCGCGGGCCATCCTGACGACGGCCATCCACGCCTGCCGTCTCTGAGAGGCGCAGAAAGATGTCCGCACCACGCGATCTCCCCGCCCTCCCCGTCACGTTCCGGCCGGGCCGCACCCGGGCCGTCCTGCTCACCTCCGGTGTTGCGATCTTCGTCGTCATCACGACGGTCGCGTTCCTGCTGGAACAGCTCAGCCAGGGCGAGCGCCTGAGCTTCGTCTTCACGGCGGCACTCCTCTTCGGCGTGCTCGCCCTTCTGGCCCGGGTGAAGGTCGTCGCGGACGAGTCCGGCGTCACCGTGGTCAACATCGTCAGCAGGCGGCGCCTGGAGTGGGCCGAAATCCTGCAGGTGAACCTGCGCCCCGGCGACCCCTGGGTGTTCCTCAACCTCAGCGACGGCACCAGCCTGCCCGCGCTCGGCATCCAGCCGGGCATCGCCAAGGAACGCGCCATCGCCGACGCGCGCGCCCTGCGGGCGCTCGCCGAGGCCCGCTCGACAAGGGATCTGCCGTAAAGGCCCATGTCTTGATTAATCTGTTGGCGGAGGCGTTTTATAGCGCCTCCGGCACTGATGTTCCCACCGGTCCTCAGAGGCCCCCTGCTACCCGAGGAGTGACTCCCTCCAGCGATGGACGGATCGTCCCGAAGTACTTGCGCCGCCACCTCACGACATAACGAGGCGGCGGCATCATGACCACCCCCTTGCTGCTCCTCGGAGCGGCCCTCCTGCTGATTCTGGCCAACGGCTTCTTCGTGGCCGCCGAGTTCGGCCTGGTCACGGTCGAGTCGACGGACGCCGAGAAGGCCGCCGCCGAAGGCGACAAACGGGCCCGCAGGGTCGCCGAGTCGCTCAGGGAGCTGTCCTTCCAGCTCTCCGGCACCCAGCTCGGCATCACCATCACCTCCCTCGTCGTCGGCATGCTCGCCGAACCAGCGCTCGCGGAGCTGCTGCACGGCCCGTTCACCGCACTCGGCATCCCCGAAGGCGCCGTCTCCGGCGTCGCGGTGATCGTCGGCATGCTGCTGGCCTCCGCCGTGCAGATGGTGATCGGCGAACTCGTGCCCAAGAACTGGGCGGTGTCCAGGCCGATGCAGGTCGCGCGCTTCGTCGCCGGCCCGCAGCACACGTTCGCCCGTCTGTTCCGCCCGGTCATCGCCGCGTTGAACGCGGTGGCCAACCGCCTCGTCCGGGCTCTGGGCGTCGAGCCCGCCGAGGGGCTGGCCTCCGCCCGCACCCCCGGCGAACTCGTCTCCCTGGCCCGGCACTCCGCGCAGGCCGGCGCCCTGGAACAGGACACGGCCGACCTCTTCGTACGGACGCTGTCGCTCGGCGAGCTCACCGCGCAGCACGTCATGACCCCGCGCGTGAAGGTCAGTGCGCTGCAGTCGTCGGCGACCGCCGAGGACGTGGTCAATCTGACCCGCGCCACCGGCCTGTCCCGCTTCCCCGTCTACCAGGAGCGGATCGACGAGGTCGTCGGCATGGTCCACCTCAAGGACGCCCTGGCCATCCCCGTGCACGCACGCCTGCGCACCCCCGTCGGCCGCATCGCCCGCCCGGCCCTGCTCGTCCCAGAAACCCTGCCGGTCCAGCCCCTCCTCGCCCAGCTGCGCAGCGAGCAGCCCATCGCGGTCGTCGTCGACGAGTACGGCGGCACGGCGGGCGTCGTGACCCTGGAGGACATCGTCGAGGAGATCGTCGGCGAGGTCCGGGACGAGCACGACGGGCAGGACCTGCCCGAACTCGCCGCCGCCCCGCCGGAGGACGGCAGGCCCGCCTGGGACGCCGACGGCAGCTGCCGTGTCGACATCCTGCAGCGCATAGGCCTCGACGTGCCCGAAGGGCCGTACGAGACCGTCGCCGGACTGGTCGCCGACCGGCTCGGACGGATCCCGGCCGTCGGCGACAAGGCCGAACTGCCGGGCTGGCGGATGACCGTGCGCCGCGTGGGGCACTACCGCGCCGAGCGGGTCCGGCTGGTCAGGACCGGGTCGGTCGTGGAGGTCGTCCGATGAGCGTGCTCCAACTCCTGTTCGCCGGGCTGCTCGTGCTCGCCAACGGCTTCTTCGTCGGCGCCGAGTTCGCGCTCGTGTCCGTACGGCGCAGCCAGATCGAACCGCTGGGCACCGCCCGGGCCCGCCAGGTCCTCTACGGCCTGGAGCGGCTGCCGCAGATGATGGCCGCGGCCCAGTTCGGCATCACCGTCTGCTCGCTGACCCTGGGCGCGGTCGCCGAACCGACCGTCGCACACCTGCTGGAACCGCTCTTCGAGTGGATCCACCTCCCGGACGGGGTGATCCACCCGCTCGGCTACGTCATCGCGCTCGCCGCCGTCGTCTTCTTCCACCTCGTCATCGGCGAGATGGTCCCGAAGAACCTCGCGATGGCGGCTCCGGAGAAGGCCGCACTGTGGCTCGCCCCGGGCCTGGTCGCCTTCGCCCGCCTCTGCAAGCCGATCACCATTGCGCTCGGCGCCGTCGCCCAGGCGATCCTGCGGCTCTTCCGGGTCGAGCCGAAGGACGAGGTCGAGGCCGTCTTCACCAGCGAGCAGCTCAACCGCCTGGTGGAGGACTCCGGTCAGGCGGGCCTGCTGGATCCCGAGGAGCAGGAACGCCTCGAGGACGCCCTGGAACTGGGCTCCCGCCCGGTCACGGACGTGCTCCTGGGACGGGAGTCCCTGGTGACGGTCCCCCCGTCGGTCACGCCGGGCCGGATCGTCGAGCTCACCGCCCGCACCGGGTACTCCCGCTTCCCGATCGCCGCGGAGAACGGCGCCTTCATGGGCTATCTGCACGTGAAGGACGTACTGGACCTGGAGGACTCGGTCCGGGCGGTGCCGCAGCAGCTGTGGCGCCCCATGACGACGCTGCGCTCCGAACTCCCCCTGGACGACGCCCTGACGGTCATGCGCCGTGCCGCCACGCACCTGGCCCAGGTGGCCGACGCGTCCGGCAAGGTGCTGGGCCTGGTCGCCCTGGAGGACGTACTGGAACTCCTGGTCGGCGAGGTCACGGACCCGGCCCACCGGGAGGTTCCGGAGGTGCGGGTGACGGAGCCGCGGGGCAGCGGGGAACCGGAGGGAGTGCTGGCGACGTAGGCGGGGCGGGGGCGGTGGTATGTCACATACCACCGGCGTGCCATGTCACATACCACCGGCGTGCCATGTCACATACCACCGCAGTGCCATGTGACATACCACAACAGTGCTATGTCACATGGCAGACGGATCCTGCGGCCCCCGCCCCGACAGCACCTCGCCATAGGCCTGCATCAGGTCCGGAAGCCGAAGTGTCGACAAGTCGTCCCGCGACAGCACCCCCGGATAGGTCGACAACCGCAGATCCCGGTACGCGCAGCTCTTCTCGTACAGGGTGCGCAGGAACCGTCCGTTGCCGAGCTCGTCGATCCACCTCTGGTCCACCACGTGGCCGGCGATCGAGCGCAGCTCGTCGAGGGCCTCCTCGTCCCACACGTCACCGTTGTCGGCGGCCAACACCTCGCCGATCGAGGTGAGTTCGAGGGGCCGGTAGGACGGGAAGTCGACGCGGGTGGTGAAGCGGGACGACAGGCCGGGGTTGGCGGCCAGCAGGCGGTCCATGCCCTCCGGGTAGCCGGCCAGGATGACCACCAGGTGGTCGCGGTTGTCCTCGGCCCGCTTCAGCAGCACTTGCAGGGCCTCGTCGCCGTACGCGTCCCCCTTGCCGTAACCGGAGTTTGAGAGCGAGTACGCCTCGTCGACGAAGAGCACGCCGCCGATCGCGGAGTCGATGAGTTCGTTGGCCTTCACGGCCGTCTGGCCGAGGTACTCGCCGACCAGGTCGGCCCGTTGGGCCTCCACGAGGTGGTCGCCGCCGAGCAGCCCGAGGGCGTAGAAGACGCGGCCCAGGATGCGCGCCACCGTGGTCTTGCCGGTGCCGGAGGGGCCGGAGAAGACGAAATGGCGTTTGGGGGGCTGGACCGGAAGGCCCTGCCCGGCGCGCAGCCGCGCCATGTTCAACTGGGCCGACAGCGCCTTGACTTGGCGTTTGACCGGCTCCAGGCCCACCATGCGCTCCAGCTCGGCGAGCGCCTCCTCGAGGAGTGCCGGGTCGGTGGGGCCGGCGGGCAGCGGGGAGGCCGACGTGCCGCCGCTCTTCTCGCGCACCGCCGGGTCGATGGCCGACGGCAGCGGGCCGACCGGCGGCAGGTCGGACTCGGAGAACCTCAGATCCCGGCCTTCGGCGCCGAAGAGCGGGTCGAGGGTGTCGGGGCCCTCCAGGGCGTCCTGGCCGCCGGAGAGCGCGATCGCGGCGAGGTCGGTGGCCTCGTCGTACCCGTCGCCCTCGGCGATCGCCGCGAGCCGGGCCGAGGTGTCCATGAAGGCGGGGTCGACGCGGTGCACGGCGCGGTACAGCGGGAGGGCGGCGGCCGAGCGGCCCGTGCCCTCGTGGGCCCGCGCCAGCCAGTAGCGCAGCTCCTTGCGCTGCGGCTGCTCGCTGCGGCAGCGCATCAGGGCCGATGACAGCAGCGGTTCGGCCTGCCCGTACATCTCCAGGCGGACCCGCGCCATGCCGCCGAACAGGCCCGCCTCGATGCCGAGCAGGGCGTCGTCGATCAGCGGGTCGGTGTGGCGGACGAGCTGGTCCCAGTCCTTGACGAGATAGGCGCGGCAGGCGTGCAGAAAGCGGACCTGCGGGTCGGTGTCCACGGGCGGCAGGCCGGCCAGCGCCCGGTCCAGCTCCGGGACATGGCGGCCGTCCAGCCAGTGGGAGGCGTGAGCGAGCAGCAGATCGCGTGGGCTCTCCAGCACGGGCTGCACCCACCAGCCCAGCCAGTACCAGGAGTTGAGGGAGCGGCGGTGCCGGGCGCGCTGTTCGCCGAAGCGGTCGCGGTGCCGGAACATCCGTAACAGCGCGGTCGTCGTGTCCACGCGCAACGCGTGCAGTCCGAGCCAGCCGTCGGCCATCCCGGGATCCATCCGGACCGCGGCCCGGAACTCCTCCTCCGCCTGCGGATAGGCGCCCATGGTGTAGGCATCCACACCTCGCAGCCAGGCGAGGTCGGCCGGGGCCTCGGGGCCCTGCGTGCCGAAGTCCATCACGTCCCCCACAAACCGTGCCCCCGTCGGTTGGCCGCCGGGCTGCCGCCCGTCGGCCTCCTTGATCGAACCGCCGTGCCGCGGACCGGAGTTGCGGTGCGCGCAGCCGTCCGAAGGTCGCACCGAGGGCATCGTACCTGCGCCGGTGTCGCCCGCCGTAGGGTGCCGCACTGGCCGTTTGACGAGGTGGGAGCAGATGGGGCGCACTTCGGACGGTAACAGTGCGTGAGCGAATCACGCCTGGGAGCGTCCGGAAAGCGGGATCCGGGCAGAACGAAGCCCCCGATCACGGGGGAACAACCGGGGGCTTCGCGACTGCGGGCGGCTTCGAACGGCCGCACATTCAGAACGTAAGACCTGTACGGCCCCCGGGTCAAGCCGAGTTGAGGCACTCCGGAAAGTTCCCTGAACACGGTCTTCACAAGTTCAGCACACTGCCAATGGCCTGTCACCCTGTGTGACTGCTTGGTCCGGTCCAACTGTCTACTCGGGTCCCGGGAGCACCTCGTACCCCTTCTCCAACTGCCGTACCAAGAAGTCGGCGAAGGGCCGCGACGGATCCTCGGCGAAGTGCCGTTGCTCCGCCCCGACCCACCCGGCCCAGAACTCCCGCTGTTCCTCCCCGTCCCGCTGCTGTCCACGCGTCCAGGCCTCCTCGCGCGGCAACTCCATCCACAGCAGCGCCGCCAGATGCGGGCGCAGTGCGCGGCGGCCGGCGCCGACACCCTCGACGAGGATCGCCGGAGCGGGCGGCAGTGCCCGGGGCGGTCCGAAGCGGCGGGTGCGCCAGTCGTAGGGGGCGTAGTGGGCGCTCTCGCCGCGGCTCAGCGGTTCGATGACCCCGGTCAGCAGCCGCCCGGTCCACTCGAACAGCTCGTCGTGGCTGGCGATGTCGTCGAGGCGCAGCACGGGTGCCCCGTCCAGTGCCCGGGCCAACCGCCCGGCGAACGTGGACTTTCCGGAGCCGGCATGTCCGTCGACGCCGATCAGGCGGACCGGACCGCAGGACGGGGGGAGGCGGCGGAGCCGGGAGGCGAGGTCGTGAATGGTCGTTTCCCTGTGCGGTGTGGGGCGGCGTGGTGCGGGGTGGGCATATTCGGCGGGAACATTCTAGTGGTGGGTGAAATCGGGGCGAATGGGTGGCCCGGATAATAGTGCCGAGTTGAACTAGTCGTTGGCTGGCTGCGGGCCAGTGGTATTCCCGCCCCGAAACCACGGACCGCCATCTCGAAAACCGCGTTCCGGTTGCGCTCGCCGCTGAGTAAGGTGCCAGGTGCACAACTGTGAGGCGTCGTACGGGGAGACAGGAGCAGATGGCCGCGGGGTTATTCGAAGGGCAGTATGTCTGGCATCCGGCGGCCGACGACCGCTTGCTCGCGAGCGTGTGCGTCGACATACGCGCCGGCCGCTACCGGAGTGCGCACGAAGCCCTCGCCGAAACCCGCGCCGACTTCGGGCTGCGCGCCCACCGCTCGCTGGTCCTTGCCTCGGAGGCCGCCGACTCCGACCTCGCCGAGCGCTGGCTGGCCGAGGAACCGACCCCTGAGGCCGCACTGCTGTGGGCGCGCGTGGCGGTGCTGCGGGCGCTGCGCGCGGCCGACACGCGCGACGAGCGGGCGGATGCCCTGGAGCGGATCGCGCTGACGGCCTGCGACCGGGCGGCGGCGGCACACCCGGCCGATCCCACCCCCTGGGCGGCCCGGTTGGCCATGGCGCGGCTGCACCGGCTCAGCGACCCCGCCCCGCAGGGGCTGCTCACCGCGCCGTCCGGACCGTGGCGGCTGTTCGCGCACGTCCTGTCCCTCGACCCCTGGCACCGCGAGGCCCATCACCGCTTCCTGGCCTGCTTCTTCACGCGCCACGGCGGCTCGGTGAACGCCGCCTGGGACGTCGCCGCCTTCCTCGGCCAGCGTGCACCCGTCGACTCCCCGCTGCGACTGCTGCCACTCGTCGCCCTCGTCGAGAGCTACAACCCGACCCAGCTGCTCGCCGACCGCGTCTGGGAGCAGCCGCAGTGGCGCTCCACCGCCCTCGCGATCTACCAGAACTGGCTGCCCGCGGTGGCGGGTTACCGCTTCACCCCGGTCCTCGACCTGGCCTACCTCGCGCACGCGCTGGTCATGGGCAAGCGTGAGTTCGAGGCGCGGGCGGTCTTCGCGGCGATGGGGCCGTACGCCTCACGCATGCCCTGGTCCGTCTTCGGGGAACCTGCCGACCAGCTGTCCAAGGCCCGCCGCGCCTGCGGCCTCCCTGTCCCCCCATAGAGAGAAAGGCCGGTAAGTGTCAGAACGGATATCCGCCCCGGGTTCGCGAGCCCGTGGGAAAGATGCGCCCAGCGCCATCGACGACGACGCCACCCTGCACGCGATGGGTTACCCGAGAAAACTCACCCGTCGCTTCAAGGCGTTCGACAATTTCGCCATCTCCTTCACCATCATCAACATCATCTCGGGAATTTTCTCGAGCTTCGGATTCGGTATGAATGCCGGCGGCCCGCGCATTCTCGTGTTCGGCTGGATCGGCGTCTCCGTCATGGTGCTCTTCGTCGGTCTCGCGATGGCGGAAGTCGCCTCCGCCTATCCGACGAGCGGCGCGCTGTATTTCTCCGCCGGAAAACTCGCCAAACGGCACAAGGGAGCCTGGTCCTGGTACACGGGCTGGCTGAACTTCGTGGGCCAGATCGGCGGCACGGCCGCCACCGGCTACGCCGCCGCCACCTTCATCCAGGCCTTCATCGCCCTGCAGTGGTCCTCGTACGTGCCGACCGCCCACCAGACGGTGCTGATCACGGCGGTGGTCATCGTGCTGCAGGGGCTGGCCAACACCTACACCGTCCAGCTGGTCGCGCTCCTCAACCGGGTCTCCGTGTGGTGGCTGCTGATCGGACTCGTGGTGATCGTGGGCGCCCTGATCGTCGGGCCCGACCAGCACCGGTCGGCGTCGTTCGTCACGCATTTCGCGAACAACACCGGTTTCACGAGCGGGCTATACGGCGGCATGCTCGGCCTGCTCGTCACCAGCTGGACCTTCACCGGCTTCGACGGCAGCTTCCACATGTCCGAGGAAACGGTGCAGGCCACGGTCAATGCTCCGAAAGGGATCACGCGCGCGATCGGTTACTCGGCGATCACCGGCCTGATCCTGATGCTCGCACTGGTCTACAGCATTCACGACTACGACCATGTGGCGAGCGCCTCTGCCCCGCCCGTCCAGATTCTCATCGACGGACTCGGCATGGGCACCGCCAAGGTGCTCCTGCTGATCGTGATCGGCGCGATGCTCTTCTGCGGTCTCGCCAATCTCACCAGCAACACCCGGCAGATCTTCGCCTTCTCCCGCGACGGCGCCATGCCCGGTTCCCGCCTGTGGCACTCGGTCTCGCCGCGCACCCGCACCCCCGTCAAGGCCGTCTGGCTCGCGGTCGGCTGCTCGCTGGCCCTGGTCCTGCCCGGCTGGTGGTCGCACACGGCGTTCACCGCCATCGTCAGCGTCAACGTCGTCGGGCTCTTCCTCGCCTACGGCGTGCCGATCCTGCTCCGGCTCAGCCTGGGCGAGGAGTTCCAGCCGGGGCCCTGGCACCTGGGCCGCTGGAGCCGGCCGGTCGGCGTGGTCGCCGTGGCCTGGATCCTGCTCAGCAGCCTCCTGTTCATGCTCCCGCAGGCCTCCCCGATCACCGTCGACTCCTTCAACTACGCGCCGATCGCACTCGCCGTCGTGCTGATCGTCGCCACGGTCTGGTGGTTCGCCACCGCCCGCCGCCGCTTCCAGGGACCGGTCAGCTACGGCCGCCCCGACGAGGTCGCGGCGATGGACCTGATCTGAGTCCCGGGCCCGGCGTGCCCAGGTGTGCGCCGGGCCGGACGGCACAGCAGGTCATGCCAGTGGTAGAGACCAATATTCGTGGGCGTGGCATGGGCCGAAGTGCTGGCAGGACGTACCGCCTGCGGCCATAGTTGGCGCACACACAGCACAACGGTGCAGCACATTCGTGCTCCGGACCCGTCCCGACTCGGACACCTGGGGGTCATTCCGCCCATGAGCAGAGCCGAACAGCCGTCCCGCAGAACCGTCCTGGCCGCCGCGGTCGCCGCGGCCGTGGTGGGCCCGATGGCCACCGCCGACGTGGCAGCGGCCGCGGGCGCCGCGCAGGCCCCGGCCCGCCCGGTCGACTACCGCGCCTGGACCAGGTACCCCGACTGGCGCTCCGGCACCACGAAGGGCACCCGTGCCGTCGCGGGCGCCCGGCCCGGCCTGGTGATCGCCACCCCCGCCGGCACGACCGACTACACGGACCCGCACACCGGCACCACCGCCGGCTGGGAGTACGCGACCTGGACGTCCCCCGTCCACCAGCTCCGCGTGCCCGCCACCGAGGTGATCGCCTCCTGGAACGCGCACACCCCGGCCGGCACCTGGCTCCAGGTCGAGCTGCTCGGCACGTACTCCGACGGCGCGGAGACCCCCTGGTACGTGATGGGCCGCTGGGCCGCCGGCGACCAGGACATCAAGCGGACCTCGGTGGACGACCAGACGGACAGCAAGAGCACCATCTGGACGGACACCTTCGCCATCGACGACGCGACGACCGGCCTGCACCTGGTCTCGTACCGCCTCCGTCTCACCCTCTACCGCAAGCCCGGCACCAGACTCACCCCCACCGTCTGGCGCCTGGGCGCGATGGGCTCCGACATCCCCGACCGCTTCACCGTCCCCGCCTCCACACCGGGCCTCGCCCAGGAGCTGATCGTCCCGCGCTACTCGCAGGAGATCCACAAGGGCCAGTACCCCGAGTACGACAACGGCGGCGAGGCCTGGTGCAGCCCCACCTCCTCGCAGATGATCATCGAGTACTGGGGCGGCAGGCTCACCCCCGAGCAACTGGCCTGGGTGGACCCGAGCTATGCCGACCCGCAGGTCGACCACGCTGCCCGCTTCACCTACGACTACCAGTACGAGGGCTGCGGCAACTGGCCGTTCAACGCCGCCTACGCGGCCACGTACAAGGACCTGCAGGGCGTGGTCACCCGGCTCGGCTCGCTCACCGACCTGGAGACGCTGATCGCCGCCGGCATCCCGGCCATAACGTCCCAGTCCTTCCTCAAGGAGGAGCTGACGGGGGCGGGTTACGGCACGTCCGGGCACCTGATGACGGTCATCGGCTTCACCGCCGAGGGCGACGTGATCGCCAACGACCCGGCCTCGCCGGGCGACGACGCGGTGCGGCGCGTCTACAAGCGGCGCGAGTGGGAGAACATCTGGCTGCGCACCAAGCGGTACAACGCCGCCGGCAAGGTCGTGTCCGGCACCGGGGGCGTCTGCTACCTGTACTTCCCGGCGCGTCCCACGGCCCGCCAGTGCAAGGCGCTCGCGGCGGTCGGCGTGCGCTGAGGCGTCCGACACCGCGAGAGAAGGCCCCGGGAAACCGGGGCCTTTCCGCTGTGACCAACATTTCTGCCGCAAAAGCCGTTCCAGCTGGCAAGGTGGACAAAGCCGTGGGGGGAGTCCACCGCACGCCCGACCTCAGCGAGACGCCATGACCGCACACTCGACCACCACCGACACCCGCACCCGCACCGGCGGACCCAAGGACGACGGTCCGAAGATCCTCGAACACGTCATGGGCTGGACCCTCGTCGTGGTCGTCGCGATGCTCGTCGCCCAGCTCGGCCTGCTGTGATCTGACCCACACCGAACCGTGGTCTCCCCTGCGCCCCGTTCGTCGATCGGACTCGAACGAGTGGCCGTGGTTGTTCTGACATACTGCGGATGTCCCGCCGCCCGCTGGAGACCAGGGTCGAAATTGAAGATCAGCCAACAGAGCGACACCAAACGCCCCAGGGCGCGCGGAACCGAGCGCTCGCTGGCGCGCCGCGCCGAACTCATCTCCATCGGGCGGAAGTTGTTCGCGGACACGTCCTACGACACGCTCTCGATGGACGACATCGCACGGCAGGCGCGTGTCGCAAAGGGCCTGATCTACTACTACTTCCAGTCCAAGCGCGGCTACTACCTGGCGATCATCCACGACTCGGTCGCCGACCTGGTCACCTTCGCGGCGAGCGGTCTCGAACTGGAGCCGGTGGACCGGGTCCACCGCACCGTCGACAGCTATCTGCGCTACGCCGAACACAACCAGGCCGCCTACCGCACGATCGTCAGCGGCGGCGTCGGCTTCGACGCCGAGGTGCACGCCGTCCGGGACTCGGTGCGCGAGGCGATCGTGGCGACCCTCGCCGAAGGAGCCTACGGCCGCACCGACATCGGGCCGCTCGCCCGCATGGGCCTGTTCGCCTGGGTGTGCAGCGTGGAGGGGGCCGCCCTCGACTGGATCGACCGCCCCGTACTGTCCCGCGACACCATGCGCGAGCTACTGGTCAAGACGCTCGGCGGCGCCATGCGCGCCATTGAGGAACTCGACCCCGCCTGCCCGGCCCCGGCCCCGGCCCGCCGGGACGCATGAGCGAGGGGCGGAGGCTCCCGCGCCCCCGCCCCAAATGCTTTGCTCCCGTGCTCAGTTGATGGCGTTGATCAGTTCACCGCTCGCGGTGTCCCCGCTCAGCTCCCAGAAGAACGTACCGCCCAGACCCTGCTGGTTCTTGTACGACATCTTCGTCGCGATGGTCGACGGCGTGTCGTAACTCCACCAGTCGCTCCCGCACTTGGCGTACGCGGTGCCGCCCACCGTCCCGGTCGCCGGGCACTTGGTCTTGAGCACCTTGTAGTCGTCGATGCCCTGCTCGTACGTCCCCGCGGCCGGGCCGGTCGCGGTGCCGCCGGGCGCCTCCTGCGTCACGCCGGTCCAGCCGCGGCCGTAGAAGCCGATGCCGAGCAGCAGCTTGGAGGCCGGGATGCCGAGGCCCTTGAGCTTGGCGATGGTCGCCGAGGTGTTGAAGTCGGCCTTCGGGATGCCGGAGTAGGAGTCCAGCGGCGAGTGCGGGGCAGTGGGGCCCGCCGCGTCCCAGGCACCGAAGTAGTCGTACGTCATCGGGTTGTACCAGTCGACGTACTGCGCCGCGCCGGCGTAGTCGGCGGCGTCGATCTTGCCGCCGCTGGTGGCGTCCGCGGTGATCGCCGCGGTGACCAGCGAGCTGCTCCCGAACTTCGAACGCAGCGCCGCCATCAGGTTCTTGAAGGCCGCCGACCCGCTGGTGTCGCAGGACAGGCCGCAGGCGTTCGGGTACTCCCAGTCGATGTCGATGCCGTCGAAGACATCGGCCCACTTGGAGTTCTCCACCAGGTCGTAGCAGGACTGGGCGAACGCGGCCGGATCCTTCGCGGCCTCGCCGAATCCGCCCGACCAGGTCCAGCCGCCGAACGACCAGAGGATCTTCAGCCCCGGGTGCTGCTTCTTCAGCTTGAGCAGCTGGTTGAAGTTGCCGCGAAGAGGCTGGTCCCAGGTGTCGGCGACGCCGTCCACGGACTCGGCCGCGGTGTAGGCGCGGTCGGTCGCCGCGTACGAGTCGCCCATCGCGCACTTGCCACCGGTGACGTTGCCGAAGGCGTAGTTGATGTGCGTGAGTTTGGCCGCGGAGCCGGACGTCTCGATGTTCTTGACGTAGTACTTCCGGTCGTAGGTGCCCCATTCGGTGAAGTAGCCGACGACCTTCGAGCCGGCGGCGGCCGCCTGTCCGGACGGTGCCGCGGGCTTGGCGGCGGCGGTGCCGGCGCCGGCACCGGCCAGCAGTCCGGCGCCGAGAACCGCGCAACAGGCTGCGGAGACGAGCGCCCGGAAAGAGGCCCGGGGGCGGTGCGGTATGTGCATCGGGTGTCTCCTCGTGGGGGAGAGGGGAACGCGCGCCGATTGGCATGAACGCGGTAAAGCGTTGGTCATGAACAGTAGGAGGACTAGACCAGTTCGGTCAATGGTGCGGACCAATCTCGCGCCGAGTGCGAGTGACTTCCGGGCGGGCCGGGATATTCTTGAAGTAAGCGGTCGTTAACTGGTGACGGGATGCCTCCAATCGGGCATACTCACAGCGCACAGCCGCTGGTCAGCAGCTTCCGAGACCCGGGAGAGCGAGCATCGGCCACGCGTCAGTACGACCCGGCGGAGCCGCCCCCACCCAAGGCGCGCATCCGCTGATGTGCCCGAACAGGGAGGAGAGCGTCGCCATGCCCGACCGCGCCCCGCAGCCGGTGGACCGTCAACTGCCCACGGACGAGGCCCGCGATCTGGTCTCGCTCGTCCGCGACATCGCCCAGCGTGAGATCGCCCCGAAGGCGGCCGAGGAGGAGGACGCCGGACGTTTCCCGCGCGAGGTCTTCACGCTGCTCTCCGATGCGGGACTGCTCGGCCTGCCGTACGACTCCGAGTACGGCGGCGGCGACCAGCCCTACGAGGTCTATCTCCAGGTCCTCGAAGAACTCGCCGCGGCCCGCCTCACCGTAGGTCTCGGCGTGAGCGTGCACACCCTGGCCTCGTATGCGCTCGCCGCCTACGGATCCAAGGAACAGCAGGTCGATCACCTCCCCGCGATGTTGGGCGGTGGCCTGCTGGGCGCGTACTGCCTCTCCGAGCCGTCCTCCGGCTCGGACGCCGCCTCCCTGCGTACGAAGGCCGTGCGCGAGGGCGAGGAGTGGGTGCTCACCGGTACCAAGGCCTGGATCACGCACGGCGGCATCGCCGACTTCTACACGGTCATGGCCCGCACCGGTGAGGAAGGGCCGCGCGGGATCACCGCCTTCCTGGTCCCGGGCGACGCCGGGGGCCTGAGCGGTGCCGTGCCCGAGAGGAAGATGGGCATGAAGGGCTCGCCCACCGCGCAGGTGCACTTCGACGGTGTGCGCGTGCCGGACGAGCGGCGGATCGGCGAGGAGGGCCAGGGCTTCGCGATCGCCCTGTCCGCGCTCGACTCCGGCCGGCTCGGCATCGCGGCCTGTTCGATCGGCCTCGCCCAGGCGGCGCTGGACGAGGCGGTCGCGTACGCCACCGGGCGGCAGCAGTTCGGCCGGCCCATCGCCGACTTCCAGGGGCTGCGCTTCATGCTCGCCGACATGGCGACCCAGATCGAGGCGGGCCGGGCGCTGTATCTGGCGGCGGCGCGGCTGCGGGACGCGGGGCGGCCGTTCGCCAAGCAGGCAGCCATGGCCAAGCTGCACTGCACGGACACCGCGATGAAGGTGACCACGGACGCCGTTCAGGTCCTCGGCGGATACGGCTACACCGCGGACTTCCCGGTCGAGCGCTATATGCGCGAGGCCAAGGTCCTGCAGATCGTCGAGGGCACCAACCAGATCCAGCGGATGGTCATCGCCCGTCACCTCGCGGGTCCTGAAACCCGCTGAACTGGCCCGGTGCGACCTGCGGGGCCGCCAGCCTGACCCACTCCGGGTCGTGGCGGCCCGGCAGGGTGCGGCCCCGCTCGGCCCAGGCGCGCATCAGGGCGCGGTAGATCGGCGGGTCCTGGAGCTGCGGCGGCGCCGGCGGAACCGTTCCTGCGGGCGGCGGAACGAATGCGCGGCGCTGACGCCCAATCGCTGTATAGGTGGGGGTCATACCAGGGCAACGCGGAGGTAGGCGGACAGGTCACCCATCCGCGGAATCGACCGTGAGTTCGCGGCCGTCCGGCCCCCTCTCTGGTCACCGCAAGCCGTCTGACGTACCGTCAGCCCAGCCGTCTCCAGGGAGGTTTGCCGTGGCCGACGACCGCCCCGTACCCCTCGACGAGTACCCCGTGCACCAGGTCCCCCTGTCCATGAAGCACGTGGCGACCGGGGACCGGAACGCCTACGACCGCTGCATCTTCCACGTCCTCGACCACGAGGGGCGCGCGCTGCTCATCGTGGGCCTCGGGGTGTATCCCAACGTCGGCGTGATCGACGCGTTCGCGACCCTGCGGACCGGGGACACACTGCACGCGGTGCGGGCCTCGGACGCCCTGGGCGAGGACCGCATGCGGCTCGCCGTCGGGCCGCTCAGGATCGAGGTCGAGGAGCCACTGAGGCGGCTGCGGCTGGTGGCCGACGACGACTTGTTGTCGTACGACCTCACCTGGACCGCCGACTTCCCCGCCCTGTGGGAACCCCACCACCTCCAGCGCCGCGGCGACCGGCTCACCCTCGAAGGGCGCCGATTCGTCCAGGCGGGCGGCGTGACGGGCGTGGTGCGCGCCGGCGGCGAGGAGTTCAGGGTCACCGCCACCGAGTGGACCGGCACCCGCGACCGCAGCTGGGGCGTGCGGCCCATACCGGGGGAGGAGGGCGGCCGGCCGGCGGAGGAGCACCCGACCGAGGGCTTCCACTGGCTGTGGTGCCCGGTGCGCTTCGAGGACCGCTTCCTGATGGTGATCGTCCAGGAGGACGCGGACGGATACCGCTCCCTCAACGACGCCACCCTGGTGCGCCCCGGCCACCGCGACCGCCAACTCGGCTGGCCCCAGCCCGAGATCACCTACCGCTCCGGCAGCCGCCACCCGGAACGCGCCCTCATCCACCTCGGCGACCTCCGCAAACCGCAGGAGCTGGAGGTCGAGGTCCTCACCTCCTCCCCGCTGGCCATCGGCGCCGGCTACCCGCCCGCCGACGACTGGCAGCACGGCACCTGGCGCGGCCGCGGCTGGACGGACCGGCGCACGTACGACCTGTCGGAACCGCACGCCCTGGCCGCCTATGGGGTCACGGACCACGCCGCCCGGTTCCGATTCGACGGCCGGCTCGGGCACGGCATCTTCGAGCACGGCTCGTTCGGCCGGCACGACCCGAGCGGGTTCACGGACTTCAACTCGGTAGCGCCGTAGGGGGTTTGCGACATGGCCACGGCACCCCGCCCCCGTACCACCACCCGCGACCCGGAGGAGATCGCCCGCCGCCTCACCGCCTGGCTCGGCATCCGCCTGCCCGGCGCAAAGGCGGTCGGGGTCACCGTCCCCGAGTCGAACGGCATGTCCAGCGAGACCCTGCTCTTCGACATCGAGCACCCCGAACCGCCGCTGCGCGCCTGCGCGTTGAGACTGGCGGCGGACCCCGCGGCGTACACCGTTTTCCCGGTGTACGACATGCCGCGCCAGTACCGCACGATGCGCGTCGTGGCGGAGCACTCGGACCTGCCCGTGCCGAAGGTGCTGTGGCTGGAGGAGGACCCCGGCCCGCTCGGAGCGCCGTTCTTCGTGATGGAGCGCGTCGAGGGGCGGGTACCGCCCGACGTCATGCCCTACACGTACGAGGGTAACTGGCTGCACGCGGCGAGCGACGCGGAGCGCGAGCACCTGGAGGCGGCCTCGATCGGGCTCCTGGCCCGACTGCACGACCAAGTGCCGCTGAAGGAAGCCGAGTTCCTTGCCCTCCCGGGCGAGGACGACGCCCTGAGCCGCCACGTCAGTGCCCAACGCGCCTACTACGACTGGGTCGTCGACGGACGCGCCCGCTCACCGCTCATCGAGGCCGCGTTCGACCGGCTGTCGGAGCTCTGGCCCCGCGATCCGGGCACACCGGTGCTCAACTGGGGCGACGCGCGCATCGGGAACGTCGTCTACGGCGGCTTCGAGCCCGCGGCAGTCCTCGACTGGGAGATGGCGGCCCTGGCCCCGCGCGAGGTCGACCTCGGCTGGACCGTCTATCTGCACCGCTTCTTCCAGGACCTGACGGCCGCCTTCGGGCAGCGCGGCCTGCCGGACTTCCTGCGCCGGGACCGGGTGGAGGCCCGCTATGCCCAACTCACCGGCCACACACCGCGAGACATGGACTTCCACACCCTGTACGCCGCCCTGCGGCACGCGATCGTCATGCTGCGCGTCGCCTACCGGCAGGTCCACTTCGGCGAGGCCGCCGTCCCGGCGGATCCGGACACACTGATCCTGCACCACGGCAGTCTGCGGGCCATGGTGCAGGGCAGCTACTGGGATTGAGCGAGATCGCTCAGGCGGCGTGGCGCCGCATGACGGGAACCCTGATCGGGCGCGAGCCCGGGCCACCGACGTGCGAGAACGGCTGAGTCCGCCAGTCGAGTTCCTGAGGGAGCGTCAACAGGAGGGCCGTGTCCTGCTCCTGGGGCTCCGCCGACTCGTCCGCGGACCGGGCCTCGGCGGCCCCGCGACCCGTACCGGCACAGACCGTGAGGCCGAACGGGTTCCACGGCGAGGCGCACAGCGCGTGCTCGGGCAGGACCTCCTCGTCCGCCAGCAGCGCGATGGACTGCGCGCAGTCCGGGCAGATCACCCGGTACATCTCGAAGGTGTCGTACGCGTCGAGTTCATCCTCGAGGGCGTCGGGTTCGACGCCCTCCGGCTCGGGCTCGACGACCGCCTGGAGCCGCTTGGGTGCGGTACGACCAGGGCGCTTAAGACTCTGCATGGGTTCTCCCCCTCGGGCTGGGCCGTTCAGGCACTGCGGCCTCGACCACAGCAAGCACTTCCCGTCCCGTATCAGCGGTAATCACGAGAGCATCACGGAGAAGTGTCGGTGGCTGTGGCGTTCGTCACATGCCGCCCGCAGGTGCCCGGGGCGGACGTTTTGTCCCCCGGGCGGCTCACAGACAGCTCTCGGGCACATCACAAAGAGGGTATGACCTGGGCTGCTCAGGTATCCGAGGAGATCATGCGCACGGTAAGTTCTTGCGTTATGGAGGAGCTGGACCGTCAAATCGTGCAGCTGCTCGTCACGGACGGGCGAATGAGCTACACGGACCTGGGCAAGGCCACGGGCCTGTCCACGTCGGCCGTGCACCAGCGGGTGCGCCGGCTGGAGCAGCGTGGCGTCATCCGCGGCTATGCCGCGGTGGTCGATTCCGAGGCCGTCGGGTTGCCCATGACGGCGTTCATCTCGGTCAAACCCTTCGACCCCAGCGCCCCCGACGACATCGCCGACCGCCTGGCCGGGGTCCCGGAGATCGAGGCCTGCCACAGCGTCGCGGGCGACGAGAACTACATCCTCAAGGTGCGGGTGGCGACCCCGCACGAGCTGGAGGAGCTGCTGGCCCGGCTGCGGTCGCTCGCGGGCGTCTCCACGCGCACGACGGTGGTGCTCTCGACGCCGTACGAGGCACGGCCACCGCGGATCTGACCGACCTGCGTACAGGGCGGCTCCGGTGAGGCGCGAGACTGTTCCCCATGAGTGAGCGCACCCCCGAGCCGAAGACCGTCCTGCTCCGCCGCGGAGAGGTCCACAGCCCCGCCGACCCGTTCGCGACCGCGATGGTCGTGGAGCGCGGCCAGGTCGCCTGGGTGGGCTCCGAGGGTGCCGCCGACGCCTTCGCGGACGGTGTCGACGAGGTGGTCGACCTGGACGGTGCCCTCGTCACCCCGGCGTTCACCGACGCCCATGTGCACACCACCTCCACCGGCCTCGCGCTCACCGGCCTCGACCTGTCCGACGCGCCCTCCCTGGAGACGGCCCTCGCCCGCGTCCGGGACTTCGCGACGGCCCGACCGCAGGACAGGGTGCTGCTCGGGCACGGCTGGGACGCTTCCCGCTGGCCCGGCGGCCGCCCCCCGACGCGCGCGGAACTGGACCACGCCACCGGCGGCCGCCCGCTCTATCTCTCCCGCATCGACGTCCACTCGGCGGTCGTCACGACGGCCCTGCTCGCCATGGTCCCCGGTCTCGGCACGGTGGACGGCCCGCTGACCACCGGCGCCCATCACTCCGTACGAGCCGCCGCGTTCGCAGCCGTGACGCCGGCCCAGCGCGCCGAGGCCCAGCGCACCGCACTCGCGCACGCCGCCTCCCTCGGTATCGGCTCGGTCCACGAGTGCGCGGGGCCGGAGATCTCCTCCGAGGACGACTTCACGGATCTCCTGCGCCTCGCCGCCGAGGAACCGGCCCCGCGGGTCATCGGCTACTGGGCGGAACAGGACGTGCAGAGGGCGCGCGAGCTGGGCGCGGTCGGGGCGGCCGGCGACCTCTTCGCCGACGGCGCCCTCGGCTCGCACACGGCCTGCCTGCACACGTCCTACAGCGACGCCGACCACGCCGGAACGGCCTATCTGGATGCCGACGCCGTCGCCGCCCACGTCGCCGCCTGCACCGAGGCGGGCCTGCAGGCGGGCTTCCACGCGATCGGGGACGCAGCCGTGACCACGGTCGTGGAGGGCGTGCGCGCCGCCGCCGAGAAGGTCGGCCCGGCCCGCGTCCGCGCGGCCCGCCACCGCGTCGAACACGCCGAGATGCTCACTCCCGAGACGATCGCGGCCTTCGCCGAGCTCGGTCTGACCGCGTCCGTCCAGCCCGCCTTCGACGCGCTGTGGGGCGGCGAGGACGGCATGTACGCCCGGCGCCTGGGCGCGGACCGAGCCCGCACCCTGAACCCCTTCGCGGCCCTGCTCAGGGCGGGCGTCCCGCTCGCCTTCGGCTCCGACAGCCCGGTCACGCCCCTCGATCCGTGGGGCACGGTCCGCGCCGCCGCCTTCCACCGCACGCCGGAGCACCGCGTGTCGGTGCGCGCCGCGTTCACGGCCCATACGCGCGGGGGCTGGCGGGCGATCGGGCGGGACGACGCGGGCGTCCTGGTGCCGGGCGCACCCGCCGACTACGCCGTCTGGCGCACCGACGAGCTCGTGGTCCAGGCCCCGGACGACCGGGTCGCCCGCTGGTCCACCGACCCCCGCTCCGGGACCCCCGGACTGCCCGACCTCACCCCCGGCCACGACCTCCCCATCTGCCTGCGCACCGTCGTGGGCGGACAGACGGTGTTCGTAGGGCCGGGCGAGTGATCTGCCGGGGTGGCGCGGCGCCGATCGTCGCCCGCCACCGTGTCGCACGACCTGCGTATCCTCTGCCCTGACCAGGGCATTGTTGAAAGACCCGCAGCTCAAACGGCTGTTGACAGCCGATGGCAGGGGGCCGGTAGGTTCGGCCGAGTCCACCACCGGACGCCCGACCGGGGAACTTCCGCGCATTCGTCGCGGCGCCGCTGCGTCAGGGACGGTGTGCCGCACCGGGGCACCGCCACTGGGAGCCAGGCTCAGCGCCCGCGCCGGCGACGAGGGAACGTTCCGGCTGGTCGGGGAGGTGTGACCCGGGTGGGGCCCGGGCGCTCAGTAGACAACGGCTTTCGGTCGATCCGCAGCCAGCGGGTCCCAGGTCGGCCCGAAGGGCGCCGGGCCCCCATCCGTAGTTCGCGAAGATGTCCAAAAGTGTGCTCTTACCCCGCTCTTGCGGAATCGACACCGCCATACGAACGTGCTGTCGCGTCATTGCAGGCCGCGGCCACTATGGTGGACGTCTGCGTACGGACACGAAGGGGCAGTAGTGAACGACGGCGACGGGACCCTCGCGGCACAGGCCCAGGGGAGGCAGTTCGGCCCGCTCGGCATGGCCTTGGTGATCATTCCGACCTACAACGAGGCGGAGAACATCAAGTCCATCGTCGGCCGGGTGCGGAAGGCGGTCCCCGAGGCGCACGTCCTCGTGGCCGACGACAACAGCCCCGACGGCACGGGCAAGCTCGCCGACGAGCTGGCGGTCGAGGACGACCACGTCCAGGTGCTGCACCGCAAGGGCAAGGAGGGCCTCGGCGCGGCCTACCTCGCGGGCTTCCGCTGGGGCCTGGACAACGGCTACGGCGTCCTGGTCGAGATGGACGCCGACGGCTCCCACCAGCCCGAGGAACTGCCCCGGCTGCTCACCGCGCTCAAAGGCGCCGACCTGGTCCTCGGATCCCGCTGGGTGCCCGGCGGCCGGGTCGTGAACTGGCCCAAGAGCCGCGAGGTCATCTCGCGAGGCGGCAGCCTCTACTCCCGCCTCGCCCTCGACCTGCCGCTGCGCGACATCACCGGCGGCTACCGCGCCTTCCGCCGCGAGACCCTCGAGGGCCTCGGCCTCGACGAGGTGTCCTCCCAGGGCTACTGCTTCCAGGTCGACCTCGCCCGCCGCGCGGTCAAGGCCGGCTACCACGTCGTCGAGGTGCCCATCACCTTCGTCGAGCGCGAACTCGGCGACTCCAAGATGAGCCGCGACATCCTCGTGGAGGCCCTGTGGCGGGTCACGGCGTGGGGCGTGGGGGAGCGGGTCGGCAAGGTCACGGGCCGCGGCAGGAAGTCCTGACCGCCGAACTCCTTCACCGGCCGGCGAGCGGATTCGGGTTCACAGGCCCGATCGATCATTCTCTTATCCCGCACTGAGCCGTGCCCAGGCACACTGGATGCATGACGACTGGTGCTCCGACCCCCACGTATCCCGCGCGGCCCCGGCGCTCCCGGCTG
>Ga0307512_10002134_pt1 | contig 25944 bp, 20 predicted proteins | sample 14_EM_MG_FD_200267 | JGI IMG/M metagenome (GOLD analysis project Ga0307512, IMG submission 200267) | Populus trichocarpa ectomycorrhiza microbial communities from riparian zone in the Pacific Northwest, United States - 14_EM | ecosystem: Host-associated > Plants > Roots > Unclassified | place... | reverse complement strand
CATAAAAAGATAACAAAAGTATTAAAAGTTATTAACACACCACATTATTCTTATCCATAAAGTACCATCTTATCGTAAGGAGAATACTTAAGAAAGTACAATATTAGTAAAGAGAAATGTAGATACTTCCGTATTTTCAATAGGGATGTTTCTCTAAGGATATAGTCAGATTTTAGTTTTATAAGGCTTAGCACTTTTATCGTACCCCCTATAAGGTAGGTATGCAAATCGTAAAAAGCAATTAACATATTGAGAGGAATCTGGCAAATGCAGTCTCGGATGTGTACGTCCACTCGGAAATTCTGAAGCCTGCTGATGAGAGATCCCGTAGATCATAAACATAGTCGGGGGAAAATTGGCCTAATATAGCTATTAAGACCCCTAAGAGAAATGTCAGATTTTGGTGTCGAGAGCACCCACGATTACTGTTGAGACAATAAACAAGAAAGAAGAAGTTGAATTGTCTATCGATACAAAGAGAGAGAAAACGGTAGGCTTATATACAAAGAAATGACTACTCGGCGAAGCTGAGTATCACATTTGGCGCCTGATGCTGAGTATTACTCCCGAGGCTAGGCCTCCTCCTCGGCATGGGGCTGTAAGCCTCCGGCATCATGCCCGAGAGCCTTCGGCTCTAGCCTTCGGCTCTAGCCCATCCGATCCAAAAGCCAAAGGAAGCCACCGGGCCAAACCCCTAGCCAACAATTACCACATTACAGAACAGCTGAAGTTGAAGGACTCACCGAGATTTGGATGGGCCTATGAATCCATCCACCCTAGCTGAGTGCGCATATATGCGTGCGAATGTATATATTAGCATAGATTCCCACGATAATAGACAATCGATCAACCATCTTCATCTAAAGTGAGAGAAGTGTGCCTCCACCCGTACCATCAGCCCCGGATACGGTCAGCTCGTGTCAGGTCTATATATACATGCAACAAAAGTGACCCGAGAATAATCGAGTGATGTTGCATGATGCTAACTAAATATGAATTAACCCCCTTACTCGCAGGGCTTGCAGCGCAACTACAGCTCGTGTGCAATGTTAATATGTCCCAAGTGGTATGTGCTGGATAGCACGTTTTACTACAAGTAAAGACGATAGCAGATATCGGTGGGTGTGTGAGCTGGAGCCTCAGCACTTCCGAACATTGGGTTTACACCGTATGACGTAGTCCTCCAGTCCCTGCTAGAGTGTGGTATGAGGGGTGTATGAAAGCTTACTTTAGCCTGCACGTGGAAAGTGTAACACGAATGGATGCAGAAGACCGGGTGAAAGAATTCGAAAAAATCAATGGCGGCGGAAAAGACGCTAAAGAGGAATGGTGGGCCGACACTAATAAGAAGCGTTGACGACAAAAAGCTGAAGGGTAATTCCTGTGCTAGGATGACGTTTTAATGACCTAAGTTGATCTCATTGTTGATGAGTTTGATGATTGATTGATGTAGTAACGTTATTGATTTTCAAAGGTTTGGTACTGTTAGGTTCTATTTCTTGATTGGTACTCGTTGGAAAAGCTCATACGTTGGTAATTAGCATCATTCAATTTTGGTAGGTCCGATGTGACGAACCGGGTGATAGAGTTGATAGACTATGGGATGGAGGAAGTGACAGATTAGATGGAGAAGATATCGGTGGGAGGGCCATGCAGACAAACTTACAGAGCTAGCCTGATTAGAGCTCTAGGGTTAGCAGAAAGGGTTGACATCGTAGGACTCCATGACCAGGGATGCGTTCAAGTAGCGACCACGCTATCCTACTCCATGTTTTTGTAGGGTATAAAATATATGGAACATTTAGCCTGCATGATAGGATCCATGATCTTTGTTGGCACGGGATTTGGCCCGGTGGCTTACAGCCCATGCCGAGGAGGTGGTCTAGCCTCGGCAGCGATACTCGGCATGCTCGAGTATCTCGCCTTCTTTCTCATATATATAAGCCTACGTTTCTCTCTCTTTGTTTGGTAGACAATTACTTTGTATGATAGTCAATTCAATATCTCTATTCATACTCAATTGATCTTAACAATCTTGTAAACACAACTACCAGTACCGTTTGGTTTTAGAAATGGATCCACCAAGTTAGAAACGAAGGGGGACGAGTAGAACATATGCACTATTACTCAAGGTAGGTGCACTCGTGTCCGCGGGAGTTCCAAGTATGCTTGTGGTCGGTTGCATTTGACTTAGCTCATCTTGCCAGTGTACTTGACTCCTTCGCTTGTCTCACAGTGTATTTGTAACTTGGTTCGACCGTATTATTTGATGGAAGTCGGTAGCGTCTCTCCGAAAACAGAGGGAGAATGAGGTTCTAGGAATCATCAACTAACCCTAAAATGTGTTGGTAGCCAATTGAATCTCAGTCAAAGCATACAATACCACCCAAATGCTGCAACCCTTTTGCAAAGGACAATACCGACTTATACCGAATAATACAGTACCTACTTAAACTTAGGTATGTATCCCTAGCCGAATAAATTGCCGCTTCAATCCCAGTTTGCATGGATTTTCGGTCCTAAGTGCATGTTGCGATCTGCGTTGTCTCATTCCCAGACTGATTTCGGCTAACACCCTCCTAGAAAAGGGAGAAGTCAAAAAGTCAAATTCCGAGTGCCGGCCCGAGTGCCGGAGAAACAAGGCTTCTCCGATTGATTGCAAGCAGATTCCGAAGGATTGGAGGTTTGAACTCCGAGAAATAAGACTGTCTCCGGTTGGTTACAATCGGTTTCGGATAACAGATAGTCTGGAACCGAAAGCCTACAGGCCAATCCCGAAAACCGAAGCTGAGTACGTTTCCAAAAGTTTATAAACCGCAAAATCCTATTAGCTAAAAAGTACTTCAGAAGTACCTAGCTCAGGAAGTTTATTTTTTCACTTAGCCAGAGAGATTGCGAGTGAGGCTAGATGTTCTAGTCCATTCACGGAGGCGGTTCCTCCGCGGAGTACCTAGTCAGTTCACGGAGGCCCACCTTCCGTGAATGAACCGTCCATTCACGGAGTCCGTACCCCACCTCCGTGAACTGACTAGTTCATTCATGGAGTCAATGAAAAATTATAAATAATTTATACATCATTGTGATCCCTACAATGGGATGCCTCTTGGATGTCCCGATGCAACCATAATTACACTGTTTGAAACCGGCTCATCTTCCTCATTTCCCTCCTCATTGCCCTCCTCCTCATTGCCCTGCTCCTCTTCCTCTTCCTCTTCTTCGCCAGTGAACCCTTCCTCCTCGAAGACCTCCTCATCCTCAGTATCCAGGTCTGGCAAATCACTGCTCTCATTGGCAGTATCGTCCGCAGATGTGGGATCAGTATCCACCCAAGCTTCTCCTTGTATATTAGCTTGACTGCATTTTAGATTGTGACATGACCCCGGTGGAGCTGATCTTGTGTTTCGTTCGAAATTGAAAGTTCCTGATGGCGCAGCAGAAGGTCCAGTATTTATACACTGCGCACCACCATCTCGGCCAGTGTTGTCAACCGTCCCGTTCGTCATGAGCTAGGACGGAATGGCGTCGTCTTTTTGAAGCCGGACGGCTGTTGACGGTAAATTTCCATCCCCGGCCGTCCCCGGCGGTCATCGGCCGACATCCATTGATGATATGCGAGTCATCATACATAATAGATATTCGGTTATAATAAGTACTTTTCTCCACTAGAAGCAAGATCCTTCAACATCTGCTCGATCCGAACCTGAATTCTTACTACTGATTGAGTCTAGAAATATAGATATATCTATTTATATCTTGTACCGCGCGCTCTACAGTTACAGTATATGTATTAATAGTAACCGCCCGATGTCGGCCGTTGACGGTGGATGTCGGCCGATGACGGTATTTTTGCCGTCCCTGGCCGTCATCGGCCGACATGCCGTCCTCAGCGGGCGAGGACGGGACGGACGGCCTTGGAACCATCCCTTCTGTCCTGCAGATATTCCGGACAGGACGGTCGACAACACTGATCTCGGCCATGGCAATGAACTGTGCACTCGGCTTCTGCTTTGAAACACTTGCAACAAACTGTCATGTAGTTTCCTTTACACCTACAATGTACTTGGATGAGCTCAGCAGGGGACTGAAGATGAGCAGCTTCTCAAAGAGTAACTTTTCGATGTCTACCCTTTTTGAATGGCGGAATTTGATGTGAGACGGTGGATGTAAGGCGGTCCATATTGTTAGTACGATAGAATCCGTGCAACGTACTCAATTGCGCTGCGCTGAACATACACGATTGATGAATGTACCCAATAGTACCACGTTGAGCATATGTGGTTGATGAATGTACTCAATTGCGCTGCACTGAATGTACGCGGTTGGGCGGATTGAATCCAGCTGGATTGAGCCAGCTGAGTGTACGTACATGCCAGTGCATGCACATACATGAGTGCAGAGCAGAGTATTTGTAATTTTTGACTGACTCCGCGAACGAACTAGTCAGTTCACGGAGGTGGGGTACGGACTCCGTGAATGGACGGTTCGTTCACGGAAGGTGGGGCACCGTGAACTGACTAGGTACTCCGCGGAGGAACCGCCTCCGTGAATGGACTAGAACACTAGATATCTAGGTGCGAGACAAGGATCTACAGATTTAAAGCTATTAGAGCTTGCTTCCAAAGCTATGTACTCAGTTATGGAACAGGTCAAGTGAGTTTCTCAGCTCGTGATCTTGACGCCCCCAATTCTCGCCCCCAATATTCTAGCTATTCACTTTCCCTGCTTCCGCCGGAATATTCATTTGCAGGAGAAATGCTTAGATGCTGGGTTGGCGTCGGGATTGAGCATGTCGTCGAGACGGATGTTGGAGTCGAGGCTGTCGTTCGCTACCAGGGCTTCGTACTCCTCTTATATTGCTTTGTGCCAGTTCTCAGCGTCCGGTGATGCTAGGGCGTCTTCCAGCGTGAGGGGATCCCTGTTGGTTGGATTTGAGTCGGATCAAGCAGGGCCTGGAAGACCTTCTCGAAGTCGAATTGGAAGCCACCTCCTTCTTCCTGGCACGTTTCAGACATGGCAGCGAGATGGGATTCTCTTCGCTTGGCGCCTTATACTCATGGTGGTACCCAGCCTGTTGGAGCTGCTGTAGCGTTAGTGTAGCTCGGAAGTGCAAAAGGAGGTGCAAATATGTGGAGACAGGTTTAGACTGAGGGAGACATAGAGCAGGTATGCGCACTGGGGCGGAAGTAGGTAGTTGGGGCTTAAGGAAGGTAAAGAGAGGGGTATTAGAGCAGAAGTCAGAAGCAAGGTATGAACTGACATTCAACGTCAACGTTTGGCTGTGGTGTGCCGTCTGGGACGGTGTCAGACATGGGCTGGTCTTCGACCGTAGAGGTTGGAATCTGTAATCCGGGTCGAGCATGGCTCTACGGACGGTTGGGAAACTTGAGGGTATGACCCATGGATAAAGTTTGGTTTTAAGAGTAGGCCTAGATAAAGACTGAAATGTAAACTGATCTAACCTAGGGGTCTGTTCAACGGTGAAGCCCTGTATGGGATATTTTTCCCTAAATACCAGTATCACAACTCCGTACCGTGTCCGTGGACAAAGTCTGAACCTTAAACTTTATCCAATTACCACTCTTAAAACTGGACTTCGTCCTGGGGTCGTGGGACGAGTTACACAGTTGTGGGACGGAGTCGTGTTTTGTATATTCTTGACTTTCTACAAACGATAATTCGTAGCGGGAGAAAACCTAGACCCCAGAAGACTAAGCACCAGTCACGAAATCGATTCGCAATCAGTCGTAGATATCCCCGGATGGTGTCATCCGATTTTTTCCTCCACTCGTTTGCCGATCATTCCGAAGACGAAAACCTACAATCAACGCTAACTACACGAATAACACGCATCCCCTTCAGTTGGCTAGTACATCTATGGATTTCCACCCTATGTTATAATTCCCTCACTGCTAGGCATCCTCCCTTTCCACGCGTTAGGACCTTCTAGCCAATTCCGGCTTGTTGAGAAAGCTCACCTACCGTAACTCCTAGAAATCCTCCCTGCGGTTCTTCGGTATTATATCCAAACCCTGCGCTCGCGTTAGCCAGCGATGTAGCTATGTATAAAAAAACACCCGTCATGACCAGAACCTGCCTACCTTTACCTTAGGCGAACATCGTCCTTTGGAATGACCGATTTCTTCATCGCTATTCTCGTCGTTATGCAGAGATTCACCTAGTGCATGTTGGAGCATATCCACATCTGCCTCATTGTCGCTGTCCGCCTCCGGAGACATAGCTAGCGTGCACTGAAGTCTTTCCTCGTCTGTCCCCATATCATCAACCTCATCACGATTCTGGAGAGTCTTGGATGTGCCCTGCGACCTTTCTGCGCCATCGTTGTTGACATCGTTGTCGACATCGTGGCTGCTACCTAAGGTCCTGGATATGGAAAGCCGCAGCAGCCCATCATGAAGTCCCTCCATCAACTCGTTCTCACCCTGCAGCTGAAGTGATGCCGCAAGTTTGACACGCGATGCAACCAAGTTAGCGATGGCAGTTACTGTGAAAGGATGATTGTCCCCTAATGTCATCTGATTTGTATTAATAACCTGAATTAGTAGTTCCTCGGACTCCTTCCACCGCCCTTGATCCTGGTATATTGATGCGAGGTTGCTAATGCTTGTTAAGGTACTGGGGTGTTGTTGGCCAAGTACCTTTTTTTTCGTCTCTATGACCTGGAGAAACAGCTCCTCTGCCTCTTTCCAGCACCCCTGATCGTGGTATGTGAATGCGAGGTTATTCATGGTGATCAAGGTATCTGGATGCTCTGGGCCGAGTACTCTCTTTCTAGTCTCCATAACCTGTACCTCCAGTATCTCAGCCTCCTTCAACCGCCCCTGGCTCGACAATGTCGATGCGAGTTTGCCTAGGCTGGCAGACGTATCGGGATGCTCTTGGCCTAGCACCCTCTTTGTCGTCTCCACGATCTCGGTCTCCAGCTCCTCGGCCTCCTTCCACTGCCCCTGGTTCTTGTATGTCGATGCAAGGTTGCCCATGATCGCCAAGGTAAATGGATGCTCCTGGCCAAATATCCTCTTTTTTGCCGCTATAACTTGCAAAAACAGATCTTCGGCCTCCTTCCATCGCCTCTGGTTGGAGTATGTTAATGCGAGGTTATTCATGCTGATCAGGGTATCTGGATGCTCTTCGCCTAGTACCCTCTTTCTCGTCTCCATAACCTGCACTTGCAGCTGCTCAGCCTCCTTCCGTCGTCCTTGGTTTCTATATGTCGATGCGAGGTTATTTATGCTAGTTAAGGTATCTGGATGCTCTTGGCCGAGTACCCTCTTTTTCGTCACTATGGTCTGCAAATACAGCTCTTCGGCCTCCTTCCATTGCCCCTGGTTGCGGTATATCAAAGCGAGGTTGTTCATGCTCGTCAAGGTATCTGGATGCTGTTCGCCTAGTACCCTCTTTCTCGTCTCCATAACTTGCGCTTGCAGCTCTTCAGCCTCCTTCCACCGCGCCTGTTCCTTGTATGTCGATGCGAGGTTGTCCATGCTATTTAAGGTACCAGGGTGGTCTAGGTTAAGTACCCTTGTTTTGATCTCTATGACTTGCAAAAGCAGCTCTTCCACCTCTTGCCATCGCTTCTGGTCCTTGTATGTCACTGCGAGGTTATGCATGATGGCCAGAGTATCTGGATGCTCTTCACCTAGTATCCTTTTTCTCATCCTCATAACCGGCACTTGCAGCTCCTCGGCCTCCTTCCACCGCCCCTGGCTCCAATATGTTGAGGCGAGTTTGTCTATACTAGTTAATGTATCTGGATGCTCTTCACCTAGCACCCTCTTTCTCGTCTCTATAACTTGGAGAAACAAATCTTCAGCCTGCTTCCACTGCTCCTGTTTCTTGTAAGTCCATGCGAGATTCCCCATATTGACTAAGGTATCTGGATGTTCTTGGCCGAGGACCCTCTTGAATGTCTCCATGACCTGTACAAACAACTCCTCAGCCTCCTTCCACCGTTCCTGGCCCCGGTATGTCGATGCGAGGTTATGAATGTTAGCCAGGGTATCTGGATGCTCTTGGCCGAGTGTCCTCTTTTGTATCTCTATGATTTGCAAATAGAGCTTCTCAGCCTCTTTCCACCGCCCCTGGTCGTGGTAGACCAATGCGAAATTACCCATAACAGCTAAAGTATTTGGATGCTCTTGGCCGAGTGCCCTCTTTTGTATCTCTGTGACTTGCAAATACAGAACCTCTGCGTCCTTCCATCGGCTCAGGCCATAGTATGCCAATGCGAGGTTGTGCATGCTGATCAAGGTATCTGGATGCTCTTGGCCTAACACCCTCTTTTTCATCTCTATGACACGGACCTCTATCTCTTCGGCCTCCGTCCACCGTGCCTGGTTCTCATATGTCGAAGCGAGGTTACTCATACTGGTTAAAGTATCTGGATGCTCTTCGCCAAATGTAATCTTGAACATCTCCATAACCTGTGTCAACAGTTCCTCAGCCTTCTTCCATTGCCCCTGGCCCTTATATGCCAATGCCAGATTATGCATGTTGAGCAAGGTATCTGGATGCTCTGGACCGAGTATCTTCTTGAACGACTCTATGGTTTGTACAAATAGCTCCTCTGCCTCCTTCCACCGTCCCTGTTTCTCATATGTCATGGCGAGGTTCCCTATGCTGGCTAAGGTGCCTGGATGCTCTTCGCCGAGTACCATCTTTTTTGTCTTCATAACCCGCAAAATCAACTCCTCAGCTTCCTTCCACCGCCCCAGGTTCCCATATGTCAAGGCGAGGTTGCCCATGCTGTTTAAAGTAGCTGGGTGCTGTTGTCCAAGCACCCTCTTCCGCGTCGCCATGACTTGCACCTCAAACACTTCGGCCTCCCTCCACCGCCCCTGCTTCCAAAATGTTGACGCGAGGTTATTAAGGCTAATCAAGGTATCTGGATGCTCTTGGCCATGTACTTTCTGATACGTCACCAACACCTGCTTCTCCAGTTCTTCGGCCTCTTTCCACCGTCCCTGTTGGCGCGATGTCGATGCGAGGTTGGCCTTGCTGATCAAGGTAGCTGGATGATCTGGGCCAAATAGCTTCATAAACGTCTCCATGGTCCGGACACAAAGCTTTTCAGCCTGCTTCCATTGTCCCTGGCCGAATAATGTCGCAACGAGTGTGGTCATGATTTCCGCAGCCTGGACGCTCTGAGCACCTTCTGTGCTCTCCAAATGTTTTAAAAGCTCTTCCTGCAAAATCTGTGCTTCCACCCACTCTCCCAACAGGCTGTGCGAGTTTGCCAGCTCAGAGATTGATTGGAGATAATACAGATGACGGACTCCTTCTTCTTCCACTATTTTGTCCCGGATCCGCATTCGCAGCGCTTTTGATTTCTGAAATTCCCCCAGTTCGTTCAGCAGATACCCGACGATCCTGTGTAATTCCATTGGTATGAAGTGGAGCTCCCCAAACGCTTGTACCATATCGCCAACTTCTCTTTCATGCACTTCCAGGGCGTCCTTTAGTTTTTTCAATCCCCAAGTACGATATTCGTGGACAATGTCGACCGGAAGTAAACGCCCGTTGAACTGGCGCATTCTCCCACTCTTCCAACTTGCAGGCTGTACCGCTTCTATTTCAAACTTCAAATCCTCAAGTTGTTTATTACTTCTTTCTAGCCATATCTGGCATTCATTATCATTTGATTCGACACCAAATCCAACTTGATAACAAAAGGCAATCTGGAATGCGACACTGGCGGCAAAGGGTTGGTTTCGATTCGCGAAGTAGTTGTGTTCGAGGCTCTCTCTGATTTGTATCCGCACACGGTAATCGGCTCCCATGAGATCTGCAAGGTCTTCGGCAATCTTGAAAACTCAGCTATAATTTTTAAGAAATATGGTCGGGGTTAGATAATTACCCGGTAATCTGTAGGCGTTGAGAGTGTCGTAGTTGTCTCCGATGGTGCCACTGTAATGGGTCCCAATGTAGGTCTATACTACTTAGTGAATGGCCTCGAGTTGGCATGATCATTCTGAAACTTACTGTTCCTGGTTGAAGAGATGTACTAGCTGTCCAAGATCAGACGCCCGTTTTTCAGGGTCTAGCACAACAGTTAAACTGAAAAACTCTTGTAGACGCATCCTACACTCGACATTCAAGCCTGGCATTGATTCCATGTATTGATTGGCAATGTGTTCCACTTTATCATCATACTTGAGCTGCTCGAGTGGTGTAAGGGGCCCAGTTGACGCGTCAAATAAGTATTCTGTACTGGTGCGTGGAATGTGTGCGCTCCCGAACAGAACCCAAAGACATAGCATACCAAAGGAATACACATCTGCCTTTTTGGCTTCTGTTACGGTAAACTGCCCGAAATGATGCTCAGGAGCATTCCACGGCCTTGACTTCGGTAGAAAAATCGTTGCAGCTTCATCCGCCGTGGGAGTTTCACCCCGGCAAGAGTCTTACCCGTGGAAACGCTCATAGTGGAATACCCGAAGTCGGCCACCTTTACTGTAGTCTTGCCGGTTGCGTCCTTGAAAACTAACATGTTTTGGGGTTTGATGTCGCCATGAATGACCCCTGTGTCCATGTCAGACAACCCCCCAAAGATAAAAATCATCTTGAATAACAAACCATAAGTATGCAAGGCCATGACGGCACATCCAATGTCGGCGCAAATTTTGAGGCGGTCATCGATCGACATGTCCATGCCCTCACGCGAGTTCATGAACTGTTGTAGATCCCACGCTGCTTTTTCAAATACGAGTACAGGGACAGCATTCTCCGTTATCCGCTGTATTTCCCAGCAAATTCCTTCGAGGTTGACTATATTCGGGTGACTTTGAATAGAGGGTTGACTCAGAATGAGTACCTCTGATATTAATGGTAAAAAGTCACTGTCTGGCTCTCGGGAGCTTGGATCTTCATCCACGTGGAACCGCTTGAATGCAAGCGGCATGTCGGTGCTAAATGTAGACTGGCTTATCGTTCCAGAGCCACCTTTGCCGAGAGTACCGAGGGCAGGCTGCCATGTAATGGGGAGGAAGTCGACATTGCATTTTTGGGCAATGGAAAGAAATGTAATAAGATCGCTTTGGGGGTCCTCGTTCGCAAGATTTGTGGAGGCGGAGTAACGGGTAAATATTCCATCGGAATGCGTTGAAAACATGGTAGAATAATAGCGGAAGGTTTTACGTAGTCTCGTATGTAGTCAACACCACCTTTCAGACGTAATAAAAAAGCATGGAAAAGGTAAGCGGTACATACCAAACAATGGAGTGTGTTTATGGCGACTCTTTGTTTAATTGCCACTCAACCGAAGTATTAATACACGCAACGGATGAGGTAGCATAACCCAAATGCTTATCGCAAATCTTAGCCGAAAAATTCATGAAATCAATGAAGGATGTGTGCGGGTAACACGAAACAGCGCACTGCCTCGTGCACATGCATAAGTGACCGGGGTAGGTAGCTACTACTTAGTTATTCAGCTGTACTCTACAACGCATTGTAAAACTTGATTTTATTTTAGGCGGAAACAGCACTCGGTGTAAGCTGCTCAGAGGTCTGCAGCTAATGATCATGGCTTCTTTGTGTGTACAACCCGGAGCGCAGGCGGTAATCCCTCACCCTTGATCATGAAGGCTAGATCGTGGAAACTAGTTATTCCATTCCCCAACTCTACCACCACTCTCATTATCATGGTCCACATCACATTCTGGCAATGCCCAGCACACACCGCCGCAGTTATCTGCCATTCTTGCCGAAACTGTTGCTTTTCTTAAGACTACCTTATTAATTCTTATAGTAATAACCTAAAGACCTAGAGATAGCGATATACAGCAGGCAGTGGTCAACCCAGAGCTCATCCACCAATTTCTTCCCCGTAGGCTCTCTGACTACAGTCTGAGAGAAACCCCCTCCTCAATCTCGTAGGGAAAAAACTTTCTGTGAAAATATAAGCTTCCCGAGCAAGGTACTTCAGCAATGCTTTCAGCGAAACCGATCTCGCTATCGAAAAGCTTTTGAAACGTACTTAAGCTTCGGTTTAGAGAGTTGAGTTTCAGCGATACGGCGTTAGCCCTTTGGCTTTGGAGTTGCAGATTTTGTAGCTAATCGGGGATGGCCTTATTTCTTTGGGTTACGAGTTCTGCCCTGCTTTTATCTTTCTAATCTGCTCTAAACTTAAAAATTAGTTAAAGATGTAGCAAAAGGACATCGAATAACTTTAAGCCACATTGCAGTTACGGTTCAAGAAACAAACAAACTCATTCTCAGAAACCTATTGTAAACAATGGGAGCCTGCCTTATGTGTCGGGTTGCAAATTTTCCCATCTTTGGAAACCTGTTGTAGCTCCCCTTCTCGGGGATTTATGTTTGGCGTCAGCTGAACTTTATTGTGCAGCCGGGAACAACCAATAACATGCTGTCGGAAGAAGCCGTTGTCATTTGTAAACTGTTACACAACCGAAATCCCTCAAATTGAGGCTGTGCATGCCAGCACCTTATCGCATGCAAGCACCTTATCGCGAACCCTGTACACAGCCGGGCGATCGACAATGCACCCGCGCAAGGCGCTCGGAACGCTAATCACACAGCCGAAATGCTAGCCGCTAACACGGGATACCTCCATAAGGCGTCAGCGTCACATGGCAGTATCTTACGATTCTGCCTGGCGTATTTTGCATATGCATATGCATATGCAGAGCCCCACCACATACTATCACAAATCACAATGATCCCCGTGTTCTCGTTTCTACTGCAGGGCACATTGTACTACATGGTCCTGTGCGGGGTGTGGCCGTCTTGGCACGGCAGACAGCATGTGATCGGGAAACATTATCCGGTGTGGAATACGGCTAAGAACAAAACGCTGCAAGAAGGGATTATGGATGCTGCAGGGAATAGAGCCATCCTACCACCTTGAAGATCCATATAGTTTTAGTTGTGAACTACGAATCTTGGCGGCCATAGCCTCGCATTACAGGATGCAGATGTATTGGAGATTCAAGTCTAGTTGCCAAAGTTGGAGCCAAAATCACTATTTACAAGGCGCACTGGCTTTGCCACCGGTGTTATTCTGCAGCATTACACCTCTTATCACTAACGGCAAAATTGCTGCCTACCGTGGGCCAATTTGTAATGTACAATCAAATTCTTGATTTTGAAGGTGGCAGGATGGCTCTAATTTGTATACAGCGACTCTCATTCATAAGAAACGCCACAAAATAATAGGTTGCGAACTGGAGTCCATGGCTGTAGGCTGCCGTCAAATCATCATATTTCAAATACACCTGTCAACACGGACAATAACATTGCCGGCATCGTTACCACCGGTCGAAGGAATCCGAAATCCAGTAATGTCTCCGCTTCAATGTAACATACACTCATACAGTTCATGGATGTGTCACCAAAGCCTAGGGATGAAAACAGCCCGTCTCGTCCGTCCGAAGGCTCCTCCAAGCCCTTCAATAGGTAGAGAAATCTAGGACTATTTGTCCTAGGTATTATAAAGCTCAGACAAAAACCTGGCGGGCTCTGCACTCAGTCGAGTTGTTACTGTAAGTTCTGGAATGAGGTCACCGATACACTGAGTCACCGAGTAGACTCACCCGTACTTATTCACTATCACTCACTCACCATTCGGTACTCAGCACTTCAAATACCACTGTATCGTCTCCGTGGAACCTCCAGACTCTTTATGTACATAAATGAATAGACTCTACCCTTATATAGTTCACCGTCGATTGTGACACGAGTGATAGCGCGTGATCGAACGATGGATGGTGACCCAGCATGAGCAGCCCAAACAGCCGTTACAGCGCTGAGCTTCACATGTATGCAGATGGGTACTTGTGTTAAGCCCTAAATGGAGCCAATTTTTGGAATTAACTAGAAACTGAATACGTCCGTTCGAGTGATGCAATAATTCTCAGCTTTCGTTGGGCAATATATCCAAGGCACTAGACCGCGGGAATCAACGCTACTGTACTTATTCCGCGCTTACCTGAGTATTATGTTAGAGACATGGTTAGTGTTTCGCCATAACGGGAGTCGTAGGGGTTGGAGGGGTACATGGACAAGGACACAAAGCTTGCGCAGCAGGAGGAAGCGCAGGAGTCAACTCAGAGATGTACCCGGGAATCAGCTTTATCATGACGTTTGCACTTTGTTCTAGTGATGTAGGTAATCGGTTTGGGGGAGCCTTACCATATGTGTGTCGACCGAAGCAGTTTCTAAGACGTTCAAAAACTACAATCTCCCATGCTCAGAGCTCGGGGATGAAAATACGCTTATCACTACTCATCAAGTGTTTGCCGGTATCATGCATGGCTACTATGCTGATGCCCTGTATACACCTTCATTTCGTCTCTCCTCTTCATTGACTGATTAGATTCTGCCAGGTATGCGGCTATCTTTTAGACCGGTAAATGCTTCATGTCATCACTATCATCATCTATCACTATCACCGGAAGTCGTGTCAAAGGGCTTTACCATACAAGAGATGTGTCTGCCTGCGTCCGGTGTACGGATAGTACCATCTTATTTCTTAATGGTGTGATTCCGACGAGGTGAACACTCAGGTTATAAGAAATTTGGAGGCAAAGTGAGGCACTGGTACATTGTCCAATATACGTTATCTCAACTGGTAGCAATCAAAATTTGACATTTAGATATCATTAGATACCTCATCACAGTGCCTAGGCTTTGACCCTTAAGCTGGCCGTGTAATACTGAGGGGAGTTTCAACAGGCTAAATGTTTGCCAATCGGAATCATTCCAGGTTTCAAAAATCCCGCGTATATCTGCTTAGATCTACAACCAACACAACTCAAAACCGCACGCACGAGCGCATTCCCCAGCGCACACACAGACGCATTTCTAAAGATACTTCCAAGCGTACTCACGGACACACTCTCAAACGCATTTGGAAGTGCACCGGCAATGGCCTCGCCTGCCATCAAGTCCACTCAGAGAGAGAAAAACTCACCACCGTGCCTCCAGTCCACCTACAAGTACACCTATTACCGAGCCTACAGGATTACCTACAAGTGCACATACCGCCATACCTCCGAGTCCACCTCCTAGTACGCCTACAGCTACGCATCAAGTACACCTACCGGTTTACCTACCATCTCATCTTTCAGCCCACTTTGCCCTACCACAAAGTCAAAGCCCACCAGGAACAGTCTGTAGACGGCTCTTTGTCCCTGGCGATAGCCTGCCAGCGATAAAGCCGGATGACAGACTACACTCAGAAACTGCTCACCATTTTCGAATCAAGATTTTGGCACTGACGTTTAGATTATTTGCATCCTACCTTCATAATTACATATTCATCAATGACTACACACGCTCACAACAATTAGTTTATGGAATATAACTATAACCATAATGTACGGTCAGGGCGTGGAATTTCACAGTAAAATAAAATGTCATCGAGTGATAGATCGTGAAGTTGTGACAGTGGCAAAAGATGCGCGGAGTGCAAGCCATCCGCCGACGAATGGATGCTACTACCTATTGCAGAGGGTCACCGGAAGCAGTATAGGGCTGCTTTTGGGAATCTGCGGCTGCTCATACGGTCAAACATACTTAGAACCGACAGTCCGCAACGAAAACTATGGAAGGCTGTGGTTGGATTATGATGTACGGTATAAGCTTGGAATTTTCACAAAAACAATGAATAGTTAGACCAACACAATCCATCGTTACCCACAAACATGGGTGCCTTGTCACTACTTCCGCGTTGACCTACGTTCATCCGGGTTGATGAATTTGTGTCCAAGAGTGTATCGGTGGATAAAAATGGCAGCACAGGCAGGATCATTGGGGTTCTAGTTGGAGAGGAAATCACATGTTTTTATTCCATTCCAATGGTAGGTTCTACAATTCGACAGCTATTCTACAACATATTTGCGTTTCCACTGTTCTCGGTTGCGAGCGACTACGTGCTTCTAGCTCTCATAACTGCCACTGACGCAGACCATCATTCTCCGCAATGATGTCGTATGGTGACGCATCTAGCAGATACTCAGGTTGACAAAACCACATCTCAGGATGTATATATAAAAATTCCATCTGTACGTGTTTGCATCCTGAACGTTGTGAAAATTCCTCTCGTATACCTGAAACCTCGACTATTCTGCTGCAGATTACATCATACACCGTTATTTCACTACTGAAACTTCTCTACTAGGTGAATAAGGTACAACGGAGAAACCCTCATAGAGGAGATGAAATGTATGGGTTATCCTCATCGCATTTGCCCTAGAACAGAATCACCGTCTTTTGGAACTATACACAGTGCGCTCTACATTCACGGTGACGTACCGTAGCCTATCACGGTATATATAGCCCTAGCAACGGTGTTATATCACATGCCCTAAGATTGACACTCTCACTATGACGCTCTTACCGCGCTCCACCGCAGTGCCAGTGCCTGGCACGTGTTCAATGTCAATGTGACCTCTATGTTAGTCTCAGATGTCGATGTTAGAGCTACCCGGCATGCCAACGGTAATGGATAGCGTGGTGACTGTCATAGTTCCCCGGCTATAACCTCAAATGTGAATCATTCAATATGAAGGATTCAAAGATACAAAACACCCATATCAGAACTCTGTGTTTTGACGTTGTTCCGGTCCGTTGAAATGAGTCGGCAATGGTGCTACTTAGCAACGATCGTTAATGGAAACAGTTTTTAGTTTTTATTCAAAATAACGCACTGGGGGACGACATTATTCAACATGACCTCTTGAACCCTCCGTCAGGTGGAGAATATTATTGGAGCAGAAATCCTCTTATATGGAAAAGTAATTAAGAAATAACAGGTTTTCATCATTAATTTATCAGATGCATGGCTCCTTTGTGCTTCTTCCTATCACATGAAAAAATGGGGGTTTAAAACACTATTAGTACCCTACTTTATATGGTGTGGATTTGCTATTTGACCGTTAATTGTTAATAACGATTGTAGTAGCATTAAGAACGGTTGAAGAATGGTCGTCCAATGGTATAATATCAAAACGGCAAGTATCTCATAATAAAGTCTCTACTTTTTTCTTGTGGTATCTTGGTTTTGTTTGAAATTTGTGAATGACAAACGCCAAGGTTGTCATTGGCGAGGGGAAATCGGGTACTGCTATACTCTCGTTAGAGTGAATGCAGAATGATTAAAACAAACAAACAAGTTTGTCATTGGCGACACATCAATTGATAATGTGTGAGCCATTAATCCTGACATGACAACTATTATAAAAATGGTAACTTAACATGCAACATCACATTTTTATAACTGGAGTGAAAGTAAACATTAAATACGCAACAATTTTCTAAATAGTTTGCTTCGTTTTAACTGCTATTTAGTTTAACATATTTGGTTATACTGCATAATATGATCTCCCGGAGACCTAGGGTTATCCTGAATGAAAGCTGAACAAGTTCTTTCGAGATGATTGTGTACAAGCATGGTACAGAGATCGGCAGAGGAGTAACTGAGCCATAGATGTGCCCCGGAGATTTCTCAAACAAATCCGTTTATCTTCGGCTTTTTTTTCCCAGGTTATGGGTTTTGGTATCCCTGTTCTGCGTTTTTGTGGGCATTAATTTGTGGCGACTGCAATGCGTGTTTCCTTGTCAGGCATAGGCAGCTGCGTGAAGTCAGCACTTAGGGCCTTCCTAGTGTTTTGAAAATACGCCTTGGGCGGTATTTTTTCAGAATCATGATTTTGGGGCTTTTAGAGCTCGGATGTTGGGTACCGAACGCGTAGTTCCACACACCTTCGACGACGAACGCTCGCGGAGGAGAGTCGATGAGCGAACGATTGAGCGACACGACGGGGATGTGCATATCCGGCTAAACCAAAACGGAGAATTAATTTGACCCCCAACGTGGTGGCCAACTAAGATGTGTTGGAGGGATGACGACAGTGGAGCAGTAACTAAGATATGAACCTGTCAGGAACGCAGGAATGAGATAATCTGAAAAGGAGTGGTGAAGGACGGAGGATTATTTCTATTGGTAGAAGGGCTCACGGATACAACTGATAAGCCCTTCTCAGCATCGAGTAGACCACCTAGCCTGCAGTGTATGGCCCAATTGCTTACATGGAGGCGGAAGCTGGGAAAGGTATAAAATGCAGAGGAAGCTGGCTACCTTACTCGTCAGATTTTAAGTGTCCGCACCCCTGTAACCCTAACCGGTTATAGTGGGTGCGGGCACTTTAAAATCTGACGAGTTTGTTGGCATGTGCAGATATTGAGGCTGTTTTCGTTGGAGATTTGTGATCAGGCGGTGATGGAGCTCCTCGCGGCCACCGAGGTGGGGAAGTTCCCTGTACCACCTAGTTGAGTTGAGGTTGAGTCGAATCTAAGTCTGAGTTTGCGCTTACGTGTATCGCTCTCTTTCTTTCCATTTGTTTGGGTCATTGGAAGGGTAGAGGTTGGGGATCACCCCTACCTAGCTGGCTATCCTGAGGGAACGGAATCGGCACTGTCATATTCTAGAGGAATACAGTATGATTAAAACAAAAGTTGGCCACGTTAGTATGGGATGACAGGGTGATCAAGCTTTTGCACCTTAATGAAATAGCTGACACTGAGAAGCTGACGGGCGGAAATGTTCCAAAATTCCCAAGAGCTCAGATCAGTCAGATATGGCCGTTAATCGTGCTGGTCTATGCTACGGGCAGCTTTGAACTTCGTGTTTTGACTGGTCTTGACATTTACGGTTCTTTCTCTGGCCTCTCTATAGATATTTACAGATGGTACCGGGGCCTGGCGATTTGAGAAGAAAGTCGTTCAACAACACCCAAAATCAGAACTGCTGAGTTACCAGACCCAGGCATCCCAATAGTTCGTCCCGTCCGGGCTAGACGTAGCGCAGGACGGGACTATGAATATCGGGGCGGAGAATTTTGGACCGTTTGAGACAAGGGCAAAAATATCCGGGACTATCCCCTACATGCGTGATTTTCTTAGATTTGTTGCACTTCCTATTTGGAATACCGATCCTAAGATTTGACCAATCAAATGACCAAGGATGGTTCAGACTGACATTAATTGACCAATGAGCTTTCAGAGCTGAAACTGCAACCAATCTAAGATAATCCGGTGTGTAAGGGATAGGGCCTACAGTGTTCGCGGCGATGGTAATACCAACTACAAAACTGAACTCTTAGGGGTGAAAACTATATCAACATACACTATATTGCCTGAGTGATTGAACTATGCTATAATTCGCCTCTTCCCTAATTATATTAGGTACAAATATTTAGGCAAACTATGTCTCGCTTCATGCCCACCGCCGGAAATACGGCAGGAGGTATAGCGTACTACTGGGGACACCGCTAGGAAGCCTGCATCCAGTAGCCACTAGTCCCCTGTAGGCCCCCATAGGAGCCGTAGTTCATAAATCCAGCCCTAGATAGACCAGGCCACTGAAATCATTCCCGAGGTGGACGGCGATGCCGGGCCCCGAAAGACTGTAGTCGCTCCATGTCGTTGGGCTGCATGCCCAGACCTCACAGATACATGCAGATAGTCATGAATATCTACCGTTTGCTTCCTAAGCGTTGAGAATGTGTAGATACCCAGTGATATCTACTACTATCTATGCTATGGTAGGTATCTTTCCGAGCATTGACCGGGCTGGTCTATGTTAAGGATGGCTTTCTTAGTGGCAACTGGGCCTGATTGGTCTACAAATGTATATATAGCCGGACGGTCGATTTGACCGCTTGGAGGCACTGAAAGATTTTTTGATATAGTCCGGCGGTTCGATGGAAGGGAGTAGTAGCTTGGTGGTGACTGGAGCGGTACAGGGTTTCAAAGGCCACCCTGACGTCTATCCGGGCCCGAGGTTACCGTCCTAGGTGAGGCACAAATCTATCACTCTAGGCCTGGGCACTGCATTGTTGCCGGCTGCAGCGGCTGAACAAGAATATAAGGCCCTACAGTGACCTGGGGCAGGTATTCCCTGCCCTAGTCTGAATAGTCAGGGGTATTCCTTGCCTCGCAGATTAGTCCGGGGGGCGGAGTGTGCTTGAATGGAGGGGGTGCTATTGAGGACCCTGGTGCAGTGGGAGTAGTGACCCATCATTCGGCAAGTAGAACGTAGGTGCCCGTATATTTGTGTATCTCGGTAGTGAGGGTAGTACATCAAGTATATACGGATGCTCTCAGTTGACCAGTTTAAGCCATAAGAGCGGAGATAAGTAGTTTACATAACCACAAGCAGCCGAATATAATATCCCTACTATATAACAACTTGTCTCGTGCCCGGTAGCGCCAAGTATCATTTTTTCTCGTCGGTTATAGCGTAGATGGTGGTTAGGGTTAGTCAACCCACGAAATTTGGCTGCTGGGCTCCAGACAAATAACATAAGGACACGAAATCAAATCCACGAAAATTTATCCAGCCAGAATATGGCAAGCTTGCGAGCAACACCCGCTTGAAGGTGCCGGAGGCGAGTTCGACCCAACTTTGAGAGAACCAGCAGTAGTATGGAATATTATTTTTCCAAGTACCGTTTGTTTGTTTGTAATGATATTGTATTCGGCCCTTACGGCCGTGACATATATTTTCCTTTCTTTTCCCGAAACTTTTTGAATCCACAAAGGAAACATGCAAAGTCGTGACCTCACCTGTCCCCTCTGGCTTGATATAAGACAGGACGCAATCCCAAGTCCAGATATGATAGATGTGGTACGATCGATCCCCCTTACTAATCCACAAACCCCGCATGCCATCTAATGCTGGATCTAATATATTGTAGGTCTGCTGTCTGTCTGTCAGTGCACTCCGCAAGCCAGGATCAAATTAACATGAGCGCTCTCTCCCGACAGTAGATACCCCGTCAGGAACCGAGAGCCTACGTATCCGGTAGTCGCTAGCAATGTGCCTAGATACTCACAAATCTACGACTACTCCACTACATCGAAGAGCTTCTCTCGCCTTCTCCCTCTCGCCATCTCATCACATCGAATACGAGAAATAACTTGAAACACGCAGGTGCGTACGTTGCATTGCTGCTGTATAACCTCAAAGTACAAATCGTGTGCCAGTTGTTTCAGATGCGTCGTACCCAATCACGATGCTAATACAGACAAAAGACCACAATAAATAGACCCCTCTCCGCGTTCTCTCCTCCATCAATCCGACCAGCCTTTTCCCCGTTAACAACTGCAAAAATCACAATGGCCGCAAACCCACCCGGAGAATGCTGTGGTGTCGGCCACATCCACGAGGGCATCCCGAAAGGTACCATCACCACTTTTGCCGGCAGTGAGTACCCTCCACCCCCTCCCTTCCCGCCACCTCTACTCACCCCATATCCCTAGTCAATACCTACATCACCGGCACGCCCAGCCGCAAAGTCATCTTATACCTCACCGACGTCATCGGCCACAAATTTGTCAACGCCCAGCTCCTGGCCGACTGCTTCGCCACCTCCGGGTACTACGTGATCATGCCCGACCTTTTCAGCGGCGACCCATGGCCTCTCACTCCCCCCGAGGGCCTCACATTGCAAGGGTGGCTGGTAAACCACATGCCGGAGCAGACGATGCCGATCGTGGACGCGGTACTGAACGGAATCAAGACTGAGCTGAAGCCAGAGAAGATCGGTGCCGTTGGATATTGTTTCGGGGCCAAGTATGTCGCCAGGTTGTTGGCCGGCGATATCGATGCGGGATTCAATGCGCACCCGAGTTTTGTCACAATGAAAGAGCTGGCCGCAATCAAGGGCCCGATGTCTATTGCCGCTGCTGGTGAGTTTTCTTCTACTATCTATCAGAGCAAGGGCTTAATACCCCGTAGAAACCGATGATATCTTTACCACCGAGCTCCGCCACCAGTCGGAAGCAAAACTAGCCGAAATCGGCGCGACCTACCAGATCAACCTCTTCTCTGGCGTTACCCACGGCTTTGCGGTGCGCGGGGACTTGAGTGCCCCCCAGGTGAAATGGGCGAAGGAGAAGGCGTTTGAGCAGGCGGTGGAGTGGTTCAAGTTTCATCTTTCCACTTAGGCGCCAACCTGTTGCTGTCGACTAAGGGCTCTAGTACTTAATATCAACAAAACACGTCAAAATTTCCAGGATAAAATTTCATCGTAGGGCTGCTTCAACACTTAATGTCAGTATTCACGATGTTCGATTTATTAGTTACTGGGATGCGTCAGGATAAAATTTTATTAGAAAATAACTACTCAAGTATTTTTTCAAACTCCCATATTTCAAACGTTTTGCATGATATCTCTCCAATACCGTAACAACCGAAAGCTCCCTTAGATTTAAACTATATAACAGGGTATAACATTTATTTACTTCATCTTTGAAATAATCCAAATTACTTTAACGCAAGTCATCGCGGAGAAATTAGACCTAGCACTCTTCAGAGGGCTTCTCCTGCTCAGAGGTTTGGTCGGCTGCGGACTTTTTCCTTTTTCGCGCCCAAAAATACGCTGCTGCCAATGTACATGCCATGATAGACACGACTATCACAATAAAGACCCAAATTTCTTTTCTCACCGTTATACCTGTAGCTCGTCCATTAACTGCATTGAATTGGATAAGTCCAGTGCTAAAGAATGACTGCCGTGCCACAAATACGTAAGCTTAACATTTCATAGTCTGAACTAGCAGAGAAGAAAACTGACCGTTACTAAGCTTACTGGTAGATAAATCGTTGCTATAAGGGTGGCAATCTTCATCGTCTTTGAATCTGCCTTAGATTTACGTGCTATGATGAGCATAGCCTTATTCTCACGAGCAGTTTCATTAGCTATTTCTTTCAATGAATCGCTGTTCACATGAAGAAGTTCGTCATTTCGAAAATCCATAATTTTGAAGACCTATATTACCAGTGAGCGCATTAGCCATCTGTACCGGTTCGTTTAGGGTATAGCACGTATGTGACATACCAGAACACGAATATCATCGGAGAAACTCAGGTGCTTTTTCACGTTACGGGTATGGCATGTCAACCTGAGTTTGTATTGCCGGACTTCTGACTGAAAGCGCGCATTGGTTTCAGGTAAAACAACCCCTCGTTTTTGCATTTCTTCGGCGTGTTCTGACAGAATTGAGGCGATATCAAGGTTGGATTCCAGTAATGAGCGAGCATTCTCTAGTTTCCGTCGTAGGTGAGTTAATTTCTGGCTATGCGACACATCGAGGTCGAAATCCCTATATTCCCTTGGAAATGATATTTTTTCATTCTATCGGATTTTTCTGAATTAATAATTGTCATAACTAACACATTTAAATGACCAAGATTGTTTTGCCCTAAATTGCAAGACATTTCGAGGAGGAATGCGTGGACTCACCATTGATGACAGCTCATTACCCAGATAGCCGACGTAAGCTCCCCAGTTCTTCTCACAAGAGCGTAAAAGGTGCAGATGGATGCCCATAGGATGATTGCACGGGGACGAGCTTCCCGCCTCACTATTGAGTCTTTCTAGGTGGCTTCTGGTTCCCCTCGGAATCTGGATGAGAATCCAAGTCGAGGCATTATTCTGATGGGAGAAATTTTGGTACACTGAACATTGGCGAGATGACCACGGATCTTGTTGATCTCTACCGTGCTCTTCAAAATGGTGTACGTTGTAACTGATCTCTGTAACATAGTCAGAACTTGAGTACCGACAACCATTCACTTCAAACATACCAAAAATTGTCGAGTTTTTACTTTCGTCTTCATGCACATCACGATAACACCCCGCGCTAAAATACTCTTCCGTCTTGCAGGTCTTCACGCTAAACTGGAAGACAGTCTCTAGATATTTTGGAAAAACCCGATAGAAGTGGCAGAGCTTCTTAAACAATTCGGATGAAATTTTAAGCCTTGTCCAAGAATTTCGTTGAGACATGATGCTAAGCACACACGATTAGCCTACCCCACAAATCTGATTGTTTCGAATTCAGGTTGCTAACAAGAACTTTGTTCTCACATCTTCTACCGCATCTCCGACCATTAAAAACTCTTCCAAGGAGTTAGAAATATCGACAGTTTTCTCTGTCCATTTGTCAGTATCTGCGTACAAAGTTGGCAGGGGCTATTTCGTCGAGATACCAGCTCCTTGGATAGAGACTTCCAATTTTATCTTGGACAGTTCAGTCACGAATAAAAATTCACTCTTCTGTTCCAGTTGCTCTCCCAAGTCGTATACATCATCCACCCATTGCAGAGAGCGTGGGAGTGCAGTAGGATAATTCTCACATCCGTGCATGTGATCCTTCTATGGCATCGACTTGGTTAATTCTTAGCTTGCAGGGTGGGGAGGTTTGCACTCACAAAAGTCATTGGAATCGGGATTGCAAGACGACCGTATGTTGCTCCTTTTCCGGGGTTATGTAGATTTTGGCAAGTGCAGGGATCTCTGCCGTAGTTGCTGGGATTAGGATGGCAGAGCCTCTATGCACTTATCTTGTACTCGACGTAGCTCTTGGCATCCGGCTGTGCATGAGTATAGTACATTGCCCCCAGCCTGGGAAGCTGACCCTAGAACGGACGCTGTGTAACGGCTCCACTCGAAAAGCAGAGGTGTCGACGCAAAGATCGACTCGACGCAAATGGTCACTAGCTGATCAGGTATGCAGTGTAGTATGCAGTGTAGCGTCATCGATCAGCCAACCTCAGCCCACATCACAAACGATCGCAACCAGCGAACTTATCCGGACAACATTGCGAGCACATTGTCATTGGCCAGTTATGCATGACCACGCCACGTATGCCCGTTGCGCTGCATGATTATGGTGAGATAGTGTTAAATGAGGTGCGGAGCTAGTGTAGATTAGAATGTCGATGGCTTTGTTGACGGAGCTCTTCAGAATTCACTCGCAAAGACGTGTTCTATATTTTGCGTGCGTTTAATAGGTCATACTTGTCATCGACAGCGACAGTGGCAACATAATCAACATAAACTTGTAAATATCACCACCGCGACTCCGGTAAAATTAACAGAAAAAAGGCGTCCAATTAGGAACTATTTAATTGGAGTCGTGCGTCGCTTTCGCTGTCAAAAATACGTCAATTTTGATTGCGTTTTATCAAGATCGCTCAACAAAATCACACCAACTTTGGCGACGGCATAGCCAAAAAAAAAACAAAGGGCATCACCTAAATTTAAACGGCTTCAAAATAATCGTAAAATTATCTATCAATTCACTCCTTAGGTGTACAATTCTTGCCGTATTTTTAAGTTGCTCTTTCGTCCATATTATATAGGTTTAAGTTGCATTATGTCTTAAAATCTCGCAATTTAGTCAGAGATTTGACGGTTACTGTTTAATATGCTAATATCTGGTCAAATGCATGCTTTACTCTGCGGAATCCTTAGCATATTCCGCGTTTTTTATCCTTCTGTTACAGCACAAAAGCTTCGTACGTAATATACTTATTCGATTATAACAGCGAAAGTCCGAAGAGATTTATTAGAATCTCAGAAGAAGTATAAGAAGAATAAGTAATGCAAATATAGCGATTTCAAGAAGTGTTCGAAATAGAAGCATATACGGAGAAGAGGATTGGAGAGGAGATATTGTAGTATTCCGATCGATGTCTGAGCAAGTCTAAAGAACTGTTCTCTAACCGGAGAAACAGTATCTATATATACAATAATAAACCGGTAATTGTCCGTGACCACAGTCGTGGATCAATAACCAAAACAGGAACAGAAAAACTCTGCAACTGTACATAAATACATAAGAACCGTAAAGAATATAACAGAACAATCTAGGCGCATTCTTTTAAGATAAGCGCTGATAAATCCCTCTTTCAACGGAAACAAAAAGAAGGTTCTAGACAAGTTCTACCCGGAACTTTCTAAGAAACCTAAACATAAAAGATAACAAAAGTATTAAAAGTTATTAACACACCACATTATCCTTATCCATAAAGTACTATCTTATCGTAAGGAGAATACTTAAGAAAGTACAAATATTAGTAAGAGAAATGTAGATACTTCCGTATTTTCAATA
>Ga0307512_10002133_pt1 | contig 25959 bp, 29 predicted proteins | sample 14_EM_MG_FD_200267 | JGI IMG/M metagenome (GOLD analysis project Ga0307512, IMG submission 200267) | Populus trichocarpa ectomycorrhiza microbial communities from riparian zone in the Pacific Northwest, United States - 14_EM | ecosystem: Host-associated > Plants > Roots > Unclassified | place... | reverse complement strand
GGGTGGTGGGGGTGGTGGTGGTGGTGGTGGTGATAATAAGTATTGTTGCGTGTCATCGTGTTCAAGTTCGCGATAACCATGATGGTGATGCTTCTGGTGTGGAGTTACTTAAGCAGCAGCGGCCATCTATCACTGCCTCTACCGTGTCATATGATAGTGTTGTCAACCTCACAAGTAACTGTCACCAGCGCAACTTCCGTTGGCTGACAGATTCTGTGTTGACGGAATCATGCCGACAGCTTTGTCAACTCACACCACGGTTAGCACTATCTGAGCATTAAGTGATGATTATAAACAACTGCAGGCACTCCATAAGGTACCATAGTGAAAAATTAAGGGTTGAAAACACACTGCCAGAACCGAAGTATCCAAAATACACGTCATGAGTACGTTCCAAGACCGTTCCTCCACAAGATCGGTATGAAGCAAGCATCAAATTCGGCTCTGGCGGTACGTCAATACACACCAGTTACAGATTTTTCAACTGTGCTTTTTACAACAGTAGTGATAGACAGATGTAAGATCTTCCAGCAACCCTGATATCTCTACGTCCTCTTCTCAACCAATCGTGCAACCCCAGCCGTCGGATCCCGGGGTTCGGTGAGTGATACTCGATGATACGGAAGGGATGCAGCCGCACAACTTCGCTCTTCCTGCCGGGAACGGTCCGGAAACGCAGTTGAGACCTTTCCTTTGCCAGGTAGAGAAACGTATACAGATTCCGGGAGCTCACCATCTGCAGTACTGTCTCAACGCGATATACTACCATGGAACTTCTTGCTTCAGTTAGTAAGGTTCGACGCTACCTGCAGCGCTCGTTGGTGTCTGGAGGTGTATACATCTCCAAGGAGGTTGACAACGACGTTACTAGAGGTTGTGGTGCAATTGACAAAAATACGCTGGAGCGACGGAACATATCGTTGGATGTCGGAACCACATCGGCATCCGACCCGACCCAAACCCAAGTAACCGGTAGAGCTAAAATAAACGATACAACAAGACGTGAGTAAGCCAGAAGAGACGAGTTCTGAACATAAAAGGTAAACCTCGTGACCTCCCCGTACCACACCACCCCAACTCTCTCCCACTCTGTCATACCGACCACCTGTCACAGGATCGTCGCTTGAATTTAGGTTCTTACCATCAGGCTCATTAGGTTCTGACTTGCATATTGCACTTTCCATGCATCCCGCGTCATCCGTCACCTGTCACCTGTCACCCGCCATGCGTCATCCGTGCCAGTCGGTTGCATATCTCCACAAAACTGTATTTTCAAAGATTAGGTCTTGCCCCGACGGCGAAAGGCTACGAGTCTGAGTCGTCAACTCCCAACCTCTACTGTCGGAAGGGTACATTAAATCGAGTGCCGGATGGTGATGAGAGTGATAGTTGGTGCGTCTTTCGACTCAGGGTTCGAACAACTGTCCAGGGTTCCCAGTACTTCGCCTGCAAAGTTTCCACTCTTTCAGTTGTCATGTGACCCCTAAACTGCTCATGAAAGCGCACAAACACAGCTGAATGACGTGCGCCATGTATGGCATGTGGTTGCGCAGTGCTGACCACTCTATTCTCGAGGTTTCAAACATTGCAAAGGCCATGGGGCAGCCTTCTGAGACGGTTATAGGCCATTACGCCGTACCCTAACCCTAAACGGTTTATTCTGCCTTCTACCACACAGACGCGCCGGAAGTGAAACCTTACCATCACACAAATACACCTCGCCACACAAACAACCATTTAGCCTATATTACGCCATCATGGTTGATCTAGATGTCACCTCTGGCATCAGCACTTCCGAAGGTTCGGGTGACAGAAAAAGAACAATGGTGGAACAGGCTGGTGACGAGCCGCGCACACCCCACCAACAGGGACTGCCCCCAGCAGGCAACGATCTTACTCCAATTCAAAACGAAGATTTGATCGAAGCCCTTCTTGAGGCAAAGGAATTGTACGGCGGCATGGAGCACGCCGTGCTTCGTATTATGCGTTTGTACGATTTCAATTGCCGACTTGCAGGACGTGCTCAAATCTAAGGGTCAGTATTTTCCTTCCACAAGAAAATCACCAAGTATTTTGACGTGGCTACAGGGCTAGACGTGAGTTTTTCACGTGTTCAGTACACCAAGATAGCGTCTTTCTACGGTCTGGTTCCGGAGAGCTTGTTTGAAGACGCAAAAACATTCGACCTTGTACGGGCTAGGTTGCTAAATCTCTATTCGTCGCTATTGTTCGCGACATGGATCGAATGATGGGCCAATACGGACCGCCGCACCAGCACACCACTGAAGAAGCACGATCCCGATTCCTCACACTGGTCTTTAATGTTATTGTTCTACATTTTAGACAGTTGCTTTCCAACACCCCCGAGGGCCTTATCGAGGCTAACATTACTACAAAGGGGCGTATTGAATATCAGTTTCGCGCATTCGGCGGTGTCATCTTGTTGTTCATGGAGGTCAAATTGGCCCTCGGCACCGCCAACGAAAGGATGAACGCGATTGCACAGGTATTTTGCCCGCTGCCTCTTGTCACTCGCTCACTAATGGAACGGGCGGCGGCTACAGGTTCTAGCGGAAGGTGATGCCTGTGACTATGAAAACTTCAAGCGTGACTTAAAGGTCCCAATCTTCGGCATTCTTACTGATGGCTCGACGATCCAATTCTTCCGCTTCACGAGAAACACCGCCACCCGCAAATCGCAGCAGTCGTTGCGGTGTCGGAGGTGAATACGAGGGTTACACCAAGAAGCTCTCCCTGATGGACTTGGAGCTATGCCACGACCCTCCCATTGAGTTCATCCGCATTCTTCACCCCGTTGTCGAGGTCATCTACCACCTCTTTCTCACCACGTATACCGAGTCGATCGAAGCGTACTATCAGAAATCACTCAAAACCGCAAAGAAAGTCGGTGTCAGCAAGCGGGTATCAACCGATAATTGGTATAATTCGAAACATACCGATGTTAAGGCGCTTCAGACAGCAGTTGAAGGTGCTGAAAAGGCAAAGACGGATAAGGCGGCGGCGAATGTGGCGGCCGATACAGCCTGGGATTTTTTGAAAGAGAGCGTGGACACTGCGCGGGGTAACGCAACCTCAGACGGGAATGGACCTTCTCGGGCATGTCTGATAAGGATTTGGAAGAAGCATGATGGAGTAATCTTACTGTCTGTCGGTGCGGATATGGAAGCGGGTTGTGAAATCCCGATATGATTAGTTTGTTAGACAGGTTCCGCGATAAGATGCCGTACCGATGGTGCAACCGGTTAGCACCATTGACTAAAGCTGCTTTCCGCGGTCCCGGGGTCAATTCTAGAGTACTTTTCCTCGAGCTTATTGGGGAGCATTTTGACCTCCATAGTCAAGGCCTTCTAAAAACCGGTGAAGATCTGGCGTAACGGCTTGTCTTGAGGTTCCTAATTCTCCAGCAACTTGGAACGCTGGACCTGCTCCAGCTTGGTCTGACAGACTAGAGGTATCAGCATAGTCGTCGTTCTCATTCTGGTCAATAAGTATCTATCGATTCCACCGATACTCCTATAAACAACTTGCGTCGACGAAGGCGATGTGGGTGTGCTGTAGTAGTCATAACCCATTCCTTGCTGCAGTCGTATATTTGACGACACGCTAGAATACGATCTCAGGTACGGCGCCGCGGTCTGTCTGTAATCCGCCACGTATACGTTTTTTCTTGTCAAGATTCAAGGTATGGAAGGAAGGGGGTTGAAACCGGTCCCCACGAAAAACTGGCGTGTAATTGCGTCAACTCTGAATCAATTACTTTGCAGTCGTCTAGAGGAGTTGACAGTTCGAAGTTGGAGAAGACGGGAGAAACAGGGTAGAGGTGCGCCCGCCAGCACTCATTTCTCAGATTCGCCGCTTCCCCTCCCGTTAGCGGGTCGCTGCACCAAAACTCACTCACAAGTATCAACCCGCCCGTTATGGCTCAGGAAGAAACCCAGTTGGATAATTCTAAATTCTTGCTGTATGACAGACTAGCCGTAGAGCAGCCACATTAACCCTAAAGTGCGTTGAAATCACTCGTTACTACAAACCCCGTCCCTGCGCTGAGATCTACACACTTAGTTGTATTTCACATCACAATCACCTGACATCTCCCCGAAATTTTCTCACTCCCAACTCAGACAAAAAAAGCTTCCCATTTATAACAAAACTACTTAAATACGTAGGTGCAAAAACCAGCTTATTTATTCCCCCCTCCTAGCGGGTATATAAAAACCGACATCCAATAAACATAAAACTCCCAGCGCCCATTTCAATCCCCCTGCCCCCCGCTATATTCTACCCCCTAACAAAAGTAGCGTCAATCTGCTTCACCCCCGGCAGCGCCAACCGCACCTTGTTCCTATAATTAACCCCGGCATCCTTCTGCAGCGGGTTTCCCTCAAAATACACCGTCTCAAGCTTCTCCTTGTCGGCAAGCTGCTTCTCGACCTCGTCGAAGCTACTCAGTTGGTTCTCGCTTGCCCACAGCTCCTCGAGTGCAGGAACGTTCTCGAGCCCCGAGAGGTGCGCGATCTGGTTGTTGCTTACGTCTAGCACACGGAGTTTGGGATTGTTGGTGAGCCCCGAGATGCTGGTGAGGGCGTTGTGAGAGATGTACAGCTCTTCGAGCGATGCGAGGGAGGTGAGGTTTGCGATGGTAGTGAGGCGGTTGGATTGGATGGACAGGATGCGGAGGTTAGTCAGTGTATCGAGTCCCTGTTCCACCAGTTAGTTTTTGCCGCCGTACTCGGAGAGGTGAGGATGTACCTTGAGTTCCGTGATTTTATTTTTTCCCAGCCACAACTCCTCAAGCGCCGTGAGGTGTGCGATACCCTCGATCTCTCTAACGCGGTTTGCACCGAGCTCCAGGTTCCGCAGCTTCTGGAACGACTCCAACCCCTCGATTTTGGCAATGCGGTTCTGCACAAAGTAAAGATTCCTCAGCTCTGTCAGGGTTTCAAGTCGCTTGATGTGCTTGATATTATTGAAGCTCAAATCGAGGCTCTCCAGCTTGGTAAGTGTATCGAGACCATTGATGTGGCCGATCTGGTTATCGTACAGATCCAACTCCGTGAGTGTCGGGGATAGTGAGGCGAGGCCTTCGATTTTCGAGATGCGGTTTTGGCGGAGACATAGTTTCTAATTTTTTTGTGAGCGGTGCGGGGGCGGGGGCGGGGAAAGGGGGAGGGGAAACCTGGATCTTTCGAAACCGTTCCAGTCGCAGCGCAGGGATGGTGAGTACCCGCTGATGGATAAGGTCCAGCTCTTCGACGTCTTCCGGGTAGTCGTCCAGTAGGTCTTCGTCGTCTTCGATAACGTCGACTGGCGGCCCCTCCTCGGCTGTCTCCTCGCCTTCGGTGTCGCGGTTGACTACGACGGCGCGAGGCTGGCCATTGTGCACGGGGGCATGGGTGGTGTCGGGGTTGTCGGTGGTGGTGGGGGGCAGTGGCTGCTGGTCTTGGTTGTGGTCCTCTGGTACCATGATTGCTGGGCTGGTGGTGCCTTATGTACCTTCGAGATAAGTGAGTGGTGGTGTGTCGATGGTTGTGGTTGTGGCTGCAGTAGGTATATGCGTATCGGTAGCTGGTCGGGTATCGGATCCGCTCTTTGTAGTCCGTGGGGGGTTGAGAGGGATGTGCTTCGAGGTTGAGGTTGGATGGCCGACAAGGGCGGGGTGGGAGGCACGCGAGGTTTGTCTCACCTTGGCTTAGTTTCACAACCGAGCGCCTAAACAATGTTTTGCTTCACGGCTGAGTTAAAGTGGTACTACGAGAACAAACACCGCCAGACACGAAAGAAATGCCACTGCTGCTACTGAAACCATCCCAACAGCTTTCTAGCAAAAGTAAAACAAATAAACAAACCGGCAATTCGAAAATTCGAAAATTTCATACAAAGTCCATGAGGGTCGTCAACATATCTTTCGTGTCCTGCTGATCTGCATCGAGGTCACCGTCACCCATGAGCGCAATCGATTCTATACAGCTACAGTCAGTCTCCGCGGATGAGCAGAACCACCTTACATACCTCGCAGGGTCTTGCGTATACTTTGCAAGCCCAGTTTCTGTTCCTCAAGGGCATCCCCAATCTTCTTCCTTGCTCCGTCGTCCTCTGCACACAACCATGCCAGAATTAGATCTGTCATCTGTATCCCAAACAATCCTGCGTCCAAGCGCTTTGACAGCCACTCCTCTTCCAGCTCCTCCCTGCCTTCCTTCGTAAGTCTATTTTTCTGCTCCTCAATTTCTCGCTCTACCTTGCCTAGCCGCGTTGCGTAGTCGTGCCGGATCTGTAGCACTCGAACGATTTTTTGGTAGTCGTTCTCGACGAATTTTGCCAGCGTGCGTATTCTGGGGGCAGAATCTGCCGGTAGTAGTCGCAGAAGGCTGGCAAAGATGCCGAGGAGGTGTTCGGTTGTTCGGGAGTCTTGCTGTATATTGAACGGACGGGTTACATCACAACTATCTTTGCCTTATCGGCGACGAGAGAAATAGGTAGGGTACGAACCTTCTTCATGAACATGCCAAACAGCGTTTTTAGACCTGCGGCCTCGACTACCCTGATCGCCACTGTCACATCCTGTACCGAGCTGACTGCATGATCGAGTAGCCTCAGTGCCCTCAGCTTACTCATCTTTCCTTCCCGCAACATGATGAGCGCAAGCTCCACGCCCTCGGCTTCTACAAACTTCTGCTTGCCCTCGCTCTCGTCGACAACACACGTAATACAGTCAAATATATTTTCCACAAACTCCTCCTCGTCTCCGCCTTTGGCTGGGTCGCGTTTCCGATAGGGCGAGAGTAATTGCAAGAATTGATCAACGCCATCAAGTTCTGTAATCCTTTTCCGGTTTGCTTGTGCGGTCTGTACTAGAATAGCGAGAAGCTCTGCCGCGTACTGTTTGTTTTGTGAAAGTGGTGATTCACGAATTTGGATACGCTTGAGAAGCCATGGGAATAGGTCGGTCTCCTTGACCATAGCCTCTGCCAGCGATGGCTGAGAGGCTAGGTTCTCGAACACGCCTGCACCAAAATATTAGCTATGTTACACCAAATATCCAACTATTTCAAGACCCACGACTTACTGAGCGTGTGATAAACTCCATTCCGGTCGCTGTCATTTCCCTCGTTCAGTCTCGAGAGATTCTGTGATAACATCTCCAACAACGACTCTTCAACCATTCCATCGACGAGAGCATTCCATTGCTCGGGCTCTGCCTCCACCTCATCATCTGTAAGCTCGCTGATGACCTCCACCACATCAACCGCAATATCCGTGTTCTCATGTGCCAGTAACCGCACTAATGACCCCAGCGACCCCAGTTTCCGGAACTCCTCAAACAGCCCCGGATGCTCCGACAATATCGAAAACGTCTTGATCTCCATATCCAATTCCTCCTCACTCACCATAAACCTACAATATTCTCATTAGCATTCCACTATACGTGGAGTGGGTGGGGGAACACGAACTTGTGCGGTTCATCTTCAAACTTTCCCCGCATCTCCGCGTTCTTGTTAATCAATCTCTCAAACCCCAATGCCTTCTTCCGCAGCCATACCGCATTTATCATCTCCGGCTCCGCGAGCTCTTTCTCCTGTTCATCCATAAAATCCAGTATCTCAGTCTGCTTTTCGCTCACGCCTCCTCCGAAGAACCGGCCTCCCTCTTCATCCTCGGCCGGCGCGTCAAAGAAATCGGACGGAAGCGTAGATGGACCTGCGGCGGCATCGTCGTCCTCATCAGGAGCGTCGGCGACATGTGCGGTTTTGGAGCCGTTCGAGTCGATGCGCGCGGACTTGTATGCGGCGACTGTAGTGCGGCGTCAGTTCTGGGCGACTGGAAGGGAGGGGGCGGGGGGAGGAGTACCCGGATCATGGGCAGGAGCGATTTTACGTTTCTTTGAGGAGTTGGAGGCGGGAGAGGAGGAGGACGACGAACCCGGGAGTGCAGGTTTCTGAGATAGCTAGCGTCAGTAGCGATTCGATGGCGGCGCGAAAGGTGGAACGGAGAAACACGTACTTTGAATAGGCTATCTATATCCGCCATATTGCAAAGTGAATTGTTCGTAGGTGCAACGTGTGTGCGTAGTGGGTAGTGTAATTATGGTAGTATGATGGTGGTGGAGGGGTTTGGGGTGGTGGGTGACTTGATGGGTTCGCGTTATCTGTGGAGGCTGAGAGTGAGCACGAGCCTCAGATCTGCCGATCCTACTAGCTGCTTTGCCGATGTTAACGGTCACGATCAACGAGAATCAACTGAGAGCGGAGAAAGAGAGAGAGAGAGAACGAGAAAGAATAGTAAACGCCACGTATTGATAAATAAACAACCCCAACTGCAGAGTACTTTTTGTAGGAATTGCGGCCCGCAGATACTCCGCACGATCCAATATGTTCTGATCTGCCGACTTTTTAAAGTTCTTGATTTTATCCGTAATTAATCTACAGTGCAGCACTACCCGCGGCCCGGCGCCATTATCGTGATATAGATAGACAAAACTCTTTCAAAGTACTGGCTTTATCCCTAACCCTGCGACGTCTTCATCCAAAATAATCGAGTCCAATCATACCTAGTATTCAAAGGACCTTAACGCCTTGCACCTCCATCTGTAACGTTTAGTGGAAGGATAGTGTACACAAGCTTTTTGTAGTGTCCTTAGAATAGCATGCCATTTCGAACTACGTACGATGGGAATGCTAACCACTTGTGCCAGGTTCATCATACCTACATCTCCCTGGTGGAGCTTTTAAAGTATGATATCGAGGAAGTGGCAGGGAAGGAGTTGAACCTCGTATAGAGGGCGTGATAATTGGGCCTCTAACTACCCAGTGATACTCTGCGAGATTACTCAGCTCCTTCAGCTGAGAAATCCTACGAACTTATCACTCACGAAGTCTTGAGATGACTCGAGCAAGCTGGGTCTCGTGGAAGCCCTAAAATCGCTAAAGTCGGCTCCTCTTATATGCAACACTACTTTTAAAGAGACAGTGAAGACTTCTTAAAGGGAGCATTCACATTGCCTAAGGATATAATAATAAATGCAGACAGACGACCCCCTCAAAGAAACTGCACATAGAATGCTCAGATAAGTAAAACAGTATTTTCTCCCCAGCTCCATGTATTCATCACGAAGAGTAATAATAAGCAAAAACACATGCCCAAGAAAACAAAAACCAACTAAGATATCCGAGAAAGTAACAACGAATGAAAATCTCATCACATTTTGAAAGCGCACCGTCAACAATCAAAGAAAGAAAATGAAAAAGCCCCGCTCACCAATCCCTATACTATGCGAATCACGCCATCAAATTAAAGAGACGATATCAACTAGACTACGAAGAATGTCCAGTCCTTGAAGAAGACTCGTCTTCAAAGAGGGTCCAGTCCTCAGTCATCGAAGAAGGCTCAGTCCTCGAAGAAGGCCCAGTCCTCGAAGAAGGCCCAGTCATTGAAGAAGACTCAGTCCTTGAAGAAGGTCTGGTCATTGAAGTAGACTCAGTCCTCGAAGAAGGCCCAGTCTTCGAAGAAGGCCTAGTCTTCGAAGAAGATCCAGTAATGCTGAATTTAGAAATAGCTGCAGTGGCTGCGGCCGTAGCAGCTGCAACTCCGCGCTGAACCGTGCTACCCCTGGTAGAACGAGAGGGTCGTGACGATTTGGTGTAACGCCTATTATATGCAGTCCGCAGCAAGTCGTGAAGAAGTTGCGGTTCGTCAATATACTTGTCTGCATTTTTCCCCAAGTTGTTAACGAGGTCGTACATGCAAACATTTGAGACGATATAGACACGCGGGGGTGTGTTTCCCTCAGTCCCGTCGCTCCACAGCCCGTAGTCTTTGAGATTATCGTCGAGATTCTCACGGGTCGCCTTGATAAAAAAGTCACGCGCCTCGTTGTAGTCCATTTCTTCGTCGTTCATCACGTTCTGGATGTGCATATTTGCCTTGGAACGAACGATAAATGCAGGAATCTGAAAGCGCCGACAGTTCTCGAGAATATCGGCATCGATTTTGGTGAAACGCTGCAGATAAGATTAGTAAGTTGCCCTGTCAATAAGTAGTGTCGACACTTACGGCATCGTAGACCAAAATGATGAAGTCGAAGATGAACAGGCCCTGCTGGTTAAAATATTGCCAGGCGGGTATCTTTGCTGTGCCCGCGCCTGGTACATCATACCATACAAAGCGGGGGTACGGAGGCTCAGTGCGAGGATCCGGATAGCGCGCGACAGCAGTTGTCGTTTCGACTACTCCAACTTGAGCGGCACCGCGGTCTTTCTTCCTAAGGCCACGGAATGCGTTGATCAACGAAGACTTTCCGCTACCAGAAGGTCCACTAACTGCGAAGTGCAGAAGGTTCTCGTTGTACTGAACCCTCACCTTGGCGGCCTCAAATTCTTCCATAGTGGGTAATACAATTGGTTGAATCCCGTTAGCAAGGTTGTAATTGGTCTCTTTGACTTGCTGCTGAAGGGCGTCTTTCTCTTCGTCCGCAAGTCGTTGTGCTAACTCGGCATCCTTCCTGGACTGTTCTTCTCTCGCCTTAGCTTCCGCCTCGCTCGCCTTTGCTTCCTGCTCCTTCCTTCTTGCCTCCTCCGCATTCTTATTTGCTTCCTCCGCCTTCCCGGCTGCCTCTGCCTCCCGCTTTTTTGTCTCTTCTTCGCGTCGCTGGGCTTCTTCACGAACGCGCTTCTCCCTCTCTTTCAACAGCTCCTCCTTCTTCCTGGCTTCTTCTTCCTTCCTCTTTGCCTCTTCTGCGTTCTTATTGGCTTCTTCTTCTCTTCTCCTCGCTTCCTCCGCCTTCCTATTGGCCTCCTGTTCCATCCTCTTTGCTTGCCCCTCCCTGCTGCGAAGCTCCTCTTCCCTCATTTTATTTTCTTCTTCTTCACGCCTCCTCCTCCTTTGTTCTTCCTCGTTACGCCTCCTCTGCTCTTTCTCCTCTCGCCTCCTCTTACGTTCCTCCTCTTCTCGTCTTTGTTTCCACTCTTTCTCCACTCGCTTTCTTTCACATTCCGCTTCTTCTTCCTCGCACCTTCTCCTGAAATCTTCTTCTTCTCGTGTCTGTCGATCCTCCTCGATCCTTTGTTTCAGTTGGCTAACAGTATCGTTGTGCGGCTCAGGCGGGGATGTGAATAAGTTGATCAATGCTGGGATTGCAACACCCAAAACACCCAAAGTGATAGACACAGCAGCACCCATCTAATGTAGAGCCAAGTAATTATCGTTGTGAATGGAACTCGTGCGGATTCGGAAGTGAAAGGGTGATTGCCAAGCTGTGGCCGTTAGGGAAACATCAGTACAATCAACAAGTATGGCCGCCACACTTGCCTCGTAATATTTTTTGCAGGTGCTGAGATAGGGATGATAGCCTAGAAACTAGAACGGAGGGTTGCAAAAAGGTAATGAAGTGAAGATAGAAGAGGTTCGGGAGAGGGGATTTATATAGCATAGGAGGCTCGGTGATGAACGATGGATTAAAGAGCGGTAAGGCAGCAGCAAACAAATGGACGAATACCCATCCACCATCAACCCCGCCATGACTCATGAGAGGTTTTGTGCCGTATGTTTGCAGAAGATAGGCAAGGCTGCACCCTGCATGTATCATATAACAATCCACAAACCTTCGGCGCTATTATTTTTCCGGTCACCGGCCACCGGCCACTTCGGCACAGCACTCAATTGGGTTCTGGGAGTATGCATCTACCCCGCAGTTCTGTGCGTTGGTGCTTGATGGTTGGCTCGTCGATGTCTCTGTCATGTAGGTGAGTTTGATTGATTTTAAGTACAGTAGAAACGAACACGAGGGCCTTGTATTTATCGTATTGGTGCAGGTGTACGAACACGCGTGCCTGGCGCGAAAGGCGCAGGTGCGGGAATGTGCATGATGTGTGCAACTCGCGGATGCCGTTGTCATTGGTTCTGCAGGGTGCACAAACTTCACTTTACATACTGTTATCGCGGGAGATAATAGTGAGCACTGGTTGAAATATAGCAAACTCTGCATACTCGATGGTGTTTTTCAGCTCATCATGCTGTCGTAGCAAAGCATCCATGCATGAGCTTATTGCGACATCAGGAAAATTATCCAGCTCCGCTCACCATTCTGAGCGCGAACTTTTGGAGCAAATACCTAGCATTCCTGGCCGCGGCCCAATTAAATCCCGCGTTTTTCTCTAATCTATAGAAGAGGTATGCATAATTACTTAGAGAGTGGGGCCCTATTCGAATGGGGCTATACTCGAATACCAAGAACGTTGGTTAAGGCCATTTTATTTTTTACAGCAACACCATCGCTCATCAGCCGTATTTAATTGTCCCTGAAAAAACACACTGTATCTTCGCTACATTCTAATCCAAGAACCTTGTTAGAAAAACCAAATCTCGCTGACTTATTTTTGTTTGATGTTTCGAATAAATTTGATGGGGTGACAAGGATCGGGCTTGGTAATATCCTACCTTCCAGCGCGCGCACGTGTCCGTTAGACAACATCTCACAAAGACCCTCCATCAACCATTTGCAGCTACGGCCATAGAGTTATGAATACGAGGCTGTTCCGTCGTCTCAGGGCCATACCAGTTGTTGTATCGCTAGAAACGGTGATTAGCCGTTAATGGTGTCAAAGCACTAATATGTCTGCTTTGAGGATAGTATTTGGGCTTGTACTCCAAAACAAAATGGCAACCATCTTTTTTTTGGAGTCATGCGTCAGTTCCAAGATTGAATGTTATTATAATCCCTAGAGTGCCTCGGCACTACGCAGCAGCATATTAACAAACTGGTCGGATTTTTAATTCTCTCTGAACACATTATTGGTGCCCTTGTCGACACATCACATTCAACTGTGAGAAACTCGATCTAGATGAAGAACAAAAAAAGTAAAGAGCAGAAACGGGAAGAATGAAAGGATTTCGTCGAATTGCTAGACATTTCATGACAAGGCAAAGAGAAGAACCCGACGTAACTGCCGCACTAGCAAAAGTGCAAATCGACTATAGGCTGCGCTACGCGCACACGCACGATACAGACACATATGTAACACTCGAACCTTGGATAAATCTGTACAGTCCAGACCAGTCATGACTGACTGGAAACCGGTCTGCCACATCATGATACCAGTTCAGTTCCAGTCTAATTATCCCTCTCACTAAACTGGACTAAACCCGGACTTTTCCAGACTGGTCCCCCCGCGGACGGTTGAGAACATTTCCAAAAGACGTATAACCCGCCAATGGACTCGGTGCATACCCAAAGACCAAAAACTTGCTAGCGGGCTCGCTGCACCTATTTCGGTCAATAATACCGGTAGTACTCAATGCCTTATCAAATCCCGCCCAGATAGGCCCAAGCTTCCCAAAAGTCCGTCCGAGGCGGGCGGATGTCTACCCGATCCCGGACTACGATTTGTCGGAGAGTTTTTGGACTAGGGGACTACCGGGCCCGCGTGTAAGTCGAGTGATGGCTGGGTGAAGCGAGTGATGTGGCAGTGACTGGCCTTAACTCTGATTTTTGCTCATCCACACTTGTTAAAAGGGTCCTGTGCCTAGTATTGGAAGCCTAGATAGGCCGTAGGGAGTGATCCTATACAATCAGCAGGCAGAGAGAATTGATAGCAGCACTGTAATTGAAGGTAGAGTTTCTAGCAGAGGTTAGCTTGGTTATTGTATCATAGAGTGGAGTTTTATCAAGTTAGCTCCTTTATAACTGTATATAGTTGGTTGGTTTTGAGTTCTAGGTCGATTGAGATGTCCGTTAAGAAATTGTGGGGTTTGTTATGGTGGCTGGGTTCGCGCAAGGGTCCAACTATCATATATTGTCCGACTGCTGGATAACCTACGTTAGATAAGCAGTGTCTAGGCATAACTAGTGATAGACTTTCGGGGTGTGGGCTTCTTTCTTCGTTTTGTATCCATCTTCTATAAGTTACAGTCGTTATAGCCATCCTCTTCACCTTCGAGCTCGTATTGTGCATCTTTTGCGTTACGCTCTCTCTTTCATGTTTCTTCCTCTTTTGCGTCGTGATTTGTTGGGAAGTACGTTAAGAGTCTTGTTTAACTTACTGCTATTACTTTACAAGAGCAAAGCGAAAACCATGTCTCGATTTGAAGGTACTGTTTCACCTAATCTCATGCCATCGTTATAGTGCAGAAGCAGACTGACAAACTAGTCTGGTGACAAGACACGGAACAAGTACGATCCCTTCTAGACTACTTTCGATGTTCGATACTAACATGTCTTCCAAAGCGTATGTCCTGAAGTTTTTGCCTTGATGACTGCAATTTACTAAATTTCACCTGAGGATAAATTTAAAATTGAGAAAGATCAAAATTATACTGTCCTCGAAAGGCGCTCTCAGTGTCTCATCATAGAGACGCAGGACAAGTTAAAAATCCAAATAAATAGGACTCTCTCACTTAGGGATGTCATTTTAAAGTAAGAATTCTAGATTTAGTTTCTTCAATGTCGAATCAGCTGTGCTAATTATAATAGAAAACGACTTCATCCATTGCAACGCGCAACGTATTGTCTAGCAGTGTACTCCAGAAATTCGCGAACAGGGACAGGCAAGGTCTCCGATGGAAAGCAATTTTTATTGGGTATGGCATACTCCTTACGGCTGCAAATTGCGTACAGAAGTCAGAGGCTGTGTATGATCAAATCGTATGCTCCCTGATTTCGAAGCTCTTTTGCTACATACTAACCCCGCTAGTGCGCTTATGACGTTCAGCGTTCGTCTATAAATATTGTACGACAAACTCGCGTAGGGAAAGCACTGGGACTGCAAGGAGGTGGAAGTAATTGGATTTCTCGACGGTAGGATGCGTCAACTGATGACTTTCTTTCAAGTGTCGTCAGAATTCCCAATCATCTGGACCTGGCCCTCCTAAAGATTAAGGGAAAAGACCTCTGAGAAATGACGAGGCCGCACTTCCTGCTCTTGCGAGTGCGGAGAAGATTCGAGCTGTCTTCATGGGATACAGGCATCCCAATAGTCTGTCCCGTCCGTCAAACTGAGACCGGACTAAAGTTTTCGGGGCTTAAAGTTTTAGAACTGAACGGACCAGGGCACTCCATGACAAGACTACAAGACTGCGGGCCCTACAGTCCATTAATTGGCCCCCACAGAAATTGAGATTCAACTTAATGAAGTTTAAAATCCCCCAATTCGGTACAAGTTCATCTCGGCTGAAGATTTGTTCCGGGATGTGTGTCATTCCAGAGCCGGATATACTATATCGGGCTCTAGTCAAGACTACAGTCATCTATACCGGGCTCTGGTTCTAGCGTTTTCTGCCCAGGGCAGACCAGTCCTTTCATACTCATGCCCCAGGCGGGACGACGATGTCGGACTAACTTATACCTTGCAGATGTTTTCTTTTATCTTGAACCAAAAGGGTCGCTGTGTTTGAAGGCTGCCCATGCTCTTAGAAGAGCTCGAACTCGAGTTCGGAACGTCGAACAATGGTTGGGAACCCTGGTTGGATACAACAAGCCGGTCGATGTAGACGCGCCGCTGGTTTTACAATACTCCGAATCGGTAAAAACAAAAGATTTATGACGAGCGATTAGAAGTCTTAAGCCTGGCGTTGTTTCCGTCTCAACGGGGGTTTCAGGGATTGGTGGCTTCAACGGTGTTTAGTAACACCATTTGCTACGACATTAGTATCGTGTCACCCGGAGAGTGGGACTGTAACCCTGGCAGCGAGTGATGCTTGTGGGGGGGTGGGTGGGATTTCGTATTTCGTCTTGTTTTCCTTCGATTTGCTCGTTCTCTAGCTCTTGTCTCACGGGAAAATTTGTCCCCAGCGCACTTGTTACCGTCTAGGTATGTTTGTAACATACTAGCCCTGATGCAAGTATTCCTATATGTCTCGGGAACGGCAGACAAATGATAAGCGCTACAGGTTACGCCACCCGGCGATTACCTTATAGGACCGTGCACCACGGTAAGCTATGCATCAGCTCTTTGTTTACGATTCGAATTCTGACCACGTAAAGCAATCTATCCAGTCAAGTTCAACGGTAATAACCAGTTTATCGCCTTAGAGGGGGTATGATAATCCGTAATGCCTAAATCCTTATCTCATACTGATCTACTCGTACATGGATGGAAAGTAAAATTGTGGATGTTTTAACCTCAGGCCAAACAAACCAACGGGGGTAAAGATTAATTATAAACATTTCCCGATTTCGCCATCCAAGTACAAGGGCAATCAATATGCTTGGTACTCCACCAATGAAACCCCATAACAAAGAAATCATGGGAGCGAGGGGAGATTAGGTTTGAAACCCTGCGGGTCTCTAACTTCTAACATTTCACTATATAACTCAGCAATACTGTCAATTAGTAAGAACAGATCAATCTTGCACGTAGCCGGAGTTCAATTGCCAATAATAGTATGCATGTGTGTGCAGGATGATTCGGTGGCTACTGGATACAGCACGTCTCAGAATAACGCAGGGTTGGTATGTTGCCTCTTGTGTTTGCACTCACCTCATGCGCAAATACCCAATTTACTTGATTGAACTGGAGACTGGCTAACATTGGGTTTCAGATCCCGATGTGTAATATGATTGTCGTGCATAGCTTTGAGGCCTTCCGACAATTGCTTCGCGATTACTTTAATGGTGTTCTGAGTGTGCTCACTAGTATCTGTTGAGGAACAGGGCAACACATAGTCGCCGAGGCTGTCGAGTTCAATGTATTCCATCAATATGTAGAGGAAATCTTGATCTTCATGCCATGCTTTGAATTTCACGAAACGTTCATACTATAAGCATCATCAGCATTCCTCCGATACTCGTGACAGAAACTCCGTATGCGTCGGGGAACCTCATTACTTATACCTCAGACATTATGGCGAAATTTTGTACCTCTCTCACAAACGACCGTTCCTGCTCCTTTGTTCCGTCCTGAGCCCCCTTGGGTATTCTCTTCACCGCCACCACCTCTTGATATCTTGGCGGGTGCGATGGTATGTTGTTAGGGTGATGTCTACGAGCGGTGAGGCGTTAGCCATGGGGGCTACTGTGAGGCGACTAGGCCTACGTATGATCTGTAGAAACCGCTGAGGTAGGTTGCTTAATCGACGGCCGATCTGATCCTGGCCCGTCTCCCGTAAGTCTGTTGGTGAAATTAGTCCACTTAATACTGTTTTTCTAGATGTACGACTTGACGAACCTGCCACCCGATCCGATACTTGCCATGGGTATGTTCACCTTGCAAAGATTCCATATCATTTCCCTCCAAAGCGCCTGAGGTTACGGTTTGTTGGAACAACGAAACAACACGGGTTCGGTTCTGTTGAATCACGCTTCTGGAAACACCAGCGTCACGAAGATCCCGACGAAGCTGTCGCCACTCTTCTCTTCCCCCAAAGATTCAAACGACTCAACAGAATCCCTTCTCAGTAACATGCTGAGTTTCTGATCAATCCTCGCGTTTGATAGCCTGTTGCTCGGAGTCAGCACACATCAGTCAAAAGAAGTCATGAAAATGCACATCTGATCAGTGGCACAGAATGCACCAAGCATTGTACTATTGGACACAATATGATCTCTCAGAGCTGTCACATTGCCTTGCGACCATCGAAGGCGATTAAGAGTAACCGTGCTGTTGCCATCCCCCAAACGCTTGAGCTTGGCGAGCAAGTTCTCTAGATCTGTGAGAACCTCTCGACACCCTATCACCAGCTCTCGAAGGCCTTCCGTATCTCCGTTGAGTTGTCTTGTTAGAAAAACGGCCTCCGTCTTTTTAAGGACAATATGCAAACTATGGACTTCGCTCGATATGTTACCGAAGTTGCTAGGCGCTTCTTTACAGGAAGTGTAGACTGACCAGGCGAGCTGGGAAACCGCGATGATGTCTCCAATACCGTAGCCTGCATTCATTGCCGTAAGGACGGAGGGTAAGGAGGAATAAATAGAGGGCGGAGGCGCACTAATGATATGAAAGGTCGACTCGCACCGTCGTGGGTGTGGAGGTGTGAGCTGTTGTTGAGTTACACCGCTTCCGTGCTTCAAAACCAGGTAGGCAGTGCCTGCCAACGAAACGCACTAACAACTCCCAATCAATTGTAACAGGAATTTGTGCTGACTTTCCGGTCCGAATACCATATCCAAACGGATCACAGCGGCAGTCAAAGCCAATAAGATAGCTCACAAAACCTCCACTTGCATGTGCATGTAAGCCCGTAAATCAGCTTTGGTTTGCTGGGCTCAGGGCACCCGAAACCAACAAAAGACTTAAAGTCAGATAGCAATCCAGAAGAAGTAGGGAACTAATCGATACCTCAGTGTCGATACGGCAAATACATAAAGACTTCTGCAAGACACTTTGTAATTAAAGCCTGCCTGAAGTATATCCCAAATACTTGCGAAGACTTTGCGAAGCCAGAAAGCCGATAAAGTCTCGTAGAAGCATGTTTACATTTCCGTATTGACACTAAGGTAGAAGTAGCATATGTACCTATTTACTCGCCTATGTAGAGTACTTACTGCAAAAAAGGATGAGATATGTCATGTATTTGTCAATTAAAGTTATAGTAAGATCTTAAACCAGCCCAAATTTCTATATACGGTCGAGCAGGTACTTACATACACTACGGGGGGCTCGAATAAGTACATAAGCCTCACATGGGTTTGAAGTGAGGCTATCATGTTTTATTAGGTTGATGTGGTGCTGTTTCAATTTGCAGGCTGACATGTGGAAAACCAATTTGTTAGCAACACCGAAATGTAAGCCTGTCTGATTTGACAGCAGCACAAGTCTGGGAAGGTTGGTAGAGTTGACAGGCTTAAAGTAGTGTGTAATGCTTGCACAGTGGTTAGGTTAATAGGTTTAACAACCTGACATCAACCTGTCAGTAGTAGAGGATGTTGCTGTGATGAGAATTTTTTCGGTTACAGTGTAGAGCTGCAGATTTCACCAGCTTCCCATCTTTGCTGCAGCACATAGCAGCAAGTGTTGGAATTGGGATGATGGGTTTATCACTTTTAGGATCTACTTTCATCTTTAGATTACATTCCCACTGCTTCCATAATTTTTATGTGTATATGTGGGTGCGAGGCATGCAGCTGCTGTATATGGTGGTGATTATTATAATGGTGATAGTGATGGTGATGGTGATGAAAGTGGTGGTTGTCAACGGCAGAGTCTGCTGCGGCGATGGCTGCTACGGCGATGGCTACTGCTACGGCGATGGCTGCCGCAGCAGCCATCTCTTGACAATCTGACAAACCTGACAGGCTGACATGAAGGCTATTAGGCTGTCACTCAAATACGCCTGTAAGGCTTGCAATGGACAGCAGGGTCAACAACTGTGATGGCCGAAAATACCTAACAGCCTAGGAGTGAGGAAAACATGTCAAACTAGGTTGTCAAAGATGATAGCCCCATGTGAGGTTCATGACATGCTTACCTATTTAATCAAACCCCCCATAAAGTACTTAAGTAGCTAGGTACCCAAGAAGCAAGTTCCAATCGGCGCGCGCAATTTTAAGCACCAATCGCCACGTTGGAGTAGTGGTATTTCAAGCACGTGGGTGATTTGACCCGATTCTCAACGCTAATCACTGGGATGGGACGCAAGTATCGCTGAGAAAAAATGAGGGTTGAAAGAACAGTTGTGTTACCGAGGAAAAGCGATAAAACGTCACCACAACGTTTCAAATTGTTTTTCCTCGCTTGTAAAGTCGTTTTCAGAGCAACAATTGTTACAAAATGGGGCTTGGACGTATCTCGAAGACAGCTTTTTTCCTAACGGTACTTATTGGGGCGAAGGCTAGTCTTGCGGTGGTTAACATTGAGGCTCAGTACATCAACATGGCTGCACCGTATGGACTATATACTCCATCAATGAGGCAGAGTAGGCACACAGTTCATGCTTCAGGAAGATGTGCATGCACAGAGACGCCCCTGATTGACAAACAGCGCGCTTAGCGGCTATCTAAACAACGCCACAACTACAGATGTTTGCCTGCAATAACTCCCAAAACCGCCCCAGACCTCACATGTGAATGAAATACCCCAATTAGAATGTTGAAAATGTATCGGCGGCCGTGTTTGAGTGAGTGATATCGCGTATTTCAATTGAGCAGTAAGAGGACGGGATGAGATCCATTCGTGTCACTCAGAGAATATCAAACTGTAGCTATGCCAGCTTGTGGGGCAAGGACGGGATAAGATCCATTTGTGTCACCCGGAGAGAATCAAAGCATAGCTATGCTAGCGAGTGACACTTGTGGGGATGAGGGGTAGTGGGATTTCGTGTTTTCTTTTGATTTATTTGCTCTCTAACCCCTGTCTCACACGAAATTAGTCCCCCAGTATCCTTATCATCAGACTTTCTTGTCCGGGTATGTTTGTACTGTACTTTACATATATCGTAACAGCACTAACGCAAGTATTGTTACATGTTTCAGGAACGGCGGTCAAAATGATAAGCGCTACAGGTTACATCACCCAGTTGTTGTTGTTGTTTATTCATACTGTATTCACTCTTACTAGAGTATGACAGAGCCTAATAACCCCTCCGCCTCCCACCCACTACCCTTCGTCCCCGCTGACAAATGAAAGATAAAAGATGAAAGATGAAAGATAGAAAGACATAAACCCGTTGCCCGCGCATACCCGACAGAAAAAAAGAAAAGAAGAAAAGGAGAGAGAAAGACCGCCGCCCCCCGCACCTGAGGAACTTTCCGACGTCAGTAGCCGCCAGGAAATTCACCACCGCTTGATCGCACTCTTCCATGGAAAACAGCTCAGAGACCTGCACGTGTCGGTATCTGCTCGCTTTCCAGCCCGTCACCTTCCCCACCGCTTTCCAGAGCACTTTCTGCTGGTCTCTCCACCGGCTGCAGTGGCGGAAGAGGTGCTCCCGCGTCTGGGTTACATCACCTAGTGTTTATGGCACCATGCACTGCCAGCTAGCTAAGCTAAGCATCAGCTCTTGTTATATTAACGATTCGAATTCTGACCACGCGAACAATCAAGTTCAAGGTAACAACTAGTTGTAGATAATCACTTATCGCCTTAGGAGTACGAAAAATCGTAATACCTAAATCCTTGGCTCGTACTGATCTGTTCGTACCCACCGTACATGGAAAGTGAAATTGGGAATATTTTAACTTCGAGCTAAACAAACTAATGGGGGCAGAAATTAATTATAAACATTTCCCGATTTCGCCATCTAAGTACAAGGGCGATCAACATGGCAGATGTGCTTGGTACTCCACTAATGAAACCCATAACAAAGCAACCCTAGGAACGAGGGAGATTAGGTTTAAATCTCCAACCTCCAATACTTCACCTTACAACCTAGCAATACTGCCAATCAGAAATAACAGATCAATCCTGTAGCACCAGAAGATCAATCTCGTAGCCCGGTTTCAGTCGCCAATAATAGTGTGCGTGTGCAGGATTCGGTGGCTACTAGGTACCACAGGGTTAGTATGTTGCCTCTTGTATCCCGCAGACATTGCTCTCATCTCAAGCGCAAACATGATTGAACTAGAGACCGGGTAATAAATTGTTTTACATATCCGGCTAGACTTGGTCGATCGGGCGAAATCCGGTGGATCGACCATGAACCGATCGTCGCCGCAAATAGATGATGTCAGGAGTGTCGAGCGAGAAATCTGGTATGTTTGAGGCTGATGAACCTATGAGGTCATACTGTTTTGAACTGTATATATATATATTGCAGCCTATCTCAAGCAAGTCTCCTCTAAACGAGACGTGCAATTCCGCTATCGCTGCTTCCTCCCCTACAAGAATTTCTCCCGGACGAGGCACTTCAGTACTGCTTTCATATGCCAGCAACTGTTTCCAGACGGGATACCGAAGAGTGAGGACTGATAGGGTACGCTGGCACTTCTCCGTTCTCGCAGTCCTCAGACGATTGGATGGGGTGCGTCAACTCATTCTAAAAATGTAGCAGAGAGGTGTCTCAAGAGCGTGCCAAGTATGGAAATACACCCAGTCTTGTCTCCAACGCCTTTGCCGCAGTTGTCTGCTACCTAGTCCGGTTAAGGTTATGGGTTAGAACTGCAATCACGATGAGCCCGGAGACCACAATAGTATAGTAGTGGGAATTCCAATCATTCTTAGGGGAGCCTTCCATCGCTCTCTCTCACGTGGATTCTGCGCACTGTCAGCGAAACTGTGGCACACATGTCCTTAGATCCAGCACGAACAGATACCGTCTTTAAAGTGAGATCTGGGCCGATGATAGCGTCGGTTCGCCGGTTTCGACACCCACTCGGGGATCTTATCAAGGCAAATCCAGTGGCGACCGCACAATACAGCCCTCCAATTTTAGGCAGGCTAGAGGTAGAAACAAGACGAGGTTCGAGACGGAGGTGTTCATTTGGTTCGACGGGACTTCCATAGACGTCGCGGTGCATCGATGCGGGCTCGAACGCGAAGGACTCGGAGATGGCCGGTTCTCTATAGGTCACGAAACTCTCCTTCTCTTTGGAGGGAGCACTCGGGGGGCTCTTACTGTTGAACTATGGTCATCAGTCAGTGTTTACCCTCTTAATATTCGTCGAATAAAGGAAAAGAACTCGGCTCGACCTAGGGTTTGCATCTCGACAATAGTAACCTGCACCGGGACAAGGTTTGACTCGGTCTTTGTCGCCACCACCTCGCCTTTTGTCAAGAAACCCTTTTTTCCTCCAAAGGAAAGCCCACAGTTGTCGAAACTCAAATACCAGTAGCTTCAACAAGGAATTGCTCTTAGCTGATTTAGTCCAGTTGTTTGATCCCCTCTTCTTCAATAAAGTCAACCCGTTAACGACTTTTCCAAGAAAGGGCTATCGACAGGTGCAAAAGGTAGTCTTTACAGTTAAGAAGAACCAAGAGCCGCAATCGTGAGACCTTGGAGTGTGAGTTACTGTACCTCTTCGCTTGAGTGGGGGGGGGGAGGGCGTAGCGGACGAGAAAGGAGGACATTGGAGACGTTGTGATGTTGTGAATGGAGAAGCGAGTGTACCTTATGCTTCATGGTGGCGCTCTGTCGAGAGAGGCTCTCAGGGGGCAGCTTATGGAATGTGGAGACAGGGAGCTGGAGACGCAACTGTAAATAATGGGTTCGCACGTTTAGCCGCCGGAGCTGCCCGGAAGGGCTGCAACTTTGCAAAATTCATCCTCTCCACCAACGCCAGGAAGAATGAAAGAGCTTTAGAAAAGATGCTGGGAAGGCACCTATAGAGAAATACTTTCAGATTTTTGGAAGGGCAATAGACACGGCCGGCTATTCATCCAGCAGTGCCGGAACTTACGGACTCGACTCCAACATATATACTCTACTAACAAACAAAAATATTAAAGCACCTACTAGATACACATGATAACCAAATTCAACGGTAGTGCGACTTCCCATCTGCAGCCATATCAAGCATGATGTCGTATTTAGTACTGCAGTACAGTATGTTTGGTTCAAGTTATTTTGGAAATGGGATGTATCACAACATAAATATGGGTAGGCACGAAGGTACTATGTGTGGCAGATTGGAGTAGCCTGGGAGTACACTTTCTTGTTAATGGTTGAACAGATGATCCTGCAGGCTGCAATACAGGTAAAGCCGCAGCTCCTCGTCAGCACGGCATACATCAAAGTCTTCATCTTCCATCTCACTCAATAACTCTATCGGCGGAGTAAGTCCTTGATTTGTGTAGCATACAAACTCAAGGCATCTTCCCGCCTCACCCAAGAAAGACTTAGAGAATAGAAACATCAACACACAGTCCCAGTCCGGCCATCTTCCCATCATCATAACACCACGCAATATGAGAACCAACATCCAGACCCGGCCTGACCAACCTCCCATCATCAAGAAGTAAAATGAAACATCAACCCAACCCAACCTGAACAATGGGGATGTGATTCTCTGAGTGCAGGATTCATTGGATGTGAGTTGTCTTGAGATGGTGCGAGCGGCCAGCCGCGACATGATTCCTTCTTTAACAGATCTATGGCGATATCCTTCTAGAGATCTATCATGCTCCCAGCGCATTCGAGAAATTTTCGGCTTCATTATAGAGCGAGATCGATATCAAGATATACTATGAAAATTAGGTTAGCATGTAACATCAGAATGAAGATGCCTCAGGAACACCTAGACTTACATATTACACCCCGCTTAACCAGCGCCCCTCAAATACCTTCTTGGCTGTAGGCCTGTTTTCCGGATTTGCTTGAAGAAGTTCGTGAATTGTTGTTACTCCGGCGGGGTTGAGATTCCATCTGACGTTCAAACCCAACTTCGGGCGGATGTTGTTATCTTTAGCCGAGTGATAGTAATCCCTAACACTTTGGATGGTTTTAAACGGTGTGCGAGCTTTCGCCATCCAATGAAGCACACATCCTAAGGACCAAAGATCGATGGCAGTTGAATAACCTTCTTGAGAAGAGTTGTTAATCTCCGGGGCCTGATAAAGATCTGTACCGACATTGGTCCTGTATTGTGTCGAGCCACCTGGGGGAACCAGCTTCGAAACCCCAAAATCGGCGATGATAACGCGAATGGGATCCACAGAACGGACTAGAATATTCTGCCACGAAGAAATCAGCTACCATTAAAATCGGGAGAAAGGGTTAGAAGGACTAACATTAGGATTCAAATCCCGATGAGCGATTCCACTTTCGTGCATAATCTTGAGGCCCTCGGCTAGTTGTTTCGCAACCGCCTTGATATTGTTCTCGGTGTGCTGCTTTTTAACCGTTCGAGGAAACACACAGTCATGAAGGCTGCCAAGTTCGATATACTCCATTACGATATAGAGAAAATCCCAGTCTTCATGCCATGCTTTAAACTTCACAAAATGTTCATACTAGAACGATTATTAGTATGCATTGATCACAGCGGGAGAGCCTCATACTTGGGACATCATGGCGAAGTTCTGCACCTCCTTCATGAATGACACCTCCTTCTCCAAAGACCCCAAGGTCCGAGCTTTTTTGGCAATCCTCTTCACTGCTACCACCTCGGGGTACTCCGAATAAAGCGTCTTGAAAACAATACTGAAGCCCCCTCCTCCGATCTCCTCCAACAAATTCCATGTACCGTTCTGAGGGTTGATCTTCCACTCCTCAACTCTGCGATAGCGTTGGTACGCTGCCAATTGGGAAGCAGGCTGAGAAGGTTCAGCCATGGGAGTTGCTGTGTTGCGGCTAGTGCTATGAGATTGCTGAGGTTGATTCAATCGACCACAACTCCGGAGGATCCAAAGACGCAATATAGTACACGCTTTACTAAAAGAACTAACCATCGGAAGGCTTTTGTAGAGTGTACGAGGAAGAAGCGTGGCAGGGGGTGCAAAAGCTTGTTATATTATTGCATTGTGGCACCATACGAAATGTGTTCATTTGCATAGTATCCCTGAAACTATTCGTGTGTGCGCAGTTGCTGCTTTGTTTTTCATCAAGTTGTAGAACCATGTGATTACGCCTTGTATAGTTTCTTCGAATTCCACTTTCAAAGATTTGTGCCGTACTCTGGCTGCATATAGCGAATAAGAAACTTACGAGAGTGAAAGCTTAAAGGTTACCCCCTTAATTAGGCGGACCAAACAATTCCTTTGCGCCTCATTAATATCTCGGCCTTGGTGCTCCTCCACGTAAACATAGATACCTGTGCAGATCAATGCTTCTACCATCCTTGGAGACCCTAGTCCTGAGATCGAGAATTGTAATCCATTTATAGATCTGAATATCGACCGCACCAATGACAAACACGAACAACACTCAGGTCTGCCTAACTTTGCCTAAGCCTGTCGGAAAAATCCCGTCTCATTTTCCCTCCTACCTCTTCTGTATCTTCCTTATGTTATCCCTCTTAGAAGTAAAAGCTGCCGCCGCGTTGCACCTCCCATCTAACACCTGCCCGTTTCTCGGGGAAATCGGAATGTTAATGTTTTACCTCAATTCCTGGCCTGGGGCTGGTCTTTCTTTTTTTTG
>Ga0307512_10002132_pt1 | contig 25966 bp, 25 predicted proteins | sample 14_EM_MG_FD_200267 | JGI IMG/M metagenome (GOLD analysis project Ga0307512, IMG submission 200267) | Populus trichocarpa ectomycorrhiza microbial communities from riparian zone in the Pacific Northwest, United States - 14_EM | ecosystem: Host-associated > Plants > Roots > Unclassified | place... | reverse complement strand
CGCATAGTATTTCTAGAAGTATTTTTTGTTTCGGAACTTGCAGAGTGCCAGCATCGGCTGTATTGCGGGAGTAATCGCGATAGTCGGGGGTAGTCTGCTTCACCTCGTCGGGTTCAAATCGGAATGCAGTCTCAAACCAGTCTGACGTGATGACCGGAACTACAGGACTAGCGGGAGAGGGTCAGCAAGGTACTCGAGCAGGTTTATAAAAAGGACTCTTAACCCTCGCTTGCGACGGTTGCACGGGCCGTCTCACCAAGTGGAGAATCATCAACGAACCATCGATGGACAAACGACCAACGCGGCGCACTGCGGTGCGCAGCGCCAGCCACTACCCTCATTAATACTCAAATATCAGCCTGGACTCAAACCTCGTCTCTGCACCTCCTCAATCCTCAACAAGCACGATGGCAACCGACCCCGCCATGTCAGTTGAGTCCGCAATGCAGCTGCGATTTCCGCCCTTTCCGGAGGCACCTGATGGTATCGAGGTCATTCCCTTCCATTTGTTCCATCCCTCGGGGATCCGGGTTCCGATCGATGAAGATGACGATGATTACCAATATGGGTCGGGGGTGGGGATCGAGCGCGACGGTCTCGGCATACTGACCATTCCTCTGCGTGTGAAACACACCACGGATAACTTGGAAAAAAAGAAGAAGCGGAAGAAGAAGGTCAATGGCGCACAGCAAGTCCAGGTTGCTCCCGAAAAGCCCAAGACGTGGTGGGAGGTCTGGGAGGAGCTCGAGGAGATCAGGAGGAATGCCTATGATGCGTCAGTATACACTTCCTCCATTACACCCTGCGTTCCGTACGCTGAGCCGATGTAATAGGAACATGGCTGCTATCGACCGCCTCTACCAGGCGGGCGTCGACTTTAAAAATGGTCGTTCATGGCCAACGGCGACGCAGGGCGTACAGCACGTGTGGGACATCGTACGCCACACTATCTTCGTTTCATTATATGTGATCTCACTGTTTTTCCAGTTTCGCATATATATCGGCCTGCTCCAGCAGACTCCTTCCCCCCCAACCAAAGACGCAAATCCGGAAGCCGATGCTAGATCAGATGATTCCGAATCGGACTCGGATGACCCGGATGATGCATTGGCTAATGACAAAGACGATGGCAATCGTATGGAGACCTTCCTGAACGACCCAGAATTGAGCATGAAGATATTCTTTTCGTCCCACTTCCGTGAACGCGGTCTCATCTGGTAATCTACATGATCCTGTTCGCTACGGTGGCGGTGCCACTTACTACCTCCATCCAGGTCAGAGCCACGGTGCCTCGCCACGCCCATCCTAGTGTCCTTCTTCCTGCGCTATCTCATCCGCAGTCGTGTCTTCCCTGAGCCAGAGTACGAACGCCCCGTGAAACGTGCGCTCGAGATCGTCGAGCTCGCGCGCATAGAGCTCCCCAATTCCTGGAAGATGGGCCGCGCGCTTCCGGATACCTTCAGCGATGGCTGCAAAGGGATATGGGGCTCGATGCAAACCATGTGGGTCGTTCCTAAGGACGCATCACAGGACAGCACAGATGAGCGCGAGACAAAACGACAAAAATTGAGCGACTCGGAAGACACTGGGTCACCGAGCCCCGAGAAGCCGTCCACGGGAGTAGAGGCAGAGAACCCTACCGAGTCCAGTTCTGCGCCTGTCGGTGGTGGATGGGGCGCTGCTGTTGGGGAGGAAGGAGAAACCACGGAAGGATGGGGCCCGACGGCGGGTTCATGGGACGACACACCTCCCGTCCCCACTACCGAGGGCGATGAGCCCGTTCATGAGTTGGCACCGCCGATCTGGGACGCGTCCCTCGTCAACGTTCAGGCTTCATGGGATATCGAGATCTCCACGCTTGTGCCGCTCCTGGGGCCAACCGCCTTCCCACTGACGCACACGACGGGTGTCGTCGAGCAGTCGACTCGGCGCATCGTGCGCGTCGACCCCCCACGCGCACCCCGGCCGCTTGCGCAGAACGCGCCGGCCGCGGAGGCCGTGGAGGAGGACCTCGCGTGCCGCTTTGCGCGGCTCGTCCTTGCGCCGTGGGAGCGCCTCGACAAGGCGACGTACGAGGCCGGATCGGACGTCCTGCCACCCACCGTGCTTGGCACGAGTCGCGGCGAAGTTAAGATTGAGGACGGGGAAGAGGGCGGCGGCGAGTCGGTCGAGCGAGGGGCGCATCGTCCTTGGAAGGACGAGATCTCCGTGTTGGCGGACCCGAAACTGACGGACATACTGATCACGGGTATGGGCATTGGCGCGATCTGGGTGGAAATTGTGCGCGATAAAGACGCTGAGGGCAGTTACGCCGCGCCGTTGAAGAAAGGAAAGGGCAAGAAGAAGGAAGTGCCAAAGTATTGGTACATGGAACAGGTGGTGCACCAGCTCCCGAGCTTCTATATTGACAAGACCGAAGAGATCTGATTCGTTGAAAGCCCCCTCGTTGTCTGCACGAGCTATTATTTTCTTGTCGCATCATGTAGCGTAGCATTGGCCGCAACAATATGATGAAATTGTACTGACATAAGAGGAGACTAGGAAAGGCCAGACTAGGAAGGAGACCTTCCTTTCTCGCTAACCACCATCGCGTCACTCTTTCATCCTCGATCGAGATGCCGTTTGGTGAGATCGTCGTCGGCTCCCCGGGCAGTGGAAAGTCCACGTACTGCTACGGAAAACACCAACTCTTTTCGGCCCTCAACCGACCCATCTCCATCGTCAACCTCGACCCGGCAAACGACAACATTCCATATCCCTGCGCTATCGACATTGCGTCGCTTATCACCCTTCAAGACGTGATGTTAGAGCATGGGCTAGGGCCAAACGGTGGAATGTTGTACTGCATGGAGTATCTGGAGGCGAACTACGACTGGTTAGAAGACCGACTGAAAGAGCTGGGCAAGGACGCCTACGTACTCTTCGATCTGCCCGGGCAGGTCGAACTCAGCACGAATCACAACAGTTTGAAGAAGATAATCGAAAGGCTAGGGAAAAGCGGGTTTCGGGTACGCAATCGCGCTTCTTTCTCCGCCCGTATCACGCTCATGGCAATGGCGGATTTTAGCTGGCCGCGGTGCATCTGTGTGATTCGCATTATGTCACCGACGCGGCGAAGTACGTCTCGGTGTTGCTATTATCGTTGAGGGCAATGCTCCATCTGGAATTACCGCACATCAACGTGTTGTCGAAAATCGACCTTCTTACGCAGTACGGGGATCTCGGTATCCTCCCATTCCTTCATGCGTTTGTTCGCCACGAACGAGGGCTTTTCTCATTCGCGAATAAACAGACTTCAACCTGGAGTTTTACACTGAAGTACAGGACCTCTCCCAACTCGAAAACGCATTGTCGTCCGCCTCGCCACGTTATAGCGCGTTGAATATGGCCATCTGCGAGTTGATAGAGGACTTCGGTCTGGTGGGCTTCGAGACCCTTGCGGTGGAGGTGCGCACACGCCGGCGTTGGAATGTAGACGCTAAAAAAAATGCCCCACGCAATCCGTAGGACAAGCACTCGATGCTGAACCTCACCCGCGCCATCGATCGCGCAACGGGTTACGTCTTCGTTCCACCGGCAGGTAGCGCACCGATACCCGAGGGCACGGCGGCGACAGCGGCAGAGCGCGACCCGTCCGCGGCGCCGGCCTCTGAGCGACCGAACGCGTACGGGCTGACGTCGAGCGCGATGGGCCCGCCCGTCGGGCTTCGCAGCGACGTGCGGGACGTGCAGGAGCGGTGGGTCGACGCGCGCGAGGAGTGGGATGCGTACGAGAAGGCACAGTGGCGCCGTGAGGGCGAGGCGCTGAGCAGGGCGGCGGCGGAGGTCGAGAAGCAGCGGAATCTCAATGTCCGCGAGAGGAAGTGAGAGTACTCTCTGTGTAGTATCGAGGATTGGCATCGCATGTTGGTTGTTGTTGTAAAGCTGTATAACGCCGTTATTGTTGCTGTAATGGTGCAGTGTCCCTCCGATGCTCAGCGCCCAACCAATTGTCATAGGTTATGCGTGTTCAGGCGGGGCTCTGGGCTCGATCCAAGGCCATCCCGGTTATCAGTGGCATTCCATTCAATGATGGGTTTTTTCTTCGATCTCATCAGCGCGCATGCCCTGGGTATTGTGCCCTACGTTCATGCGGCTATTCTATTAATCAAGGAATCACCTACATTCAGAATTGGGAGTCGTAAATCCTAGGGTCCTCCGCAGCTCCTAAACTAGTTCTAGTTGGACGAGTTTTGGAAGAAATAGAAGACACGACACGAGGCGAACGCCACGTGGCCACTCTACAGTGTTCGTTGTGCGGTATCCAAGTCACACGGCCAGCCAGGTACTACTGTGGTATGCATTACCTCTGCGATGACAGCTTACCATATCCTAGACACACTTGAACACCGCAAGCATTCGCTCTGCCTCGGTTCTGTCGACGTACCGGAGTTGTCGTTTGGGATGATCGGACATTGCTTACCTTGCTTCCCAAGTCGTTCCGAAGATTTCAAGGCCTATTCATATGCCGCGGCGTCGCTTGTGAAGGCTATTAGGGTGTCTAGCCTAGGCGAGGTACTTGGGACTCTCTTGGGGGCACTTCTGTGACGAGAATGACTCGTAGTGGGTCGACGAACTTTGCTGTTCTCTGGAATGTGAAGGTCGCCGATTTCTGGATGGCCGTTGTCAGTGTGGGAATAATAATACGCCCTCCAGCCTGGGACTGTATCACATCGATTGCCCTTGGGATTCATAGCCCGGCCTTACTGCTTCCGTGTGGCAATTTGACTGTCCGAACATATTTGTTCCTTGTACCCCCTAGAGTCGGCGAGGTACTCTAGGATAGATGCAAAGCGCCAACCAGTGTCCCGGAAACCATCCCAAGACCACGCTTTGCGGAGCTTGCTCGTTCAGACCACACGGAAGCCTTGCGAATTCCCAAGATCATGGGCTTCATGACCGTACGAAATTTCTCCCTGTCGCGTTTTTCTGATGTGCAATCGGTGTGTGCCAAATTGGGAGGTTTGGCGGACTCCCCCGCCCGCGGATCCTCGACTTTTCGGTCGACTGACAAACATGTCTTTTCGCCTGGAGTAGTGACAGGTACGTCTGGCACATGGCCTTTACCATCCGAGGCATAGCGGCGGCATACGGGACCGGCTTAGCGGGTTTTGTAGGGCTGTTTATTGGCGTTTGGGCCGTGATGCTTTTTTTTTTGGCGTGACGTAGGCATGGAAGCCTGTCCTCTGGGGCCCCCACCAGAGGGATTCGATCTGAACATCAGCCTGAGGAGCGCAAAACATTCATTTAACGGCCCCATGCTAATGTGGCGCTCTTACAGTGTGGGTGAGTCTCTCAGGAAAAAATGAGCCTAATTGATCTACAGATTATGCCATTTCTGTGACCATTTCTCGGGCAATGCCCCTCCGCACAAAAGTCCGTCCTAAAACCCCCTTTGACAGGTCACTCCCTGCCAGCCAGAGCGATCCCCTCAATCACTCAGGGTCAAAGCTTGAAATGTACCCTTTAAGCCCTTAAGCCGGGGAAGACGCCCAATATTCCTTGTCTGAGATACTCCGACGGCGGTTGACAATTGCGGTATCGCGCAGTACGCAATGCAGCTTTTTGCGGTGATATGTGGGCCGTGTGGCCAACCCTCGTTTCTGCACCGGCGGCTCGTACTAGTTGGCTAATTTACCAGTTTGACTTTTAGTCCAACGAGCTGCATTTTTTTCTGTTATCCATGATCCACCACCGTCGAGGCGTTGAGGACACGCTGGCGCACACAGCGTCGCGCAGCGCCAGAGACCAAGACTAATTAGGCATCCAACACGTGCCACACGCACATATCGAATTATAGCAGGCGGTGTTGCTCGTCACGTTTATCTCACAGCTTTCTCGGCATCATTCTGCTCGTTCCGTCTCTGTGGGCCATGGCCAACAACTGCGCTGATTCCCCGTCTGCCTCGAGGCGTACACGTTTCAGGAGGCGCGGCAACCGCCAGGTCTATTAGCAACGAAACTCACTATGGGCGTGCGGTAGCAACCCCGGGCATGGCTCATTTTCCCGTCTAGGATCGGTGCGGCAGCAAACACGCAACGAGGGTAGCAGCAGTCGTCCGTAAGGAACACTTCACATGGCTGGAAAGTAACACGGTACTACGAGAAGGTCTCTACTTTACTCGTCCACCTCAGACCAGACACGAGAAGTAGCTCGAAGGGGCGATACGGGACGGAAGTTAGTGAATGCGGTGTAAGTTTATAGATGTCATAGTAAAAATTGCCTATGTATTGCCTATGGATTATACGAAAATGTATAGACGTAAGGGTGAGCGTCTGTCAGCAATAAAGATACAGTCATGCGCCGGGCGTGCTGGAATGTGAGTCTGAAATACATATCATGGCGTAAATGAGCTGTCAATCGGTGTCAAATCATCAGAACGCCAAAAGGGACGTCCTGGCATGCAGGGGAAGGACATGGGCGGCCATGAGCCAAACCTGGGACGCCCATAGGTCAGCAACGACGTTTCCGGGTGTGCCAAACGAGGTAAGCGTGAGAACGTACATTGAATATTAGGTACGATTTTTTGTCAGCCTCCAATGTCCGCCAGCAATAGTAGCGCAGTCCAACGTGAAGGCCAAAGCTAGTAAAGAGTGCGCTGCTGATGGGTCCCACACCCCAGAACCAACTGAGGAACACGGACCAGGCGACAGTGGCGAAAAACGTCAAAAATCGAGATAATTCGGGCGCATAGATCGGGAATGTCATGCGACCCACTGCTTTGTCTCCTTCGACGTCAGGAAAGTCTTGCGCTTGGATTGCAGTGAAAATGAGGATTCCACTGATGATGACGGCGGTGACGGATACGAAATCCATCGCATGGTTAGCGCCTGTCGATGGTGAGCAATCCGCGAGCCGAAAAGAAGCCCCTCCCTGCCTAAAATAACACGACATACCAATAATTGTTGTGGCGCCAACTTCGAAAGACGAATATCCCCCGGCAGTACAGAGAGCTTTTCCAACGACAGTGCCAGATGCGCCCAGCTCGTCGTATGTGAATGTGACGGCCACGAGGCCGAGGGTTGTGAGAACGAGATCCTGGTCGTAGATTGACGACAAAAATATGCAGAATACGACGGTAGACCAGCGTAAAGCGACGGCTCGGGATTCAGAAATCCTCCCAGACGGAAGAGGACGCCATGGGTGGTTGAGTTTGTCTTCGGCACGGCTGCGTGCTTGATTGGATACGTTACACAGGAGGAGGTGAAACCACACCCATACGCAGCATTGGGAAAGGCTAGAGAATGACTGCACGGGTGCCGTTGCGCAAGCAAACACAACCTACGGTCTATTGAGCACATGTAGAGCAGACGTCGGGCAGAGAAGGACTCACTATGGGAAAGAAAATGGTCTTGTAGTCCGTCCATGTGAACAAGATAGCGGTGTAGAGGTGGTACTGCACTGCAGACAGAAGTCGCAGGATGAAGCCCACCGCCATGAGAGATGTCAAGTAGGTGGGGAAGGGTCCAAAGCAGAAGTTCATGTAGAGAAGGATGGGGAACGTTCGAAAGAGTGGGAGGCTCGTCATAGCGTCGTCGTGCTATAAATGAGGACGAATCATAAGCGAAGAAGGGGAATAATAAAGGGACGGAGAAACGCGCAGAACGAGGCCCGGACTTCGAAGACAAAGCCCAAAAACGGGGCTTGCTGCGTGAAACTCGTGAAGTGGACGTGGGGTCCTACACGCAGGAGTCATACCGAGTGTGGCTGGGCATAAGTACTGTTAGCTCTGGCAGCGTTCTAGCCGTTCATTTGTCCTTTGGAGGGTGAGAAGCCAGGAGATGGGTCCCACCTGGCTTCGGCGTTTTCCTGAAAGGCATATGAATCGAAGTCAGTGTGAGGATCATCGAATCCTGAGAAGATGAAATCTAGCGCTTGTTCAGAATGTAGACGGGGGTCGAGGTTCAGGTGTACGTGCAAGTGGCCATGAGTCTAATTTGGGGATTTAGACGCGTTCTGTTTTCCGGGATTCTAGTCACGTGTAAAAAGTCAATTCCCCATCCTAAAATAAGGGACGGATGACATAATCCGTGATCGATTTAGGGCCGGATCATTTTGAACGTGTGACACGTAAGTGGAAAGTGGCCATCGCCATCACATCACCGCGCCGCTCATCATCAACCTTTTTGAAAACCCATCATGAAACTGAAGGAGATACACAGAACTTCCACTTTTGCGTGGTCTCCTCTTTCAGCGCCCTTGCTGGCAACGGGCACGGTCGCTGGTGCTCTCGACGAGTCCTTTTCGAACGATAGTCAACTGGAAATATGGGCTCCCGACTTTCTCAACAAGCAAGAATATGACCTTGGCAGCGAAGGACACCAGGGCCCGCGCGGCTCCGTCACAAATAATTCAAGGTATGCCCCCTTGATGGATTCATGCAATTCCGCGGTGTTGAATGTTCCACTTTGGTAGGTTTAATCGCATCGCGTGGGGCAAGGCAGACGGTAGTCGCCCTGAAGGCGTGATCGCTGCTGGTATGGAAAACGGAGAGCTTGGTATCTGGGACCCGTCAAAGATCGTAGCTGATGTAAAGTACGTCTACACGTCTCTTTTCTGCGCGTGGTTGAGAGTGACGTTATCAATCTAGCACATCCGAGGCTCTCATACTCAAGAATAACACGCATACTGGACCTATCCGTGGGTTAGATTTCAATCCCATCCAAGCTACTCTTTTTGCCTCGGGAGGGATCAATGGAGAGGTATTTCTTTCCTCGCGTCCTCAGCTCTGATCCTTACCACTCTCAGGTCTACATCTGGGATCTTAAAGACCCTAGCAAACCATATTCTCCCGGTACTCGAAGTTCAAAACTTGATGAAGTCGGCGCGCTTGCGTGGAACAATCAAGTTCCTCATGTATTAGCTACCTCCAGTGGGACCGGCTACACTGTTGTATGGGACCTCCGAGGCAAGCGAGAGGTTGTTGCGTTAGCGTATGGTGGCGGTGCCGGCGCACAGGCTGGCAGCGGGCGTCGTGGAATGAGCGATGTGGCATGGCACCCAGATAACGTTTGTGATTGGCCACTCCACGACCGACTTGCGCTAATCCGTATTGCTTAGGCGACTCGACTGGTCACTTCCTCAGAAGATGATGCCTCGCCAGTCATCATGGTTTGGGACTTGCGTAACGCGCGCGCACCAGAAAAGGTGTGTCCAGCCACCCATGTTCTCGAATGTCAGCTTATCAATGATACCAGATACTGACAGGTCACGAAAAAGGCGTGCTTTCGCTCTCATGGTGTAAGCAAGACGCGGATCTCCTTCTGTCCAGTGGCAAGGATAACCGTGCGCTTTGTTGGAACCCACAAACCTCTGAGATCATTGGCGAAGTACGCATTATTATTACGTGAGGCTGTTTCGAACGTTAATTCTCATGCACCGTAGCTCCCGTCGGCCGATAACTGGGCTTTCCAAGTGCAATGGTGCCCTCACAATCCTGGCTTGCTGGCCACCGCATTTTTCGATGGAACCATCGGCCTCCACTCTATCCAATCGACCAACGACGTTTCTCAAAACGAACTCGGTGCTGCCACGCCCCAACCAGACGGTGCTGATGTATTTGACAACCCAGGCTTCGCGCGGACCAATCAAGGTTCGTTCACGCTGAAGCAACCCCCGAAGTGGTTATGTCGCCCGACCTCGGCATCATTCGGCTATCCGGGGAAACTTGTGTCTGTATCGAACCTAGGGAGCAAAGAGGGTCGCCATCAGAGTGGTGTTGTCCACATCCGCCGGTTATCTACCGAAGATAATATCGTTGCTCGTGCAGACCGCCTGCGCCAAGCAATCGACACTCAAGATCTCCCAGCGATCGCAATTGAGCGCAGCACTGAGGCTGAACCCGCGACAGCTGAGAACCTCGGCGGGTGGAAGGCCCTACTCAGTTTGTTCCATGCAGATTCGCGGGACGAACTCGTAACACTCCTGGGCTTCTCCAAAGCTGAAATCGCTGCACGTGTTGCAGAGGCCATTGCAAAGCTTAGGTCTGCGGCTGAGGAGAGCACCCCTCTTCCAGTTGTTAAATCACCTTCTGAAGAGGACATTGCGAAGCCGCACGGACCCGTTGTCTCGTTTGCGGAGCCCGAAAGGAGTCCTTCCGCCAGTGCTGAGGATTTACTCGATGCGACCCCTTCTGAAGTCAGCGCAGGTGCCGCCTCAGATACGTCGATCGTCCCCCCACTTCCAGATGCCGAGTCTACAACTACTGCGCCCAGCCTCTTTGGTGATGACGGTCCCGCGGGTACACCACAGCTAGACCCTGCTGCAGATTTCTTCAGTACCATGGGCCTCAGTCAATCTACAAACCAAGCTCCGGTCATCCCGCATACCAACTATGGCATTGACTCGTCGGTTGCTGCCACCATCGGCTCTCGTCCTTCATCTGCAGCTTCGGACACCCTCAAGAACAATACTTTCCACATTTACCCTCCGGATGAAAGCGAGACAGACCGCCTGGTGACTAAAGCACTTGTCGTTGGCGATTTTGACAGCGCCGTATCTCTATGTCTCTCCGTGGAACGCTTCGCCGACGCAATCCTGTTAGCAGTAAAAGGTGGGCCGGAGCTGCTCGCACGCACGCAGAAAGCCTACTTCGAGAAGCGGACCGTCGCGTTGCCGTATTTACGGGTTTTCCAATCAGTCGTGACGAACGACCTCGCCGACATTGTGCAGAACGCGGACTTACAAGACTGGCAAGAGATCTTTGTTGTCTTGTGCACCTTCGCACGTGCGGACGAATTCGGCGGGCTTGCGGAGCAGCTCGGGGCGCGATTGGAGTTCCAGGCTAGCCTTGCCCGCTCGGAGCACGCTGTTGAGGCTTCGGAGCTGAGGAAGAATGCAACTTTGGCGTACCTTGCGGCTGGGCGCCTTGAGCGACTCATCAATATTTGGATTGAAGAACTGGCCGAAGAAGAGAAGCGGATTTTGGCTGATGAGGCGGTCCCGGGAGTTTCGCGTTACACTGCACATGCACATGCGCTCCAAACTTTCATCGAGAAGGTTACTGTCTTTCGTGCTGCTGCATCGTATGTGGACAAAGACCTGGAGCAAACGGGCGCTCCGAGCGAAGATACGGCTGCAAGGACATACAAATTGTCCGCGTTGTATGACCGCTACTTTGAATATGCGGACTTCCTTGCCACACAAGGCCTTGTCAAGCACGCCGTCGCATTCCTCAAGCTCACGCCGTCAGGCTACAAAGGGATGCCGGGTACGCAGCTTGAGCTCGCGGCCGGAAGGGCACGTCTTCTCATCACCGCCGGGATCTCCGAAGCCCCAGTCGCGTCATCATCTCGTGTACAAGCCTCTGCCCTTGCTGTGGCCGCCACCACGGCACCTGTAATTCCCTCATCTGTTTCTACATCCACTTCTCCCGCCTACTCATACAACCCATATGCCCCTGTTACTCAGCAGCAGACGCCCGGACTTGCAGCCACAGCTCCTCCCGCGCCAACGTATAATTCATATGCTCCCACCAATGTTCCTCCCGCTGCAAGCAATCCTTACGCTCCAATGCACCCCGTCCAGCCACCGCAGCCGTACCAGCCGACAGCACCCATGGCGTATCCCTCAGGAAACGTGTATAGCCAACCTCTACAACAGCACAGCGGCCAGGCTGTACCCCCACCTGCTCCGTCATTTGTTGCCTCGAAGGCTACTCCTCCACCCACAGCACCTCCACCACCCAAGCGTCGCGAGAACGGTGGTTGGAACGATGCGCCAGCGGTCACTGAGCGACGCACGCCCAGCGGGTCTGTGAACAAGCTGGCAGCTATCACGTCGCCCTTCCCAAATGCCACGCCAGTTCAGGGTTCCGTGTCTAATCCGACATATTTCAACCGCGGTCAGTCTCCAGTTCTGGGCCCTCCACCCCCTCGTCCTGGTAGTGTTCAAGGTCGGCCCCCTCCGCCACCCGTGCAGGGTCGCATCCCAGTCCCGCCTACGCATGCGGCACCGGTGCCCGGTCCGTACCAGCCACCTGGCCCAGGTCCGGCCCCTCCATTGGCGCATCCACCAAATCCAATCCCTGCGGGGCAGCCGCCGCAGCGACAGCCACCCCAAGGGCAGTATGCGCCGCCTCCACAGCGTGGCCATGTGGCTCCTGCGCCGCCGCCGCCACCGCCCTCTAACCCCTACTCGCGCGCTACTCCTCCGCCACCACCCCATGGTGCAGGCATCCCACCGCCACCACAACCCCGTCACGTTCCCATGCCACCTGCTGGTCCTTACGGTCCCGGAGCATCACCCTCGCAACAACAACCGCCTCCAGTTCATGCGCCGCCGCTTGCCTCCGGGCCCTCCCGTGTTCCTCCTCCCCCAGGGGGTCCCCAGAATCTTGGAAGTCAACACGCTGCCGCGCCTCCGCCCCGTACTGCCCCCCAAGGACCTCCTCCCCCTAAGTACCGTAAGTTGCGTCATATTCGGTGTTAATGATATGAAGCTGAAAACTGTTCATAGCTCCTGGTGACCGGACACACATACCTGATTCGCTGAGACCCATCTACAATGTTATCAGTCAACAATTCAACCAACTCAAACAGACGACTCCTGTACGTGTCGCCCCTGACAATTCCCGACTTCTCTGTTCTGACAGACAGGTGAACACATAGGCGTCTCAGCGACGATTAGTCGACGACCTCGAACGCCGGTTAAATCCTCTATTTGACGCGCTGAATTGTGAAACGTTGTCAGCACCGGTAGTTGTGCAACTAGGCGAATTGACAAAAGGTGTGTGACATGTCCACTGAAATATGTCGAGTTTTGTGCTGACTATGGAACAGCCATGGCAAGTCACGACCGCGAGCTCGCGCTTGCCATTCACGTGGACATGCTCACACGGTCGAGCGGAGATGATATCACGCTTTGGATGTCGGGCGTGAAGCAGCTTATCATGCGTTTGTAGGCGAAGAGAGAAGGTAGATAGAGTCCGGGTGATATGAAATGAAAAAGCTACTGTGGTCATGTGGTCACAAAAACGGAGTTAGAAACTGAGTCGCCCCGTTGATTTGATGATCCAAGTCACACCATCAACACACGATTAACTTCTTACATCTTACCGTAACGTTTAGCTAAACACGTCGGCTCGAACGTTGTTCCAACGTTCCGCTTCTAGCCCTCCCAGGGCGATAAGGTTGCTTTCCACCGTTTGAGGGGACCCCATCAATACAACGTCTTGCGCGTGTCCAGTCAATGCCTCCTAAGCGCCAGAAAAACAATGTGGGAAATGATATTCCATTGGATCAAGTCACCGTGCGTCCTTCGATGTCAGAATCCATCAAATATACACTCGTTTGAACGCGTCGCGTGCGTCAGATCGAACAAGGGGTGAATGCCTTTGCCCAGCCCAACGGCCAATCCGACTCTGCTTCAAGTTCACGGCACGACGACCTTCGACAGCAGTTATTAGCTCGAAAAGCGACTCATCTGGCTGAGTTGGAAAGGTTGGACGAAGAGATCCGAAACCTACAAAGTTTGCGCAAGGAACGTGCGCTGGACATCGGGGACATCAATCTGCAACTCGACGGGCTCAACAAGAGGGTCGTCAGAAGCCACACCGTTAAAAACTACTTCGATAAGTTTGAGTGGTCCGACAGATTGAGAGAACAGCTGAGGAATGTGTTCGGGATCGAGAACTTTCGGTTGGCCCAAGAGGGGTGCGTGATTCTCATTGTCATATCTTTTGCTTCGTCGCCACAACCAGGCGCGGGTCCATAATTAATGGGAACAGTGTCTGCAACGCGAATATGGACGGACGAGATATTATTTGCATCATGCCAACTGGTCAGTGGGCGTTCCAATCACCGCCGAACTAGACTACTATATGAACCACCGCTAGGCGGAGGGAAATCGCTCACATATCAACTTCCTGCAACGCTAATGCCCGGCTGTACGCTGGTGATCTCCCCTCTCGTATCGCTCATGAAGGATCAAATCCTTCATTTGCAAGAGAACAACAGTCAGTGAAAAAAAAAATCTGAAGAATTCCTCGTTGACACTGGAAAATTACTGATGGACCCCTGATTTAGTCGAATGCTTAATGTTTACTGGGTCGATGTCCAAGGCGGAGAGGGATGTGGCTTATAGCCGCCTGACAGCCACTGCTACGGGAAAGGATCCGAACCTGAAAGAGGTTAAACTTTGCTATGCGACGGTACGCCCCCTACCTCGCCACGATTTGCCTTCGCTTCGTTTTATATAAACTCGGGCGACTTGGCAGCCCGAGAAGGTGGTGAAGAGCAACAAATTCAAGGCCGTGATACAGGCCATGGCCGATGCCAAGAAACTCGGTGAGATTTCCTATCCTTCGCGTATTTGGCCTGGTCATTCACACATACGTCTACCGTGCAGCACGCATCGTCGTCGACGAGGCTCACTGTGTGTCACAGCAGGGTCATGACTTTCGGTCTTGTTCCATTGCTACACGAATCGCGTGCCGCGGCTTATTCGTCTCTGTGTTTTTAGTCCCGATTATAAGGATCTATCCAAGTTCCGGTTGTTCTATCCAGATGTGCCCATTCTCGCTCTTTCCGCAACGTGCCCACCTAATGTGCTTCGCGACCTCATCGCAATCCTTCGCCTTCCGCCTCCTACTGATGGTAGAGGTACGGCTGCTCCCTCTCCATAGTCGACCATGCTCGCTCAGCCCTTTAGATGCGCCGCCGCTTGGTACCGTGAAGTTCACGAGCCCTCTCTACCGAAGTAATCTACATTACAAGATTATTCAGAAGCCTTCGGTCTCGGCACAGGTCGTGAGGCACATGATGGACTACATACTAGAATGCTACCCGAACGAGACTGGGATCGTTTACTGTCTCTCTCGCAAGGTGAGTGAGATTCCGCGCAGACACCGCCGGCGTCGGTCATCTTTGCGTAGGACTCGGAGCAGATCGCGGCTGAGCTGTTTGCCATGAGCGAAGGGCGAATCAAGACAGGTGTGTACCACGCCGAGATCAAGGACAGGGATAGGGAGGAGCTGCACGAGAGTTGGCATTTGGGGGAAGTTAAAGTCATGTGTGCCACGATTGGTGTGTTCATTTCGTACCGACTGAGAGTTGTGCACGGAACTAACACTATGTCACGTGGCATTTTAGCATTTGGACTTGGTATCGATAAAAAGGACGTGCGCTTTGTAATCCATCACTCGGTTCGTCCCCTTCAGTCCGGATTGTAGGGCGTACACTTAATAAGGTTTTACAAGGTTTCTGTATGTTGAAATTGCTCGCATCTATAAATCCTCCCTCATCGCGTACTTCAGAAATCAGTAGACACTTTCTATCAAGAGTCTGGCCGCGCCGGACGTGATGGAAAAGACGCTGATTGTATATTGTACTATCGCCTGCAAGATGCGCTGCGTATGCAAGGCATGGTCAGGGATACAGAATGGGAGCGTAGGAGTATGTCCACAACCACCTTACTTGTGGTGCTGGCTAATGCACAAGGTAGTCAATGGGATGATCAAATTTTGCTTGGATTTTCAAGGGTGCCGAAAACTGGTGTTTGCAGAGTATGTGCCACTTTGTGCTCGGCTATCTGCCTAGATCCCACCCGCGTTAACCACCGAAAACAGATATTTTGCCTCGTGTGACTGGGCCGTGGATCGCATACAGTGCGGGCACTGCGATAACTGCACTCGCGACCCAGCATCGGTCATCGAACGCGACGTTACCGTCGAAGCTAAGCGCGTGCTTACTGTGGCACGTGCTCTATTCTCTGGGAAGGTCGACGTGACCCCCGCACAGCTTGCGCAAGCCGCAAGGGGGTCAGGATCAGGATCATTGGTGACAAAGAAAGCACTCCAGCTCGCCCCAGGCGACAAAGTGACACTTTCGCCTCTCGTACGTCCTTCCTCTTACAATGTCGCGCTCGTCCTGCCACAGTTGGACTGAACCAGATGGGGATGCAGGATACGGACCTCCTTGTTGCACACATGCTGGTCAAAGGCTACCTCGAGAAGGTATTTAAGGACGGCCTATATAAGGTGCAGGTGTACGTCAAGCAAGGCCCTCTCGCGAGGCGGCTAGATGAGGATGAGAACGTAATCATCCCCTTCTTGGTCCCCGGCCGTGCGTCGCACAATCGTTCCGCGAAAGGAGCTGCCAGTGGTAGGAAGCGCAAGGCGGGTCCCCAATCTCGCATGAGCATTGGTAGTGCAAGGACCCACACGTCAGAAGACGAAGACGCAGAAGTTATAGACATCAGCGGGGAGTATGGGGAAGAGGACGACGTCTTTCAGGAAGATGAGCCCGGACCGTCGTCCAAACGTCGCCGTTCGGGTGATCGGTCGTCGTGGGTTCCTACACGGGTGGACGATGCGATGGTGGATGATGACACGGATGACTACTCTGAGTCGGAAGACGAGTGGAAGGGAAATTTGCGGGGGGCGCCTGTGGTCACGCATCGAACGCTGAGGAGCAGCCCGCGGAAGGCATCAGGTTCAGGAGTAGTGAACATACCTTGCGACAACGAGATTATAGAAATCTTGTCAGAATAGTACTCCATTTTTTTGCATCCTGTCGTGAGCCTGTCTTTGTGGATGTTTTTTTTGTCTGTTTTTGGAACAACTACAATCTTCCCAACCACTGCAATCTAGACAATGCCAATGTTGCCCTTAAATTTATTTTCGACATTTCGGTATAACTATGAGTTCCTAGTATGTACGTTGTCTCGTGGGAACGCGGAAATTTGTAGGATTAGAGAATTCCAAGTAGACAAACTATCACCAACTCCTCATGGTAATGAACGAAATTCTCGAATGTTTGCGGATTGTGGAACGACCCTTCGATTGGGCCAAGGCGGGCCATGGTAGGCACAATCTATTCCTTGTCGGATTGCTGGTTGATGGGCAGCCCTCAAAAGAACGAGGTTTCTTTCCCTGGGTCATTAATCTAATCATCACGTCAACTGGCAAGGAATCGGAATATATGTATCATCAATGTTACTTCGCGGCGGACGTCGGATGGAATCAAATCACCAGGCTAGTTACGATATGCTGCTTCTCGGCCACTTCATTAGACCCGGCGTCCGTCTCCGTGTAGTACTGCCAACTCCTGGACTCCACTGTCTCACTGTATCGCGTACGGCCAGTGTGCGGCCTGCTTCTCCGCGCCTAGGGCATCATCGCAATGTGGCTTTGCACGTCGTGTCTAGTGATCTGATCCACACTCACTTCAAGGAATGCAGGTATCGACTGCGCCAAGGCGCTGGGGGTGAGTGCCATACTGTGGTATGCACGATCATTCAATGTAAGTAGTGGTGCCCAAGTTATGTGCCGCTCCTATTGCGGCGTCGTTAGATAAAGTTACGGCAACCAATGGCGACGGACACGGGAGGCGTTGGTGCCGTCGGGCACCAGCACGGGCGCCTGCGGGCCTGGAGACTTTCCCGGAAAGGTATATGAGTACATGGGTAGCCGTGGTGCGGGAGGATACCACAACGGATTAAAAACCTTGCGGTGCCGCGCGAAGTGGCTGAGACGTTGTATGTTCTTCAGAGTGCCAGATGTCGTGTAGGACTAACCGGCATAGGGTACCGTTTAGTCATAAGTGACATGGGGGGAGGCGAGGAACCTTGTCCCTCTGCAATTTCCTGTGGGGTCCTCGGGTTTATTTTTGAGGGGCAGTGGAGGATCTAGGTGGCCCCCTAGAATCAGAATCTAGATTCGTTGATGCTTCTGTTAAGCGGGCTCGAGTGTCCATTGTTCGCAGCAGGCTGCCAGTAGTATTTTATGCTAGCCTCAAGGGGTACAACCAACATTATGTGTGACTGAGAAAGGGCACGGGTCGGCCGCGTCAAAATACTCATACTTACCTGGTCGAGGTTGGAGTGCCAAGAAAGCAATCCGGAAAAGATAGATGTTTCATGTTTGGGACTCGACTCGGAGGTTGCGAGTTGACGTTTAAGTTGTATTGAACCATTGACAACCTCGGGGGTATAATTCTCTGTGATTAATGCCATAAAATCCCGGATGTGCCTTCAATCTCGCCCTGACCTCTGCGACCACTCTTCACAAGGATGATATAATAACTGAATCACGTGAGCAGAAGCGGGAAAGCGCTTCCGTCTCCAACTACCACGTGGCGGGCCGCTTTGTGTTGGCTCTTATATTCTAGTTCAAGTACACTCAATGGCGCGGTCTGCGGGCCTATTTGTACTCAACATTAAAACGATCACAGGTGATTATTATCGTCCGAAAAAATGAACCAATTGGTGCCAGTGTCCTTCAGCGTCCACCAACAGTCGTCGGTCACCATGGGTCAGTGTCACTACTACTGTAATAAGTAGGTCGGTCTTTTAACAAGGCCAACACGCATTTTTGCATGTCCTAACGCATCGTGTTACGAGGCTACCAGACGGCTACCACAATGGACAGGTCGGTCCTGATCTACCTGAATGATACGTTTGTAATGACCACGGCATTGGCACTCTCTGGTTCTGGAACTCTGTAGGACATATCAATCACTTTGCCAATTGGGTGATGCCCGGAACCTAGTGTCGATGAGATCTCCCAGAGATTCAGATGATATCAAGATCCTGCTCGATGGCAAGCCAAATGAAGCTCAGATTGATTCTGAGGCCAGGCGGGTTTGCCTTAAACCAATACAGTGCATTACAGTAGATGTTTCAGGTTATGTAGTCTTTCGATCCTCACTGCAGCTCCTACGACTGCGTTCAGTATCGTCACGCCCCATACTCCCATGTCCAACTGTTCCCGCTGATGATCAAACTCATCGCCAGCTGTTCATTTTCTGATACGTCCTCGATGCCGATAACTAGATATATCACAAAATGGGGATCATTGAAACGCCACTGTGAAAAACCACAACGCACCCGGGGTGAGCGATAGTTTCTGCGCCAAGCACTTTCCCACAATGTCTCACGCTCCGACGATGTAGCCCAGCATGCGACCATCAAGCCGCTCCCTGAGAATGTCCTTCTGGAAGTTTTCAACGCTTATCGACAGATTTCCCAGGATCCTGGGGACCGTCCTTGGAAATGGGATACGCTGATACACGTGTGCCGGAAATGGAGAAATATCGTACTAGCATCACCGCGTCGTCTGGATCTGTGGCTTCTATGCACACACGGAACCCCCGTGAGGAGGACACTGGATTGCTGGCCATCCTTTCCTATCGTCATAAGGTACTGCGCTTCTTTACAATTCAGACCCCCCTCACCCGAAGACGAGGATAATGTCATTGCTGGGCTTGAGCATCGCCACCGCGTGCGGGAGATCCAGCTTGCTGTAACAAGCTCACTATTGGGAAAGATAGTCAAGTTGATGGAGGCACCTTTCCCGGGGCTGACATCCCTTTCACTTTGGTTGGACAAAGGGCCCTCTAGTTGTACGGTGCCAGTCCTTCCTAATGCGTTTTTGGGTGGATATGCCCCCCATTTGAGGGAGCTTTCCTTGATTGGTATACCATCCCCGAATTTGCCAGGGCTTCTTTCGACTACCAGAGGCCTAACCTCTCTTCGGCTTTTGGAAGTACCAGATACAGGCCATATTTCACCGCATGCGATGGCCACATGCCTCTCCACGTTGAACAACCTCACAGTGCTTTGCCTGGAATTCCGGTTCCCAACGCCTCGCCCCGGTAATGAACGCGGACACCCGCTCCCGCTGAATCGGAATCGCGCTACCCTTCCCACCCTCACTCATTTTAATTTCCGAGGCCCGAGTGACTATTTAGAGGACCTCCTGGCGAGAATCGACGCTCCTTTCCTCGACCACGTCGACATAACATTCTTCAATCAACTAAACTTCCAAGTCCCCCACTTGTCCCACTTCATCGGTTGCATGGAAATGCTCAAGTCAGCCAAGGTGGCCGAAATGGAGTCTTCCTTCGGGAGCGGGGTCTCTATCAAACTCGATCAGGGCGGTGCCAGTCCCACGCGGGGCACTGTCGGGCATCCCCTCTCGCTGTGCATCTCGTGCGGAGTATTGGATTGGCAAATCGCGTCTATGGCTGAGCTATGCAGCCAATCTTCCGTCTTTTCCCGCGTGGAACGCCTCGATGTCCGTGCCGATTATCTCCGACTCGGCTATCGATGGAAAGACGAGACTGACGAGTCCGTCCCGTGGGTCGAGCTCTTCCGCTCGTTCACCTCGGTGGAGACGCTGAGCATATCTGGCGAGCTGTGTCCACACGTCGCGCACGCGCTGGAAGTCGTTGCGACGGAAATGATCGTGGTCGCAGAGGTGCTGCCGGAGCTGCGCGTGCTCCACTTTGAGTGCTCCCGGAAGTCCGCATGCGTCGAGAACTATGTCGCTGCCCGCAAGAAATTCAGTCGCCCTGTCGATGTACAACATGTGTTGTTCCCTTCTCGGGAAATATGGGACAACGTGTCAGATGCAAAGAACAATGAGTGACTGTCGGTAAGTTTCTTGGCAAGGAGCAGCGTGTCGTGCGCGGTCTTTTATTGCCCAAGATGCCGAAGTCTTGTCAACCCCCAGCCTGGAGGTATGTTGCCGCCCAGAACCAGCTGCGGTGTGCGGTACTCCATTCTGCACACATTCAAGCTCCTTCCCTCCGTGGCTTATCTAAACATCCGCGTTCTGTGGCCAAATGAACCCAACCTTGGCAATTGGGACCTCATGGCCTCATGGTCAATAAGATGTGGCATAGCTCTGGGATTTTTTCTGGACCTGGACACCTTACTCCTTCTAGCACCAACAGCCCTCTCCAAGCTATTATTTATCTGGAATTCACCTAAGACATCTATCAAAAACAAAAGAACACATTTATAGAGATAAGAGAGAATGAACTGTGATATTGTACAACATATTACGCAGGCTGTCCTATAACTTTATGATTTTGACATTCTCGGGCGGGTTTCCCGTGATCAATGAATAGTCTGGGCCAACGGCGCCCATCATATAGTGACCATGAGGCAAAACTCAAATGAGATAAATGAGATCCCTGTCAGGAGCGCACACAGGAGAAACTCGACAGAACTTCGGACTACCGTGACCACGACCCCCCGAGCTCATTCAAATCGTGCAACACCGTCGTCCGTCCCTCCCTATCTGTCGCGTCGGGGGCAGGCTTCGACATGTAGTCATTGCGAACGATGCTGCACAAATGGGGCGGTGAGGCGGAGATCGTCAGTCCAATAAACGGATATAGCAGGCGGAAGGAGTAAAAGGAAGACGGACCGGAAAGCGCAAGCCTCGAGGATTCAACCCGGCAACATGGTGGACGTCCCGCATGATTTGGCCCTGGTGTAGATGTACGCTTGAGGGTTAATGAATCATCAGGGTGCGGGTGGTTATGTCTTCCGGTGATCTAATAAACTTATTTAGTAACTTATAATTCTTAACACTTGGTTATAACAGATTTTGAGAGGTCTTATTGAGGTAAATTTCCTCAGATACCCCATAAAGTACTTGCCTAAGACACTGGTAAGAAGTCCTTAAAGGAATTCTCAGTTTTACCTGATAATCTTTTATTAAGCCATTTAGTTATACCAAATAGTAGCCTAAATAAACTGAGTAATACTGGCCTATTTAAGTTGGCAGAGGCAGCAGCAGTTACCAAGTGAAATTTTGAGTGGTATGGTTAATTCTAAGTTAGAATGTATATGATAGGTTTCATTATCTCTTATAAGTAAAGTAACATTATATATAAAATTGGATTCAATTGACAATAAATATGAAAATAAGTTGAGGCTAAGCCGTGTTATAAGTCTTATTCCACTTACCTCGCCCAACTCGATCATAATATACACACTGGTCCTTCTTTCCTTTCGAAATCGACGCAGGGCAGGCCGGAGAGTTCGGAGACTCGAGGTGAAAAACTACCCCTTTTTGCTATTCCTTTCGGGGATAAGATACGCCCTCTTCTCCATCTCAATCGGCCAGACGCATCGCTACTCCTTCATTTTCTGACATACCCTCAATGCCGATAAATGGGTATTATACAGGATGGGAGTTATTGGAACGCCACTGTGAAAATCCACAACACACCCGGGGTGAGCGATAGTTTCCGCGCCAAGCACTTTCCTACAATGCCTCACGCTCGGACGATGTAGCACAGCATGCGACCATCAACCCGCTCCCTGAGAATGTCCTCCTGGAAGTTTTCAACGCTTATCGACAGATTTCCCAGGATCCTTGGGACCGCCCTTGGAAATGGGATACACTGATACATGTGTGCCGGAAGTGGAGAAATATCGTACTGGTATCTCCGCGTCGTCTGGATTTGTGGCTTCTATGCACACATAGAACACCCGTGAGGAGGACATTGGATTGCTGGCCCTCCTTGCCCATCGTCGTAAGGCACTGCGCTTCATTAGAATTTAGACCACCCTCTCCCGAAGACGAGGACAACGTCATTGCTACGCTTGAACACCACAATCGCGTGCGGGAGATCCAGCTTGCTGTAACAAGCTCACTATTGGGAAAGATAGTCAAGTTGATGCAGGTGTCATTCCCGATCCTCACATCCCTTTCACTCTGGATGGACAGAGGTAGCTCAAATTGTACGGCGCCGGGCCTTCCCAATTCGTTTTTGAGTGGATATGCCCCCCTTTTGAGGGACCTCTCCCTAATTGGCATATCATTTCCAGATTTGCCAAGACTTCTTCCGACTACCAGAGGCCTAACCTCTCTTCGACTTTTGGAAGTACCAGACACTGGCTGTGTTGCACCACATGTGATGGCCAGATGCCTCTCCACGTTGACACACCTCACGGTGCTTTGCGTTGAATTCCGCTCCCCAACTTCTCCCGACAATGATCACGGATTCTCTTCCCGGCAGAATCGCGCTACCCTCCAGAACCTCACCTATTTTAATTTCCGAGGTACAAGCGACTACTTAGAGGGCCTCTTGGCCCGAATCGTCGCTCCTTTCCTCGGCCACCTCAATATCACGCTCTTCAATCGACTTGTCTTTGAAGTCCCCCACCTCTCTCGATTCATCGATAGTATACAGATTCTCAAGTCAGCCAAGGTGGCCGAAATGGAGTCTTCTTTTGGGAGCGGTGTCTCCATCAAACTCGACCTACCAGGCGCCGCGAGTGCCACGCCTAGCACACTCGGACATCCACTCTCGTTGTGCGTCTCGTCCGGTGTTCTGGATTGGCAAATCTCTTCCATGGCCCAGATATGCAGCCAATTTTCTGTCTTCTCCCGCGTGGAATGCCTCGACGTCCGCGCCGATTATCTCCGACTCGGCTATCGATGGAAAGACGAGTTCGTCCCGTGGGTCGAGCTCTTCCGCTCGTTCGCCTCGGTGGAGACGCTGAGCATATCTGGCGAGCTATGCCCGCACGTCGCGCACGCGCTAGAAGGCGTCGCCACAGAAATGGTCGTTGCCGCAGAGGTGCTGCCTGAGCTGCGCGTGCTCCATTTTGAGTGCTCTCGGAAGTCCGCATGCGTCGAGAACTATGTCGCTGTCCGCAAGAAATTCAGTCGCCCTGTCGATGTACAGCATATGTCGTTCCCGTCCCAGGAGGTATGGGATACGTGGGGGTTCTAGGAGCGGTGGGCGACTGTTGGTGAGGGCTTGGAAGGAGTAGCGTGTTGAAGCGAGCTTATCGCGATTCTAGTCACGACGTTTTGTCTCGATCACATGTGATTGCTGGTACCCTTATAAGTTCATATTCCATCCCCTCAGTTTCGTCTCTGGACACTATACTGAGGGGTATGTTCACTTATCTCACACATCTCGCTACCTTACTAACTGTACGCTAGAATTACCGCTAGGTATATTAATATACAGTTTCGTCTCTGGACACTATACTGAGGGAATTACCGCTAGTTTTTCTATATAGCGTGGCCTGCTCAACTGAATATCCGGAGTTCTTGTCAGTGCCTGAAGGCTGAAGGCATGTTTTTACCCACTGGCAGAGTGCTTCATGAGTGTCTTTTTCTTGTGCCCCCGTGGCTTATCTGTACACCCGCGTTCTGTGCAAGTTGGAGCCCAAGTCCTGGCGGTGGGGTTGTGAGGTGAGCATCCGGTTTGCGCGTGGAAACGGGATGTATCGGAGTGCCTGTGGCCCCATCCTGAATGTATGCTTTCCTTTTGATCTTTGATCCGCTATATTGTTTTACCTTTGCCATCTGCTATGACTTGTGTCTGTCTATCATCTGTTATCCCTCTGTTTGCTACTCGTACGTGTTTCCTGTATGTGAATCGTCTTCAACTCCCTCTTCCTGTAACAAGGGAAGCAAACCCCAGAATGAGGCACCATGGGCATTGCCCGTAGTCTCCCAAGCGCCTAGTAAAATTACCTTTGCTTGTTCATGTCTTCTCCATCCTCTCTCAATCTCTCTCCTAAACTCACCCGCACGACACCTGTCGCGCTAGAGGAACCCCAGGGGTAGACAAGATCGTGCATAAGCTCTGACCTTACGTATTACCCTGGACAACTCGTTAATACTGCTAGGCCATTTGCGTGTCGAGGACCCAACATAGGGGTATCTATACTTCAGCACAGAGAAAAAAACAATTTATAGAGATAATGAACGCTGATATTGTACAACACATCATTACGGAGGCGTGTCTATAACTTTATGATTTTTGACGTAGTCGGGCAGGTGTTTCCCATGATTAATGAATAGTCTAGGCCAACGGCGCCCAGCGTTATCACCATCATATAGTGACCATGAGGCAAAACTCAAATGAGATAACACCGGATTCCGATAGGAGCCGCGCACACAGCACACAGGAGGAACTCGACAGAGCAGAGCTGCGGACTACCACGACCCGCCGAGCTCATTCAAATCGTGCAACACCGTGGTCCGCTCCGTCCCTATCTGTCGCGTGATCTCATTCTGTCTCGTCAGGGGCAGATCCTCAAATGATGTAAGTAAACGGCCGTCGAGAATGCCGTGCGACAGTGGCTTCGACACGTAGTCATTGCGAACGAGGCTGCGCAAAGGGGGGCGGTGAGGCGGAGATCGTCAGTCCAATAAACGGATATGGCAGGCGGAAGGAGTAAAAGGAAGGAAAGACATACCGGAAAGCGCGAGGGTTCAACCCGGCAATATGCTGGACGTTCCGCGTGATTTGGCCCTGGAGTAGATGTAGGCGCTTGAACGTCGCCTGGTCGACTGGCACAAGGGCCGTCAATGAACCATCGGGGTGCCCTGAGGTTGGGTCAGGATTTGGTGGTTCAGGAGGTCACGTGCTCGCTAGAAATTCTTACCGCATATCAATTTGGCTTGAGGAGCGACCATGTCCTCGCCTTTCATCCGACGTGCGATTGTCACGGAGGAACGGTAATCCGATTGACCATGGAATTCCGTTTGACATAGCAACTTTTGTCCTTTGTTCGACTCGGAACCTTAGATAGAGAAGCGAAAACGAGTAAGAGAGGGTGGCGTGGGGAAAGTGAAAGTTTCAAGATGCCCGCGCTTACTTTCTGGGTCGTACGCGTACATGCGAACGACGCCTTCTTCGTCGCATGTAACGAGGGAAAGTTGCTGGTCCGCGAAGAAAAAGTCGGTGGCAGTTACACAGACCTTTTGGGCGTCCTTCGCCAGAATGACGAGTTTATATGGATCTTCCTGTGTCGGACCAGCTCGGTTAGTAAATTTCCTTCGAAAGTTCGAGGATGAAGAGGTGAAGCGTACTTGGAAAGCGACAAACCAGACACTCTTCACGGCGTCGCCGATAATCAGCAAATTCTTTAATGCGCGTAGTGTCGTTACGTAGACGCCGACATCGAGGAATGCCACACCGACCAGACGCTCATCGAGGTCAAAAGCACGCACGAAGATCTGGAACGACATCAGAATCGGGTATGTTCACATTTTCTGTGGGCATTTTTGTTCACCTTCTGGCCCATAGATGACACAAGATAACCATCTATGCCGCACACTGCAGTCACTGGGCCCTTGGCCTCGTCCCGGCAGCGCAAACGGAGATTGAAGCTGCGTTTCATGTCCGTCGCAGGATCGGGGACGACTTCAACAATCTCAAA
>Ga0307512_10002131_pt1 | contig 25974 bp, 32 predicted proteins | sample 14_EM_MG_FD_200267 | JGI IMG/M metagenome (GOLD analysis project Ga0307512, IMG submission 200267) | Populus trichocarpa ectomycorrhiza microbial communities from riparian zone in the Pacific Northwest, United States - 14_EM | ecosystem: Host-associated > Plants > Roots > Unclassified | place... | reverse complement strand
ACATGCCCACCCCCTCCGATTCAACTATCAATATCCAAGAAGTCCCTCCTTCCACCACCTCTTCCACCCACGACGCTCCAGACCCCCCTCTTGCGGAGCTCGACCCTCCTCGATCCGCCCCTACTCTTACCGGTGACGTCGCTGTATTCCTCAGCACTATCAGCAACATGTTCGCACAGAACCCCCAGCTCGCCGCTGCGTTGGGAAACATTATGCAGAACATAGGAAATGGCAACTACTGGGCTGCGCATCGTGATCAACTCAGCCGCGCTGCGGAGGAAGTTCGCCGTTCTGCTTCCGACATCCAGTCCCGTATCAACGGTGCTGCGGTTGATTCTACTTACGCAGAAACTCATGCGGCGTGGCAAATTGCTGATGCTATTGGGAATATTGTTCGCTCGTTCACCCACAATGTGCCCCCGCGAGAGGGTGGTGACGGCGAGTACCCTCCCGGAGGTTGGCCAAACCATCCTCCCCCTTCACCTCGTGGACCGTTCCCTCCTGGCCCTCATCATCGCGGACCTTTCCCTCCAGGCCCTCATCATCGCGGACCTTTCCCTCCACCTCCGCCTCACCATCGCGGACCTTTCCCTCCACCTCCACCTCCACCTCCCCATCATGGATCGTTCCCCCCCGGCTCTCCTCACCACGGACCTTTCCCTCCGTTCCCGCCCATGCACGCTGGATTCCCCTTCGGTCGAGGGCCATTCGGCTTCGGACGGGGCGAACGGGGCGAAGGACGAGGTGGTCCGCCCCACTGGGGACACCATGGTCGTCACGGGCATCACGGACATCATGGACCCGGTGGTCATCACGGACATGAAGGACGTGGACCTCGTCACCGCCGCGACCGTCACCCTGAGCAGGAAGATTCACACTCGGATAGTTCTGGCGAGAGTGGTGAGGACGCAGAGGCCAATGTCTCCTTGTACGGTGTCAACCAGAAGATTTCACCTGAGGATAGGAAAGAGAGACTTCTTGCCGCTAAGGCAGAGTACAAGGCCCAGAAAACCATGTACCGTGCTGAGAGGCGGGCTAAGCAAACGGAAAGGCAAAGGTCCAACACAGCGGATGTGTACGTGAATTTTCTTCATCTTCCATGTTCGGACGAACTACCAGCTGACCTTTCTTCTTCCAGGGGTGTTCTAGAAGCTATCGCTAGGGATGTGTCTATGGACATCGATGCAAATTCTGTTGCGGAAACAGAGGCGCGGGCCGGCCCCCAACTTATCAGCCATGGTAGGGGCCAGTTCCCTTCCCTCGAGATGGTCAGCGTTCCACGTCGTCACCACACTATCAGCGGTGGCACGATCCATGGTTCTCGTCATGGTCGTAACGCCTCCGGATCTACCAACCAGACGGCGACCGTCGAGGTTCGCCGCGCTCGTGTTGTTCGCAAACTTTCTGACGTACGTCGTTTTGCTCCTTACCCCTTCCATTCTGGAAATTCAATTTTCCCTCTCTAGATGGGATTTGAGGGTGCCAAGGTTGAAAATAGGGTCAGCGTTCACATTCCTGAGGGTCAGACCGCCGAAGAGAACAGCGAAGATGCTATTGTCGCCAACGTCGTGGAAGACTTGCTCCAATCTGAGGGAGATGGCACGAATGAATCCCCGAGCACTCCCCGAGCAAATTAATCTCATCATCCCATATGTAAAACCCCATTTCTGTATTCGGTAGTAAGTCGTGAGACAAAAAGGTTAGTTACAGCTGCTAGGCACACAAGTGAAATATACGATATCGCCTACGTGCATGTTATATCCGTGTGAACGTGAAAATGAAAGCCTGTGTTCGTCGGGCTAGTGTGTCCTCCGACCCTCCCCAAGCCATTTCTTACCAAATTCATCATCCTCCGGGTAGCGTCGACGAAGCGAGGGGTTCATGACAAATCTCATTAACCCTTCGTTATTCGTCTCTATCCTGGAGAAGTGTAGCCCGTGCCAACAAACGTCACGAATTTGATCGAATACGTTTTGTGAGTAAGCCGGACGGAGTTGGGTTTCCAGCCGATATGCTGGGAATTTTTTAATTCAAGTTTCACACCGGGGTGGTGGGGAAATTTAGGCCCTACCGATTTCTCCACAAGGGTCTCCTTCTATTGGTATTCGAAGTTTGTACAGGATGTCGGTCTGACCGGGCAACGGTGTCTATCAAACGTGTGAGACAACGGGAGAGTACATCAGGGGTGGGTGCGGTGAACTTACGGTCCAATCGATGATGCACGCTGCGGCGAGGTCGTCCGAACATACGACCATGCCGACAAAGTACCTCGGCATGGTGGGCATAGGCTCTCTCCTATCACGCACGAAATAAGATAATCCCTCCCACCTCGTCCATGACTTCAATATCGTATGGAACCTGTTATCCGGGTGCAGGCGAGGCGCCACCAGATCACCCAGAATTGCTTCGAGGTCGATATCTGGCACGACGCCAAACCCAGTCGGCCACTGCATTGTGTCCAAAAAGCACAAAACGTTCGCGATGGCGTATATCGTAGATGACCGTGGTTGGGATTCCAGATGTCGAATCGACGCCATGACGTTGTTCGCCTGCCGAACGAGCGAAGTTTTCGGGGCGCAAGGTTCGGTGGATCTGGCGAACGGGCTGGTAAAGGCCACGATTCGGTTCCAAATCCGGAGCACGTCATTGTGTTGGAGTATAGGACACATCTCGGAATCGAATACATCCACCCAAAAGTCGGGTACTCCCCCTCCAGGCACGACGTGAACTAGTACTCGAGCTGGAAAGTCCGTGGCTGAGGCAGCGATATTGAACCTCCTGCATATCCCAACGAAAACGTACACCAACGCCATCGGGATGTTCGTTCGAGCCGCCGGGACGGAGATAAACCGGTGTGGGAGGAGATCCTCAGGTGGAACAAGGGAATCTGGGAGTCCAAGATGTTGTGTCAGAGGCTCCTGATTTGTCTTTCGTAATGATGTAGTGGAACATTTCCGTACGGCGGGGTATAAATCCTTTGCTTCTCATGAATGCGCGTATCTTTTCACATATCCCGGCCACATCATCCGGGCGTAGCTCTGGGGCGTTCTCCAGGATGGAAATGCCAAAAGACATGAAGTGAGCCCGACATTCCGATGCCAACGAATCCAGAGCTTCCGATATCTGAATCAACGGTGTTCAGGACCATGAACCCACAAAAAGCACCATTCCACCCACTTCGACGTACGAGACTCCGTAAAACGCCGAAAACCCAGCCAACGCTCTTTCGAACGTCGTTTCCTCGGGATCGTCCTTCATACGGATCCATCTGTTGATGGCGTCGTGGCGAAGAACGAGGCCCTTCAAATACATCGCCCAGCTCTTCCAGGGTGATGTGGGATGTTCGTACGCCAGTTCTGTTTCCTCTGGCGCGCCTCTGAGCCTGCGTGGTGCTGTCCTCTGCAGAATGTCCAATAGATCGTATACGTCCATCCCAATCTGTACAATGGACCTTCCAACCACCTGTAGCCAGGGCACCGGACACCCGTCGTGTTCTTCTTCCTCTCCCCCTACAGGATGAAATGATTCTGTGTTCCCCAGAATGACGTTTTTCATTGTATCCAGTGCCCGAGATTCCAGCCTGCGCCTCTCGACGTACAGAGCTCTCCAGTCGGATCCGGTCTTCGATTTCCGCTCCTCCTCCTTCCGTTCATCACTGTGTTTATACCTAATCTGGTAGTGCGGCCTCCATAATGCAGTGGAAGTTGAGACGTATCGCAGAATCGAATTGGTCTCTGAACAGTTGACAAGCGCGTATACCGACGAATCTGAGTCTCTGAGTGGTGGAAGTCGGGCCAATATGTGATGGTAAATCTCGGCTGGGAATGACGACATGACTGGAAATGGTAGGCTTGATCAGAGAAACGATCGGGCCATGGCTTCATTCAATTCTCTTATCGACATAAATTCGCGGAACTATTTTGTATCCCCTCTCATCTTCGCCTCCAACTCCTCTATCCGCTTCCGAACATCGCTCAATTTGTCTGGTCCTGCCTTGGCCGGTGATGATCTGACAGCAGTATCACTTTGCGACCTCTCGGGATTGGGCCGAATACCCTGGTCTGGGGGCTCCTCACGTCGGACAGGGGCACTCTGAACGCGTCCTGGGGTGCTCGGTGCTTGCATCGCAGTAAATTCCTTTGATTCGAAATCCGAGGAAGGCTGGGAGGTGCTGGGATGGTGCAAGGTCCGACGACTAGCCGTCAAGCTAGAGGAGGGTGTGAGGGTCGCAATATCGTGATGAGAACCAGCGGTCATGGATGTTGCCATCCCGTTGATGGTAAAGGAATCCGACCCCATGCGGAGGAGTTTGTCCTGGGCCAACTTGACGAAAGAACTGGAGCTTTGCGGGATCGTTGAAATCGTCTTACTTCTCGCGCGAGCTGGGTCGTAGACGAGGGCTTGGATGGTGGTTGGGCCATTGTGGGCGGAACTTTGTGAGCTTTCCGTCCTGACAGATTCCGTAGCTGCTTCAGGATGATGAGAGCTTGCCTTGCGAACCACCATGTCAACCTCTGCATCTGAATCAACGTGGTCTCCGGGGACTCCGGTCAGGGGAGACGATACGCTAGGGCCCTGTGGACCAGAAGATGGTCTCGATAACCTGAAACTCCCTCCGCCGAGCTGCTCATCGGTAGAATGATTGCGAGTTTCGGGGTAACCATGATATCTCGTCCATAACGATGCTGCCCCAGCCACGGCATCGGGGTCCACATGAGACGGTGGGGTATCGAGGGACGTGAAATTGACAACCCGGATCGGGATATCGACGTATACACTCGAGGATAAGGGACAAGAGATAGTTGCCCGGATGCTGTACTCGACTTCCAGTATCCTACCGCGAGGGACTGACAATGCATCTGACTATTGGGAGGGGGCTTGTCAGTGTGGACATGTGCGACGCGTTACCTGGACTCACAGGGATCAGTACACAATGGGAGAACACAGTATTCTCTCCTGAATTTACACCGGTCCACCATCCCCTGCTTCCGGCGTAGCCCCTTAGCACGCGATGACTTGTTTCGAGAGTGCTTTGGGCTACTTCTTTGTAAGTCGTGTTCGTCTGGCACGCATCCGGATCATCCCTTCCATCTATGTTCATTAGAGCGCTTGACTTGAAAGTAGTGGTACGCCGAATCAAGGTCAGAGTGAACGATTTCATGGTCCTAGTCGTATCATTGAAGACAAGAGCTTTGACGAAGCAGCGTTGACCAGACACCCAATGCAGCCGATGCAGAATAGCTGTGAGTTTAATCGTACCAGGGCCACCCATGAAGAGAGACTTGGAAGCCGTGACCTGTATTGGCCGAGGGGCAGATTGCAACGTTGTTGTGGGATCAAGGCGGGGCCAAATCTCACATTCCCGGTAGAAATGAGCGACTGATACCTTTCCCGTTTCTGTGTCCTTGACCTTGGTGGTACTGGAGAGAGTGAGTGAAGGAGGAATGCGGGTGAACGTAGACTTACACCATAACGATATATCTGACGGATGCACCGGAAGAGTTAAAAACGCCTTTTGAGTCACCACACGTGCCTGCGACCGGAAGATGGAAAGAGAATGGGATAATGTGGAGTCCAGTCTTCGCGCGTGCAAACCCATTATCGTCGAGTTCAGAGTCGAAGGGAGCATTCCAAGAACTACTAAGGGATGAAATTGGTTGTGACTCCTGGTAGAAAACGTGTCGTCCATCTATGCTAGGGACAAATTCGTATCCGACCACACGAAGTTTCGGCTCCGTGATCTGAACAAGATAGCCTTTCGGATGTGGGAGGACGTTGACAACAAGAGAGCCTTCGATCGAGTCACCTTGGACGTAAGTATTCGATTCCAAAGCAACGTCGACTTCAGCAAGCGCGTGGGACTTTGTTTGTTCCAAGAGAAGACGTTCATTGGGACCAATATCTTCGCCAGCAAGTGAAGATGACATAGAAGCGCCAGCCTTTAACCTCGAGTGCACATTACCCAGAATTGCTTTGAGTTCCTTGGAGGTTTCGACAGACGGGAATGCAGAGTTGGAGAGGACCCCTGGGGGGTTGGGTACCAACCGGCTGTCAAACGAGTGGTGCCTAGGCCGGAGTCGAGGTCGTCCAGGAATCAGATTGTCTTGACTGATAGGTAGCCCCTCTTTAAATCCAGTCGTGCTGAAGACATCGAGAGCAACCATCCCTCCCCCGGTTTCTGCTAGCAAAAGACCCTCCATTCCCTGGGCTGATCTCAACGAGTTGATGTTCGAGGAACCACCGGAACCGGTCGAGATTAATGAGGGCCGGGAATGACTGGAAAAGTCGGACTTGTCCATTTCTCGTGTACAGAATCGTAGAGCGACGGAGAGAGGCCAGGGATTGAGGATTTGAGGAAGGTGGTGGGAGGTGGAAGAACAACAGGTGTCCGGAATAGGAAGGCAGACATCATAAATTTTCAGACTTTTACTCTAATCCACGGTCTGTCTGCCCGTTCACGCCGATGGCTGCGTCGAAATCCAAGGCTCAGCCAATGGCCAGGCCACTCGAAAACGTTCCGCCAGACCAGAAGCCAGCGAAAAACAGAACAAAACTCCGGAAACCAAAAGGCAAGGAAGTCCTTCTCCAGCCTCGGCCAGACCTCCCCTCGGAACCTGGCCCATCCTCCGAAACCGCTGCAGAAATTGAAGACATCTGGTCTTGGACCTCGCTTGCAAATTCCTCCGCCAGCACACACCCTGCAGTCTTCACAAAAGACGGACGGTACGTTTTCAAGCCATCCGATCACTTTCCAAGGCACTCTCAACGTTCCGCTCCAGATATTTCTTTTCCATCGTAGGATCGTCCGTAAAAATCCACGCCTCATCCACGGGTCATATCGTTTCAACCTTGTCCGTTACAACCCTTGGCGGTTCTACGTTGCGCTCCGATGGAGGACATACCGCGAAGATCACGTCTGCGCTCTTGAATCCACGAAATCCGTTCCAACTCATCACCGCTTCCCTTGACGGCTGCATTAAATTGTGGGACTACCTGGATGGCACTCTTCTTCAAACTGTCCGACTTCCTCAGCCAATATTCATGATCACGGCCCATGACAGGGTCGGGGATTATATCTTTACAGTCACGTCAAGGGGTACCAAGCGTCAAACCGCCTCTGGTATGCATCTCTGAATTTAAAATACTTGTCACCTAACATTTTCTCTCCCTAGGAAAAATCACGGTCGAAGACAATACACATCTCTATCGCGTTTCACTATCGCCCACGTCGGAGACGGCAGGACTTCCGGTCCAGGAGTCATCTGAGGTCATCGGAATCGGCAAGCTGCGAACACCGAATGGTCTTGCGGTGTCTCCTAGTGGTTCCTGGGTGGTCGTTATTTCCGGTCACAAAGCACACATCGCAAGCACTACAAACCCTCGGGCAGGATTCAAGAAGTTCACAGCACCAGAACATCTCACCTGCCTTGCCTTCCACCCAACCGATGACTTTTTTGCTACGGGGGATAACAAAGGTGCAATTCGGTTGTGGTATTGCTTGACTGACGGATCTCTATCCGAAGCCTCGGGTCTCGAGAAGCGAGCTCAGACCACGTCCTTCCATTGGCATGCCCATGCCGTCTCCTCCCTAGTCTTCACTCCCAATGGTGCTTACCTGCTTAGTGGTGGTGAAGAGGCTGTTCTGGTCATCTGGCAACTACACACGAACAAAAAGGAGTTTGTTCCACGGGTTGGCGCACCTATCTCAACCATTGCCATTTCGCCTGCTGGAGAGAAGGAAGAAGAATATCTCCTCGGTCTCTCGGATTCTACATACGTATTCATTGGCTCCGGATCACTGAAGATATCCCGGGCGGTTTCTCAATTAAAACTAGGTTGGGAGAATTGTTGCGCAGTTGGTTCCCATAACTGACCTCCTCCATCAGATCCATTAATTACTCCCGACGCCCCGTCAACCTCAACCCCCGTCCCACTCGCTGTCCACCCCCTTTCGTCCTCCCTCATCCTAACCTCGTCACACCCTTCGTCTCTACAAGCCTATTCTCCTTCAAACTCACGACTGCTTTATGATATTGAGGTCTCGCCTTCAAACCGTGTATCTCGCAAAGACGATAAACACCTAGAACCTTCAAGAGTTCGACACGTTACTGTCTCGGCATCTGGCGAATGGATGGCCACGGTTGACAGCAGAACAGGGGACGAAGGGTTCCGGCCGGAAGTATACCTGAAGATATGGTGGTGGGACAGGAAGTCTGGGTTCTGGATATTAAACAGCCGGATAAATCGACCCCACGGACTGAACGAAGTTACTTCGATCTCATTCAGCCCGGCCTTACCAAAAGAGAAGATACTGCTGGTGACAACTGGCGAGGACAAGCGAGTGAAGACGTGGAGATTGCGAACGAATGTAGATAGAAAGGGAGAAGCAGAAGGTAGGACGTTTTTCTCCGTATTACAAACCACGAGCTTAACCTGAGTTTACAGACTTTTGGGTTCCGCGATCTTCATTCCACTATCGTTCCGAGTTACCCACCCAGGCATCGTGGTCCAATGATGCGTCCCTTATCGCCGTTGCCGCTGGGTCATTCATCCCAATCTACGATTCCTCCACCAACGCCCTCCTGCAAGTCTTGGTTGCCCCAGAGTGCGGTAGTGTGACTTCGGTCTATTTCTTGGGAAGCAGTGGGCGATTCCTCGCTGTCGCTGGAGAGAGGGATCTGGTCCTTTGGGACCTTGTTTCCCAGACAAGTATGTACTCCCTTTCTCTCGCGTCCGTTTTTTACTCATGTGATTTGGAAGTACTATGGCACTTCCGTTCTGGAACCTCCATCGGTCAAGTTGTCGCTCACCCCTCGGAGGACAAACTGGCTTTACTCCAGCCACGCAAGAATACCAACTCAAGCCAACAGGAGACTCGTGTACTCCTCTTCCGACCTGGTTCTGCGATCCCATTCCGCACCTGTTTGATACCGTTCGGAATTCGAAACGCGACATGGTACTCACTGGTCGAAGGCACAGCCGTAGACTTCAACCTGGTCGGTGTCACTGACTCTTGGGGTGTTGCTTTGTTCGGTGACGACGTGAAGTTGCCTTCATCCCTTGAAGGCACCACAACCACCCGAATTACGAACGACGCTTACCTTCCTAGGAAGAACACCCTCCTGCATGATATCTTCGGAAAATCTGTGTTGGACGATGTTACACACTCCATGGTGTCGGCAGAGACTCCTGCGTTTGTCCCACGGGAAGGGAAACAAGCGATAACATCGTTCTTTGATACGCCCGCGTACCTCATGCCGCCGTTGGAAACTATGTTCGATTCGATCATGCAAACGTTCTTGACACCGCGATTAACCGCCAAGAGTAGTGAAGATGGCGCCAAGCAAGTTGAGAAGGATGACGAGGAAATGGATGTGGACGAGGATCCAGTGCCGGAGGATGATTCTCCATTTATTGTCAAGAATACGACGAGGGTCGTGGATGAGAGGGAGATGTATGAGTTTGTGAATATCTTCAAGCACTACGGACTGGCTGGTATGTACGATCTCTCTGTCTCCGACTGTCCAAGTGATAATAAGTTTGTACGTACTCTAGCTGTGGGGTCTCGTACGGGGGCTTCTCACGCAAACTCGAACGGGATAAACGGTTTGTCGAAGCATCCCACCAGCGTCGTCTCATCTCCTGCCCCGACGAAGGCCAACTGCATCACAGCCACGCCTCCCACAAAGCGCAAGGGCAAGCCCCCGGTCGAGGCACCACAGATACAGGCCAGTCCTCCCTCAACTTCAACATCTCCGGTGAACGTTGGAAGGAAAAGGAAGAAGTCTTTTGGTTAAGATAAAGTTACATCTCCATCCTTATGTTATACACTCGCACAGTCCATACCTTGCAAATTTCGTCGCTTTCTCCCCTGCTCGTGGTTGTCATTTGTCTTAAGTGCTTTCATTTAGCTAAGCTTAATTCACTCGTTTCTTTTCGTCTCGAAGCTGGATCTCGCGCAATTGAGGGATAGGGCATAGGACCAGCAGGCGGTAGAACTCAGGACGGCAGACCGATGCTCAATCGGAGAGCATTCAATCGAGGGTATTTGGAAAGTGACGGCGATGACTTCAATGCATGGTAATATGATGTTAAACGTCTATCGTCAGCGTTCACGGCGGTTGTCGTGGCGCATGGAGGACCTGACCACGAGATACCGGAGATTCCATGCTAGGTCTTCCTGTCTCAGCTGATCACACCCATTTTATTGGGATCGGCCGGATCTCCGGAGGGGTCGGTGATTGAGGGGAGGAGGATGCGTGGGGTTTCCGACGAAACATTTCTTGGGGACATTCCGAACGAGATTGAGGCGGGGTAAACAAAGGTTTCGGGTGATCGGCCGATCGCATCCGCCTCCGAACGCCAGTCGTGAATGCGATGATCCGCGGGTCCAAGTCCAACCAATCGTACGAGACGTACGTTGAGGGGACGGACGCTCATTACCATTAGGGTCCGGATTCGCCCTCACGGCCTCCACGCTACGCCGCTTTCTTGTGGCTGCCCCGCGTTTCAACTATGGCAGACAAATCCCAACAACCGGGAGGGCGGGACGGTGTTCTCTCCTCGCAATCCTTTTCACCATGATCCGAGTAAGTTTCCTTCTCTGCAATGAAAATAATGTTCCGGGCTCACATGACCAGGAGCCGATGGCTAGCGAAGTAGATTACGTCGAGCCGGGTTGTCTTGTGCTGATATCTGTCGAGTCCTGAACCGGGGAACAAACGGAAAGAAACTGGGCGATCTCAGCAAGATGCGATAAATCAGTTGACGATCTGAGTTGAACCGGAAATACACGCTCCGAGTCCTTCCACCTACCATGTTCTCGGTCGCAGGACTATCGCGGAAATAAGATCGGACAGAGTGGACGGCATAGAGCCTCTCGACTCCTTCATGCGAGGAATTACAAGGATATGATTGCCGGTTGGAAGTTGGATCTCAACAGGATCCTTGTTGTTTTCCTGGTTACCCTACTAAATCAGGTAACGATAGTGAGCTCCTCGAAACAGTCTATTAACTCTACGCGTTCAGACAGGGTCACCGAATCCGAATGAGGGTAGTGACACCTGCTCCAGGTTCTTCGGGTGTGTCCTTCTGCGAGCCATCAAGACCTCGTCCCCTCATCCTGTCTCCCATTGAGTTCTTGTATATCGCCGCTATCCCCTATCTCCCCCTCAGTTCTCCCCGCCAGTGCAAGAATGTCCTCCCCTTTGTCAATCACACATCGTTCCGTATTTGCCGTTCCACCACTCGTTGTTAATTTGCACGCCATGCTCTCTCCCTGTCTCTTGCGACACATCCGCTTTACATATGCATATTTCATAGGCTTTCCGTGACAATCTACGTTCTGGTTTGATGATGCCAGAATTGGTACAAAGTCGTTCGTCTTGACTGTTCCCTGGAAACGAGGTGGACCAAGCTCCTGTGGGCCTCCTAACGAGAAGCTAGTCGCTGTCTACGGGCACACTCCGAACAAACAGGGGGTACTATGTTGGTAGGGTGCACGAGAGGTGGGCTCCGCGCCACGACCCGATTTACGAGTCAACAGTTGGGACCTCTGGTGTGCCTCATGCTCCTCCGCCACCACAACCACCACCAAAAAAGGCACCCCCAACTGATACCCCGCTCACAACAGGTGCTGGTGAAACACTAGACCGAAGAGATTCAGCCCCTCCGACATCAAATTCACCCAACCCGCCTCTATATCTCATCCCCGGACATGGAACCTGCGTCGAAGTTCGTGTCAACGCCTCCATTCCTACCCACGACGCCTACACCGTGGGTGGTGAAGAATGCAGGTAGGTCAATGAGTCAAGCTTTGTTATGCTGAGAACATTACACGTGGCTGCATGTTTTTTGTGTTTTTTGTAGGACGGGGGCAAACAAAGAGACTACAAGACCCGAGACTTGCGGTCCCGGGAAAAGATAGGCACCGATAATATTGGGTCTTTACCGTACCGATTAATCTGTAGTAGGCGTAAGCCAAGACAGTGCAGGCTACATCGGGGTCGCGCGTGCGATAAGTATCTAAATAAAAAAAGGGAGCAAGCAAGTTTTCGCTCGCGAAAACATGTCAGTGTAATACAATGGAGGTTTTTAAGTGAGAAACAAGAAACAAAGACCCTATACGACGTAAGAAGGGAGCAGAAACAAAAACATAGGCCATAAATGCATAGTTAATAAAGGTATGGCAACGGGATTCCCGACGTCTTGGTCCAAACCCTCCTCAATTGCAGCTCCTCCGGGTTCGGCATACCAGGGTTCAACTGGAACAACTGAGCCATCCTCGCCAACCAATTCTTCTCCTCGACCTGCATTTGAAGGAACCAAGGCAGAATGACATAGATCCTCTTGAGTGGAGCCCCGATATTCTTCCTCCCCGTCACGAGATGCGTCACGCAATCGAACGCCATGCTCTGGTATTCCAAGATCTCGAGTTTCGGCAAGAGGGGGATGAACGGTTTCTTCGGAGCGAAGAGATCCGTAGTCTCTTCCCACACGTTCGCGTCCTCGAGGAAGTGTTGGAGAAGGGTTTTCTTCAGCTGGGCGATCTTGAGGACTTCGATATTGGGCATCGACTGGAGCCACTTGATCATCCGGCGTTTGTTCGGGATCGAATCGAGCAACTGGACGGAGTACATCGTCATCACTCGAATATCTGGGAACCGACCGGTAAGGTGTTCGATGAGTGGGCCGTAGTCGTACCCGACCATATTGAGAATGGTCAAGTCAATGAGGTTCTGGGCGGTGAAGGTATTGAGAACGTATATCGCATACAACACGGTGAAGTCCCCGAGGACGAGAGTAGCGAGGCAGGGAAGGTCGATGGGAGGAAGACCGAGGTCAGTGACGTCCTCGTAAACCCACTTAGGGCCCGCAGCATCCAGCGCGAGCTTGCTCAGTCTCGGGCATTCCCTGAGCATATCACGAAAATCATAGATCGAGGGACACTTCTCGATAGGCACCCGCCTCAGATCCAACACGTACAACCCGGACAATTGTATGACGCTCCACCGAATATGAAGACCATTGAAACACGCGTAGGTGAGTCGGGGTAATTTGTCGCGATCACAGAAGGAAATTGGTACCGAACGTTTTCGTGGCTCGGGCGTAGGACCGACCCACAACCAAGGGCGCCCGGTTCGATGCAACTCGAAACGTTCCATTCGGTCAGGTCGACCGCCGTCCCAGTGACGTAGCTTATTGAGAACGACAAGTGCTGGCTTCCAGGTGTCGACCATGATGACCAATGTGCGAATTGTTTGAATTTTGAGCAAGAGCTTGTCCATGACCACTTCCATCATTTCGGCCGTGAAGGGGTGACCGTCCTCCCCACCGTCGTCGAGGTCGTTCATATGTTCCTTGTACCACGCTTCGTTGCGTTCGTTGATGCGGATATCCAGAGGTGCAGTGCCTGCCCTCTCAATAAAAGCGAGGGACCGTTCGTACGGGTACCGATCCTTGAACCAGACGATACTCCACAGCGTCATGTCTTCGATGGCGGCAAACCTCCACTTCTGACAGACCCACGTCAAACGGAGTAAGGAGAGCGAAGACGATGGCATGTCGGTGGATGACCAAGAGACGAGGTGGAAAATCTGAAGGAGGATCTCGGTGGGCTATCATTAACATCAGCGGACGTGATAGATGACCGTGATGGGTAACACTCACGAGTTGATTGATTCGAAGGCAACGACAAAAAATCCATTTCCGCTGAAAGTCCATGAAATAATACCTGGCCTCTTGGTCCGTGGTCCAGGCTGGGGTGCCCTTGAAGGGCTCGAGCGCGGCGAGTCGATTTCGAAGTTCTATGCCCTTCTTTTTAAGTGTATCGATCGCTTCCGGGGTATCGGGACGTCCTGGAGGCTGTGTGACTTTGTCCAGGAACGCGGTGAAGATTGCCTTGGGATCGAACGGCACTCGTATGGTGGGGGGAGCATTCGACTTTGACTTGACCATCAGTGAAGATGGGTCTGGGAGGGCGTTGGGATGTTGACCGTTAGATTGGTCAGAGCGCGGAGGAGTCTGGACGTGTGCACTATTTGAGAGAGATCAACGGGAGCGGGAAAATGCGATACGTACCATTACTGGTGATGAGCTGGATGGGGATAGATCTATGGCAGAACGAAGGGGAGATGTGGATATGGCTGGGAGAGGGAGAGAGAGAGAGAAGAACGATTGGAGGGTGGCTTGTCCTCGTCTGGTCGGTATTTAAACCGGAGAGAAGACAAAAGGGAGTGCGGCAAGGTAAAATTATAAGTTGAATCTGGTAAGCAGACGTGACTTCAAAAATTCTGCCAGCAACTATTTGGCGATGTGGGTCCGCGTTAACGCTGGATACTTCTTGTGGGTGTCTGTAGGTTGGTAGCGGTTTGTCTGAGATCAAGCACGTCGGATGGTCGTCAATCTCTCTCACCTGCGGTTTATATCCCCTCTCCAGCTCTATTACGCTTTGTTATCCACGGCAAGAGTCGACGATGGGACAAGGGGAGCGGGCCAGGTGTCCTCCTTTGCCTGCTACCGTGGGTGGACCAGGCGAAACGTGAGTCTGACCGTGCACTCGAAAGGGACCGACACCAACAAAACACGGACGATCCAGGGGAACGTAGGGAAGAATAGTGGGACGGAGCGAAAGTAGAAAGCATCACTCCTCTCGACGTATCATGGTGGTCGGGTGAAAAAAAGTATAGCGTCTACGTTCCTCTGTTCGTTCGTCCCTGCCTCTTCACAGCCCACTCTTCGCCTCTTCGGGTGGGCCAAGGAGACTATTTTCGCGCGCCGGAAGCTCGTTCGAGGGAATCCCTTTCCGCTGGGGAATGTGTTCAGACCCGGAGATCGCATCAACAGCTCAAAGACAAAGGAAGTGGTGGAAGAGGGAACGCCTATTTGCCTCGATTCTTCTCATAGAAACACGTCTTGAGTCGTCTTCCTCGCAACCGGTAGTGCTGGGTCCATCCTGACAGTCCCTGCGCGACGAGTGGCATCATGGTAAGTCGACTTTCGTCCAATGGAGCACACGGCACGTCTCATGAGAAGTACGTACCATTCCGGGATCAACTACCCGTACCCGTATGATCTCCTTCCCTCCGGTAACGGACCGTAGTTGCATTGGTAAGGCCCGAAATCCCTTCCTTTGAGGTCTAAACGAGGTCCACGTCCGATCGTCCAACGGCTCTAACCGATACCCGCAACAGGAGACGGCAAGAACACGTCTCCTCTCTTCCTAAGGACCCCTAACGAGGACAACGAGTTCCTGCTACCTTCTCCCTCTTCCCACTGCGTGTCCTACTACACACGAGGCCTGATATTCGTGAGGCTCGCGACACTTTACAGAAGAAAGTACACGAAACGACAAGGTAGTGGCAAAGGAATGGACACCCAACGCCTCCTTTGTTCTACCCTTCAATATTTTCTTCTGTACGTTGCCTCCCCCGCCTGGGGTATCTCACACTCCCGCTTTCACATCCCTTCGCCCCCCACACGGCCTTCCGGCAGTCCCGAACCGATGCCGTGGGGAAGGGTGGGATGGTCATGACCTGGGAGGATGCTTTCATCATGATCCAGCTAAGTGGTTGTTCTTCGTCACCGTTAGGGCTTGGGATCATCCTTTTGCCTAACCACAGCGTAATTCACATGGCCACCTTCTTTCTGCCCTCCTGAAGGGTCCGCTACGGTCACCGCTGGCGCGGACCAAGACGCCGTTTACAGAGGGGACCGTAGGTCTCCCGAACGTACGTACGTCTCCCCCAGCTGGACTCACACACGCCATCTCATCCAAACAACGTGCGCGCGCCCACTCTGTGACACCAGATTCACATATAAATCCAAGGAAAATTACCCAGACGAACGAGTGAATTCACAATCACCCACGGCCGTCAGGCCCTAATCCGTAAATTCGGAAATCCGTATCGGGAAATTCGCCGATCTCAAATTCGTCATTCTAAATTCCTCCAACCTCATGTAGAAGAGCTCAGCCATGCCTCCCATGAGTGGGGCTGAGCCACTGGTACCGGTACTCCGACCCTCTCGTATCGTGTCGTTTCTATCACATTTTAGGGACACAGTCGAAACACTAGCTAGAATCCGTCCCTTCACCCACACCTCTGGGTGCTTATAAAAAGCACGTCAGGGCCGTGTAATAACTGCCCTCCAAGTCTTTCACGGTCGCTCACCCCCCCTTCGAATGGCTCTACGGTCCCGTTGGACATTTTTATAGATGGCGAATAGATTACTCGACCCCAGGGTTAGCCCTGGGAGAGTGCATGGCATGGTGCAGCCTTACTTAAAACTAAGGAATATCAATGTTTACGGTATGATGACCGTCATCGCATCGGTACTTATCGAGTGGCAAATCACAGACACGTCCTACCCTGTCCTAACCGTCACATTAAATAAGTAGGTTAAGATCTCATTCAAAAAGGCCGTGGATCAAAAACGCAGCCTCACGATCAACGTCCCGGCACTTGAGTACCTGTAACCCCCAACCCTTGAGATCTGAGACTTCAAGACGCTCGGACGGTGAAGACGCTCGGACGGTGAAGGAATAGAAGCACGATAATGATATCACCTGAGACGCTTGTTCAGAATTTGGCTAGACAATGCCCGGCGTTCTGTTCGATTTTGGGCACTTCCGATGTAAGGGAGAGTGTGTATGAGAAGCAGGGAGAAGTCCCAAGGATGCCCCCGGTCGTCTAATCGTTCTCAGCCCACGGCGAGATCGCGATTCAGTGTAGTAGATTCAGTGTATGAACGGTCTCTGCCAGAGTCACATCCACGCCCCTCATTGTGTGGCGAACAAACCGTCAGCGTCTATATTCCTTCAACGCACACATAATTGATCACACAAAACATCAAGCATCAAGCATCAAGGTTTGCCTCCGTACCGTCGGCAGGTGCTCGCACAGGTTTTCATCGAGACGGACGGACCATCCCAAAAGAAGAGGGAGAGAAGAGGGATACAGAGAGATCTCAAGAGAAAAATACAAAATTCTTCCCAGCCCAACCTGTCACGAGAGCAGGGTTACGGCTGGGAGATCTGATCAGCGCAGCATATATCAAACTCTTGCCTCATGGCACCCAACCCTCATCCCACCGGAGACAGTGGAGGCATGGCTAAGGAATAGGGAGGAAGATCGCATCGATAACCGATAACCGCGCGACACGCCTTCCAAATCCTACCCAGACGTCCCTGCCGTGACCATCTCCACAACCCACCCCATCAAAGTCTCGTCCTTAATCTTCACCTCGCCCAACATCTCTCTCACAGCCGCAAACGCCCTCCTACCCCTCAACTCCCCTTCCCTCTCATTATCCTCCGTCTGCGCGTCTCTAGCTTGCTGGTACTGTTGCTGAGTCTGCCCCTCGTCCTGTTCATCGATTATCCCCGGGAACCCAAAATGATCATCATCGGCCCGAGGCGCTGCCTCCGCAGACGCAAACGCCGTCCTGAACAACACCCTGACGCACAACAACGCCGTTAACGCCATCGGAGGCGGATCCTTCGTCACCCTCGACGAAGGTACGAAGAACTCCCGTGGTGGAACTATCGATCTCTTCGTTGGGTCGTCTACCGGGTGCTGGTGCCCAGGATCCGGGAGAGTCACAACGTCGCTCTGTGACGAATGTCTTGGGAAAGGTTGGGTGAGTGGTATATGAGTTAACACATGCGAACGGAGGTGTTTTAACGACATCGGTCCTTGCGTACACGTCGCCCACAGACATTGATGAGGTCCCGATGCCGAGTCAAGGTGAACGGACAACATATGGTCGTAGAGATCTCCAGGGTTCTGAACACTGGGCGGGTTCGGACATTGGCCGCGGTCCCATTGGCATTTGTACCTGTCTTGGCTCGGAAGTTTGACCTGTTTCCTCGCGACACCCCGAACAACGAATTTTTGTGGCGGTCCTGGGAGAAGAAGGGCTTGTGCGGAGGGGTAGACGACGTTGACGTTCTTAATCACGTCCGCAGGAGCGAGAAGCGGGCTCGCCTCACCGAACGGAGTAAAGGTCACGCTGTACAGTTGGAAGAATTCCACTTGGGTCAGCTCGCCTTCGGGGTTTAGAACGAACATGGCTTTCATCCTGTCCATACAAACACAAAATTAATAAAGATATCCAAACTTATGAAGAGGATAAAAACCGACCACTCGTAACACCTCTTCGGCTCCTCCATAGCACCCAGCACATCCAACTCCTCGGAGCCCAGCACCAGATCCACAGTATCAGGTGGAACAGCCAACGCAACAGCCGGAGGCGGACACAAATCCACCATCACAACCTCCTCCACCTGCTCCTTCAACAACAACAACACCAACACCCTCAGCGTACTAGGCATTTTCGGATGCAACAAAAACGCCCTAGCCATCGGCGCACAAGCCAAATGCGCGTACAAGAAATTCAACGCGGCGTCGACCAACTCCTTATCCATCGTAAAGACGGGGAGGTACCGAAGCGCGGCTTCGAGGCCGGCAGAATCTGGCGTAATGTGGTCCACGTTCGCGGGGTACGAGAAGAGCAAAGCGAGGAGCTGGAAAGAAGCTATGATGAGCGACCTGTTCGAAGTCTCTTTGAGGATCGCGAGGACGGCTGGAGTCGGATTCGCTGTTATCGGAGCGTTGGTGGGGGGAAGCGTCAACCCCGCGCTGCTCAAATCGTGAAAAATCTCCAAGACGTTCACCAAAAACTCTTCGTTCTCGTCCGAATCCAACTCCAACTGATGCAACGCGGAAAGTATGAGCGTCCTCGACCGGGCGTTATCCAACAACTCTTGAACGTTCGCGTCGTTATACGCCGTAGCCGTCCTCAAAATCGTAATCGCCTCCAAAGCGTGTCTTCGCTTGGTAGCCTCCTCAGGATCCTCCGCGAACAAAGCCAAAATCTGACTCTTCTTAGACTTCTTCGTCGCCCGTTCGATCCTCGAGGGCACGATATGTCCTCTCCCTCTAGACCCAGCGACGTGAGGGTTCTCCAACGAGGAGATCTTATCCAACACCGCTCGCTCGACATACCACTCCGGCCACGCGAACAACGCGTCAGTAAGCCCCGGAATCGCGCTCAACAGGAACTTTTCGTTCGAGCAGAGGCGCAAGAGCCGATCGAGAGCCCAGCTCACTTCTTCGTGTATCCCGGATCGCAGGGCGAGCATCATTCGGTTTTTTGGTGACGGTTCGACGTACCATCCTGATTTTCGAAAGGTCAGAATGTCAAAGGCGCGATAATGATAAAAGGAGAGTGTGAGGGTGTTTTCTTTTTCGAAGGGTGGGATGACGCACGTTCGTAATCGTCTTTAACATTTGACCCAGTAACCACAGTGGCAATAGGTTGGATGGTCGTAGCAGGAGTGACCGAGATTGGTTGAATCGTAGGCTGGTACTGCTTGATGGTGAGCCCACGGTTAACGGTCTGCATCTGTGGCGGGACGGACAGAAGTCCGACGGTTCGATCATTCCAAGTCCCGCTTCTTCCGCTGCTCCTCCGCCACCATCAAAGAAAACACACCCTGGTGACGGCCAAAGTCAAGAGAAGTATAGTTATACAACTCTAGAGGGTACATGCAACGTAGGTCAGCCCATAGACATGTTCTACTAGGTAAGGAAGAAAGGCAGTCGCTACACAACGACGGTAGTGACAGAGTTATGTCAGTTCATGTAAGAGAGTGGAGTTCGTAGTATTGTCGAGACGAGGAAAAAATGTATCAACTGTCCATCTGTCCAAGCAGACCCCAAAGGAATCCCAACAAAGTAAAAAAAGAAACAGACCAAAGGATTTAGTGGTCATCGGCGCCTTTGAAACCCCACTTCACGGTCCTAGTGGCACCTCGCTGCCAGTCCTCTACTCGGCGACGAGCGAGAATGGAGAAGGTGGATCGATCAGTACCAACGAAGCCCATGCCCTTGGATTGAACAACAGCATCGATGATGACAGGATACCTAACAGCAACGGGTGAGGTTCGCAACAAAGAGGAGAGAGAAACGGGAGCACGAACCATCTGCCGTACTGCGTAGCGGTGTTGGAGTGGTCGACCCTATACCAACCCTGGGCTTTGACCAGGTCCCACCAAGCTTCGTCTCTTTCATCACTGGTCATAACGACATGCCTGACGTTCATACCGGGGAACTTGACCGCCAGCTCCTCCTGCACCTCCCTGACACGACGGGCAATGACGGGGATAGAGGCGAAACACTCCTCGACGGGTATCCCGGTGCACCAGTTCCCGAAATCCCCGTGTCTCATGTGGATGGTGATGTACTTGAGACACTAATCAGAAACACATTCAATACTCCTGGCGACAACTCACCGGAGGGATGGGCTGATCGAACTGGAGACCAAAGGTGGACCTTAGATACAGCTCACCGATGGCTTCGAGGCGCTCGGTCCAATGCATATGGGTGGCGACGTATCTCCACGCAGGCGAAAAGTCGAAGTCGTATTCAACATCCTATAATAAGGAGGGATTAGAGTGTGGATACCGTAAGCCTTTGACCGTGGGAACGTACCTTGGAGCCGCAGGCGTAGTATAGATAATCCATGCAAAGCATTTGCTGATCAGGATCTTCGACGGTATTGAGAATCGGAGATGGGGTCTGATCAATTGCCTCGCCACTGTTTAGCCACTCTCGGCGGGCGTCGGGGAAGCTGAGCCGGGCGAGGTCCCAGAAACGGGAAGTCTTGTCGTGTTCATAACCGGGGTAGGCCTTGAGCCAGTTGGGACCCTTGGTATATGAAACGTCTGCACGATGGGGGGAATTGAATGAGCGAGGAATGGCAACAAAGAAAAAGAGAACGCACCCAAGCCGGCGTTACGGGGAAAAAAGCCTTCACGAGGATTAGGGTCGTAAATTTGTTGTTCTGGCCAAATAGCCCAACAGCCCATGCTTTCCACGACAGGGGTTTCGTCGATCTTGACGTCGCTCCATTCAAGAACGGGAGACCTGATTAACGACGCGAGACGGGGCACGTCGAAGACTTCGCCGAATGGCAGATCATCGACATGTCCATCGACCAAGACGTGAGAAGGCGTGAACTTTGGCACGACTGGTATACGATCCGTAATAAGTCCAAGATAAATAAGGTTGCCCTATTTTAGGACGTTAATATGATCGTCGAGGTCGGGATTTAGGGGGAGGGGGGGACTTACGAAGGCCATAACATCGTTTGCTGGATAACATACGAAGAACGAAATGGTCAACAAAGGGATTGAGGGAAGAAACAACGGGACTCACTCCATCCAGCGGAGGGCCACGATGTGAGGTATTGTTTATCGGGCAATAAGTTGTCTATATTTGGTAAGTCGGAAATCTCGATTGGGGGAGCCGAGAGACGCGCGAACCTCTGAAGAGCGGAGTGGGTGGACCGCGAACGCCCGAATAGAGGGATGTGATGGGGTATGTTGCGTTCGGCGGGGACTCGACCTCGACATCCTCGGACTTGAAAGGGATTGGTTCGAGGTCGACTCCGAACCTATCAGGTGCCCGATGTTGGATGGTAAGGTAGGAAGCGAGGAAGAGGAGGGAAACGAAGGTGGCGGTGGCGAAGAATGCCCGCTGTCTCCTTCCGGGAGTTTTTGGGTTGGATGCGAAGGGGAGAGAGACGGAGTCGAGGGAGTCCTTATCGCTAAAGAGGATATCTTCGGAGGTGGGGATCGTCTGACCCATGGTGGGGATAGGCTGTGGGAGTGGAGGTGGAAAGTTGAGAGAAGGGGAGGAAATATAGCGCTGCGTGGTGTTCATACGAGATGTCTATGTTGACATGACGAGGGGCTGACAGGGATTCTTTCTCACCAGACGTTCCTCCAACTTTTCCATTTTTCAACAAATTCTGATTTTCTCGATCCGACCGTGACCCCTGTCACCCCTGGTCCGGGTCGATTTCCCGCTCCAGCTCATAAACAATCCACGAAGAATAAGGGGCACATACCCATTCACCTTCCCCAGCGAGCTTGTCACGAATCATGTCCCCCTCCTCTCTCGTCCAGGATGCCTCCCAGAACATGAAGGTCGCCACGGTCGTGTCTTTCTACATGGCGGCCGCGCTCATCGTACGTTCACATGGTACCCCCTCTGACCAATGAACCGAATTCTCACCGTTCCATGTTCGGGCCACAGATGGTCTTTGTGTGAGTTCACCCTTGGCTTCACTGAGGCGTCGAGGGGCTGATCGAAAATGCCTTTAAGCAACAAGGCTGTGCTAAACGCCGCCCCTGACCTCCCGTTCCTCTACTTGTTCAACCAACTGGCGATTGCGGTCGTCCTCCTCCATTGCGCGAGCTTCTTGACCACCAAGGTCCAAATACCGAAATTCGAGGTTCACACCATCAAGAAACTGACACCAGTCGTCACGGTGAACATCGTGGGATTAATCTTTAATACCCTCTGCCTCCGCGGTGTGGAAGCTTCATTCTTCCAAATTGCACGTGGAATGGTTTTACCGTTAACGATTGTGGTGTCATCCATCCACACATTTACGAGGCCATCGACCAAAGTTGTGATTGCGGCCGGAATTGTGACTCTGGGATTCTTGACGGGCGTTAGCCCCAGCAAAGACCTACCCATCTCGGCTTCGCCATCAATCATTTCTCTCATCTATGGGCTGCTCTCCTCGGTCTTTATCGCGGTTCACGCGGTATTGATCAAGGCTTCTCTTCCCCACTGTAATAATTCCACGATTGAATTGGCGTACTGGACAAATTTGGGGTCTGCATTGATGGTCGCGCCGTTCATCCTGCTGGATGGAGAAATCGGAACGTTGGTCGAACTGACTGATTCCGTGGAATGGGATGGTAGAACGTTTGTATACGGTAGCATGATTACCGGGGTGTTCGGCTTCCTCCTATGTGTTGCCGGCTTGTTGAGCATCAAGATCACGTCCCCCATCACTCACATGTTTTCTAGTGTAAGTATTCAGGTTCTGAACTATGGAACGGGAGCCCATCCTCTGACGCTTGATTCACGTAGGCCGCCAGATCTGTCTTGCAGACGTTGCTGGGCGTTGGGCTGTTCGGCGACATCCTTACAGTGTATGTTTGAGCTCTTGTGCGCCAGTCCCATCTGGAGTGATCTGATTAATCGCGTCACAGGAATCGGGGCGCTTCAATTTTCGTTATCTGTGCGGGCACGATGTAAGTGTGGCTCTGCGGGCGTTTTGGAGGTATCAAGATGCTGATTGAAGGTTTCAGGTACTATACTTGGGTGAAACACCTAGAAAACTCAGGTGCAGCCCCCAAGGCGCCACAGGGACAGAGGTCGGATGATGTAGAACGGGGACGTGATCGCGAGGAACACGGACTTGTGACCATCTTCGAAGCAAAGAACGAGGGAGATGAAGAGACGGCGACGCTTGGACATTGGTCGGCTTCTCGTAATCGTTCGGACAAGGCATGAGAAAAGATTTATGCAGGGCGGTAGTTATTTTTGGACAACTGTTGTTTATATATTAGGAGGACATGCATTATGTCGTGTGCGGCCCAGCGAGTGACGGTCGATCCGGCGCGCGAAATCAGACGTCAAAGCAATGACGCGGTTCCTACGTCCATGAGGTAAGTGACAGGAATAGGGGACGACGATCATAACTTCTAGACCCTTGCCACTAGCACTAGAGAACTGCCAACGCGTGACACGTTCAGGGATGGAATAGCCCAGGGGGAGAAGGACCCCGTACAGACGCACCGGTCGCTAGCGCAGCCCAAAAAAAAAAAGCGTTAGGGGCGAGATCAAACAGATGGGGCTATTCGAGGAGAGCTCGAGACTCAGTACTTAGATCTCGACGCTCTCCAACACGTTGATGCTCGCCTCTTCGTCCCTTCGGCGTTCGACCGGCAGAGCCTTGATTTGAATGGCAATGACAACTGCTTCCGAGACTTTTCTTTCGAAGTCGCACCATCGCAAACGTAAACCGAATTTCGTTTAATGTTCAATCTGGTCTACGGGAGAGGGGAACCCCCAACTTTGACATCCACAAGAACAAAATAAAAATATGCCTGTCACCCATCACTACTAGTACCACTCTCGCCTTCTCATCGCCATGTTCCAGCCCACGGCCCCAGTTGTAGCGAAGGTCTCTTTGCAACCTCCCAGCAATGACCAGCCTGACGTTCGCTATGAACGTAAGATGGGGGACACCGAGCTCTCCTACTACTTGCCGTCCCGTGCCAATGGCGTGAACGACATGTACGCTCTCTCCTTTGCTCATATGCTGTAGCTCACTCAGTTTACAGGTATCTTCACCTCGGGTTCAAGGCGCCAACCCGCCTGATGGAACGCGAGAGAGTGCGTGTGGCGTGGGCCATCCTTCGTCAGCGACACCCGTTGCTCGCAGCAACGGTGGAGATGCACGATTACGACGACGTCCGATTTGTGTGAGGAGGAGGATACGCCGATCGGGGGAACAGATGACTGACGCCTCCTAAGATACCGACCTGCAGCATCCGCCCAAGACGCTGTCAAATCAGCCGACGCAAATCTTGAGTACAGAACCCAAACTCGGGATCGTAAGTCTATTCTTATCCTAACGGTCACTAATGTAGCAACTTTGTGAAATCCCCATCGCTCAATCTGATTTTAGAACTCATTCAGTCCTATCTCAATGGACCCCGGACTTTGTCAAACAAATGCATTTCCTATCTCATCCTCTCCAGCAACAATTCGATCCCCACGCCTCCAATCTCCCCTGATCCGTCATCCACTTCGCTTGACAGTGATCAGCTAGAGAGCGAGTTCGATCTGCTCATTTGCGCTGCACACTACCTGGGAGATGGAATGGCCCTCCATCAGTTCGCTCACGACTTCTTTACCCTTTTGGCAAGTCAAACATCCGTCCCCGATCTCGAGGAAACCCTCAACAAGGAGTGGACCGAGCGCTGGGGCCCGCTGACCCTCGCGTCCGACGTCCTCCCATGTTCCATTGAAGAAAGCATGCCACAGTATACCGGCCGTTTCCGCCGCGCCGTCGCCACTGTCGATTTCAACTCGAACCAGAACAAGCAGATTGGTGGACATGTCTTCCCCAAGGTTTCTGCCAAAGAGAGGCGTACCATTGTTCCTACCGTTTCGTTCGACGAGGATAGGACAAAGGCGATGCTCAAAGCCTGCAAGGCTCATGGGGTCTCTATCTCCGCCGCTCTTTTTGCCCTCTGTAACGTCGTTTGGGCGAGGATGCGTCCAGACGGTGGCGAGTTACCGATGTGAGCTCTCCTAGGCTTGCCGAATGTCCGAGAGACTAACCACGTTCCGGTTCGCTTAGGATGATGTATTCAGCATTGAACCTCCGGCCATATATGGCCAGGAGCCCGGAATCCTACTGGTTCCTGGCTGTGGGTTATTTTAACGTCATCCTGCCCACATTCCTACCTCGCACTATCTCCGACACTCAAGCCCTCTGGCATCGCGCCCGTCTATCGAAGGAACAGAGTGCCCGAGCGGCCAAGAACTCTATGGCTGTTTATCGTACCCGTGAAATGGCGAAGAAGCGAGGGGCTCAGGCCCGTGCCTGGGGAAAAGAGGATGATCAGAAAGCTAACGGAACTTGGGTCCCGACTCCCCCGGTCAGTCTTCAAGAGGTGACATCCACCACCCCTCCACCACCACCAAAGGCTCCCAGTAACGCTCTCATCGGCTTGTCGATGTTGGGAAACCTCGATGGTATCTATAAGCACCAGGACTTCAAGTCCATCAAGATGCACACCTTGACCACTGGGTCGAGACAGCGAAATGGGGGAATGCTCCTCTTTGGGTACACATTCGTCGGCAAACTCTGGCTGAGTCTAGGGTACGACGAAGAGGGCTTCGAGAAGGAGACAGTTGGTAAATTTTGGGATGGCCTTCAGGCCGCAGTGGACGAGTTCCTGGGATAAACTTTGGACGAATTCTTTTGCCATTCATTGATTTCCATCTTCTCTCCGCTCGGACTTGATGCATGATGAATTTACGACATTTAGGGTAATACTGTGCCCAGGACACTCTCACCTATTATCTTGGATTCGCA
>Ga0307512_10002130_pt1 | contig 25974 bp, 23 predicted proteins | sample 14_EM_MG_FD_200267 | JGI IMG/M metagenome (GOLD analysis project Ga0307512, IMG submission 200267) | Populus trichocarpa ectomycorrhiza microbial communities from riparian zone in the Pacific Northwest, United States - 14_EM | ecosystem: Host-associated > Plants > Roots > Unclassified | place... | reverse complement strand
TGGGGGCCGGGGTGGAGGGGGTGGTGATGGGAGTAGCGGGGGAGGATGGGACACTCGTGTTCTGTGTCGTTGTAGACGGGATATCAGATCGCGACGACGACTTTGAGGCGAGGATAGAGAGCGGAAGCGTCGAGTTGCGGAACTGTTGGTTCAGCTTTGACTGACGTGACTTGTGCCATGCGGTGGGCTTCGACACGCCATTGCTAACTTGGTGGCCGGTCGAGGAGCTATTGTAGAGCTCGAGAAAGGTTTGCTGGCGCTTTGGCTTCAGCTTTGACTTTTGTCCAGTGGCGGCGGTAGGGGTGGTAATGGTTGGTGCCATAGCAATGGAGAGGAAAACGTGGGAAGACGTGTTGATCTGCAGAGAAGAAGGGAGAGGTGTTTGTTTTGACTTTACCGTTTTCGCGTTAGCGAGGGGAGAGGGGCTCCGCAGATATTGAGACAGCAACGCAGCCCAGCAACGTAACATGCGGTGGGGGGTTTTCGATGGTATGATGTGCATATCGAACCGACGTCTCTCGTCAAACCAACCGTCCAAGACCCAGACAGACCCCCCGTTCGTTCCGCCAGAAAAGCCCCGAGCAAATGCAAATATGTACATCATCATGTAGGATGCACAGCAGGCAGCGATCCCATCCGGATGGATGGCTTTCCTTGCATCGCATCACATCGCAGCAGCAGCAGCTCTCGCTTCCAACCACCATCTCCTCCACCACCACTACCACCACCATCTTCGAACATCCCCGCAGCCAGCCGTTACAGAAGTTACTGCTGAACTTATGCACCCGCACCCGCCGCCGCTCCTATATCGCAAGTATGTATGCGAGAGAAGCTCTGGAACGGTCAGACCGACGTACTCTACGCCCGAGCCATGCGTATGTACAGCTACAGGCACACATATGTACAATACTTACATAGGGCTGAGGGAGCGAGCGCGCGAGCGGATGATGGTAGGGAAGGGGACGCGAGAGGCGAGGCGAGGCAAGGCAAGGCAAGGCAAGGCAAAGGCAAGGAAGGCATATACATTAGTTTGGCATATACAGCGGCAGCATCAGCAAGCAGCAGCATATGCTATGTACGATCAACAACGATTGTGTTAGATGCATATCGATTGAACGCGACGGCTGGTTCGGAAACCCTTATGCAAATGTACTCCACGCATTACCGCAGCCCAGAACCACCGTCCATCCATCATCCATCCATCATCCACCCATCCACCCATCCACCCATCCACCCATCCACCCACCCATCCATCCATCCATCCACCCATCCCCCTCCTACCTGGCGCGCCGTTTGTTTGGTTTGATACGCGTGGTTTCTTTCCGAAATGCATAAACGAAATTTATCGACATCGACAAGAATTTTTTATTTATTTGGTCGATGAAACAAGTTCGGACATGCGGAACTGTGATTGGAGATCTTTCTGCGAGATGGATGGCGCCATGAAACACGCATCCTTGCTAATGATGTGGAAAGAGAAACGAAGCACCACAATCTGTTTTTTTGCAAGAGCGTCAAGCCCAGCGCCAATTCGAAACTTGAAAAATACGGGAAAGTGGATGAGTGGAAAGAGGTGTAACGTTGCCTAACGGTAACCACACGACTCCGTTTATTTTTCCTCTGCTGGATTCTTTCTCAGCTGGATGGCCACAGTCAGATTTTAACATAATATACTCTCTTTCAATGATTGGAATTTCATCTCGCTACATTTTATTTTGTTCAATCTCCTTCCTTCCTTTGGTATGCGCGATTTCAACAAAAAAGAGTGGTGATGCAAACGTCGGTAGATGAAGTTCTCCTCGCGCCCGCCAATCTACAAAACTCCTTCATCCGGGGCAGGCCCCTCCCTGTGTTCTAGCCTTGTAGCAGTGTCGGGTATATAATGTCAGCACAATCAAGTTTTTGTCATGTACCCCTCACCGTTCGTTGCCCCCAACGCTTGTGCTAGATTGGAGGGATGGAATCGCCTTCCGCCTTGGGAATGTACTCCGGCAAGTGGGAGTCGTGTTGTTCATTCGAAAAAGAATACCCACCCCCCAGGACGAGGGGGCGGAGGGAAAAACCTATCTACCGAAAGGGCAGGGCAAGGCAGGTCTAGCTACTCTCGAGAGTTTCTTTTCAAGCCGTTACATTTACGAGGAAGTGCTGGCTAGCTACACCTTGCGATGAGGCAATCCGATGGCCCTCCCCCCGTACATACACCCCTACGCAGGAATTGCAAACGAAACGATACCATCGGAATGCAACATCGAGAGATGGGAATGTTGTGTGGGTGGGGTGGCGGTGATGTTGTATCGGCGGCACCACCACCACTTACCTCTTCAATTCTCTGAATAGCCATCTAACTGTTGTGGCGTGCAACCCTAGCGTTCCGTAGAGTGTTATCTAAGGTGCGTGTGTGTCTAACTATCGCTAAACTGCACCTGTAGAACATTCTTGACGCTTGCTGCTGCTGTCTTAAAATCTATTTTTCTCGTAGGAGCCGTTACTTTCCCACATACCTACATTACATATGGACAACCGGTGCAAACCGTTTTGAATGCCCTAGCATGGTGATTCCTTGAAAAAAGAGGAGGGCCTCGTCACGGAAACCGCTGATTGTGATATGACCGGCTTATCTTTTTTTTTGCAAGCGGCAATTGACGGTGATACAGCCCAATCGCCGCCTTTCCCCCCTCATCTGACCTTGGCCGCGAACGCAGCTTGCCGGCGGCTGAACAATAATAGAATCTTGTTAATGTTGCTGCCTTGTGTGTTGGAAATAAAAGTTGGCGGTTTGAATGAGGCAAATACGGTAACAGTGTGGTCTTCAATTGATAATCTATTTCACTATGATATTTATCTTCGAGGCGTTCTTTTTGGAAAAACTGCGGGCTTTTGGAAAAACTGGCGGCCTTAAAGCTGTGTATCTATGCTCTCTTCTCTTTTTGCCCGTTAACTCAATTAGCCCGACTTGCCCGATACAGGTTTTTGTTGATGTTGTTGATGGCAAGGGTAGATGGTTCGGTTCTGATTATCCGGTCCGAGGTGGTATGCCTTTTCAGAAACCGCGGCTTGTTTCGATTGGTTACCAACCACCCTTTAATATCGAGCGTGATGCGTGGGGTTGGGAGTGCTGCTAGTGCGCAATTAACGTGGCGGGCGTTGATTGGCCTAAATGTCCAATGTCACTCAAAGGGAAAAAAAAAGGAAGCAGTGTGGTTCTTCGGATCATCAAACACAACTTTTTCTGGAAGCTCACAGTGTAACAATTGCGATTGGAACGGTTATCTTTCACACTTAAAACTTGCAGATTTAGATGGTTGTGGTGTTTTATGGGGATATCCCATCCGTTCGTGATGACTGGAAGGAAGGGAAGGAATGGAAGGTGGAAGGGAAGAAATATACCAGTGATGATGGACACGAAGGCAGTGACGGCGGCGGTACCGGCATCGCTCGCGACTGGTAAGCAGCTTTTACCGCGGTTGCACAAAAGGTGTTGTGTGATGTGATGAGAAAGTTAGCTACTAGCAGCTATTTACAAACCCCAGCCAGGCAACAGCAGGAAGCAGCAGCAGAAAAAAAAGTTGTGTGTTGACGTTGACCATCCCTCTTGTCTTCATCCAAATGGCAAGTCCAGCCTGGTTGGTGGGGTGTGGGGTTTGAAATGTATCAAAGATCGATGATGTAGCAACAGCGGTAAACCGCTTCCTCCACCTTACGAGGCAGAACAAGAGATATGATACTTCACTCATCTCCCGAGCAGGTGGCCCGAGGTGGAGAAAATCTCGTGGCAAGCTCAGGTACCAATCCACGGGTTTGTAACTTGAAGATTGTAATTATTCCTGGCCTTCTCGGTATCTATCAAACGAGAAAAGAGGGAAGGTGGGCTGAGCGCACACGATGAGTTGTAGAAACTGGGTTTGGCATATTTTGGACGATGGGGTTTCGAGGATCGCTGGATAGGGATGGCAGAAATTGAAGGTCTCGATAAACCCGTCGCCTTCTAGTGGGCTGATCTTGATATGCGATGAGAAAGAAACCTCTTGCCGTTGTTCATCTGGGATCATCTACATGATGGATACCTGGTACGTCTTTTCCGTACGAAAACCACCGGTAATCGCCCATTTCCCCTTGAGGATTTTCCCACCGGATAACCAGAATTCCCATTTTACTTCTATTTTCTTCATGATATGACAATCAATTCAACGAGAAGTGTAAAATAAAGTAAGGTAGGACACCTAATTGTGCTCTGGGATGGGCCATCCCTGTACAATTATTAAAAACCCACACGACTTTTTCATGGTTTTCCCGCGTCCTCGCAGGAAACAAGATCAGCGGGCGCTGCAGACGCACGCGGATTTACGCACACCATCCTGCGTGACGCAGCCTCGCCGCCTGCAGGGCCCGTGCATGAACAATAAACTACGTGTATCTAGCCAGCACCAATGGATTTTGCAGTTAAGGATCGCTTCAGCCTTTTGGGACTGCCCAGAAGCTTGGCTATTTTTTCTTTTTGCTTTCTTTTGCTTCGGAACGGGGATAACATTTTATTTGTTGTCCCCATCTATTCGATACAACTGAAGTGCAGAATCGGAATCCGCGATCATCATCGATTGAGCCGGGGACGGGGGTGGGAGAAAGACAGGAACAAAGGAAGCTGTAGACGACCAACGGGAAGAGGTCCAGTCGGAGTCGTCGTTGATATAAGGCTGCAGAGGAGCGGGAACATTCCTTGCTGCAGTTCCTTAGTGTGGCAGACGCAGAGTTTCGTGGGTTCCCCATCACACGTTCGGTTTTTTTCCTTCGTGTTTCAATGGTTAGGATAATACTGGGGCTCGGAAGGTTTGTGTGAAGGGATTGGAAGCCGGAGATATCGATAGGCAGGGCGGAAATTGAAGATTATTGGTGATACACAAAAGTATGATCTACCGTGACGTTGAAGGTTTGGCTGCGGGCTACAAGCTTAGAGATGAATCCAACTGCTGCGCATTGGTACACTTAGGTAGGTAGGTATTCACAGAGAAACTAACATACCAGAAAATGCCCGTGTTCAATGGATCGGAAGGATGCAGAAGACGGAGCGGAAGTTTCTTTAGAAAATCTAAGTTGCAGTGCATGGTGCGCCGCAGGCTGCAGTAATGCTTGAATGGTATGATGAGAATCGGGTTCGAACCCCTCAAGTTTGAGAACACACGAGCAAAGCCAGGCACATCTTGATACCACCGAAGTTCTATATTTCTCTTTTTCTAGGCGTTGGTTTTTACAGGTCACGATAGGCAAATCAATTAATTAATTAACGAAATGATGACGAGAACTTCGTATGCAAGGTACACGATATTGAAAAATGCACAAGGAAGTACCTTCGAGTGATGGAGATGGTTATCGATGTCAAACCCCTGACATGAAGGGATAGACCCTAGAGGTATGTATGTCTGAGTCCGGGGGCTCCGGGAGAATTACGCGAATGTGCGTCCGTTGGGCATGAGCATCGTGCATCCATGCGTTTGTTAGTTGTTTTGCATTTTCTCGTCTCTTCACGTTTGGATTTCCTCTTCTAGGCAATATTATTGACTAGGCTATATCATCATAGAAGACGTTTGCTATAGAGGAACGACGGCGGGCATAACAAAGGAAGGCACCAGTGAACCAACTACTGCGGTGTTGTCTCTAACAGTTCCAAAATAAGTGTTTAGACGTATGTACTCGGGGTGTATTAAGCCTGGGACTAGCCCCACGGGGAGACTGCTGTGACGCCTATCTCCCGCACGATACCGTCTTGCCGCGCTTGTAACTTATGTACCGCCGAACCGTCACCTGAAAGGGTAGATAGTAAGTGTCACGGATGTCTCCCCGCCTTTGACGAGCTCTTGATAACCCTCACTAACGATGTTTCCCAAATCTTTTCATGTACTTTTGATGGAAAACGATGAGAGACAACACAAACGAACTCCGTCCCACTACCTACTGTTCTTAGTAATTAATCCCTTACTTTGTGGCGGCTTGTTGAGTTTACTACGCCGTCTCAGCCCCCCCGATGGTCATCCTCAGCAGAGAGGAAAAAGAAAAAGAAAGAGGTGGGCAAAGCAAATTCGAAACAAATTTAACTTTACGCCCCCATCATCAGCGGCGGAGGAGTGATACCTCACAGCAAAAAAATATACAGCGTAGTAGCAGAGGGAGGTGAGTATTTTGTGTAGACGCCGTGGGTGTTTTGGAAGTATCAATTATCTCGAGAACTCCACACCTGTCATTACCCGCTATACTCCAGTCATTGCGGGTGGCTTCACAAGAACGTTGGCCAATCATACGGTCGAGCGTTTTGTCTCACTCTGAAGCAAGCAATCTGGTGTGGGACAAGAATATTTATCTTTTTTATTGACCCCCCCCTTTCCTCCAAGTCATGTCAAACATCCCACACAAATTCCGTCAATCGGCATTGTCCACGCGATTATCTAGTGGTCTCGGTGGAGTCTCCTCCGCTACTGATACATAATACATATCGATTGTTTTTTGGGCTTTTTCTCTTGCGGACCATGGGGGTTCCCTTGCACCTATATTACTCAAGCTTCTACAGCGTTGAGGAACCGTTTTTTGTAACTGCACTCAAGAGTGTACTGGTAAACAAACATGACTGAGTGATGTCCGTTGTTTTTTGGCGCCGTTTTCTCGCCTGACATTCGTAGCGAAGATTGATTACGAGCAGATGATTGATGGGAGCTGATTCTTGTTTCTGATTATCCTCTCTCCATCCCCCCCTCCCCCATGATGAACAAGTCCCGGTTCATCACCAATAAGAAGCACGATAATGATTCCATATTTACACACACAACCCTGGGACTTTGCCAGCGCACACTTCCACCCTAACCACTTTCTGCATGCGACCTCGATCCCCTAACCCTGCAACCAACTCAACGAAGCACTAACACTGTTGCAGTCTAGCCCGATCACCTCGCCCAACGTCCATTCCCTGTTGATTCAGCCAATCCGAGCGCGGTATCTCGGGCTAGGAGCCAATTAGAAGAGACCTGACTCGCCGAGCCCTGCTTTCGTTCCCTGCTCTCCACACTTGTGCGCTGGCTGGGTTCGCTCCTCTTCCTCGCTTGGACAAGGGCTTCGTTCAGTCGACTGTCGGTGAGCCAGTCGCGCGTTATTGCTTTCCCGGCCTTTGAACTGCACGCTAACCGCCGGCACAGTGGGCGTGGGCTGTGGTTGGATAGTCATTGACTTTCGAGGTGTCTTTGAAGTCGGAAAGAAAAAGGTGCCATCTCAAAGTTTACGGCACTGTGGGATTGATGGGCCGATTGACGGATAATTGATTGATTGTTGATCCTACAGACACTGTCTGGGGGAGCGCTGTATCGACGAACTGTATTTGGGTCTCGGTGAAGACCTGCTGCCTCTCTACTCACTAGTTTGCCGCTGGATGGACTGTGCGTTGCAGCGAAGCATATTTAATTTTGACAACCACTTGCACATCGTCTTCTGTCTGGGTGTAGCATCCTTCCATCGCATACAGTGCTCTTTGCGAGAGTTGAGAGAAAGCCGGTAGCAAATAGCGACGTTGAGCTGAGAGATATCTTACTCTCGATTGTCCATCCATCCATTCACCCCGTCTGTACCTGCTTCACCTACCACGCACGCACTGACGCACTGATTGATTGCTTCCCTTCATTCATTCATTCATTCATTCATTGATTCATCTGAGAACCCTACTTCACTCTCCACGGCAGCTGAGAGAATACCGTAGAGTACAGTGTCTTGCCCCCCCAAAAGACCGGGCAGTACTTGGGCTCACCTCACCATCCACCATCCACCATCCACCCTCTCACGTATCCCTGTCGCCGCCCAGCCATCCGCCAACCACAGCCGGTCCACTCTTTTTGCACTTCAGACCTGCCTGCCTACCTACCTTACGTGCCTCCTCCTTTTCTTCTCCGCACACCCCTCCGCAAGTCGAGGTCCATCCCGTCCAGCTTCGTTCAAGGTCTGCTGCTGTTGTGCGCTACTCCCTGCAAGTCGCCCCGACCCGCAGCGACTTCGTAAAGTCTACATTCGCTCCGCCCTTCCTCGATTGTATTCACTCTCCACCACCACCTCTCCCGTCTTCCGCTTCTCCAGCCTCCTCTCTCCACCACCGGCACACCTAACACTTACCTCACCACCACCACCACTACCCACCACCACCTCGATACTCTCCGACTCATTTCCCTCCCCCTCGAGTGCTTCCTTTGCCCCCTCCATTCCGGCATCTACCACCACCCCCCCTCTGCCAATCCCCCCAATTCCCCGGCATATACCACCATCGCCGACATTCTATCTTCCTCGATTGTTCTCCTGCATCTCTTACTTTGGTACAACGGGCTCTCATCTCGAGCTTCTCCAGTCCCATTCAAGGTTTCGGTTCAATCTATACTCGACATTTGTCATTGGGCCAACAGGGTTGTGTGGAAGATCGATTTCGGTTTGGTTCACTTTAGGAAGCGATAAGGAAGAGAGAAGAGAAGCTGTATTTGAACGAAGATCACGAAGCGGAAACGACATTTACGACCGAATTTTCCAATTGGTTTATATCCCATTTGGACCTGTTACAGTATCATTCATAGGGTACCAGCATATCACGACGTGAAACGAAGCAACGACCAAATAGTTTTCTGTGGAGTCAAAAAGTTTTCAACAGTTAACCCCTCTCATCGGTTTTGTTTTTCTACAACTCGGTGTGCCATCTTTTTGCATCCAAACACGGCGTGTTTTCCTACAGATACCCGGTCTCCCTGCTTTCCCTCCCCTTCACTCCAGCCTCGCATCGACCCGGGCCAGAATTTACTTGCTTGTACGGTGGACTTCAGATTGAGTGTTGTTCGTTATAGCATATTTGCCCTTTTTTTTCCTGGTCGCATTGCGTCCGCATAAACGAATTATCCGGCTAGGACGCGCCTTTCGGTCTTTTGCAGCAGCAGCACTGTTTTCATCATATCATATCATCGGGCTTGCATCCAGGGACCCTCTCGCGGCTATTCCCACCACTCAGCATCAACAGCCTCCTGGACCTGCATTCTCCTGGCGTTCGGAAGTCACTTAGACGTCTCCTCGATTACCGATTACCTGTGGAATTGAGGCAGCGCTTCGTTGAAGAAATATCAACGAAGATCTTATTCTACCCCACCTAATAAGAGAAGCACAGAAGTCACTCGCTTCGGTTTCTCTGCCCCCTTTCTCAACCTTCACGATTGAAGCGCTACTTCACGCTACTACCAGCAAGCTGGAGCTGCCGTCTCTCGCATCGGTTCAAACACGAGCCCCCATTGACGTCTACTCGTCTTGGTCTGGCTACAATTCCCATTACGCCAAAGGGGGCATGCCCAGCGATAAGCCCTTAGCTGCACTGTCTTTTTCACAACCTCCGGCAGGCCAGCATTCGTCTTCGCCTCGCGGGCTCGGAAGCTCTATTCTAAACGGTTCTGCACCATCATACCCAAAGAAGGAAACAGCGCAGCTACCAACTCCTTCTGCACCTCAGAACGGAACCTCGCAATACGCGACATCGAACAATCAATTCGCCTACAACAACGAGAATACCGGCTATATGAATTCGCAAAATAATACTTCATATGGGACGCTGGACCAGTATGGTCATCAACACCATCTTTCTCAGGGGCAGCCACCTACTCCACAGACGGCGACCTCAGGGGGTGGTATGGCAAGTTTCCCTTCTCAGCCACCGTTGCTGCAGCCAACATATCAGTCGAATCATGGCTTTCCCCAGTTCGCGTTTCCCAGTACCAACGGAGTGACATCTCCTGCAGGCCAACCTGGAGTTTCGGGGCCAATGGCGGTACATTCACAGCAGCCAATGCTGCCTTTACCGCAAAGCACAGCACTAAATACAAACCATCAACCGCTTAACTCGGTTTCCCAAGGCGGTCCACAAACCCCGCAATCTGCTACAGCAGGTGCATACAATAGCAATCATTCATTTGACGCGACAGGACAGTTAGCACCACCAGGTATGAAGCCCCGAGTAGCGGCGACGTTATGGGAAGATGAGGGTAGCTTGTGCTTTCAAGTTGAGGCAAGAGGAGTTTGTGTAGCGAGACGAGAGGGTAAGATTTCCACCGTATGCCGATTGTTGGTTTTTCTGCCACACTCAGCTAACACTGTTTTCCCACACTCGCAGATAATCACATGATAAACGGTACTAAACTCCTAAACGTTGCTGGAATGACTCGGGGTAGACGTGATGGTATACTCAAGAGCGAGAAAGTGAGACATGTAGTGAAGATCGGCCCTATGCATCTCAAAGGCGTATGGTGCGGCATTCCTCCATTAGAACTCTTATCATCCCAAGACTATGGACTAATGAGTACGACTGCAGGATACCATTTGAGCGTGCCCTTGACTTTGCCAACAAAGAGAAGATTACGGAGCTTCTGTATCCGTTATTTGTTCACAACATTGGTGCTTTTTTATACCACCCAACCAATGCACACCGCACAGGTGCTGTCATGGCTGCAGCCGAGCGTCGGCGTGCAGACAGCAATGTACTTTCCCAGAGCCAAGCCCTTAACCAAGGTGCATTACAGAGGCGAACCCCAACTGATCTGATTCCGTCGTCCCAGCCACCACCACTGCATCATCAAGGGATGCATAACCCTATGCACCAGCATCCTAACCTTTCCCAGCCACGCCCTGAACTTCAGAGGAGTATGTCCTTTCCGACACCACCTTCCAGTGCATCAAGTGTGATGGGCGTTGGTGGTTCGGACTCCTCATTCTGGAGTGGAAATATGCAGGGCGGAAATGGATCACTAGCTATCGACACAGTAATGAACAGTGCCCGGTCGATGCCAACGACTCCTGCAACAACCCCTCCAGGTGGTATCCAACAGCTGCAGCAATACCCCCCACCACCGCCGTCTTTGTATCAGTCCACTCAGGGAAACATGGCGCCGCAGAATATTGCGCAGCAGAACATGCAAAGGTTTAACCAGCCCCTACCTCAGCCTAGCCAGTACATGAACCAAAACAGGGACTCCAGTACGATGGGACCACCTACATCACGGGGACCTGCACCGACGCTATCCCGGCCGTCTTCCCGACAGGATGATCATGTGAAGCAGGACACAGAGGAGCAGGGTGGATTAGCGGGGGAAGGTGAGGATCACGGCGTCCAGGAGGTTCATGGAGAAGAGGCCACCGAGAATGAAGCTGAACATGTTCATGAAGAGGAATATACCACACACGATAGCAATTACGCCAACGGACACCGGTCGAATAATGTGCAATACTATCCTCCATTAACGACCGAACCCCACCTTTCGCCGGAGATGAGTGGCTCTCCTGGGCAACCTTCAACGCCCGCTCGCTCCACTTACGGCGCCCCAAACGTCAACGTTCCTCGCACAGTTGACGGCGGATCAACACCGCGTACAACCTCAACACCGCAACAATGGGTTCAAAATAGTAGTGGATACTCCACCCCGCCGCGAGCCAATTCTGCTAATGGGAGTGCTATCCGTCAACCCCCAGCTCGGGGTGCGTACCAGCTTGCGAATGGTGATCCTACTGCAGATCACGGAGAGCAGACCGGCACCAGTGTTCAGGACGCCAACTATGCCGTACAGTCTGGGCTAAGTGGTGTGCCGATGCCATCACAAACTCCCCCACAATCATTTGGGGGTATCAATGGCACCGGGGCTGCAACACCCTCGTCTAACAAGCGCATGCGCGAAATAGATGACGATGATGAGCAGGGCTCTCGACCATCGAGCAGGGGTCACGACGGTGATGCAGATCCAGTTGGAGGTGGAATGAAGAGGCGCAAAACCATACGCGAAGGATCGACACCTTCGACAGGTATGGGAACTAGCAGCTTCGACAGAAATAGTGATGGCCGGCTTAATCGTACACGGTCGGCTGTTGTCCCTGGCAGGGTATCAGGGAGGAGAGGGGCATAATTTAATTTATAGAGGTTTTTCATTTCCGGTACAAACTCAACAAACCCATCGACTTCATAGTCCTTGTAGGACAGATGATGGGTACCATTTTTTTTTCCTTCTGTTTCAGATTTGTCTTTTCAAAAATTCTGCTTTTGTTCACTGGGTTGAAACAAAACGGTGGGCCACGTCTGTTTTGGTTTTCGTCTGGTAAAAGTCATGAAAGTTACGCAGCGCTCTTCTGATATTTTACCTTTCGCGAAATCGGGTCGGTGTTCTGTCTTGGGATATAGTTCTGCTTTTGCGTTTCGTCTTGCCCGCATCTTTGTTCAGTCAGGATTTTTTCTTTTTGGGATCTTTTTTTTGGGATCTTTATCCGAGTGGTTTCTGGGTGTTTTTGTGTTGCCGTTCGATATTTTTCTTCTCTATACCTTGTCGGATTTGTGCTTTTGTTTTCCTTCAAGTCGTGTTCCCGCGCGTGTTTTGCTGTGAATTGTGAACATTTGTTGACACTTTTGCCTTCATGATTGTGCTTTTACATCCTTAACGATTGATGACTCTATTTTTATTCTATCTACTAGTGTTTTTATGTCTAGTGGGGATATGGCTTTTGGATGCGATTCGATGGGATATGGTACCGGGGGTTGGGGGGAAGGGAAAAGCGGCAATAACATACCAAGTATACTACTACTACTATACTACTACCTACAGAGGGGAATCGGAAAGCCATATTCTATTCGAGCGAATTACCTACCTTTTCTTTTCTTACACGATATTGTGGGGACAGGCGGGTAGGGGGGTAGGGGGATTCTACTGGCTGCTTGAAGGGCAAAGTCCATTTAGGGAGGATAAGACCAGGCCGGGCGGGTGGTTGTGCGATGGTCGAACGGGGATTGGATGGACTGGATTGGGAGGGGATTGGATGGAAGGATTGGATGGAATGGAAGGAAAGGATTGATGACGCTCGTTATCTAGGAAGAAGGGAAAGAAATGGAAGGGAAGGGAGGGTATGTGAAGATAGCGATCTGTAATATCAGAACTGGTTTACACAATATTTCGTTGTCGTTCTATAGGGGAAGTTAGAGTTTGGAGGCCGGGAATGGGTAGATCATAGGCAGTCACTCGATCAGCACCGAACTCCAATCTCGGTGATAAGGCATTGTAACTCCCGCCTCTGACAGCAGATCAGGGTCCAGGTGGTGAGTATCTAAAAGTTTATTACATCCCTGGCATGCGTCACTGCATATATATATGGGAATGGAGAAGTGTGGGGAAGGTGTAGGCGGGAATCGGTTTGAAGGCCGAGAAACGATATTTACATATGCTCGGTGACTGTGACTCCTCGTGATCATTTTCGGAGAGGGGATACGGGAAATTCGGGAATGGCACCAGAATCCCTGTGATCGATCTAGAGTTCTATTCTGTTCCAATTTTTTTTCGTATCCAGTAGTTCTTTAGTTTCGATGTTCGATCATACCCTCTACCTCAACGTCATCAGACCGCCAGCGAAGTCCCATCCCCAAATATTTTTCGTTCCTCCCCAAATACCCTTGCCCATATGCACAATTCCTACACCTGGACTCGCCAAACGCGGGAACTTGTTTAGTGCAGTGCCTTATCATGGAGTACATGAGAGTGCGGAGAGATTGGGAGTTGGTGGTTCGCTCACCAATCCGGTTGTCGACTCGATCCAGCCCTTCGGTAATACCCGGCGAGAAAAAAGTGTATACGTATACATACACTTTTTTTTCCAAGATTTCTTGTTGAGGCATTTGGGTAGTAGAAGAGAGGACCAGACCTCGGGGCTGGGGAGAAGGAAAGGACGGATGTCTAGAGAGCCATGCCCACCACCCCAAATTACCCCAAAATACGTTGAGGTGAGGCATATCCCCATAATAACTCGTATTGATATCACAGCACGAAAATGGCTTGTGGTTATTTTTTTGCTCTTGTTCATTTTGGCGGACCTTTTCATGTTGGTGGCAGCGCTGTTCGGTAGTGGGGAAATTCACTCATTTATTCCGTTGCTGGGCGGGCGAATATGAGCTGATGATGAGACGGTGTACTCTGTTCTGTGCCTTTTTCACGGCGTTAAGTCCTTGAAACCGGATTTGCTACTGCGGCAAGTGCTCGGTTGCGGGGCGGCAACTGTGGAGTTACTTCGGTGAATATAGGAACCCTCTGGATTCGTGCTTGTCAAAAGCCTTATCCATTTGGACAAAAAGGGAGGCAAGGCAAGATGAAATAAACGCACGCAAAACACCTTTCTCTAGCGTGAACTGGCGCGCCTAGGGTTCCGAACCTGACGCCGGGATCAACTCGGAACAAAACCCAGCGAGATACCTAGATTCATCCCCCGTGGGGAACAGTCACGGACAAAAGAGCCGCCTTGTGGGATTTTAAGATTTTGTCTCTTCATTTGGAGACTGAGCCGGAGACGATTATTCTTGGACGGAGAATACACAGAAGCATAGCAACCCCATGAAATTTCTTCCCTTTTGGCGTCGATCGATCGATTGATTCAATGTTCTGAACCTAGTTTTATCCACGTGAACTGTCACTACATTCCACGTTTCGTGGTGCTAATGCTAGCTTTGGTTTGGAGTAGTATGCGTACAATTTTCAATGTAGTCCCATACCCACCGGTAGCGGACATCATCCCAAATTTACAACTTTGTCTAGCTTGCACCATCTACAATATGAATGCTAAATAATAGCCGTTCCACGTTTGAGGAGCTGAGCCTCTCACTTACAGAGTTGAGGCGTATAACAGATCCTTGTCAATGGGAAAGCTAGGGAAGTTGAATGACAAGAGATGACTGACAGTGACCGGTCAGCGCACTTCTGTCACTTCCACCAACCCCTATGTCCGAACGACAAATTTAGAACCCGAGGAGCTTTTTCCTCCACCATTTCCCATGGTCTATAGACACCTCAGTCATGGTAGTTGTGTGTCCCTTTCGGTAGCAAATCAAACAGAGACGTGTCAAGAGTGTAAAGTCTCATTGTTGCTATGTTGTGGGCAATTCACCCTAATGATGATGAGCAAAAGTGTGCAGCTCACCAGGGCTTGAGACTAATACCAAATTTCCGTCAATCGAATGTTCTGGCCAACCAGAGTGTCATTGTGCAATCACGACTGGCCACTGCCAGTCGCTACCGTCAGAAGCTACCGATTTACCTACTTGTTAACATGACAAGCTATGGGAAATATTGCCCGATATACACGTAACTTTTGTGCTCGCACCTGTAGAGGGGAATAATTGAGTATAGGTATCGTGGTATTAGGGCTGCAGGCAGAGAAGCAATCTGTTCGGGTATATACGCATAGATAGCCCTGGTCACAAAATTGAATTTCAGTCCTTTTCATACGTACATTTTGGTACTACACTATTACCTTTATAGAAGCAACCCTCGTTGTCAGTACTCTTCATAAGAAAGTATCCTTCCACTCCAATGCTGTCTTGGTTTCAGAGCTCCTGCTCCGAAATGCGTGGGTTAAACCTTAATGGTGATTATCAAAGGATCATTGACTGTCTCAAGTGTCTATCTCGCAGGGCAGAAAAGAAGGATCCAAGTGAGATTTCGCGCGGAGCTCAACAGAGGTATTCTCACTTGAGGCAGTCCATACAGCTCCCCGTTACCGCGTTTCCACTCCAAATAAGCACACTGTAATCATTCTTGGCCCAGCAGACCAAAACCTTTGACCTTCTGCATCCCTTCGTGTGTAGCGATGTCGGGTCGCCGTGGTACGACAAATATCTATGCCCAATCATGGCCATTACCATTACCACTATTATCATTATACCGTGTAAATCATCGAGCCGTCTCTCTGATTTCTTGATCCTGTTGCTGCTATTCAGTGTTTCGTCATTCTGGGATTATGCACTTTGCCATTTGTTTTACTTCGGCCCGGGCTTTTTGCTGAGTACGGCTTGGTTGCTGGTCTGGCGGTCCGTAACTGTACGACGCCCAAGTGCTATACACGATGATACTGGGGGGTATAGGAAAACAACAAATATGCCCACCAATTCCGGCGGAAACCTGACGCAGTTCTATGGCTTCTAGCTGAAATATGATATCAAGATGTTCCAAGATTCTATACCCATAGTGCATGCTCAATTTATCAACCGTAATCCATAATTCGGGCGGATACAAGACGTTCAGAGGCTCGAGACCCAGGCGAAGGTGATGGATTGAAAATGTACTAGGCACCCTGTCACATAGGTGGTTCATGGCATGGGCACGGGAAACTCACCTTCGGCCTTGAAGACGCTACCTGAGTACTTGTGGAGGCAAACCACAATCTAACTGGTCTTCAGGAGATCACTCGAAGAGTGCATCACCATCGACAGGAGTTTACCGGAAGCTAAAGGATATTCTACCATTATTCGTCCAACATGCATGCGAGATTGTTATCGGGAGACAATGGTAAACAGTGATCTTAGGGCTCTAGGCGTATCCGAAAATTCCCAACAAAGGAGATTCCGTGATGAGATAAGTGACGAAATATGCAGCATAATATTACCCCATACTAATCATTAAGTTCCTGAAAAAACTTGTCTAAGTCTGTTTGTGTTTGAACATGCGCTTACTGGTCAGATGGCTTGTTGGGAAATTGTTAATGTCAAAAGTTAATTGTTGAACTATGTGTTCTTCGGCAGTAGTTTTCCCGTGTTTTCGCCGAGAAGCTCGTAGATGGAAGCGGGTGGCGTAGAACTGGTGCTGAAGGTAGGCTTTAGCTCCTGGAATATTGAAGGAAGTGGGACCACGGTGTATTAGGGTTTTAAAACTTGTTACAATCCGCAATAATAGCGATTTTGAGTCTAATAGTTTGTCCATCAATTATGCTCTGGACTAGTACAATGTGGTTTGCCTTGAGAATTTACTCCGACACGCTGGTTAAACATGGTGAGATTCTCCGGAGTTTACGCGATGATCCCAGCGTATGAGCAAGTAGATCGTCAGGAGATCTTCGTCCTCTTGTTTAACTGAATGCACTCACAATCATCCGCAATCACTCGACTAATGGCCGAAACTCAAAACCAGAATTCAGTTTACATATCACAGTTTCAAACAATCCCCTCAAATGGCCCACCCAACCTTAAATCCGTCCCAAAATCCCAATTAAACTTTCTAACAGCCTTACCCTGCACGTCCACTTGTCCTTTACTTCATCCATCATACACCCCTCCGCTTTCCCGAACACTTCACCCTGTCTATGAATTATGTGGGACTGGCTCTCTAACACTGTCGACTGGCTCAAGTCCGGCTGGGACAAATTGATTGGAAAAGCGAACGATGATGCCGCTGCTACTACAGTCGACGTGAAGATGGACGACAAAGTACCGGAAGATCCCCCGCCAGCTTACGACGACGAGATCCCATCCAAGGTGGACGGTGATGTACTGGAAGATCCTCCGCCAATTTACGACGACAAAATCTCATCAATGAAGGACTCAGAGTACGACGTTCCAGAAGACGAAGAGGGAGAAGTAGTAGTAGAAGAAGCCCCGAAGGAGCCCGAGGAGCCTGAAGAGCAAGACACCGACTATACCGTTTCCTCCTCCCCCTCTCCCTCCACCTCCCCAGTCAGTATAGGCTATAGCTTCACCGACACCAACTACACCGACACCTACCGCTTCCTCAACTCCACTTACAACAGTGGCTTCAAAACCATCACCCGCCCTGCCGCCACCCCAACTATCATTTATTCTTCCCCCTTTTACTCCATACCCTCCAGCGAGTACCACAAGAAGGGAGGGCTTCCCGAGTACGCAGTAGCTCTGATCATCATTCTGTGTGCCGTAATTCTTCCTACATTCCTATGGTGTTGCTGCTGTAAACCGAAGAGGCAGCAGGAGCAGCAACAGGCAAGGCCTGAGACAGTGAGGGTGCAGACAGTGGCCCCGGCGGCTGCGGCGGTGGTTGCTGCGCCCGAGCTGGCGGTGGTGAGGGATAGGGATGGAGATGCACAGAGCTGCAAGTCGTTGCCGAAGTATGAATTTCATGATCCGAATCCGATGCCAGAAGTACCGGCTTATAAGGTGTGATTGATTTATTGGATTTTGTTGATTTTAAAGAAAACTTGCGGAACTTTCGAAGACTGGTAAATTGCTCGCATATAACTTGCTGGTGGGGCGGCTCTGTATTTGATGTATCTGCTTTGCTTGCTTGTTTTTAAATGTTAATAGAATTAATCTATACACTCACATCAGGATGTATGATCCGGTCACAAGGGTGAAAGAAAGGCCGTGGCAGTACCATTTTTGAGTGCCAGCGAGTGATGGCTGTGGGAGCGAATCGCCACAGATTTCCTCTTGCTTCTTTACACCATGCAGACTCGACTCTCTACCAGATATACGTATGTAAAACTCCCTTATGTGTCTCACCCTGTGTGTAGCGTACATACTCACTACTATAGTCTATCTCTCTTTTAGATATTCAGGGGGTACATTTTTCCCTCGTCATCACCGCTTGTCACCGTAGATTGTTGGAAACCCTTGCATATTCAGGGTCCAAGCCTTTCAATAGAGAATAACCGACACCTAGTTTGATTGGCAGTACATCGTGGTGCTATACTCGTCGGATCGCAAAGTAATGGGACACCTAATAGGGTTAGCGCTTATTACGTGTCCCATAACTTTGCGATCCGACGAGTAAACACTGGGTACTGTAAACACCGAAGGTTCGAACCTGTAGCGCTTATTCTTTTGTCTGTAGAAGAAACCAACAAATATCACACCAGCAAGCATCACTCACTGGCACCAAAACTGGTGTACTCTCACCGGGTAGGAGCACAACTGATTATTACCATCGAACTGCTCGGTGCTATAAATACAAAGTGCTGCAAACACCGAGGTTCGAAACCTGTGGCTTATTATTTTATCTCTTCCGTCCACCGTGTCCAGAGCTGTTACTCACTCCCTGTTTGTGTATAAGAATGTGAGACATTGCTTCTTGATCCCACACGTGACACCATCCCCTACTCCCCACCTCAACACAAACCCTAAGTACCTCCCTCCAACTCCACTTTGCACTGTAATGGCCTTCACCACAGCCGCCTCCCCAACTCTCCTCGACATCATCTACCGCTGGTTTCAGCTCCTTCACAAACCCAAACAAGATCTCGTCGCGCAACACTACCGCGTGCTCGCCGAGGAGCAGCAGCGGGGCGTGACCATGGCGGGTGCTTCCGATCTTCAAAGCCTACGTCCATACGCGCGAACAGCAGAGGAAGAGAGAAGCCCGCCATATCCGCTCGGTGGACCAAGTATGTCAGCGAGTGTAGAGGAGCTTATTAGAGAGGCGAGAATGGTGGGGGGTGGAATCACTGATAAACATGTGCTCGAATCTTTGTTATTGGGTGGGAGTGGAAACAAGGGTTGGGGCTCAAGGCATCGGGCGGGGATTGTGCCACAGACACCAACATGCGACGGAAGACAGATACCCAGAACGCCCCCAGTTTCTATTCAGTCTATAAGAAATCTATAAACAAGTTTATCAAACAACTTTTATCGTTAGCGAATTAATCCATATCCACATCACCTCTAAATTTCCATGCACGCAAATATCATTAGTAGACCACTCTCCACCCTCTCTTCTTCCCCTCCATGCCGAGTCCAACCCATCTCGCTGCAAAAAAGAATATAAAAGCGGCGATATAGCTCGCCCCCGTAAAACAAATCAAGCCCAAATACCCGCCACCACTCGCAACGACAATTTGTCCTGCAATCGGAATCCCCGTCAAGGTACCCAAGCTCACAAAACAATAGCAGGTGCCAAATTTGGTTCCGTATTCCTTGGTTGAGCAGATCTGGCCAACGCAGACCCCCGTCAAGGAGATGCCTGACCCACTGCCGAATCCATAGAGTAGGGCAAAAACCACCATTATCACTTTCTTTCCTACCATATTGAGGACGTATCCACTTGGGATCCACATAGCAAGAACTGTGATGAAACAGAAACTCACAGTGACAATCATCGTGTTGAAGCGTCCCATCTTATCAGCCACGAACCCGGGCAACCAACGCCCAAACACGGAACCGATGTTTAGTACCACAATCACTTGGTATGAGAGATCTGTCGGGAGCCCCAGGTTGAGAGAGTATGAGGTGATATATGTAAGGGGAACGAATATTGCCCATTCTATGAAGAACACACTGATTGTAGTTAAGGTGAACCGGGGATCAAGAAATGCCTTGATATCGATTCTGATGGCGGAAAGGGCGCTCCATAGCTGGCCGCTTTGGTTCTTGTTCGGGTCTGAGGACTTAGAGGATTTTGAGGCGGAGTCGGAACCGTTGATGATATCGGTACGTGTGCGAACCAGAAGATTGCCGCAGAGAAGTAGAAAGAGCTGAACTAACGCGACGGTTCGCACTGCCCAGGCAAAGCCAATGGTAGGTATAGCACTCTTTACTATAAGGGGGAAGATAATTCCGCCTATGGATCCGCCCATGGTAACTACTCCAGTAGCGTACGCTCGTTTTATCAAGAACCAATGGCCAATTGAAGCTACAGCTGGCGTAAAAATAATAGAGGTTCCTAAGCCCGCGAGAATCTGAATGTGCATGTTAGCTCCACGGGCGTTATGATGTGAGGTGGCATTACTTACACCAAACGATAGCATAAAATGCCAGTATAATGTGGAAACGCTAACCAGCATCATTCCGGACACCACAAAAAGCGACCCCAACCTCAGCAACCACTCCGGCCCGAACGTATCAAAAATGGGACCTGAAGTTAGTTATCAGCAAACATAACTCCACAGCACTCGTCACATAAACATACCAACTAGGATCCCACAAAAAAAGCTCAAGAACGTATATACTCCAAAAATCCATCCGATCTCACCTAGTGAATACTGTGCCAACTGGTGCTTTAACAAGTGCACCTGTAGCGTTCCGATTGTGTTCATGATACCAAAACTAGCTGTCATACATAAAAACGATCCCAACACGACCAACCATGCCTGTCTACCGCCTTCTGGGTACTTTGCTTCCCCATCGGCACCGCCATCGAGGGTTGCCTTATCATCACGCTCTAGATCGGCTTCTGATAGCTTCTCGGAGTTGCAATAAACTGTAGAAACTTGGGAGATTGGGGTGGAATGGACATGCAGGTCCGTGAGTGTCTGTATAGATTTTTCATCCTTGAAAACTGTTGTGGCCGCCATAGTTGTTGATAGTACTCTCTCTCTGCGTGTTGAGGAAAGCTGTTGAGACTATGTATGGACGATAAAAAAGTTTTGAGATCCTTGAAGCGACGAAGCTAGCTAGTGTATATTTTGCTAAGTTGATTACCGCAATACGCTGAGGCAAGAATTATTCTCTGAGTGTTCTAGAAATCCGCTCTGGCGTCGTCTTAGTGGTTTCAGGGAATGGGTAATAATTAAAGCTTCAAAAACTGAAATGAGGGAGAAAAAATGATGTTTATGTACAACTGAACAAGCTTAACGGCGGGGTTGCCCCGCGCACACCAATGGCTCCCAGGAAGACTCTTCTCCCACATGATACATAGTCGGTGGCGGTGGGGTAAGTATGTTGGTTTATGTAGTCGTCGGGCATAGCCGTTGGACATAGCCGTTGATGCTACGAGAACCCTATGCTCCAGCTCAACGGCCAGTTCCACATATTCTGAAATCTTCCACAGATGATATTTGCTTACCTTGACTTACAGAGTGAGAATCTGCGTTTAGTGAGGTGGTGGGTATAGCTTCTTTCAGTCCTTCAAAGAGCAGTCAGTAGATACTTGAAATAATAGTGCTGGGCCATCATGAGGCAGACCACTAGCTAGCCGGCTATCTCGGATACTTCAAGTGAAAATATTACTCAATTCGTACCTGATAGAGGAATGAACGGGAGTTCATCCGCCGTCAACCTGGAATTGCTGGATTCGATCATAAGCGTCTGCATGCATGTGTAGTTGCAGTAGTTTATGCAATGCAACTCGGTTGATCTTCGTTTGGTGTCGAATAGAGATGGTAGAAGCGGGTATCGAAGGTTTCGCATAGGAATTATACCGAAGTAATTGCAGATACAACACTCGATGAGACGCTGTGCATGACCACAATATATACTGGCAATACTTTAATGTAGGCAGTCTTGTTGCATAAAATAATGACACTTGGCCGCAGAAAAAGGCTTCTAAAGGTTGTTTGAAGTTGAGCGGAAAAGGCTGGTACAGTCAAATCCGTAGCATGATAGAGCGAAGCTTAGTGAAGCCTGAGTGAAGAGCATAGGTGTTGCGGTGGCCCATAGCGAGGGCGGGGAAGTGTCAACATAGGTGCAAGATTGGAGCCGGATGCGGTGGGTTCCAGAAAGAAGGTTGGACCTTCATTAGCGAGAATCTGCAGGATCGCCTGAAAAGGGAGTCCTTGGTCTTTTGGACAATCGCTGAAAATTAGAATGCAATTATCGCTAGGCAGTGGGGAGTTGAGTACACTACGTCAGGTGACCCGATGTGTATCATATGGCATGTAGTTGGGTAGAATGTCTTAGATTGGAATCACAACGCAGGTCTCGGCTATGTAGCACGATAAGATTTTAAGACATCTGAATTCTCAGCTGCTCTATCGCATATCCGCTCTTCTACTAGTACCTTTCATTATTCGCATATACACGGCATTTTGAAATTTCTGCCACCACAAAGCTTTTTATTGGTCTGGTTTAATGTACCACGAAATTTCTGGAACACTTCGTGATTGGAGTAAAAACTTGTGGACTTAAAGAGATCTTGAATGCTTCGAGTTATATTGGTATATGAAGTATGTATAACTACTATTAGAAAATGTGGGGGTTCTAGGGTCCCGACCGATAGGTCAGGCATTTTCAGTCCGGCCGAGGCTAGCAATGGTAAGTTCCTTTACCAGTTCACTGAATATTGGGATCGAGTACTGGAATGTGCATCTGGCCTGGCTGGGAGCTGGCTCAAGTCAGTATCACGCATTGAACTTAACGTTTATGTGGGGACTTGGATTCAGTAACAGCTGGCTAGGGGCTCGGAGCACGAAGTCAAGTATTCCCGCGGGCGTGGGATCTAGCGTGCCTAGGAGCACTGAGGATGCCTCGGTAACTGCGAGCCTGGATATGGATTTCCGGAGTGAGAGCACGGCATGATACGAGGCACGATCCATGGAATGGGCAGGAACTAAGAGTATAGAATCAAACTCAGGTTGAACTACAGAACCCGAGCTGGGCACTACTGGGGGCACGAAATTCAGGGGAGAGCTTGGAAGGTCGGGCGAGGAACAGGGAATTCAGGGTTATTGTTGTAATCGTATGGTATTCAGCCGCTTTTGGTCATAACTTAAGCTTAAGTATAGTATCAACTCTACATTTTCCAAATACCCCCGCTACCACCAGCCCCAAGACTGGTTTAGGTTGTGCTAGGAGTTCAGACAGAATCTGGCGCAATCGGTGAGCCGGGAACTAGGGATGGCGTTAGCGGGTGAGTGAGAAGAAAATTGGACCTAACCAACAGCAATGGCGATATCTAGATGACCGAATGTAGCCAGTCTCGGGGTGGTAGCCAATTTGACTCCTGCCAAAGTCGATGAGCTTCCCGGACCAGTAGCCGATACCCGTCGACCCACCTCCACGTTGTAGGCTCGGGCTATTTCGGGCAAGAGAACCCTAACCCGAGCGGCTGGACTACACTTCGACACTTGACACCCTACTAGTGCGCAAGGAAAGCTACTACTTCCGCACAAAAAAGTGGCAATCTTTCTATACTTGGAAGTAGGATGTCGCGGATTCGCCGCCCATTTAGGCTCATTCGACGTATTCCATTAACTACCGCACAGGCAGATTGTATTAAATTGCAGTGATGTGTACAATAGTCGGGGCAGGGAAAAAGAAGTGGGACACCCAAACCAGGAATTGACCTTTGCAGTGAGAACAAGGTGATGACCAGGGTACAGAGGCTAACATAGATGTTAGTGCGTTATAAATCTACTGCTTGTAAACATTTTCGCGCGTTTCATTAAAACGTATGTGGTGTTCTTGATAATTCCCTCTTACAATACTAGCTAGCCAGAAATGGGATGTCTCACTTCTTTTTCCTTGCCCCGAGTTCCTGGGTAGTTTCCATAAGGCCTAAAGCTCTTGACTAAAATCCTAGAATCTAGGATAGCAGCCCCGGATTGAAGCTCTGAAACATCTCACATCTTGAAGGAGGGCCCGAACCCCTTCATAGATCTTAGATCTATGGTTTCTGGTCCCAAACTTCGCTTCCGGCTAGTCAGAATGAAAAGTGGTAGCTGGGTATGCCAGGGGACCTAGTGTTACAAATAAAAGAGCAGACAGGCTAGAAGGTTGAGACTGCTTCTAGAATCCGGGCTGCGGGAACTACTCCACTGATATCAGTTAATTTTGCCCAATGAATCCTCGACCTCCAATTGTGAGGCGCAATCATAAATGGAAGACTATTCAGTGAACTGCCTTCGAGATAGAGCTCCACATATACTATACTCTACACCTTACTACGGTTTTCGGAGGTATCCAAAGCGAAATTCACGCTTTACGGTACACATCTACTATAGCTTGTCAAATAGTTTGGAGTAATCATGATGCCTCGAAGGCTAATGGTCGAACCCTAGAAATTGACGCAATTGACTCCAGCCAAGCTTTAACTAGTAGAAAAATTAATACCACGATATGGAACTTTTTTCCTGCGGCTATTATTTAAGATAGCTACTCAAACCGCCGTACATACTATTCAATGTAGGTACAGCGACTGGCTAAAAGGTCGAATAAGCGGACAATATGCGGCAGATTATACAGCAAGCCTAAACTAATAGAAAATTTGCATAAGGCACTAGAAATGAGTACATGACTACCATTATATGGACAGCTGAACAGTAATCGTCAAGTATTACATTCAGTACTCTACCATGAGTTCTTTCCATGAGTGAATGGGGCCATTTGGGACTAGTCTCCAGATAGTTACGATAGCTCAGGTTTAGTTCTCAGTGCCGCTTATTGTCCATTTACTTGATGATTTTAGCCACCCGCTATATAAACTTCTCTTATCTACTTATGCAGGATAGCCTCCTTGCGCTCAGGGCCCAGAAACGCTCGACAGCAACGATCCATTGTGTTTCTAACTTGGTTGGCCTCCTCTTTACTCTCCACTTCTCAATACAGCGAGCCAAAAACTAGCGTCTTCCAAAATATTGTACATCACCATAAGCCAGCGGTCACCACGAAACGTCTGTGAAATCCAACTAGATACTCTTGATTCTGCACTCCCTGTAGCAGAATAAGCCATTATGCTTGTACCTGCAGATATAATTCATGCCCGGAGGGGTGGCTAGCGGAAAAGTACGGGGAGTGATAGGGTTGGATCGGATGCTATTCCAATTAGAGAGCATGGCGGGGACTTCCCAGAGGTCTCCAGACATCCACTTGCACCTTAATATCAATGCCTAAGGTGTTATCCTCTACATAAGAAGCAAAACAAAGTTGTTCCAGATAATACGGCTATTCGAGGATAAATATAAAACCATATTTACCAACAGTCCTTTACTACTAGAAACGCCGGTACATACTCGTCGGGTTTTCAAGTCCCCGGACATCCCTGTCAATAATTAGACGACTGATAAGATTATATCAGTGAATATCATCCAACTTTAAATGTGTAGTCACCGAACTTGATGTGTCACCAAAAGGGCTGATATATGATGTGCCCGGAGACTTGAAAATCCGACGAGTACATACACACACATTTAAACTGAGCGTATAGTACGGAAGAGAAAAGTGAGATGGAGGTATTGTAACCTCAATGTTTGTACGGAGGATAGTTGTGGTGAGGACCTTTTTGGAAATGCCTTTGCGAATGTGATGCAAGCAGACATTGTTAGTGGATATGTTCCGACCCATACGCCAAATTTTCCCATTAGCCAACAGGTTGACCGATATGCCAAATTGTCAGCTTGGTGAATAGGTCAACCTATACACCAACTGAGGGTACTGACCGATGTGCCAAGTAGGAGGTTGGGAGGAGTTTAGGGAGGCGCAATAAAGCACCATATTTTTTCAACTGTTGAACTCCTACA
>Ga0307512_10002129_pt1 | contig 25982 bp, 26 predicted proteins | sample 14_EM_MG_FD_200267 | JGI IMG/M metagenome (GOLD analysis project Ga0307512, IMG submission 200267) | Populus trichocarpa ectomycorrhiza microbial communities from riparian zone in the Pacific Northwest, United States - 14_EM | ecosystem: Host-associated > Plants > Roots > Unclassified | place... | reverse complement strand
GGCTATAGCGCGTCTAGTGGGGCTGACCATGTCTCCCGCCACATGACACCTATTATTGGAATTTAGACTAGCTACGTAGGATAAATACACCAATAATAAAACGCTTTCAAAAAAAAAAAAAAAAAAAGAGTGGGCGCATCATAAAAGACAACAACAATAATCGTGAGCTGTTGTTGCATTAGTAGTGTCATTTACGCCCAGCAGAAATGTTGTCGGGTCTGAACACACCTGCCCCGTAGCATATACTAGCTCCACGACAATCGCAGCCTTGGTATCATTGTTCTGTTGGAATTTGACAAGTGCCTCCTTGATTTGATCTAGCTTGTCGTCAGTGTAAATGAGGAAGCCACCCTACCAAAGTTTGAGTATGTATACGTATACGATGTAATCATTGAATCATCCTCAGGCTGGGGAACTCACACAAATATTCGTTTGCGGGTGTGATTTTAGGGTGAATTTAGTCACAATCCCCTACCAACAGTCAACAACTGTCAAGTTGTACTTTTGTAATCAGCCGATAGCGTACAAAGTTATTAAGCCCTCCCTGCGATAGAAATCTTTTTACCATACCAACTCGGTTGGGCATTATCTACTTACTCTCAGTCCAAACCAAAGATCTTCATCCTCTGGAGTGACATTTTTTATCGTTCCGTTTGGCAGGACGAGTTCATATCCTGCGACGTTGTCAATGGCAAGGCCATATTGACTTGTCTTATATGAATAGCCTACAAACGGCTGAGATTGGGAGCTATCCGTCCATGTGAGGCCGAGTGACTCACCTCCACCAAGTGTCAACCCCGCAACCCCAACGCCGGGTATACGCCCGCCTATAGCATTTACCCCAGTTGGGCTAAGCACCTTATACACTTGGTCCCAAGTGAGGCCAGGCCCAACTTCGACCGTCAAATCCTCGGCATTGACTTTTATGTCATTGAAACGTGACAACGCAATGAGGACGCCAGGTGTTGATGAAAATCCCGGGTTCGTGCTGTGTCCTGCACCCTTCACGGCGAAAGGCGTTCTGCATGATCCTAGGACCCTTAGCTGTGCAAAAAATGCGAAAGTCAGTGAGAGTTGGTGAATCGGAACAGGGTAACTCTCAATTTTTCCCACGTCCTCGGCCGAACCCGGCTCCACCGAGCAAAGGGATTCTTGGGTGCTCGACAAAGCATAATGTGAAATGTCGGAAGTATACTGAGGTGCGGCTTGGATCTATCATCAGCTTCAGAGGATCACGAGAGAGGGAATGATGTGCGCACGAGAATAAAATACTTGAGAAGCGCTGGAGATACCTTCTGCGATCTTATGGCAGGTGCCCAGGAATTCAGTACGATTCTCCCGAGTTTCGGGCCAGGCGTGTGAAGCGATTGTCGGAAATAGGGCGCAGAGAAGAGCCGCTATTAAGTGCATGAGGTAACTTGATGAGGGGGTAGAAACAGTACACACTCCACTCAAATGTGGGGTATATCAGGTCCTTTATATAATCCACGAGATCGGTGACCATAATAAGGCAAGCAGTTGCCGGGTGGTGGGTCGGAAAATATATGACATCTTCGATAAATTTTACAAGATTCCGACAGGATACAGTACAGGAAGAGTGGGTCACAGGCACCCGCAAGGTCACTGTACACGTAAATGTGGGGTATTCACCTCAATGAAGCTTCGCTGTTATAGATTAGGAAAAGCACCAATGCTGTAAATCACAAACCTCTGATCGGAGAGTGTATACCTAGTTAGCCCTGGGCGTCAATAGGCCAAAGGATATCTGGCCCAAAAGCGATCAAATTCAATGGTAGGCAAGTATTCTTGCCAAGTAACGCCAATGTTCATGTCATGCACAAGGCACTCCTGGACATCCGTCCTACATAGAAATAGAATTGTGACACTAACATTTTTTCACAGAAAACCTTGCTAAGGTGGTGTATAAGGACTGTGATTGAGGGATGCATTTGCTGTAGGTAGAGGCATCGAGGTTTCAACGTGTTGCCACAGCTAGAAAGTATCATCTGGGTTCAACGAGGCCTGAGAGACAGCAGACCATTCGAAAGTGGGCCCAGTGTTTATTGTGACGAAAGCACAGAACAATTGGCCGAAAGACCATGATTTGTAAAGAAACTGGGAAGACAGCTGGCAGTAACAGGGTTACTATGGGCCGTTTCTATCCGAGGAGGAGAGCACAACTGCAGGGCCCTGGAACAACTGGCATGAAACAGCTGGCAGGAGAGCATACGACGCGAACGAGGTTAATAGAGTGGATGTGTCAGCATCTTCTCACGACACACACTTAACATCTTCGCCCACGTGACAAATTAGAACTAATTCACCCATCGTTGCCATCTGAGCCAGCGCCATCCTTGAACTCGAACAGTTCATTTTTTTCTCATGGGTTGGGGGCCGCCTATCTACCGGATCTTTCTCAAAGCCCCAAAGAATCCTCCCATTGCTCTAACCCCTCACTCGCTCAAACGCCATGCCACGATCGGAGTCGGATGCACTTCGCGCCCCAGCGCTCGCGGACAGGCAGAATGTATTGCATGGGCCAGCACGGCCAGGTAGACGTTGTTCAACACGCTGCTGGAGGACATGTCTAGGGCAGATATATCAGGGCCTGTAACCGCCCACTAATTTGTGGAATTAGAGCTAAGATTGACCAGTTATATTGACCATCGACCCTGACGATGTGACGGGGGTGCCAACCGCCAGGGAACTCGGATTTGATAGGGCAGGGGCTACTACTGCACGTCGGTGTGAAAGTAGCCCGACTTCGGGCCAGCCAGATTCCCAGAGAAGACACGTGATCCACACCACGGATATAACGTGTGAACCCGCGGGCGGAAACTCTCCTCACTGTGAAGTCTGTGATGCCACAACAGAATATGGTTTTTTTTTTCTACGTATCTATTAGTTTTTCGAGGTTGAATTTCGCACGATGCCGTCTCTTCCTCAAGACTCACTTGGTACTTTCACCAGGTCGCGGGGGATGGGTGTTAACAAAGACTAATTACGGTGCGTGCTATATGATGATTACCGGGTGCAGCCGTAGACGATCGACTCGGACATTCCCAGAGCCGAGCCAAGGGACGGACCGTGCACGTGGCTATCTCCTACCCTTGGAGCGGTTTCTGCTGCTTCTGCTTGATTTCTCGCAATGATTCCGTGTTCGAGGTGTGTTCTTTTCATTCCATCAGAAAATGTCAACGCGCACGATGGGAAATTCACATTCGAGCATACGTATCATTTAATTTATCAATGGCTCGGTCATGAATCATGATAGACCCCTGAATGCGATTAAAGTCAGAACTCACATATTCTCATTTCACGAATCTTCTCAGGCTTTCCATCGCTCCGTCCCCCTAACAGCTAAGAGAAGTGTACTTTCACAGCGCTACGGAGGTTACTTCGTGGTGCCTTCGATTGGCCGAGGTTGGGTGTTCTGAATTTCAAGGTCACCCGACACCATACTGAAAGAACTGACCCTGCCAAGCGAGCTGGAGCTCGTACTCTGCTGTACGCTGATCTCAAGCCCAAGCATATCTGCGATCGCGCTCTCCTCGGGTAAGAAGGGCCCCTAAGGTATCCTCCCTAAAACCGTCCTGTCATTCTGTGGATATCCCTCGACGCTGTCTAAACGCGATCAACTTTGATGGCAACTCGCAGAATTTTGCCGCCAGGCGCCAGATGTCTTTCCCCGGTTCTTTTTCGAACTGTCGTCTCCACACCTTTGATCAAATGTTCTGGTACTGCCCTTAACAATGACCTCTGGTTCAGGAATGGCTCTAAAGAACACCCCGTGTTGTTTATGGTAGCTCCACAGACAAGCGTCTGGGCATACATCTCGTCATTCGGTTTCATGTCGACTTCTACTCTCTTGCCGTGTTGACACTTACGCCCTCACCACTTTGTCTCACGCGAATCTGTTCAACAATCTCGTGGGTCTTATGCATTATTCGGGCAATGTTTTGCGAGCCCAGGTAGTACCATCCGTTCCTCTCTCGAGGTGATATTTTCTATTTGGGTCAAAATGCTAGTGGAGTCTTGTGCACTGGCTCTTCGGTAGGGTTCTTGCCCCACGGTCGGACTTGATCGTTCATAGCGCCAGTATCGGCCATACGATGGCGCATTCGTAGCCCGGTGCTTGGCGTTGGTCAAGTGAGGTTGCGATCGACGGCATTGGCTCTTTCCTTATTCATACCATTTTTCCTATGCGAAGCTTGGAGTGAATACAATATGATCACGGCGACCTCGGAGGCGTGCGTGCCCAACTGTTCCCTGTTCTATCAGAGTAACTAATACGTTCCATCAAGGGTGTCAACCATCGCGAAGGCGCCTCTCTTACTGCAACCGGAGCCCGCCGGCCTTGGTCATGTCACCGGCCTTCCAAACTATATAAGAAGCCGTTTATATGCACTAGCAATCGAGTGCTGCTCCATACCTTCACACCAGGTTATCACATGCTCTCAGCAGCGCCTCTCCTCTGTGGCTTCTTTCTGGCATTGGTTTCACACGCCCGGCTTGACGCCCAACAGAATCGTGCTCACTCTGATTTTTTGGGCACGTGCCATAAGATTGCCACTGAGATCTCCAGTGCTTCGCAGGTATATTTTCCTCGTGCGCACCCCATCCCCTCCCCATGTGGTCTTCCAAAGCTAATGGTTCGTCCAAGCCGCACCCCAGTATACTTCAGACATTTCGCACTATGCTCTGTCGAGCATTCAGGAATCTGCATGTTCGGTGGAGCCGGGTTCAGCTGAGGACGTGAGCAAAATTGTAAGCTGACCTAGTTCGATGTCACTATATCCCGCTGAACTCGCTTTCCCTTTTGAACAGCTAAAAATCCTGGGGTCATGCAGGACACCTTTCGCTGTGAAAGGTGGAGGGCACACCACGAACCCCGGATTCTCGTCCACCCTGGGAGTACAGATCGCATTGTCCCGCCTCAACTTCACAAGAGTTAATATCAAGGATGGGACGGTCGAAATTGGGCCCGGCCTCACTTGGGACCAAGTCTATGAGACTCTTGGCCCGACTGGAGTGAACGTCATCGGTGGGCGTATACCTGGCATTGGTGTTTCAGGGTTGACACTTGGCGGAGGTAGGCGTCTTCCATCCCCGGATGGCTCATGATCTCAGATGGCTGTAGGATATTCATACAAGTCAAGTCAATATGGACTTGCCATCGACAACGTTGCGGGATATGAACTCGTCTTACCGAATGGAACTATCAAACATGTGACCCCAAAGGATGATGATCTTTGGTTTGGACTTAGAGTAAGCAGATGATGCGAACATCCCAGTTGGTATCGCTAATAATCTTCGACTGCAGGGAGGGCTCAATAACTTCGTATGCAATCAGTTCGAAGCAGTACAACTCGATGGTTGTTGACTGCCCATAGGGGATCGTGACTAAATTCATCCTAAAGTCACACCCTCAAACGGACATTTCTGTTAGTTGACAAGAATAATTCAGGAATTACCCCGCATACGTACTCAAACCCTGACAGGCCGGCATTCTTATTTACACTGAGGACAAGCTAGATCAAATCAAGGAAGCAGTTGTCAAATTCCAACAGAAAAATGATACTAAAGCTGCGATTGTTATCCCGATAGCTTATACGTCGGGACAGGTATGCTCCGTCGTACAGACATTACTTCTGGTCCTTACTGATCCCAGTGATGCAACAGATCACGATCGGGTGTTTCCTCTTTTATGATGCACCCACTCTTCCCGGTGGGGTATTCGACGATTTCTTAGCGATCCAACCCGTCCAGGGAAATATATCTACGATGTCATACTCTGATTACATCCTAAGTGTGAACTCTTTGGGCGCGAATAACAGTACTCGGTCAGTTTGCGTTACCCTGTTGGGTGGAATTGGGGACTGATAGGGTATCTAACCCCCAGCCTTTTCTACGAGGGCGTCCCGGTCACTCGGTATTCACCCGCCGTTTTCGACGCATTTGTGAATAATACACGGGTGAGTTCCATTCATCGAGCTTTACTAGCTTTGCGTCGATCCCGTAATATGATGGGCGTTTGCAGTTCTGGGGGAAGCGCATCAATGCTCTTGACCCCACCGCTTCCGTATTATCAGCACTCGAGCCCTTCGACCGTGGTCTCTTCTCACATGGGAGCCCATCCGCGTACCCGCCCGACCGCTCCCAAGCTGTCTTCCCTTCCGTCATCAATATTGCGTGGTCCAACGCCTCACTTGACAACACGATGGCCGATGTAGTGCGCGACGGTGCAAAGACTATCCGTGGTGTCGCGCTTGCGGATGGGCAGGACCTGTCAACTGCGGCAGTGTATGTCAATTATGCGCTTTTCGATACTCCGTTGGAGGACATGTATGGTGGAAACGTGGCGAGACTTCACGAAATCAAGACCAAGATCGATCCGAAAAGGGTCATGGACCTTGCAGGGGGGTTTAAATTCTAGGACCGTCTTGCGCAGTTGTAGAGATACCTACCAAACAGACAATTTGATGATCAAAGCCTTGCATGATCTGGTCTACGTTCCCGAGATTGGTCATAAGTCGTGCTTGAATCGTCCACATGCATACATAACAATTCTCGCCCACATCCGAGTTCTCACTGGCTGCCACACTTCGCCAGGGGAGGGAAATTTGAGTTCTCTAGCCCAGACTGAGATCCAAGGATAAACTCGAGGACTTTGGGTACAAAGTACTGACTGCCAGTATATAAAATTGTTCGGATACGGGTTATGAGACTAAACTAATGAAAAATGAGAGTACGCGCAGAAACACGCCAAAATGGACCGGTGGTCTGTGCGCCCACATCCGACAAGATAATCCCAAACCCAATGGTAATCATTCCGCATCTAAAACAAAACGACAGATGCTAGGCCCCCATAGGAGGTTTGATCGTTTCATTAATTTGCATCTGCACGCGCTTCATCGCCGGTTGCTAACCTCAAGCACTTCATACAGGCATGTAGGCATCAAAACAAACAGACAATTTGTTTCGCTCACTGCAATCGTACAAGTACGGAACACGGGCAGTCGAATGACGGCGAGTCTTCTGATGAAACTAAAATGTTATGGGAATGTGAGAGTGCGTGCGAGCGAGCGCGTGCGGATATGATGCGGCCTGTGCAAAGGACGCAGATACAATGTACTACGTATTGTAAGCACAGGTCTCAGCGTAAAGCAAACAAGCAGATGCAGTAAAAGCGCAAATGGGCACGAATCTGAGGGAGCCACAAGAGTAACTACTACTGTATAAATGAACAAGCGAGAGTTGTGAGATCAAAGATACGCGAAGGTAATCGAGGGTACTCGACGGAAGTAAAATGGGGTGGTATGCTACTGTCCAAGGCCTTTGAATTGCCTGTATATGGTATGTTCTAAGTCTATTCAAATGATCGTATGTTCTGTGTCTGTCTACGCGATGTCCATGTGGTACGAGTCCTGAGACCTATGCTTCTGCAACATCTTCATATTCACTGAGTGACGAGTCGAGACACTCGCTGACTAATGTATATTTGGCGCTTTCGTAGTAAACGAGACGCGAACCGCACTGACTCGGTTTGTACATATTAAGTAAGTAGCGGATCTTTTTTTTTTGAAAGTGATGTATTTCTCAATAAGTAGCTACAATACCTAAGTTACCTTAACTATCGAGACGAGCGTCCCATATGGCGCGCTGTAGCCGGGCCGCTAGGGCCGGGGTGAGCGCAAAATGCGTTTACTCACGCGCATCCCAGTCAGGGTTGCGGCTTATGGGCGGGTCCTACTAGGCTACTACGCACTCAAACCTCACCCATGTGTATCCATTCGTTTGGGAGGTCCCTCTCATTTTCCAGGACTTTTTCATAGGTGTTCCTCATTTTGGTGAGCCCTCCATTTCTTCTTACTTTCGCCGCTATTAACTTGTCCTCGATGAGTCTAGAGTTTCTTGCGCGCAGCCATCTACGATAGTCCAGATTTCTGTGGTCTTTCCTGTATCACTCCCTCGCAGCGCAGAACCAAGGTCAGGAAGGCAGACTCGGAGAGGAGGATTTGGAGAAGTCGTGACTCCCCTCTGGGGTGGGCGTTTCTTGGTTTGGTTCTCTGTCGCGTCGGCGGGTTGGGGTACTGATGTAAACCCTTCCTTTTACTTGATTTGGTTGCGATTCAAGTTGTTTTGTCACCCGTGGGTCTTGTGTTTATCACGCAGTGTCATCTGGATCTCATTTTTGATGCGTTTCTCCGGGATTGCTCTCTCGCAGCACGATACCCATGTCAAGAGGACCGACTCAGAGGGAGGATTGGAGGAGGCGGGAGGCCCACGGAATGGGCGCCGTGACTTTATTTGACGGCTGCAGCCGCACGCTGCCATTGGACCAGTGCGTGCGGGCCGGACACACGTGACAATGAGCGACACAAGTGACGGGCGGAGGTCTCGTGCCACAGGCAGCATGTACGTTGCCTTGTGCAAGACTTCTACATTTCCAGGACGACGCTGCATCTTCTGTACGGGCCTCAAAACAAAAACGAGTCAGCTCCTTGATGGTGAGATAGGGTGACAGATGTGTGGGCCAAGGTGCGTGGTTATTTTCGTTGCTGGTTCTCCCGCCTTCTGACTGGTTTTGGTGCGGCCAGTTGAAGATTTCCAGGGACTGTGCCTTTCAAAGCGGTCAGCCTCCCCTCTGTCGTGTCCACTCATGACGGCACCTCAAGTTTGCACCTGCTCAGTCGCAGCGCCTCGCGCCCAACCTGGCGTTTTGCCCTCGTTCGGGCTCTCTTGCGCCAGCGCGTCGATTCGCGCTCTCCCTTCCGCGTAGCGCCTCTGGCTTGCGCCAGTCCTCTGGTGGCAGCGCGTCGAGCTCGAGCTCTCGCGGCGGCGCGTTGACTTCACGCCTGGCTCCGCCAGCGAGCTCGATGCCAGCGGTACCCTCGGGCAGGGCAGGTGTAGTGCCTGTAGGCAATGGTGCTCCTATTCGTTCGCCCGCGTCAATGCCCGAGGATTAGACTTCTCTCGCGTTTGTGTTTGTGACTGTGCTTGCGAGCCCAAGACGGTCAAGGTCTCCGGGACTGCCAAGAGGAACAGATCTGGGTATGATTTCTTGATAACTCCTCTCTTCTCCTGGATCACTCTCTCGTAGCGCGATACTCATACCAGGAAGGGGGACTCAGAGGGCAGAGAGGAGGACTTGGAGGTGGCGGGAGGCCCAACGGTGGCGAGTGTCTGCGGGTTGCGTGCAGCGGGTACCCCTTCTCTTACATTTGATTTATTGTTTTTGGAAAGCACTTTACGCTCTGTAGTTAGCTAGCAACTAGCTGCGAAGACTATGTCTCGAATAGCAGGAGGTTTGTCCTCAGGGGTGACAGAGGGGGATGCGTTCGTCGTCGCAGGTCTTACAGCCACTAGGTCGTTGGAGGTGAGCTGACGGTGGGGGGCTAGTTGTATGTTAGAAGCGATAAGGTTTTAGTAGAAATGTATTTATTGGATTGGATTGGTAGGGATCCATTAACAGGGGTGTAAGTTATTGTGTTATACTGGCGATGTAGGTAGGGATATGTAGGTAAGCCTGGTGGAGTGTGTGTTTACGATGCGGTTGTTGACTGGAGGCGACAGTACTCATGGGACATTGCCCATCCATTAGTGTCTAATGCAGATGTGGTGGGTGGGAGGATGTTGGCGTGGTTAGGAGGGGCCCCAGGGTGTGGCCTGGGTTGGGAACGGCATAGGGTGTGTGGAGCTGTGATGCGGAGCTTTATAGTGAGGGCTTAGGCTTACTAGTGGGTTGTAGGGCACGGGCGGGTCGTTGATTTGTCTGGTCAGGCTGAGACAGTCAGACAGACATACGGTTGGGATGTAGTTGCCTGTGAAAAGTTGACGGGTTAGTCTGAGAATCCGGTGAGTAGACACAGTTTAGTTTAGGATTGACAATTCTGGACAAGATTCAGAGGTAGACGATAGAGGCACAGTGGTTCAGAAGCATGCTAGTGGGGGGGTCCGGGCATATTGAGCGGAGGAAGGGAGGAGGGGACGGTTCTGTAGACTGCTGGTGGTGGTCATTTGTCCATACTTGAAGTTGTGGAGGCAATTGAGCATTGTGCGGTCACACAGGACAGGGTTTCAGTTTTAAATTTGTTCTATTCGGTTTATGTTGGGGGGGATGGTGTGTCATTTTTGATTAATTCGATTCCTTGCCCTAGCTGTTTTGCTGTGGGAAAACCCGGCCGTGTTGGTCGCGGTTCAAGAGGGTTCAAGCCCCCGCGGATCTTTAGGTAATAAGTTGGCTTGTCTTTCCACATCACAAACCATGGGCACCAGCGCCACCCAGGCGTAACACATTTCATTCCTCGTTCTCTAAGGACCGCGATCGGGTCTGCCTATCCACCGGACTGCTCTCAAGTAGTCTTCCCGTCTTTCATTGGTCCAATGCTTCAGTTTCCTACGCTCTGCGCAATGATCGCAGTCTGATATATTCCACGCCGCAACCTAGTGTAGGCGTTGTTCGAAATGCCGCTGGAGGACATGTACAGTACGTGGCGTATGCATCCGCAGAATCAAAACTAATATTGACCCCTGAAGATGTTGTCAGGGAATTCAAATTCCATGGGGCTGCAGCGTCTAACGTCGGTGTGAAGGTTGCGCGCACTGGCAGTATCCTGAGTCCCGACCTTGGGCCAGATTCCTGGAAAAGGCACGGGATGTTCAACCACGGAACACGGAACCACTCTAAACCCGCTGAAACGCTCCCCACTCTTTCCCCTTTGTGATACTCCCAATAGAAAGACAGATTTTCATCTATCCTGGCGCGTCAAAGTTGTGCTTGGCACTATACCGTCTCAACTTGAGGCCTGCCTTGACAACGCAGGAGGGATGCTAGTAAAGAATAATAACACAAACAACCCTCTCGCAACATCACGGATCGTGCCCTACGAATATGGTTGATGATCGCGGGGTGCAGCAGTAAAAATTCCCGCAACCGAGACCACGTCAGAAAACGAACTGTGGCGTGTGGATATATCTTGGTTCAGGGCGCCGCGTGGCGACGACGTCGTATGGCAATGTGAGTTGTCGTCGTGATCTGTTAGTTCCTAGAGGTGCGTTCTTCTGATTCCATCAGAACTTTTTTGAATCCACGCGATGGGGGATCCGCAGTTGAGCCCGCGTATCACGTTTTGTCATTGACTAGGCCATTCGACCTGGGGTCGCTTAGGTCTGAACACCCATATTCCGATTTTAACGGACCGGCCGGGCCTTCTTTCGCTCCAACAGCTGAGAAAAGCGATTTTCCACGGCGTAACGGACATTACTTTTCATGCCTGCGAATGGCCCAGGTTGCGCACCCTCTTCTAGATACAGCTCTTAACTGAGAATATCCCGAAATAACTGCCCTTGCTAAGCAGGCAGGCACTCGGCGGACGCTCTGTTGCCCCTTGATCTACAGTATAGTTCTCCCATCACACTCTCCTTTTCGGGTAGAGAACGCCCCTACACTATCCCCTTGAAACAACTTTGTGATAACATTGTCTTAATGCCTTCTAAACACTCGCAACTTTGTTAACAACTTGCAGACTTTTGCCGCCCGGCTTCTTCATGGAGCGGCAGTCTCCACTACTTTCATCAATTGTTCCTGACACAATCATCTCTGGGGTCATTCGGTTTTATGGTCTAATTGTGGTGACACACTGGAGACACTTTGCACCGTACCCTTACTATTTTCAACAATCACGTGGTCTTCATGCACAACTAATGTTTTGCGAGCTTAGGTAATGTCGTGAGTTCCTCTTTTGTGGTGACACCACCCATTTAGGCCAGAAGCGTGGCGGGGCCTTGCGCCCTCGCCCTTTGGTAGGGTTCTTGACCTATGATTAGGCTGGATTGTTCATGATGTTAGCGAGTATTAGCTCCCATGTTCATAACCAGGGCTTCATCTCGCTTGGCGTTGATTAAGTGAGGTTGCGATTGGCCCGGACGGTATTGGCGCTTCTCATTCACACCATGCGAAGCATTGTTGGTCTGAATACAGCCGACCTCCAGCGCTCTCGGAGGTGAGTGGGTCAGAGTCTAACACGTACATTCATCGAAGATGTCATATGACAAATCAGTCGGATTATCTCATTTTCGCTAATTTCTGTACTTGTCACCCACATGGGAGGCCACATGCGTCGTTAACCTTACGGACTATATAAAGGACCTTAAGTACAGCTAGGACTTGGTGCTGCTCCCTAGTAGACTTCACATCGGGTGACCCAATGCCTCTCACAACGACCCTTTTCTTCGCCGCCTTTCTGGCATTAGCTTCACACGCCCGACCTGGGCCTGAAACCCGAGAGAATCATCCGCGCTCTCAATACCTTGATACGTGTCACGAGATTGAAGCAGGTATCTCCAGCGCTTCACAGGTATTTTATCCTTGTGCGTATCTCTTCCCCTCCCCCGTGATTCTCCCAAGTTAATGGTTCATCCAAGCCACGCCTCAGTATACCTCAGACAATGCGCACTTTTCTCTGTCGAGTATGCAGAATTCCACTTGTTCTGTGGAACCGGGCTCTGCCGAGGATGTGAGCAAGATTGTAAGTAAATTTGCTCCGATCATGTAACCGGGATTTACTGGGCTTATTTTCTGCACAGCTAAAGATCCTGGGATCGTGTAGAACTCCTTTTGCGGTGAAAGGTGGAGGGCACGCCACGAACCCCGGATTCTCGTCCACTCCTGGTGTACAGATTGCATTGTCACGCCTCAACTCCACAAAAGTCAATGATGGGACGGTCGAGATCGGGCCTGGCCTCACTTGGGGCCAAGTCTATGAGACTCTTCGCCCGACTGGAGTGAACGTCGTCGGTGGGCGTACACCTACCGTTGGTATTTCAGGGTCTACACTTGGCGCAGGTGGGTGTCTCCCATGGTCGGGTGGCTCGTGATCTCAAATCCTTACAGGATATTCATACAAGTCGAATCAATATGGACTTACTATTGACAACATGGTGGAGTATGAACTCGTCCTGCCAAACGGAACTATTACGCGTGTGACTGAAAAGGATGAAGACCTCTGGTTTGGACTTAGGGTAAGCAAAGGATACTCGATCCAAGTTAGTATCACTAAGGGTATTTGATTTCAGGGAGGGCTCAATAATTTCGTATGTCTCCAATTCACGGTAAAATATATCGTGATGGTTGATGGCTGTTCATAGGGAATCGTGACTAAATTCATCCTCAAGTCTTATCCTCAAACGGACGTCTGGGTGCGTTGACGATAATAATTCGGAGGTTCCATGGTCGATATACTCAAACCCTGCCAGGGCGGCGTTTTCTTTTACACTGAGGACAAGCTGGATCAAATTAAGAATGCATTTATTGGATTCCAGGAGAACACCGATACGAAGGCTGCGATGATCTTGGCATTTGCCTTTCAGTCAGGACAGGTATGGCCTGTTGTGGCAACGTCGCCGCTGGTCCGACCTGACACCCCTTATACAACAGCTCGTGATCGTCACCTCTCTTTTCTATGATGCGCCCACACAACCTGTGGGAGTATTCGATAATTTCTTGGCAATCGAAGCCGCCCAGGGGAATGCGTCTACCATAGCGTACACCGATTTCATCCTTGAGGCGAACGAAGTGGCCTCGCCTGTCAGCACTCGGTCAGTGATGCGTAACCCTGGGGGTGGAAAGTGGACTGACGTGATACCTAACATCTAGAGTTTTCTACGAGGGATCCCCAGTCCTTAGATATTCATCTGCAGTTTTCGATGCCTATGTGAATCACACGCGGGTGAGTTCCGTCCATCGAGCTCTTACTGTACGCCGATCCACTAATACGATGGGAATTCACAGTTCTGGGGCCAGCGAATTTCTGCCCTTGAAAGCACTGCAGTCGTGGGTGCAGCAATTCAGCCCTTCGACAAAGGCCTCTTCTCGCATGGGAGCCCATCTGCGCACCCTTACGACCGCTCTCAGGCTGTCTTTCCTTCCGTCCTCAACGTTGCGTGGCTTAACGCCTCGCTCGACAACACTATGGTTGATATGATGCACGACGGTGCAAAGACTATCCGCGAGGTCGCGATTGCGGATGGGCAGGACTTGTCAACTGCGGCACCGTATGCCAATTACGCGCTTTTCGATACTCCGTTGGAGGTCATATATGGTGGCAACGTGGCGAGACTTCACGAAATCAAGACCAAGATCGACCCGAAAGGCGTCATGGACCTCGCGGGAGGGTTCAAATTCTAGGGCCGTCTCACGCAGTTTGTAGAGATACCTACTAAACGGACGATTAAATGTTGAAGATTGGTAGCTGAGGTGAGGGGTCGACTACGACTCGGGTTTATTGCGAATTGGAGGTCGAGCCCGCTCGGCTCCCTAGTATGGGGCAAGTGGACCACCTGTCAAAGACTTCATATCCTCTTTTTTCCGTTCAGTCTTGAATTCTTTTACTATACAGTAAGTACTGCGTAGACCCAACTGGGCAACGTGTGCGTTCAACCCATAATAAACCAGTTTTCCTCTCGTTTGGTGCCACCTGCCAAAATCGCGACAGGGTTCTAGGAACTATCAATGATTGTCAATGTTGCCGAGGCGCAGGTCTCGGGCCACGTACCACAAGGACATCGCTTAGATGACATACATACGATCATTCTGGCACATGAATGGACATTTAGCTTACAGTTCACGTCGCACTAGGATCGACACTATCATACTTTGGATAGCCAGAATGTGTTGCACGTGGCGGTGTACGTGAATCACGCGATTTTCGGCACTCCGCTGGAGGACATCTATGGTGGGAATATAGAAAGCAAAGATGCTAAAAGGGAAATTCCGGGCACTCGTCGGGCCTCAGAACGCGCGAGTGAGACACGGGAACTGAGGCCTGAGGGTACAAAACGAACTACCTACGGTATATAACGAGTGAATAAAGTTCAAGGGTACCAGTCTAAACGAGCGTGAAACTAAGCTCCTGTCAAAGGTAAGGAATGTATGGTACTCGGGCTGTCAACCTGCCAGTGTCTTGCCGATCCGCTCCATGCGCCATTTGCTACAGGGAACGTGGCGAAGCTTCGCAACATCAATGCATCAAGCCTCAGATCGATCCAGAAAGAGTCATGGACCTCGCGGGTGGCTTTAAATTTTACAGTCGTCTTGACCGGTTGTAGAAAGATCATGGCACTGCTTACTTTACGTCCTGTTCCATGCTATGTGAACGCTGTGTCTAGCCTATCATTCATTCTCTTCTCATTACAGACTGAGTGTTCGTCGTCTCTTACAACCCTCAGGAGCTCAGGTTCCCATTCCTCGCCCTCACGTCTGGCCCGTCCGTATCTCGTATTCCAAGAGAAGTGTGCCGGAACGGAACACACGAGTGCTCCGGAGGAACTCGGATCGACCCTTACATAAAGTACTTACTAAGCACGACAGATCGGTAACTTACCACATGCGAGCCCATTGCTGCACCACACCACAACATCCATACAATACGCGCGCCACAAATTCCTTACACGTTCGCTAGGCTTTCGTTCCATTGACAAAGACCCGATTTTCGCTCAGAAAGATTTGGTTTCGTCTGATGAAACTAGGTCTTTCCGAGAGAACATCGGGTCTGCATAGAAGGCCTAGTGGACGCAGTCGTCCTACGCACGTCGTCACGGAGCACTTTGATCGCTCGTCTCGTATAGACAATCATCCATATGCACGCGCACCCGAATCCATCGATAAATCGGCCCTAAGACTACATTACAGGACGTAGCCACCGAAAGGAGGCAGCCGAGGACGTGGGGAGCGACAGCAGCCTAGAAATGTGAGGAACGGTGTACTGGAGTACTATGGCAGCCTCGGAGGTGAACATATCATCGACGGTTATAGTAGGCACAAGGTCGGTACCGAATTCCTTTGGGGAGGTATTTTATGCTCTCATCCGTGGCCGTAGCCATTAGTTACCCTCGCTACTTTTGCTCTGGACTTGGTGTTTTGTCACGTCTTTACTTCTCTCGGGTTTCCTCATCTGTCTGTCTGCTGTAAGCGAGGGAATTGAGAGAAAAGAGGAGGTCAAGCAAAGCGTTGTCAGGCACACGGAGACTCGGAGTGTCAAAGCGACAATTACGTGGACTCATTCTGCGGTTTTCCTTCAGCAATTACAGGGAGGACGGCTGTAGAAAGCTACATACAGGGAACAGATACTAATCCAAAAGTAGCGGATCATGAGACCATCAATATGAAACAAAAATGGAGACCCAAGGAGAGCATAGTGGTCAGTTCTTCCTTCAAGTTTTCTTTGTAGGATAATATGGGTCACCATAAGCTCGATTATGGATCATTAATCCTACCCTGGACCCAGGACAATAATTTTCTTTGGAAAGCGTTTTACCTTTTTAGGTCGTAACTTTAAAATTTCGGGTCATCACGATCACGTGCTCCGACCCCGAGCCTCGATCACATATTCCTTCGGTCACTGTCCATGGCGATGGCTTCCAGTGCTTCCCATGGTAGCATTCCTATGGACCATTAATTGTTGAACTCGATCCAGTCTACTTATGGTGACCGTGGATCGTACTGGATACTTGACTGAACACCGAGACTGCGAGTCACACTCAACCACGAGGGTTAGTGTGCCTCGCAGTTCCCATGATTTGCAAGTATCTGGCGCCATCCATCATTATGAAACACGCCGCATGCCCCTTTCGTCCCGCCCCCGACCGCAACTGAGAGGCGCATGCCTCGTTCTCATTTGAGGAGTCGCTAACTAGCCATACGGGCTACATAAAGGATTTCACACCCACTGGTGCCAGCTCCCACATCAGGTCACGTCATGCTTTCATCAACACCATTTCTATGCGCCTTCTCTCTGACATTAGCTTCCCACGCCTTGGCCAAAACCTGGGCGAATGGTACTCATGCTCAGTTCCTGAACACTTGTCATAAGATTGCAGAAGAGATCTCCTGCGCATCGCAAGTGTTTTTCCCTCGTGCGCATGTCACCATCTCCCCCGTGATCCTTTCAAACTGACTATTGGTCTGAAGCCGATCCTCAGTATACTTCCGACATTTTCCACTTCGCTCTTTCGAGCATCGAGGAGTCTACTTGCTCCGTGGAGCCAGGCTCGGTTGAAGACGTGAGCAAAATCGTAAGGTTACCTTATCCGATGTCACCGAATCCCGCTGACACTGCTCGTTTGCATAGCTGAAGATCCTGGGATCATACAGAACACCTTTTGCAGTGAAGGGAGGGGGACACAGCGTGAATCCGGGGTTTTCATCAACGCCCGGCGTACAAATCTCGATGTCACGCTTCAATGACACAAAAGTTGATCCCGAGAACGAGACGGTCGAAATTGGGCCTGGCCTTACTTGGGACCAAGTGTATGAGACTCTTAGCCCGACTGGAGTAAATGTTGTAGGCGGACGTGTGGCCGGCGTTGGTGTCGCAGGGTTGATACTCGGTGGAGGTGAGTCCCACCGTCAGATAATGGTCCATAATCTCAGATGCTTGCAGGCTATTCATATCTGACGAATCAATATGGACTTGCTATTGATAATGTCGCAGGATATGAACTCGTTCTACCGAACGGAACCATCAAAGATGTGACTTCTGAGGACGAAGACCTTTGGTTTGGACTGAGAGTATGTAGACATTGCCCAGTAGTACAAAATTGGTATCGCTAACGGTTTATATTCGCAGGGAGGGCTAAATAATTTTGTACGCTATCAGTTCATCGCAAAGTGTAGTGGCGGTTGTTGACTGTTGATAGGGAATTGTGACTAAGTTCATCTTAAACTCGCACCCTCAAACCGATGTCTGGGTGAGTTGACAAGAATAATTCAGAGATTTACTGGTACACGTACTCAAATCCTGATAGGGCGGTGTGCTTGTTTACACTCGGGACAAACTTGATCAAATCAAAGAGGCACTTGTCAAATTCGAACTGAAGACTGATGCCAAGGCTGCAGCGATGATATCTATATCTTATGTATCGGGACAGGTGAGCCGCCTGGTGGTGATATTTCCACTCGTCCAAATTGACGCCACGGACATAACAGGTCATTGCTGTTGTCAACTACTTTTATGATGCACCCACTCGTCCTGTGGGAGTATTCGACGATTTCTTGGCGATCGAACATGTCCAGGGAAACGTGTCTACGATGTCATACTCGGATTTAATCACCATGACCTCTCAGGGCTTCTTCAACTTCACTCGGTTAGTAGTCCGTTACCCTGTGAGGTGGAGTTAAGAGGTTGACATGTCGCCCAACCCCAAGCGATTACTACGAGGCGGTCTCGATCACCCAGTGTTCGCCCGCCGTTTTTGACGCATTTGAGAATAACACGGAGGTGAGTTCCTGCCCTTCGAGCTTTAATTCACGCAGATCCTGAGATATCATCGGCATTCACAGTTCTGGGGGAAGCGCATCTTCGCTCTTGATCCCACCGCCGTTGTGGCTTCAGTATTCGAACCCTTCGATAGTGATCTCTTCTCGCACGGGAGCCCATCTGCGTATCCCCCTGACCGCTGCCATGCCGTCTTTCCTTCCATACTCGTCGCCACATGGGCCAATGCCTCGATCGACGAGACAATACTTGATATGCTGCGCGACGGTGCCAAGACCATCCGTGGTATCGCGCTTGCGGATGGGCAAGACGTGTCGCACGGGCCGCTGTATGTCAATTACGCCCTCTTCGATACTCCGCTAGAAGATATGTATGGTGAGAACGTGGCGAGGCTCCGCAAAATCAAGGCCGAGATCGATCCAGAAAAGGTCATGGACCTGGCGGGGGGGTTCAAATTCTAGTGCTGCCTTGAGTTGGAGTCCATAAATATATCCGATTAGTCAATTGCATGTTGTATAGGAAACTGTTGACTGAAATTAAGCATCTACCACGGCTCGAATTCTCGGGACCATGAAAAACTATCTCAGCGTCGTTTCAGATTTCCTTTTACTGTAGTACACAAGATCTTTTCGGCACCATGTCTCCAGAGTTATCGTCTAGGTGATGAACAGAGTTCGTACCCTGATTTTCAATACGCATACAGTAGACTTCAAGCATATAATCAAACCCTCGTCGAACATCCTTTGGGGCACCGTAATGGAAATAGGTATTAACTTAGATCGAGCTCCAACCTCTCGTCATCACGATGACAACGACGACGACGTAGCTGTGGCGAAATTTTGCACCCTTACCGCTTATATCCCCAGGACAATGCATTGTATGCGGCATCCACCAAAGGTTTTGCGAACCTGGGTAGTCTCCCTTCAATTCGAACTGGAACTAGGGCCTTGAGCCCATGGCATGAGGAACTGGTGTGATTTCCCTTGGGTCCAAGAGGAGCGAACGCAGGGATGATTTGGAAGCAAACGTGGCGGAGATTATGAACAGACGGGTTGTGTGGGACTCGGACAAGAAGCGCAGCCACAGTCGTGAAGTTGGTCAGAGAAGCCACGTGAGAGAAAAGAAGGCGAGTGAGGCGAGCGGCACCGGGGACTGATTGACTGCGGGGCAGATCTACTCAGAGGGGCGGGGTTTGGACGATGATGGGATTGACTGGATACCACAGCCCTCGTACTTGTCGCGCTTGGTGTGGAACTCCTTTTGGAAAAGAAAAAAAGGAAGGAAAAGAAGACGCGGCCGGCGACAATCCGAGTCCCGGGCCAGGCCCGCCAGGACTCCTGGCGGGCCGCGGGTGTTGCACGAAGCGATCCCGGCAGTCACTGGCAAAAGAGCGTTGGGTCAATGTACCTCCACGGTATGATCTTTCGTATTCTTGTACCTCAAACTAATAAAGCGACCATTAAATAATTTCGAATGATCGGTTGTTCTGCTCGCGTTCTGGAGGAAATGAGCCAAAACCCCATTCGAATTCCAACGGCCGGAGCGAGTGTTGACTGACCTGGCAAGATGATCTCCAGCACTTTAGCGATTGGCCCACATTGGCGCTTTCCCCCCCACCCATATCGGCATTTTACTGTAACGCAAAGCAACGTTGAACTGAATAACTTGAAAGTACGGCGGCCTCGTATGTGAGTATGGTTCCAGAGTGTTCAACTCAGTTCCGTTGTCAGCGATATCACAACCATGAAAGACTTTCCTACATCGCAACAAGGAGGTCACAGTCCGAAACCCATCTGGATTTCTGAGTACTTGTATTAGATCGCTGCAGATTTCTCAGCTCTCTTTTCCTCATAGTCGGCTCATCCTCTGGCCCGTTGTCCTCTGAAGCTGATGACTGATCAAGCTGCACCACAGTACACGTCCGACATTTCGCACACCGCTCTTATGAGCATTCAGCACTCTGCGTGCGCGGCAGAGCCGGGAAGGAAGGGGAGAACCAATTATGGTAATCAGACACCCTCCTCGACACCGCAACACTCCAAAAACCGGGTCGTCGAAACCGGGTCGTCGGCACAGGATCACGTTCCACCGAGATCTATACTCTCAACACGGATTCGATCATACTGTGACGTGGAACTGGCATGGCATGGTATGTCCTAACATCGTCCAGTCCAATGAGTCCACGTACAACCACCTGCTAGTGGAGCCCTTCGCCCCGTTCCTGCTCCTCGCCATACCGCCAGCTCCACCAGGCGGTGCCCGACTCCAGTGGTGAAAACCTTCATCGACTTGCGGGAGCGGATATCCCATGCCGCGACCATTCCCTCCTGGGATGCGACCGCGAACTTGGAGCAGGACGATGAGAACGCAGTGTAGAACGAGGTGAGTAGTGCGCCGGCGCCATGTAATGGACGCAAGTTCGAGGGCGAGTCGAACGGTGGGAGCGTCAGCTGGGCAAGTGGTGTGAACATGGTACACGCGCCACTGGTCATGCCGTACAGGTAGACGTGCGGTGAATCACCGACGAAAAGAAGAGTACGACCTTCCGGCGAGATGGAGGCTGTGCATGGCGTTATGCCGAGAACGAAGTCAGATGGGGGCCAGGCCCGCGTTTAGGGTAGAATCTGTGAGATGACGCGCAATGGTTCACGGGCACGTCAAGCCGTAACGTGCCTGCATCGCTGATGCGCTTGGGTGGGCTATCGACGCCCTTGGTGCCGCGGACGTTAGCATCGTAGAACTTGACGGTGCAGTCGTTGTTGCTGACTGCAACGCGGGGCTCTGCGCTGCTCTTGTTTGAGCGGCTGAGGCTGAGGGAGGTGAGGAGGACGATGTTGTTGACCGAGCCGGACAAGACGCCATCGTCTGCCATAGTTATCTTAAAGATGGGCCTGTGGGTTAGACGAGTCGCGAGGTGAAGTATGTCTGGAGTGGATTGATAGGTTTAACTTGGCGTCCTGCCCGCCTGCAGCGACGAGGCGCTCGTCGAAATCGGGTACGTCGAGGGAGGGGATGTCATTCGGGACATAGTTGAGGGAGACTAACGGCGACTGAGCCTGTCACACAAAAACGATATAGTTCGTCATCAACTGGAGCATGATACGAGGAAGGGAGAGAGAAGATGACGGGGGGAAGGATAAGTTCGGGGCTACTGCAGAGAAGGTGGCGGCGACAGCGGGGGTGGGGTAGAGGTCTGGGCCTAAAGCCGTAAGAACTATGACAAGGTGCGGGCACTGCCAATAGCACCGGTATTTGGTGGACCATGCAAAGGTCTAGGCAAGTAGGCAAAGCGCAGTGCAATCCTCCGCCCGGCTATTCAACGGAACAACCACCTGAAAGTCTCGTCACCCGCACTAGCTTTGTTTTTTCACTGCCCTCGTCCGTCTGTTGCAATAGAGAAAACAAGAGGCGCGAGAGATGGAAAAAAGTGGGAAGGGGAGCTGGCTGGTTGGGGCACAAAAAATACTCACTGAGGATGGATTGGCTATAATACGCTCCATGAAGCTCCAGTCCGGGACATAGTTGACCACGGCGCGCTCGTCAGGACATATGATAAGGTCTCGCAGTTGCCTAGAAAGCGAAGTGTGAGGTTACAAAATACAAAAGGTCTGAAAAGCGGCCACGGCCGCGGTTTGGCATGGCATGGCATCGACGATCTGCCCATTATGCCATCGGGGGAGAGGTGCGTTAGAAATGATACGCACATATGACATATCATGACTGATTGGCGGACGATGTGCGTCGGCTCTGGAGTAAGGAGCGATTGAGAGCGAGCCATAGTGGGGCCGTGTTGGGGCGCGGGAACGCAGGCAGGGTGTTCTCTGGATGGGAAGGGAAAAGAATGAAAGTCGGGGAGGCCCGGGGGGGGACTAGGCTTGAGAGGGAAAATGGGAGGCAAGGGATGACATGGAGAGAAGCAGAAAAGGAAAGTATGGATGGGATGGGAAACCCAACGACTGAGGAGACACGCGCTCCCTTCCCCTCCCCAACAAACTGCAGCTATCGTACCTCCGTTCTCTACGATGACTCGCTTAATTACGGGCGAAGCACGATGACGAGGAGTAATGTCAGTGTTGTGGTGAAGACGAGTGGTTCCTCGGGGTGGGTGAATGACGTCGCAGACGCGGAGTGAGCGGACGCGCACGAAGGGATCCGTAAGTAGAATGAGAGCGACAGGAGGGCAGAATGAGCGGGAAGAACAATCACTGGAGGGCATTCTTCCGCATCCTGATGGCGATTTAGAGCGAGTGGGAGTAGGGGATATAGCGGATGCTGGAATAGAGATGAGAGCTTGGCTCTGAAAAGGATTGAAACGTCACGTACAGTCCATTCACCGCCACAAACTTATCCCTCATTCTGCTGTCTGGCCTAGACTTGCTCCCGACTCGTGGTAGGGAGAGAAGATGGAGCGGGAATGTAGAGAGATATGAGTCCGCACCGAAAGTACCAACTGTACCCCACAGGACACGCCACCTGAACTCGCCCGTTCGCGGACGCATGCTTTACGTAACTTGATGAAGGAAGACATGATTCGTTCTCGTTCCGAACCGAACCAAAATCTGACCAAACATCATCGAACGGCCTACCTTGTCAAAGTCTGCACTGCACCGCAGCGTCCTATTTAACATGTTTATTCTCCTCCTTGACATCACTGTAGTTTGGGTTGACCATTGGATCTCCGAATGGCAGACCCTGAGATAATCAGCCACGGTACCTTACTTTACTCCGTGTTTTCTTGACCTTTTTGTCTCTTATTCGTGTATATAACACTCCTACGATCATTGACTTCGCATCCTTGTCGAAATATGAATTTCTCCGCACCCCTGGTCGTCTGACATCTTTTTCAGCAATAAGCTGGTTGGACTCGGAACGTCGATGCATTCTCACCCTCCAGGCCTTCGTCCCTGATCATCTCACTCTGTCATCGTCTCGTCCAAGGATGTCCGACGTCGTCACCCTCACCAACTACGCTGTTCAACGTTCAACATTCAACAACCACGATCGTCCAAGACATGGGCTGGCAATTCGACTCCGACCTTGCGCCGAACCATTTCAAGCAATCACATTGCGTTCGCGTTCAGTCTATCGCGCGAGATATGTGGATATGTCAGACATCGATGAGGCGGTGCAAATGACCTTCGCCAATAACTTCACGCACGTCCCACTCTCTCGCTATCATTTTCTCGCAGCTAACAATCCCCCTCCTGAAGACACCATCTCTTCCCTACTCATGATATGGATCACCAATCGGAATCCGCTCGCTTTCAAGCCCTTTTTGAGCCTGCATTGCAGGAATATGAGAAAACGGCAGGCGTCTCTTTGACACAACATCCGCTCGCCATCAAACTTCGGAGTTGCGACAATGTTGAGGCCATTACTGGCCTTTTACAAGATCAAGCAAAGGCATTCAGGGATTTGCAAGGAAGTGACAAAATCATGAAGTCCCTTAAGACGACTGCATCAATTTTATCTAAACTTTCATCCACTGCCTCCCTTACTGATGCCTTTGGTCCGGTACGTCAGAAGGCGCTCATGGCATGTCTCACATCTCTGACTTTTATTTACAGACATTCCCGCCTGCGAAGGCGATACAGGCTTGTCTGGCTATCCTACTCGACGTATGTCCCGTTATCTAGTTCATATGTAGATGGCCTGGTGACGTCCGTGTGATTCAGTCGGCTAAGGGCATAATATCTAATTGCGACGCACTCGTCGACTTGCTCGAGTCGATCGAACACTTCCTAAACCGGCTCGATATCTACACACAAATCCCTCCTACGCCCGCAATGGACGAGATAGTGGCCAAGATTCTGGTGGAGTTCATCTCCACGCTCGCTCTGGTGATGGAGGAACTCAAGCAGCGACGATCAAGTAAGTCCGTTCTCGTCGACGTTTCTCTTTTTTTTTTTTCTCAGCACCACGCAGTCAAATTTGTCAAGGAATTTATCAAGGAGAAGGACATCGAGGCAGTGTTGGAGAGGCTTGACCGATTGACGCGAGATGAGGCCCGGACTACTGCGGCTCAGACGCTCGCTATTGTCCACGGAGTCGTCCAGGGTGTGAGGGTATTCATGGATGGTGAGCAATGAACCCGGTTTTTAATCTGTCGTCTCTTGAATACTCTTTTCTCTAGACGGCAAAGCGTCCATTGACGGTGTCCGGGAAGATCTCAGTACGTTTTATTTGCGACGATGAGCTAGCTCATCATCTGACTAAGCGCTAGAAATCCTTCATCAAATGGCGAGCGACATGAACAAGTCGAGACGTCAGTTATCGCCATCATTGGCATTACTGCTCGGAAGTATTGAGATTAACTGGCAGGTGACGAGTTGCTGAGTAAGATTCGACGTTGGCTGGCTCCCCCAGATCCATGGAAGCATTACAATATCGGCCGTGAATCGCGGCACAGCGAGACTGGGGCGTGGTTCCTTAACGGCAGCACGCTCTCGGAATGGAAAGCGTCTGAACCGAGTTCGCTACTTTGGATACATGGGAAACGTTGGTTTACCACCCACCGCTTGATCTTTCGCGAATCTGATAGGTTATTCCTTTCATAGCGGGCGCTGGCAAGAGCGTACTTTGGTGCGTTATCCCTTCTGTATTTCGTCTTGATAACTTACGTGAAGACTAGTTCCACAATCATCGAGGAGATCGAGGCCATGCAAAAGTCTGGGCTGGCGTCACTTGCCATGTATTACTATGATTTCAGGGAGAAAGACACGAAGGACCTCCGTGGGCTACTCTCATCAGTTCTCTGTCAGCTTTGCAATCAATCCCATTCCTATTACGCTATCCTTTCCACATTTTATTCCACATCCCACGATGGTTCCCGAAGTCCCAGCAACGACGAACTTATCCGGTGTTTAAAGGACTTATTGAATCTTCCAGGACAAGCTCCCATTTATCTGATTGTAGATGCCTTGGACGAATGTCCAAACACATCTTTACCGTCCCACCGCAACCAAGTCTTAGTACTCCTGGAGGACCTCGTCAACTCGAAACTCCCGAACCTCCGCATCTGCGTCACCAGCCGACCCGAGACTGATATCAAGCCTATTCTTGAGCCCTTGACATTCCGTTCTGTTTCTTTACATGATGAGAGCGGACAGAAGGAAGACATTGAGAACTACATCAAGTCGATCGTAAACACGGACAGAAGGATGCGAAGATGGACATCGGTGCACAAGCAACTTGTGATTGATGTCCTGACAGAAAGAGCAGACGGGATGTAAGGCATTTATACTGGATTTCTTCACCACGCTCATCCCCACCTCGTAGGTTCCGATGGGTGCATTGCCAGCTAGAGTACCTTGCTAGGTGCCTCCCGGGTCGTATCCGGCGCGCCCTAGACGAACTACCACCGACACTCGATGCGACATACGAACGCACTTTGCAGGAGATTGACGACACAAACTGGGAATTTGCGCGACGGCTCCTCCATTGCGTCGCAGTGGTTTCCCGCCCGCTCCGAGTCGAGGAACTGGCAGAGTTCCTCTCATTTGATTTCAATGCGGGACAGATTCCAAAATACCACGAAGATTGGCGCCTCGAAGATCCAGTAGATGCGGTGCTGTCAACGTGCTCCACATTGTTTTCCCTTGTCAACGCCGAAGATTCACAAGTAATACAATTTTCACACTTCTCGGTCAAGGAGTTCTTGACCTCTTCCCGCTTTGCCGAAAAGTGCAACACGATCTCCAGCCGCTA
>Ga0307512_10002128_pt1 | contig 25991 bp, 19 predicted proteins | sample 14_EM_MG_FD_200267 | JGI IMG/M metagenome (GOLD analysis project Ga0307512, IMG submission 200267) | Populus trichocarpa ectomycorrhiza microbial communities from riparian zone in the Pacific Northwest, United States - 14_EM | ecosystem: Host-associated > Plants > Roots > Unclassified | place... | reverse complement strand
CATTCTCATCTTCATCCCCCATCTCTCTCTTTCTCGTCCACAACTCAACCATCATCGCAGAACACAAAGTTAAGTCATCCCTCTCTATCTCTCCATGACATGATCATGAGTTGACGCCGAGTACAGCATACACCGAGTACAGCATACACCTAAGATTGTCTATCGTCCCTTCATTCTCACGATTCCATAAGAGCCCATTCCCATGGTTTCGAGTTAACTAACCGATGAATAGAGTCTCAGCACCTGGCGCGCCTCCCATCGACTGCCTCTAAATCTCGGACCACCTCCAAGTAGTCCTCTAATCTCCCTCGATCACAGCCTACTGCAAGTGCATCTCTAAACTCGCTCGATCACAGCTCGGAGTGCATCTCGGAGTTCACTCGATCTCGGCCTCCAAGTGCATGTCCGAACTCGCTTGATCACGGCCTCCCAGTGCATCTCTGAGTTCACTCAATCTCGGTCTCCAATTGCATCTCCAAACTCGCTCGATCACGGCCTCAAAGTGCATCTCCAATCTCGCTCGATCACGGCCTCCAAGTACATTGTTATTGAGCGACGGCGGGTGTACGGAGATACAGGGGTAACGGAGGTGGACTGAGCGACGGGGAGTACATTTTCGTCGTCATCTTCAGGCGCACCTCGAGTTGCTGACAATCACCGCGTGCTGCCAGTGCAGATATACCATGTGTAGATAGGTAGCTATATAGATACATAGATACATAGATGAGAATACAAACGGAATGCATAAGTTTTGAATATTGTTGAACGATTAGTAGCTATGATTTAACATCGCCAGGCATTGTGTAAACGGCTTCAGCATAACTGCATCCCCTGCGAAGAGTGTAACACACGTGTCCTTCTGATGGTGCGTAAACGTCACCACAAAGTAAAGGAGTATGTATGCAACGCGACCCATCGTCTTGGTGACAGGTAGCGTGTAATTCTCCGTCAGAGGGTAAGAGGTTCCGTCAGAGCCGTCAGAGCCGTCCGGAACACCCGGGTACTTCTGACGGACACTAGAGTTGTTGCTGATGCAAGACTTCTCAATTTCTGATCCACGTCGAAACGTGCTTACTGAGTAACGGATGACCTCCACCTGTTACATTCCAGCGCTTTGGGCTGGCAATTTGTGGCATGTAGGTCCATTCACGTGATTTTGATTCATATAGCCCAGCTTTCTCGCAATTACTTATCCAGCTCCTTCTTTCTGATCCCCATGAAGTACCATAAGCGATTTTCAAGATGTCGACAGTATACACCAAGTCGGAGCTGCTTGTCACCCAGTTGGATACAACGGTAAATGCAGAATGACAGTCGTCATTCATAGAGATTTGCGTCACACATTGACCACTACTGCTATGACCTGTATTACATCATTGACCAAAATTTTGTGTTTAAATTTTGTTTCTATTTTAGCTTTGATATTCTGACTTACCTGTAATGGGTATGATAATATCAAGTTTGTTGGTTGTTTCTCAGCGTGATTTGCAGTCTACAACTGTCACATAGCCCGTATGACTGACTCACATGATATGGTGAATTTTCCTGTGTCCCAAATTGGTCGCTGAAATCTAAGAACAAGCTGACGTGTAGCAATATAGGGACACAAATATCTTGTCTAACAGACAGGGTGTCAGAAATTGTGATTTCACCATTCAGTCCTGCGGCGACCCTGAAGCTGTCACCATTTCCTTGTCCAAATCTGATTCCGACATGGTATATAGATGGAGATGGTACAATATGAGGTGAAAGCTAATGGGTACAATAGGCATGAAGTATATTATCAGTGATGAATGGGTCGCCTGGTTGGGTGGGAGCAATGCTTTCCAGTGCTGTTACTGTTGTTTCCCAAGGCAAAGCTTCATATGTCAATGTCCTGGCCGAGAAGTCCCATCAGGCATATGCAATTTAGACGGGATGCAATTAAGAGGCTCAATCAGCTGTCCAAACGTGGTTAATGCAGATGCAGCTACAACTTTGTATGATAGTGCCTTAATGACTGCCAGAACCCTCAACTTGGCTGTCCCATACTTGGTATCTCTCCCATGGAAGTGGTTTGCCGCATCCCCCCATCCTAGTTGGATCAATTCTTATATCCTCATCAACATGTGCAGAAGCCTCTACATGCGGTGCTGTACTGTATTGCCAATCGTATTCATCACCTGAACTGGTTTGTCATCCTCACTCGGTTTTCCAACCTCTTCATGTTCTATGCCATTGTCCTCAGCTTCACCATCCTCCTCATCGTCATAACATGCTACAATGTGGGGACTGTCTCTGATAGTATTCAGCAGCTCATCATATGTCCTTTCGGGCGTTCTGGCTGTCAATCTCTCCTTTTAAGTGTATCATACATCTTCCTGCTGTTGCCAAATCGCTGTCTCTCGGTCTTCATCTTCCTTTCTTTTCACAGTCATTCCTGTGTGCACATAACCCTGGATCCATTTCTCTCGCTCATTGGTGTTTGAATTGTATGTGTCTCGTCTTTTCTCTGCCACAAGTTTCCTTGTGGATTGCAAGCTACATAGTGCTGCGAAGTCTGTGAGCCATTCTGCCTCCACTCCGCTCTTGCCTTCATTCACTTCATCACATCATTTTGTTAAACAGGTCATAGATTTGCTTTACTTGCCTGGGAAATGAAGGGCCAGGTGTGTTTCGGAGCATAGACCGTTGTATATTGTGATGTATTTGTTGATTGGTTCAATGTTAGATGTTGCAAGATATAGACCACATGGAGGCATGTTGGTTCTTTTATGTCAGGGTTGGTACATTTGATCAACTTGAACAAAGCAAAATCTGCATGTTAGCTGTCACTATATGGGGAATAGCAATGGTATCCATGCAACATGTATTGATTTGAAGTTTGTGTTTCAAGTAAGATCCCGGGGATATTTGAGACAAAGTTAACCAGACTTCCGCTCCATCGAACAATGTCCTGTTAATATCTATCACACATGAAGTTCTGGCAGTCATTCACCTCTGGTTATCCTGATGAACATACAAACAACATCGTGACGAAATATTGCAATTAATGGGTCATTTGAGTACCCCTGAAACCTGAAGCTCTATGGAGCAGTATTCATTCTGAGTGGATTGTGCAAGTCGGCTGTTATTCATTCCATTTAGACTTGACGCTGACTATGTATTCCTCCAGACTTCCCACCTCTTTTCATCATCATCCTCCTCTCTCTGTCCACAACTGCAGTTCATGTCACCACAAACACCTCAGCAAGGTTCAAGCGTATCCGAATTCAGTTGAATGACAGGCACTTCACCAAACGTGCCGCGCACTGAGACCCAGCAATGATGGAGACACCAGTTGGTCATCCATGGTGCTCGCAATGCAGCCACCAATCATTTTTACCCTAACTCAGAGTTCATAGTTGTTAATGAATCTGGAAGCCGCAAGAATACGAAGCACCATCCCACGGGGTGTCAGTAGATCCATATTCAGGTAAACTGCGATCACCTAAAGATATAATATACAGCTGGTGAGTGTAGAGAGCTTGATGACCGATGTATCGCTGCCTGTAATAGAAAGCCCTCATGATCCACCAGGGCATTTGTCCACACGGTCTGTGAAATCGAACATGATAAAGTGGTCAGTTCCGCGATATTCGTCAACCACTTTGGTGATATGTGTCCCTGACAGTGGACACACCAGGCTTTATACACCTTAGAGGAGGCTATGGAAACTGGGATGGTACAGGTAATTGCGGAATCCCATATTTAGAAGCAGCAACTGATTTCTTGTAGGTTGTCAATATATCTGCTACTATAGGAAAACAATGAGGTCAGTTATGGCTAGAACAGTCCGACATGCGCCTTGCATTCAATGTGTTCAAAATGGCCAAAGGAGTATTTTCGAGCGCTGTAAATAATGTTCTGTCATACTTAATGATGAAACATCCCACCAGAGTCCCAGAAGAGAAGAACTGGGGAGTTGTGTTTCCTGGGTATAAACATGCGAGGGCTGTGCTAGAAAGCCACCCAGCTATGGTTTGTGAAATTCAAACTGAAAGCTTCCTGCTTTGCCAAAATGGGACAGAACAGAATCCGCTGACACACTGGAGGCAGAAAGACATGGGTGCGCCTGCCACAGAACCAATGCCATCCCTACCCTGAACGCCACCTGCACCACATAAGCCACCTTGTGACAATGGGAGAGCTCAATATTCTGAAATCGAAGGTTTGCGACCTGGATATATGTATATCCAGCCTCCAAGACTTATTGCATGATATCTCAATTATGATGCATATGGCAGGGATTGAAAGCTTAAGAAGAAGTTGATTCCAGATTCGCTGACTGATGAAGGAATATCCACTTGGTACTAAACTATCTGCAGTATTGTAATAGGGATGACATCAATATTGCTGGTGAAAACCACCATTTTAGCGAAGCTGCAAGTGAAGATGAGCATTGATCAAAAGTAACAGAATTTTTGAGTGTATTGTTATCTACAATTAGCAGACACTTCAAAGTATATTTTAACAGATATATATATCTGGGTTATTAAAGAACAATGTAGTGATAAAGGAGAAAGTACATGAAGACGATACAAAACCTGCAAAAACACCCTTTGTGATATACTATGCCCAAAGCAGTGAGTGTATACTGCATATACACAAGTGGCAATTTGAGCATCAATGTAGATTAAAAGATTTCTGGTCTAGTAAGTCAAGTAATTCGGTAGTGATTGGTCATTGTTATATGTAGCCAAAAGATTGGCCGCCTTTTGCGGCACCCACGCTAGTGCTGACATCGCTGCTATCTCCTGACAATGAATGTCAACACAGCAGTAACAATTTTTCATCATATCAGTCAGGTAATTACACAGTGATATGGATGTCGTTATACAAAATCGAAGGATTGGCTGTCTTTAATGGCAAATGAGTACGCAACTTGCTTCCTTTCCAACCTTAACAATGACTGTCAGTGGAGAAGTAATGATGTTTGGTCTAATATCTTGGGCACTCCAAGTGGTGCTTGATCGCAAACTTCTATACACACGGTGTTTGCAGCCTGAATCAGCCGATAAGCAATAGATATTCCCACAAAAGACTCACCAACATTAACAACTTAAATAATTTCCAATGCTCCAACACAGTGTTCATAAGCGTTTTAGCCAAGAAAACCAGTCAAAACTGGTAAATATGGAAATTAATGGCTGGATCGCACTTTGATTAACCATGATGTATGGTCGAAAATGGTTGATGCAGCATTGACACACACTTTCAAGATTGGGCAGGGAGTATCTCACTTTCTCTCTTGCCTTTAAAGGCAACCTATACCTCATTTGTGAATGTCTGCAACAAATAGCCACTCAGAGTACCGATGATGCAAGACAAAAAATCACTAACACTCCATTGACTCTCATTTGCTGAATCAGGCTGGCAGCATGATGCTTTTTGTTTTGATTATAACTGCGGCCAATGCATCAAACACAGACAATGACGAAGTACCGTCAATGATGTCCAATTGACAGTACGATATTTGAACGCCAGTATAAGTAGAAAAATCCGAAAACCTCAACTGGAGATTGGAACCGATAGGTCAACCTAGGCATGCCACAGCTTGTAGGTTCGCATGCATGGGTACATCTTTGGCTGAGCAAGATGCAGTTGGCCGGGTTTCTGTACTGGTCTGTCACAGAATCGACCTGTCTTTCCGATTTGAACCCAGACTGCTGGCAGGTTACCTGTACCCATTTCTAACACTAATTATCGATGCAAGGACCAATTTTAACTACCTTGCAGAAACCAAGTCTATTATTCTTGTGCTGAAAGCAAAGTAATATTCATTTATTATGCCTTATGTATATAGACCTTGGTATCTCAATTGTACACTATTGAAGGGGTTGACAACAACAGTTGTGGTCTTCATCACAAATTCAATTACACATTGATCACCATGACCCGGGGGTATTCAACACAAAACTGGGATGGCAAGTTCTGTTCCCATGATATTGTTGAATCTTTAATCTGCACAACTTGAATACTATCTTTGATAAATATACATCATATTCTACTGTGTGTTGTGGGACATAATCAGCCTCATTTGGACAATGTATCGAAGTACACCACAGCGGGACTTCCTGTACATGTTTCCAAGAGATATATCCTAACTTACCGAATGGTTCCTCATTGCACCACATATGGATGCTTTTTCAACAAGGTATTATGTGATATGTAACATTCTACAAGTAGTATAATACCAAGTAATATCCTGCAATGCCTATAACGGTGGACAGCAGAAACACATCTGTAGCCATTGAGCAAATGGCAATTGCATTTGCAGACCAACTGGTCAAGCTATAATTGTATTCTTACATTCCTATCACTCATTGTTTTACTTACTAACTGCTTCTTGGTGGATAGGAAGTATTGTACCATATTACATAGTGTAATACTGTGTACATGATCTCTACTGTATGTGATTTGGCAGATGTTTGTTGTGCAATGGGTTAGACTTGTCAGGACTGAGAGTGTGCGATTAATGTAGTTGCTGTGATATTGTGGAAAGCTTTGCACCCTACTGCCCTAATCTTGTCCAAGCTGACTGGCTACTATCATAATCCACATTTGTCCTATCCATGCACTTGCCACAGCCTGTATGTGATATACCCAAGTCAGGTCAGAGCACACAGTCAGCTGCCAGTAGTAACACCTATTGTCCCAGTGATATTGGGAGTGGCTGATTATGCTGTTCTTCTAGTCTTGCAACTGCACACTGTCAGCTGTCAAAATGCTCACATATCATCGCTGTTTTCTATTCAGCGACCTCTGATGCAATTGTCAGCACCTTGTCAGAATAGATTGTCAATTACCTAATAGATACCTGTATTTCACTAATGGCAATTCAATGGATTATTTTAAAACAATATCGTGTGGAGTTACATTGAGTTAATTTTATATCAATTTATTTTGCAAAAATATCCATCGAACACAATGTATATCATATACTGGAGTTCAATTGAATGGTCTTCGTCAATTGAAGTTCCCAGACCTATTGTACCATAGATTGTGCATTTCAACATCAACTATTCATTGCGTCAGTATTTTCAATCTGCACTGTCTAGATGATTTTTTCCAGCTGGGATGGCATACATTGCCATTGTTTGAATTGATCACTATATTCACCTACTAAATTTTGTATTTCTGTGTCCAAGATGGTATTTTACATTTCCTTGTATGTACAACTTTCATAACCATGCCCAGGAAACTACCACCGGCCCAGTGGGCCAAGAAGTACTGTACTGTAGGTGCAGCGAGTAACAAATTCTCTGGTGTCTCCTCATCGGCAGATGATGCTTGATTGAATCCTATGTATGAAGGCGACAAGGCCACTCATGTATGACTGATGAAACCGGCGATTTGACCATTGGTCGCGCCGGGGCTGTTACGTGTCCGTGAAAGCTCACTTTGTAGATGAGCGGTTGAAGGGATCTGCAGAAGGAATAGTGGTACCTTTGCGAATCTTAAAATCCAGACTTTGTTCACGTACACGGTGTATTTTAGCAGAAATAAGGCCCCATACTCTTCCCCTTATCGCTACGAAGCCTGCAAACGGGCCTCCTTGTCGAGCTCTACCACTTTGATACCGCGTCCCCGTCGTCGATTGCCTCGTCACAGCTCCGCCTTGTGAAAGTTCATAGGGTTTGTTTTTTTGTAATCATAATGTATTCGGCCGCGAGCGGCCATGACATATAATATTTTTTCCACCGCCTCCCCCAAATCCCAATCACTTCCTCAGGGTTTTTAGCCCCTCGGCAATGTCGTGAAAGCAGCACCCTTTGCAACCTCCAGGCCCATCCCTCGGCAGTAGACTCTCTACCCGGCTCCCATTACACCATTACCACTCCAGCTCTCCTACCGGTTCCCCTCCTCAAAACAAATTAATTGACCCCCATTCCTTAATAACGTACTTACCCCACTTAGTCGAACCTCCGTTGATATCTCTCGCTGTGGCCCTCCAGGGTCTCATTGATGTGATCGCAGTCGAATATCCCAACCGTCAAAACTGAATCAGGCAGGATTCGTAGGTCAGAAACTGAAAATCTCCCTAGGTCATTCATGGCGCGCTGACCATCGTCGGGCTATTGGTAGGCGGGCGGATGGTTTAGGTCGTTGTTGTATGTCGTAACCATCGTATAACTGGCGTAAAACATTCGAAAGTAGGCGAGTTGCTCCAACAGGGGACTACCGTTCGGTACGAGGTACACTCACCCACAGGATGAGCGGACACACACTGGTATGTGAGGATGGAACCTTAGTAAAACCCCGCTCTCACCGCCTTTCGCTCATGGTAGCCTATACTCTTCGAGGCCTCTGATACCATGGTTACAAATGTCTATTTCATCTACCAGGATAAGCCTCAGAGTTCTAACACCATCACACATCTCCCCCAAGGAGGGGAAAGCTTCGCAAAACCAGGCGTTGAGAGGTATTATCGGAGGTGTGTGTAAAAAGTTCATAGGGTTGGAGGTGCTGGTGTAGCGCTCATCCTCTGAACATGTTAGAAACCGCAGCAGATGGCGGATGGGGGTTGGATGTACATTCGATCACCAGGTGAGGCCGTGGCGCAGGTGAGTGAAATGGTTTGGGATCTGCTGCCATATCAACAACTTTCCTAAATCCCGGAAGAGCGCCTCTAAATGACTTGACATGCAGCGTGATGGATATATTAGTGTGAATTAATAGGCTGTGGAACATTTACAACTACTCAATCCTAGTAAACAGTGACCTTCAGGCACTGAAGGTATAGCAACGGACAAAGTCTGAGGTGGAAAGAAAAATCAATTAGTCATCATCACGTGCAATCATGTGATAATTCCGCCGAACAACGAATGCCCATTTCCATCCCCATCCTCCATTCTACGGGTCAAGAGCGCGGAGCAAAGCAGAAACAACTTGTCTGCTCTAGATATGCTTCTACTTACCATGTATCCAGCCGACACAGAAGAACCAATTTGTCTACTCTACAATTGCTTCTACCCTGTCAATCTTCTTGAATCTTCGTAACAATAGATGAATGTTCCCTATTTCGCGCTTGCGCCCGTCTTTCTGCCTGGTGTTAGCCTGATGGTCTCTGGCTCTCGAGCGGAACATCACGTTTTTTAACAAATCCTGGTATATCGTGCAGATATGAGTCAACAAGCGGGGTATGGCCGTTATACAGATCGCAAATGTCACATGACTTTGCTACGTGTCAGATGGAAAGACGTCGAATTTAATTGTCAGATATTCTGCAGCGCATATAAGAAGGCCATCTTCCCCACTCTGAAAGACCCTGACACATCCGCGAACTACTATAGTTGGTATCACCCTTCCTCTACTAAAACACAGACGTACCAACCTCATCATGTCGACGGCTGGGCTCTGGGCAACCGCCGGCGAAACACCTCGCTGCAACCTTTTCCGCGTCCACCATGCTGACTCCGGCACCCTCCGAAGTGCAAGCAACGGCTTCACAACCCAATATCGCGACTGGCTGAGAAGTGAAAACGAATTCTATGATACCCTCCTGGCCCATCTCGATTTCAACAATGACGAACCCACGCCGTTCATATCCGTGACTGACAGCGCGGAGTACGCCATCGAGCGCGCCAGCAAAATGAGAAACCGTGGGTACAGCGATGTTCGCATTATCGTCATTGACCCTAGTGCCGTCGGCAAAAAGGCATTGAATGTTCGGAAAGCGGCGAACTATCTCGAGCTGTATATTCCGCCCAGGGCCTATGGATACACTGCGGGGGAACGTGTGTATCTGAGAGACATCCCAGGGGATGCGGTCGTCAGGGAGTACAGTAATATCGGCAATTTTCGCAGAGCATTTGGTGGGTCCTGAGTCACGCGCGAGTTTGGCGTCAGCTGACTGGAGGTATAGCGTGAGCTCTTGTTTCCTTATGTTCGCTTGGAAGGATGTACCACAGAATTGATGGATACACTTAATATTGCATGTTGTGCGTTTATTACGAATGACGAATACTTAGTGAAGAAGCGATACAGTAGACTGATGTTCTAGCGGAGTTGTCGTTTAATACCTCATGGTTGAGTTGGACTACATCTGCCGTCTCAATGTAGTGCTATGTGACGACCAGAAGTGATTCCTACAAAAGTACTTGTTGTAACTGGCCAGTTGCTGGGCGAAAAATCCCCGATTTTTTGCACACAATCAAGTCCGCGAGTTTTTGTCGAATAATTAATTGATCTATACATGAAATGTGCATAAATATGCCCTCTTTCATCTCCAAGTTTCAGATTTACGATATCTCTAAAACTGAGAGTGCGGCTTTGATAGAACCGGTAAAACTACTGGAAATCATAAAAATCCAGTCATTGTGCCACCAATTTTAAAGTTACGGTAAATCGGGGAATTGAACATGAAAGAGGGACTAAACCTGCACATTTCATACATAGATCTCTTTTTGATTCAGGTTCAACTCGCGGTGGTGCACTGCGAAGACCGTTATATGATCGTACTTTCTCGCGGTCTTTTCAATTTATCTTCACAGATATTACTCTATTCACAAGTGATCTATGTACAAAATGTGCAGATTTAGTCCATCTTTTAAGTCCAAGTCTCGGACTTAGCATAGCTTTAAAATTCGCAGCACAATCACTGATTTTCAACGATTTTCAATGGGTTTTAACAGTTTTTTTAATACCTCACACTTAGATTTGAAGATTTCATAATTCTAAGATTTGGTAGTGAAGAGGTTATACTGACTTTAGTATGGATATGTATCACTTAATTATTCGACTCAAACTCCGAGTCGTGGACTTAAGTGAGTGAAAAAATCGGAATTTATCGTGTCCTTTGCCACGCAACCGTTAAGAGAAACTTTATTTGAACATGATTCTTCCGCATATATAAAATAAAACCACCACAGCTTCACTACCAGACCGCTAGAATAGAAACAGCTCTGCAAAATTGTAAAGACTTAAGTACTGCATCACGGTACAGAGTGAATAATACAACAGTATCTACTCTCTCTGCTATAGCTCGTATAATAGTATCATACTGCGGCAGCTTCTGAATTGTAGGTTTAAAGCTGGGTGCACTACACTTGATGGAATCAAGTTCTCTCGAGAGCTTAGAGTCGATTCGCTGGAGTGATCTTAGAAACTTGTAGTCAATTGTACCTGCAAGCAAAGAGTCGAGTACATGTGCAACACTCGAGTGGTAGTATAAGTGCAGCTAAGAGCAGTCGAGTACAGTTTGGAGTGCAGTTGGTAGTCAACTACGGCTGATAGTATGGTGTTCAGAATTTCGAAATTGAGTGATCTGTTATGTGTAAGCAGCATTTTTGATGTGACTATGTACAGCCACACTATAAATTTTAGAGTTATCGTAATTTGGTGTCCTAGAAGTAAAAGAGAGCGTGTTCGTGGACATTTCGTATATAGAACTCCACTTTGTGATGCGAGTAAACCGTGTGGACCAAATTGGATGGGCGATAGTGGGTTCGATTTCATTGTCATCCGAGGAGGCTCCGACACCGCTGAATCTCTACATTATCCATTTCTTCCTGTTACCAACAGTGTCCGACGCTGACTTACGGTCGAAAATTACCCTAAAGATAGTTGCATGGCTAATGCGCTCAACTCGCAACTTTGCTTTACCCCTGGATCGTAACTTTGCCATTCCCGGCCCATTTGGGGATGGGAAACATCTCCCCACCTGCAAATATTGAGCGATGCAACCACAACTCTGTGGGGGTGGCCTGAGAGCATTATAAACTTACTTTCTTATGTCTTCAGAACATTTTGCCGAAAATTAAGGACTGTACAGCAACGGGGTGCCGATAAATGGGGCAGTTTTTGTTAGGAGGGTTGTCTCAAGTTCAGCTTCCCAAAAACTCGAAAATGTCACTGCACAGCCCAGATGGACAACTCTGCCCACAACACTCCAAAATATCCTTCAAGCTTAGTGCAAAGGACACGCTCTGAAGTCCTAATATCATTACACACAAGGCATTCCATCTGCAATGTGCCCAAGAGTGGAGGCTCAGAGGGGGGATACCAATACCCATCCCACAGCTCTCATTGTGAACAAGGCTAAAACCCACTTTGTCAAACATCAAAGAGGGCAAATCTTTACCCCTCAGCCAGAGCTGGAGTCACGGGCAATTTTCAGTACACCTTGAGAAAGGAAAGTTGCTGGGATGGTGGCTTTGCCTACAGGAACGCCCAGTCAGAAATACCAAATCTCCACCCAAACATTGCTAAGCATGTACAAAATGCAAGTAACTGTGGTGTCTCAATAATGGAAGCCATCATTTTGTGGAATTCAATCACCTGTAAAGGCGAATGGTGGGTAGTGGTGCATAGATATGGGGTGGGTCGCCATCTCCGAGAGCGAATTCATGTGGGGCAGTAAGACCGACAAGGTCACATCACATATAATTCACAATACACTTCGACAGAAAGTTTTATTAGCTACAAATGAAGACTCAATAACAAGGACTGCCTCTGATGACCATTTTTGAACGTGTGGTGAGGTGGTTGCAGCAGGCGCCAGTGTGGGCCATGACTCATTACGATCCAAGGAGTAGCACTACTGTACTGTCAAATCAGTTACATATGTCACCTGTCATCGACACCGCTTGGTACACGGATGAACCATTGATTTTGTTGTTCAGGGGTACGGTCACTGGCCTTTGGGCTCCTTTGACAGATGACAGCCCTCTTTGAAATCACAACCATGCATCATAAATTGGTGATGATGAGTACCCTCCAGATTTACAAATACACAATTGCCAAAGCGTCTATTGTGGTCAAAGCAAGCAAATACTACCAAACTGCAGCTGCGTTCCTATCACTTGTCCATCCGCCACAACTGTCGATTCACCCAGGTGGGTAAAAAATAATTGTCATATGGGCCATGTAGTTTAATGAAACCTGACATCCCCAGCCAGTCATACAGATCGTATCCATCAGTACAGCATCATCTAAACATCAAGTTGCAAACAGCTCACCTGATCGCTTAACTGCCACATGAACTCTTGCTCCTCAATCGATTAAGATTTCTGTCGCGAGCTTTGTACCCTCACCCGATTTCCTCCCATATTACTTTTGTAAAATCAGTCCTGTAGGTCAATCATGCAGCCTTCTCATCATGGATTTGTCCCAGCTATATGGATATACACCAGCTTCCACTTCAGAGTGTGTGCATAACATCGACATAGGAATCCCCAGTGTTCTAACATTCAGGGATTTTGGCAATCGGTCATGCAATTTACAAGGAGAGGCAGCACACTCATCGCTTGCCTCTAATCTACTCACTCCATGGTTGGGAATATCTTGCCAAATATGTGGACTGGATGTTTGTTGCGGAGGTTAGAAATGATTGATTGATTAGGGGAATAAGGAATAAAGAGTAAGTCTGAAATTAAGCAGAAAAATACCGACTGTGTGGGAGGGTACAATTCTGGTTGTCATCAAGCAGGTTGCAGCAAACTTCAACCGCTGACTGAATAATTTATAGCCAAGTTATCACACACAGTACAAGGAAAGTACACAGTCTATGTTATCTGGCAGGTCGAACTTGGGAGCCTCAGCATGGTGATAATAAAGGCTGTGTTGGTCTCTCAGTTCCTGCACAAAGCTGTGGCTTCTGCTGTGCACACAGAGCAGTCTCAATTGAATGGACTGTCCGCCCGATGGAACTTAGTTCCAGCACCTCATGATGTCTTGAGCAGGCATACGTTCAACAGAACAGATGCGCGGATTGCTTTTGAGGATAGTGAGTAACGAGTGCATATGAGGATCAGATATCTCATGACTATCTGACGAAGAGTACAGGGTCTCGTTAGTATCATTGAACTCTTCTACCTCTAGTAGAGCATCAGACTGGTATTTACTATCTACTGACCGCTTGTGTTGTATCAGTCCGGACCCTGCAGGTTGAAACCACTTGCGGGCCACAGACATGATGCACAATGTCCCCATCGCCGTACTCAAGTATGCATAAGCCCAGCTACATCACTTTCCACCCTTGCCACGATCCATGAGTTCCTACTCTACCATGTCCTTCGTGGTTCACAGACTCAACAAAGAGAATTCTATGGGGCCGGAGGATGCTAATCAGGAGAATTCAAGCCAGCCAGACAATGCGTGGAAAATTGGGACTTGGTCCGAATCTATCAGTGCTAACCTGTAGGTCTCTCTCAGTCAATCTAACAGAAAAATCCAACACAAATAGTAATCTGTAGCATTGCTGTGGGAGTGCGGTGCGGTATCAGGTCGGAGGCTCCTGATAGTCGCGCAAGTTTATTATCATCGCATTGGAGGAACACTTAGTAGAAAATATATCATGCTACATCCAGTGGTTTATCAGGGCTATAAGAAAGTCGATACCCTGACATTTGGTCATTGATGTTGTTTTTAAATTGAACAAATACAGCCCTGACTCTCATATGTCGAAGTTGTCCACCATCATTCTAAAGTGGAGTTCCATGCACTCAGCATTCTGTGCCCAGAATTTTCTGTCACTGACAACAGTGTACAGGGATAGCGCTTTGGCGTGATGCTAGATTAGTGTGATCATCTTGATCGACAATCAGGCCAGGAGGAATCTAGAGGACCCACAAATATCTGTCACCAGTTTCAGCTGTACGCCGGGGTTAGTTGGTGCAAACACTACTTCATGATCTGAACTGAGCATATATAGAGTATTTGTATCGCCAACAATCACAGTGCTCAGGAAGGGAAAACCTAAAGCAGGTGGACACAGGAAGCAGTCCTGACAGTGCAAGTGAAGATATTTCTGTGATGAACAGGCCAATGCACTCCAAACATAGTGATACTTTGAAGAGGCTTGTCAAAATGCCAAGTCTGCTTACGATCTAACAATTGATGCCATTGCAAGAGGGTTGAAAGGCTAAAACTGGCGGTTATAACTGCCCTTCGGTTACTCCTTCTTCTTTCATATCAATCACCACCAACACGCTAATTGATCTTGACTGGGTACCCTACCAACATGTTTGCAACTTCATCAGCACAATGTGAATTGGTCCGGAAGCCGCACGCAAACCTCCCACACACTCTTGTAGCCATTACCAGTGCTTCCGAGTACTTCCAGATGCTCCCAGGCCCCTCTGGAGTGTTGCAAAGTGCTCTCAGACTCTGCAAGACCATTCTCAGATCTCCTAAATGCACCAGCAGATGTGGAGATGCATTCAGGCTGCTACGAGATTTGACTATTGGGACAGTCACAATTTGGAGTTGCTGAGACCTTCCGTAGAGATCTGCGGGAGCCTTCGAGAGCAGCCGAGACTACTGTGCAGCTGTGCAGGAGGGTGAGTGCTGCATTCTCACAGTAGTGGTTCTTAGGGTTCCACAACCAGAAGGCATTTTGTTGATCGTATTCGTCTTTGTTACAGTCACAAGATTCCATACATTACAATATGGCATGTATCATCTCAGTCTGTTTATATAAATACATACGGAGATACAGGGATAACAGAGATGGACCGAGCAAAGGGGAATATATTGTGCAGACCCCGGGGTGGATGCACACATCGCATTATTCGAAATACCCACTGACTCTTTCCAAGCTCTTGGTCTCGCGCACCCTTGTCAAGCATTCATGGATCCATGCAATTTGTGTGGTTTATCCTGGCCGGGTATCCCTTCATATCCTCCCACCATCTTCCTATGCTCTTCAAGCCAGAAATGCTCATTCCCAAAAATTCCCTTGAGATGTCATGCGAGGTGCAGCGGAGTGTTGATGATGCACTGTCTGCACTCCAGCTCCACCGTGTCACAACACTCCCTGATCCAGTAAACATAGGGATGCACTCTGGAGCCGCGATCACCGGACTTTGGAGTCCATCATCGTTCGAACTTGGTGTGCATAATCGAGTGAGCTTGGAGATATGCTTGGAGGCTGTGATCTAGAGAGTTTGGAGATATGTACTTCAAGGCCATGAGGGCGCGAAAATGAAGGCTGTGATCCAGCGAATTTAGAGATGCACTTGGAGGCCATGATCAAGTGAGATTGGAGGAGTACTTGCAGGTGGTCCATCTGGAGGCGGTCGTTTGGGAGGGAGGCGAGACAGCAGGGAGGCGAGACAGGAGCTGGGACTCAATTCATTGGTCAACTCAGAATTGTGGGAATGTTGAGAATTGATTACATCAAGCACTGCCGAGAGATGAAGGGCTGGCTGGGAGCGGGAGACAGTCGATCTTGGAATGATGTAGTACGCAGTGTGTGAATTACTCAGTGTATTCTGTACTGGGTGTATGCTGTAGTCAGTGTATGCTGTGCTAGCTGCATGCTGTACTCGGTGTATGCTGTACTCGGAGATTTCCGTAGTGTATGCTTGTACTCTATCTATGCTGTACTCGTTGTCAACTCTGGATCATTGCAGGCAGTGATAGAGAGAGATGACTTCACTTCGTGTTCATAGCTGATGGGAGAGCTGAGGACCAGAAAACGCGAGATGAGAGGAGCTGGAAGAGAACATGATCAGAAACTGGAACTATAGAGAATTTCGTGTGCGGGTCAATTTGCCATCCCCGATAGGGGAGGGACGAGTTCTGATCTGGCGTGTAATTTCACTGACATGAGGTCATCTCAACCCAATCTGGCAAGTCGTACCACTGGTTTCTCATAAGTGCACATACCCTCCGCATCGTTCTCCTCTCCATCCCTCATCTCTCTCATTCTTGTCCACAACTCAACCATCATTGCAGAACACACAGATGAGTCATCCCTCTGTATCTCTCCATGCCATTATCATGAGTTGACACTGAGTAGAGCATACACCGAGCACAGCATCTACATATGATTGTTTGTCTTCCCTTCCTTCTCATGATTAGGAGTGGACCCCTGAATATAGCTTCAGCTTCCAGCGTGCCTCCCTACACAAATAATCGCCATCAGCCAGCTCTCCATGAGTGATTCAGAGGAAAGTCACCTTGTGAAATTCCCACGGTTGTGAGTTAACCAACTAATGAATAGAGTCTCATCTCCCGGCATGCTGTCCATTGACCACCTCCAACTACTCATCAAATTTCACATGATTACATCCTCCAAGTGTATCACCACACACACTCGATTATGGCCTCGAAGTGAATATCTCTAAACTAGCTCGATCACCCACTCCAAGTGAATCTTCGCACTTGCTCGACTACGGCCTGCAAGTTCACATGATTATGGCCTCCAGGTGCATCTCCAAAATAAGCATATCACAGCTTCCAAGTGCTTCTCCAAATTCACTCGATCACCCCTGAATTTGTATCTCCAAACTCTCTCGTTCGCGGCCTGCAGTTTCGCAACATCATGGCCTCCAAGTTCATCTCCAACTCGCTCCATCACGATCTCATAGTGCATCTCCAAGTTGACTCGATCATGGCCTCCAAGTGTATGTCCAACTACGATCGATTACGGCTTTGAAGTGCATCTCCAAACTCGCTCGATCACTGCCCTGTGGTGTATCTCTGAGTTCACTTGATTGTCATTTTCAGGAGTTCCTCGAATTGCACTCAAACACCACCTGCAGCCAGTCCACATATACCGTGTCTAGATGTGTACCTATTTAGATACATAGATGAGAATTCAAACTCAATATGTGTTTTTTAAAAATCGTTGAACGATGGGTAGTAGCTAGAATTTCTCGGCCCACCGGCCACGTTCCCAACGAAGATGTCAGTTTTCCCATACTGCGCTGCTCTGATTCGAGCTGCTCCCAGACTTGTCATCAGCACTCCAGGGTGTCCGCAAACTTATCACAATCACTCCCATGGTACTTTTGTACCAGTGATCGGAGGTCCCAGTTACTCCGAAGGCTGACCGGAATGCCCTCCTATGGTCTCGTACTCTCCTGAAATTGACTCTTCTCACTTTACACTCCACATCTTCTCACACACTCCTGGTAGCTCCCAGGGACTAAAATTCATTGTGCTGATGTTCCATTCGGTCTTGTTAGTGTAAGTGCTGGACACTATACTCAGGAGATACCTCACAGTCGCCATATACTATCAACTTATATATTAATGCATATGATAGCCGGCATGAGTATAATTATGATCACAGCCAACTCGAAAGGATACAGCAACGGCACAATATTTAGGCCTCACTTCGACTCCAACACTTCTTCTAATCACAATCTGTAGCATTCTGACATTGGTTTGAGCTGCATTCATGAGGCATTTCACATCTTCTTTAAATCATTCTGATCAAACATAACCAACTGTCCTGGCCTCTGCGTATCCTGACATGGCTGGAAGTGGATGTCCTGGCTGAAGGTATTGATATAATTACACCAATAACTGTTAGGCTATGTCCCGGCAGATATTCCCACTACTGAATAACCTGAATGAGAGATATCAAAGCTGAAGTTATCAGCTGTCATTTCAGAAGATTGGATATCAGCTACAGGATGGCCTGGACCGAGAGAGTAATGTTTTAAGCCCACTCATCCATTAGCATGATATCCGTATCAGACGCATGTCTACACCGAGGACGCATTTTTTGAATCAAGTTTCCTTTGCAGCGATACACTATCAGACTATCTGACTGTTTTATGGAGACTATTGTACATGTTTAATCCTCAGGACATAACTATGAAGAGATTACACTGTTTCATCAATGTGAAGGACAAGCTCAAGCAGCAATTGGCAGTCGGAATATTCTGAGTGAAGAACCTTATACAATGAATATTTTGAATTCCCTCTACAATTAGTTCTACTACTTTATGGACTGTTATGCCTGTGGCAGTAGAACAACCATTCACAATGACCATACTGACATGCCTCCCTGAGAATATGCAACATCGAAGATGGTACAAAGCTATTGGGATGCTGTGTTCCACCGCATTGCTTTTAAATACCGACAACTGGGAATGTTCCCTAAACCCTGCAAGTTTCGACACCTTGCCTTGATGATTGGAATAGAAAACAAGTTTGTATTTCATCATGTCCCTGGACACTAAACAAATGAGGAGCATGAGGAGATTATTGACAAAGGAGATTTGGTTTCTACTTATTACAATTACAACTTTGGTCATAGCTGTGTAGCTGAGATGTCTAGTATTGAACTTCACAAGACAAGCCAATTACAAAGTGTATATATAGGCAATGGTACTTTGAAGGAATGGTATATGAATTATTGGATGTAAGTACTCTGGAACAGAGAAAATGAGTATTGGAAAAGAAAACAATGAAGGGGGTATAGGCTATAGATAGACAGCAGAAGTTAGATATAAGTTAACATGACTTACATGGTCTATGCACTCTCATACAGTATACAATGTACAAGTTCATATCTTCTTATATACTTACTTGATTGTGAAAGTAGGCAGTAGTTCTATTGAATCAATCTAGCCGTGCAATAACCTTTGCAACCTGAGTGGGTGCATGTGACTTGAGAGTGTCATTACCTGGAAGATAAATATGGATATCAACCGCTTGTACCAACAATCAAATAATCCCACGTGCTGGTATTGTTATGGCTATTTGGGATAATGAATTCACCTCTGGCGCTTAGGTATACAGGATCAGCATAGAATATAGCAAGATTGAATGATCTCAGACCATACTGTGCAGCTAACATTACAAATCAATTGCAATTTTGATAAGTAGATTAATAGTTAGAATGACCCAGCATTCAATAATACAACTCATTGGCAGCATTGTGATAAACACTTATACAGTGCAGAAACCAATTACTATTATGTGATTGAAAAATCAAGGAACTAGGCAATGGAATACAGCAAACAGCGACCAGTTGCATGCTGTCCAGTTCACAAAATTAACGAACTCCAATTTTACAAATGCACAATTAACATATATAGGTCATCAAGTAAGATGCACTTGAGGGGGTCAAATTGCAAATCAGACAAGTAATCATGACAGACTTCAACACATGTATGGTACTTGAGCAGCTGGGTGGGCCAACTATTCAGACGCAAAACAGGGTGGGGTTACACCATATTAAGCTTGAAGTATTGCAAAATTCATACAGAATATGGTAGTACTGTAACGGTAAGTATGCCTGAACTCGAGTAGGAAAGCTGACCTACAGTTATGGGGTAGACATGGTTGAAATTTTGGACTCGAGCGACTGAATGTGCAGATGTATAGATACCATTATCCCTGAAGAACAGCAGCTCGAGCTATATGAAATCTGGATCACACCCCACATTGAAACGTCACATGCCATGCTGTGAGATTAGGGCCCTCTTCAGGTGAAGACAGAAGGTAGACTGCATCACCATGTACAATATTAAGAATGAAGAGAAATGGAAAAGGAGCAGTCAAACGACCATTTCAATTATGAAATCATATGAACCCATCACTCCCACAACCAATCAGTGAAGCTCAGGGTGACCTGGTGGTGTATCTGGTGCACACAGAATCTCCACGTCCCAATGACCAAGATCTGGACTTTGCAAAACACGTGCCGATGCCATTTACAACATGGCTGTAATGGCGCAGCTGATGAGTGATGTTAAAAGATATACACAGGAGTGGGTTCGGGGAGAGTGGGAAGGCAGCAGTATTACGGAATAATAGAGACTTGGTGTGACAAAGAGATGGTGTGAAGGGGCTGCATTGTGACGGCGGAATGAATTTAGATGCTGCAGATGCGGCCTGCTCTATTGCAACCTCGGAGTATGTCGCATGGATGAATTGATAAGAGTAGAATTGGTGGTGTGTACGATCAGGAATGAAAATTCTGATGGGATATTGGCACATGTCTAATCGATCAAGCGTAATATATGATGCTATATACAGAGAGAGCTTGTTTGATGTTGGAGGATTTCATTTGCTGCTCTTGGATTCTTTCCTCTCATGGAAACAGAAGTATGCCTTTGACACAGCATGGATAGTGTTAGCAGCGGTCCAGGTTTGGCCCGCAAGAACGGGTCGGTTCGGTTTCAGACCAGGTCAGCAACCCGATCCACTGAGTCTTGGCGGGACAAACCTGGATCCGTACCTGTCAAGCCGAGGTGTGTGTCCGGTATGGCTAGACCAGTCTGTTACAATGTCCGGCTCTGCATTCCGGGTTTTTCGATTTTTGGTCGCACTCAGATATTCTACTGTTAATTGCAAAATCTTCACTTTGGTATAACATTGACTTTTTGAGATATATTGACTGCCTTTATACTCAGAAAGAGGAACGACACCCTTTCGGCCCAAGTCTAAAACTGAGCATTAACAGAACGTCAACGATTTCAGGTCTTGTAAGTCGTGTAATTAAAATGTAATTTGGTCATTGCTATCCACAATTGACATAATGGCTGCCTTCATGTGCAAGAAAGAAAGCCACACGCTCCCGGCCCCATTGTGAAAATGGGTGTCAATGGAGCGTCAACGATATTTGGCGTTTCATCATGGGCAATCAAACTGTGATGTGGCGGTTATTGTCTGTATACGAGGTTTTGACCATTTCTATAGGCTAAAACCCTCATGAACACTTGGATGCGGCATTGTGAATGAAACAAGTTGTGACTGCCTGGGAAGCTGTCGCGCGAATATCTCTTGCTTATCTGAGTATCATGGCTGCCTATTCCTCGTTTATAGGTGTCTGCGGTCAAAAGCCATTTCCATTGCCCGAGATGCATAACCAAAATTTGTTAACGCTCCATTGATGCTCATTTTCAAGACGGAGCAGGGAGTGTGTTGCTTTGTCCTTTGGCTATGAAGGATGCCATTACTTCCATTTGGCGTATTGACTACCGATGTAACGGTGACACATGACCCGAGGCCGGGTAAGCGCCACTGTATATAGATCGCCCGGTACGACACTTAAATCAGTATTGAATATCTTACCACTATACTCTGCATCTATACTCACTCCCTCTCGTGTGAAACTGTATATCATCTCATACGTCCACCGCGAGACGTAGGCCTACACGTCCTTACATTATATTCAATTTTCAGTTATCGGATACGTTTCGCGCGCGAGGATATACGAATTTTACCCCTATTGTCGAAAACGACCCAATCGACCAGAAATGAACAGCTTGCGTGTCAATTCTAATGTCAATTGTCTATCATGCCTCCTAAGAATACTGCCAGAGGTCGATTGCGCTTGGCTAGTATACGTTCGAGCACGGAAAACCAACGATCGCCTCTCGGCCGAGTAAACCCCATTCTCACCCGAGGAGCCTCCGTACTTTCACAGGATGAGATCAACGACAAGCAAGATCACAACGACGAAGAAAACACTGCCGACATGGAACATGCCCTGAGCGACGGCCTGCGCGACAACCTGAGCGATGTCCTGGGTTACAATCCCAGCGAGCCCGAACCTACCACACAATCCGATATCGCGTCAATGAGAAAGATGATGGAGGAACAGCGAGAAATGCTCAACAATGCCATTCAACAGAATACTCAACTATGTGTGCAGAATGCCGAGGTGATGGAAGCAAACCGGGAATACTACAGAGAGTCTACTCGACTGGAAGCAACAAAAACGAAAATCTTCCATATGACCCATCCAGAACTGTACTGCGGCGGAGAAACAGAACTTGAAAACTTCCTCGAAACCTTACAATCTAACTTCCAATCCCACGCGCACTTATTCCCGCACGGAGATCCCGACAAAGTCAAATATGCAGCGAGCCTTCTCAGCACGTGGAACAATCACCCGGACCGAGCACAGAGACAGACACAGATGACCGATCCAGTAGAGTGGATTCGAAACCTACGGAGAGCCTCAGATCCCTGTTTGGAAGACTTCGAGGCCTCCTCGGAAGAAAAGCAAAAGATGTCCGGCGACAAAGACCGGAAACTCAACGCGGCAATGAAGTGTATGACCGACTTCCTCCAAGGAGTGAATGAACCGGTGAGAGTCTATGCCAATCCAATCAAAGCAAATTGGGGTGCAGCGGGATGGCTCCCGCAGGACACCAAGAACCTTTACGAAATCGCTTGGAGCGGACTACGACCACGACTTAAATCCAACATCAAGCTGTTGACCCCAAAGAACGGAAGATTCGACAGTATGGAAGAGCTTTTCGACCGCGCTGCCGATTCAGAGGTCAAGCCGGACGGCAAAAAGCCTCAACCGCAGCAGCCACAACAACACCAAAGGCAGGCAGGAGAGTCATCATCTCAACAAGGCGGCAAGAAACACAACTTCCGACGATCCATATCCCAGCCGGCTGAAGCACCGAAGCCCGACAAGTCAAAGTCGGACAAGGATGATGCACGCACTCCAGCGCCTTGGGTCTCGCCAGAGCTCTACGAAACTCGGAAGTAGGGAGGAACATGCATACTCTGCGGATGACCGACACACAAAACATTCCGCTGCACGAAATATACACGCGCCAGCTTCCCCGAAAACCTTGCTCCCCCAGGAGACGGAAAGCAAATCCAACGCCAGCGCTCCTTCGATAGTCAACAACCAAGGAACTAGCCTACCTCTCTCGGTACCTAGCTCGGCGGGAGAGGATGGACGAACGGGAGTTTGGATTGCAGTCAATTGGTACGAGGGCGTTGATGGCAACATTAGAGGAAGTTCAACCGCATCGGATTTCACTAAGGCCGAGGGTTGTCTTAGAGAGCCTCAAAGCTCAAATGTCATGTCAATATTTGTGTGGAACAGCAAGACCGGATTCATCGCACATTGTCCACGAAGTCCAGATACGAGATCAACATGGAGGATTGCAGCAAATACAAGCACTCATCGATTGCGGCGCTACAAGCATCATTATATCTCCACAACTTCTCAATAGACTTGGACTACCCCACGAAGCAGCACACATCACAACTCACGGCCTCGACGGTCAGGTGATCGCGCATGCAAGGGAGAGCCGCAAAACGGCAATGACAGTCCAATATATGGATCATTTAGCCCCGGTCCACAAACCGGAGGTGCTAGTCATCCCAATGAGGGCAAACGATCTAGTACTGGGATTACCATGGTTCAAAACCAGCAAGCCGGAGATCAACTGGGCTACCGGCCGATTAACTTCATTAACAACCTCAAGTGGCCAAGGGGAGGCACGCAGATCAGGTATGATAGTGCAGTGGTACGAAGGTCAGTATGACGAAAGTACCAACGTACGGATACCAGACATTGGTTGGAGTACACCGACGATCAACTCGACATCGGCGATCCCTGTGGATCCAGATGGAAAACCAAGGGAGACCGGTGAGGACAGTCCTACTCCAGATTTTGAAATACTCTGAGCAACCGCATTGGACGATCTCTTAGCTAGCGACGAGACCATCGAGACATTCGCCCTACGAATTGCATCAGCAACAACCCTGGTTTCCGTCTGAAACACCCGGGTGTTCCGGACGGCTCTGACGGCTCTGACGGAACCTCGTACCCTCTGACGGAGGATCACACGCTGCTTGTCGCCCAGGCGACGGGTCGAGTTGCATAGCACAGCACCTGGGAGCGCCAGCGACAAACCTGTGAGCGTCTGGGAGCACCTCGAATCACAGTAGAGCATCCTGGGAAAAACAACATCTGGGAACGCTGCTGGTGCGCCTGGAACTCATAGCTACTACTAATCGTGCAACGATTTTTAAAACTCATGTATTCAGGTTGTATTCTCATTTATGTATCTAATTATCTATATAGCTACCAATCTACAACTCAGAGATACACTCCGAGGCCGTGATCGAGCGAGTTTGGAGTGCAATTGGAGATCGAGATTGAGTGAGGTCAGAGATGCACTGGGAGGCCGTGACCGAGTGAGTTTGGAGATGCACTTCGAGGCCGAGGTCGAGTGAACTCAGAGATGCGCTTTGAGGCTGTGATCGAGCGAGTTTGGAGATGCAGTTGGAGACCAAGATGGAGTGAACACAGAGATACACTGGGAGGCCGTGATCGAGTGAGTTTGGAGATGCACTTGGAGGCCGTGATCGAGCGAGTTTGGAAATGCAGTTGGAGACCGAGATTGAGTGAACTCAGAGATATACTGGGAGGCCTTGATCGACCGAGTTTGGGGATGCACTTGGAGGCCGAGATCGAGTGACCTGAGAGCTGCACTTGGAGGCCGTGATCGAGCGAGTTTGGAGATGCGCTTGGAGGCAGAGATCGAGTGAACTCAGAGATGCACACTCAGGCCGTGATCGAGCGAGTTTGGAGATGTACTTGTAGCAGGCTATGATCGAGCGAGATTGGAGGAGTACTTGGAGGTGGTCGATCTGGAGGCGGTCGGTGGGAAGCGCGCCAGGTGCTGAGACTCTATTCATCGGTTAGTTAACTCGAAACTGTGGGAATGTGACAAGGTGACTTCACCTTTGAAGCTCTTATGGAGAACTGGCTGGTGGCGGTGGATCGGTAGGGAGGTACGCCGGAAGCTGAAACTACATTCAGGGGTCAACTCGAAATCGTGAGAATGAAGGGACGATAGGCAATCTTAGGTGTATGCTGTACTCGGTGTATGCTGCACTCAGTGTTAACTCATGATGATGGCATGGAGAGATAGAGAGTAATGACTTAACTTTGTGTTCGTGCGATGATGGTAGAGTTCTGGACAAGAAAGAGGGAGATGGGGGATGAAGATGAGAACGATATGGAGAATACGAGCGGCTATGAGAAATCAGGAGTACGAATTGCCTGATTGGGTTTAGAAGACCCCGTATCGGTGATATTCCCCGCCGGATCGGGAATCGTACCTGCCGTATCGGGGATGGTCAATTGACTGCCACATGAAAATTTCTCAAGTCCCAGTTTCTCATGATGATTTCCCCCATCTCCTCTGATCTCTCTCTTTCTTGTGCTCAACTCTACCATCACCTAAGAACCCGAAGTTAAGTCATCCCTCTCTATCTCTCCATGCCATAATCATGAGTTAACACCAAGTACAGCATACACCAAGTAGAGCATCATCCCAAGATCGACAGTCCAGCTGCTGTCGCGCCTCCCTCCAAATCGACCGCCTCCATGTACTCCTCCAATCTCGCTCGATCATAGCCTGCAAGTGCATCTCCAAACTCGCTCGGTCACAGCCTGAGAGTGCATCTCTGAGTTCACTCGATCTCGGCCTCCAAGTGCATCTCCAAACTCGCTC